>ENA-OYWJ01000002-OYWJ01000002.1-human-gut-metagenome-genome-assembly--contig:-NODE-2-length-162974-cov-20.572027_pt1 | contig 162974 bp, 110 predicted proteins | sample MGYA00244169_ERZ653395 | MGnify/ENA primary metagenome ERZ653395 (study PRJEB26926, sample SAMN06165120) | human gut metagenome | biome: ENVO:00009003; feature: ENVO:2100002; material: ENVO:00002003...
CGTCGGCAGCGTCAGATGTGTATAAGAGACAGGGCGGGGAGGGGGTGGTCGCCGAAGGAGGAGACGCAGCCGAGGCCCATCTGCCGGAGGTCGAGGTTGACGTAGGTCTGGCCGTTAGTGCGGTCGGACTCGTGGGCGGATTTCTTCAGCTCAAGGGAGTGTCCAAAGTTCGGGTGGCGGTCAAGCATCTGCCTGGAGACCGGGAGGGCGGAGGCGGAGAACTCTTTGGCTGAGGAGGTTATGCGGATTCCGTTGCCGTCCGGATTCAGGACACTGAACCATTTGAGGCCGCAGTGGGTGCCGGATTCCTGAGGACGGACCACGGTGTAGTCGTACTGGTCGATGACACTCTGGGTGTAGTGGCCGATCATTGTGGAGCTTCTGCGGTCACAGTAGCTGTCGAACGGACCCTCACCGTAGAAATCTATCTGTGAATATTCTCCCGGCATCGCGAATTCCACTCCGACACGGAAGAAGTGCGGGGCGGCCTTCAGGTTGCCGGCGTCCTCGACGCTCAGGGTGACGTTGATGACACCGTTCGGGGCGATGCGGTAGGTGAGTACGGGGATGGCGTCCTCGATCGGCTTGTATTTGACGGTGACGATCCTGGTGTCGCCGTCCTGCCTGTCCTCGAATGAGGTGGCCTTGATCTCAGGGTTTCTCCACGTGGCGAACATCCGCTTGGCTTCCTTGTCGAATGAGAGGTCAACGAGCATTCCCTCGTCGTTGTCGGTGACGGCACGGCCGAAGCACGGAAGGATCGGGGCGGAGATTAGGCTCTTGCCGAAGTAGGAATATTTTGTCAGGGAGCCGGTCTCTTTGTCGAACTCTATTTCCACCGGGTGCTTCGACAGGCTCAGCGACCGGATTGGATCGCCCGGTACCTGAGTTTGTCGAAGCGACCGGGCCGGAACCCAATTCTCGCTGAGGGCGATCTGCTCGTAGGAGAGTTCGGTGCCGGCAGGGAGGATTCCGTCCTGGCTGTTCAACTTGAAACTTATGTTCAGATAGACATCGGAATCCTTAAGCAGTTCCGGGTTGATTTTGTAGCCAAGATCCACAATTGCGCTGTCCTGCGGCGCGACATTGAGCGAAGCGACGGAGCCTCTGCGGAAAGCCACCCCGTTGCGGACCAGTTCCCAATCCAGGGAGAAGCGGTCAAGCGGTATGAAGAAATATTCATTGAATATGTGGACGCGGCCTTTTGCGGCTTCCTCCGGGCTGGCCCAGGCGAGGATGGATCGGTGCTGGTAGCGAACCTCGTAGGCGTGGCGGTGCCAGGTCCTGTCGGGGGCGATGAGTCCGTTGTTGTTGAACGACGCGTCACTCGGATCCTCGCTGTTGTAGTCACCGCCGAAAGCGAAGACGTGGTCCGTGCCGTATTTCTCCGCGTCGGCAGGTTTGTACAGAGCCTGGTCCACGAAGTCCCAGATGCAGCCGCCCTGGAAGGTCGGGTACTTGCGGATCAGATCCCAGTATTCCTTGAAGCCGCCCATCGAATTGCCCATCGCGTGGGCATATTCACACATTATGAACGGGCGGTCCTGGTCGTTTTTGATGTATTTCTCGGCGTTGGCGTAGCGGATGTACATCGGGCAGAAGATGTCGGAGTTACGGTCTCTGTTGGCTCCGCCCTGCCCCTGTTCGTACTGGACAGGACGGGTTGGGTCGAACGCCTTTGCGAAATCGTAGGCGTCGAAGAAGTTCTGTCCGTTGCCGGCCTCGTTGCCAAGACTCCAGACGATGATGGACGGGTGGTTGCGGTCACGGCGCATCATCCTCTCGACACGGTTCGTTATCTCCTTGTTGTACAAAGGATTCTTTGCGATCGTACCCTCGCCGTAGCCGAGTCCGTGAGCCTCGTTGTTAGCCTCGTCGATGACGTAGAGACCATATTCATCGCACAGCTCGTACCAGTAAGGATCGTCAGGGTAGTGGCAGGTGCGCACCGTGTTGATGTTCAGCTCCTTCATTATCCTGATGTCGCGGAGCATATCCTCCTTTGAGATGACGTAGGCTCCGTAAGGGTTCATCTCGTGGCGGTTAACGCCCTTGATGAGGATCGGTTTTCCGTTGACATAGAGCAGTTTGCCCTCGATCTTGACCGTGCGGAAACCTGTCGTCAGGTTCGCTGTGCCGCAGGATTTCTTTCCATCGGTCGCAATGACTTCCACATAGTAAAGGTTCGGGGTCTCGGCGCTCCAAAGCATGACATTGTCAAAGCGCTCCGCACCCTCAAAGACCTTCAGGCCATCCTTGACGGCGGACGGCTTGTCCAGTGCCAAAGAATATCCCAACCTTGGAATTTTGAATATGACTTCTTTTATTCCTTTGGTGGCCAGTACTTTCCAGGACAAGTTGCCTTCCGCATCAGCGTTGACGTTGATGTCCTCGATATGCTCTTTCTCTCTTGCCGTGAGGTAAGTCTCGCGGGCGATTCCGGCCAGCTTCCAGAAATCCTGATCCTCAAGGTAAGTGCCGTCGCACCACCGGAATATCTCGAATGCGAACAGGTTCTCCTCTCCAGGCTTTACGAACCTGGTGACATCGAATCTCGCCTCCAGCTTGCTGTCCTGACTGTAGCCGACCTCCTTGCCGTTGATCCAGACCCTGATGTTGGATGTGGCCGAGCCGATGTGCAGGATGATCTGCTTTCCGTTCCAGTCAGCGGGAACAGTGAAGGAATTCCTGTACTGTCCGACGTGGTTCTTTTCGACAGGAACGTAAGGAGGATTGTTCTCGAACTGGCCTTTCCAGCAGTAGCCGATGTTGACGTAGAGAGGATTCCCGTAGCCGTTGACCTCCCATATTCCCGGAACAGGCATTTCGCCCCAGTCCGAATCATCGGTCTGGGGTTGGAAGAATGTGGTGGAGCGTCCGTCAGGGATCTCGTACCATTTGAATTTCCAAAGCCCGTGAAGCGACATCAGCGGGTCATCCGTGTGGAAGGTGGCCCGCATCGGGAGACGGTTCCGCTCCACGACAGATGCATTCTGCCAGTCAGGGTCGGTCTGAGCCGCCTGGGCCTGGTTGGCGCTTATCGTGATTATTCCGCACAAGGCTGACAGCAATGCCGCCGCCTTCTTTATGATCTGGTTGTCTGTCGCTTTCATAATGCTTTGATTGTGTGATGGTTGGTTGAATTACATTTTCGATGCCTTGTAGGTCATCGTGAGGATCTCGGTAGGTTCGGTGGCCGTGATGGTGAATGTCGGCGCCTGGTCGAGGAAATAGGTACTGATCCACGTGGAGCGGGAGCCGTCGGACTCGTACTCGGTGTGGATGTAGTCGCCCATATCGACCTTGATCTTGCCTTTGAACATTATGTGCAGGCTGCCTCCGGAAAGAAATTCCTTGCCGAGTTCGATGCCTGGCTTAATAGTCTGGCCTTTGGCGAGTCTCAAGACGTAATCCACGGTCTTGCCGTTAGTCTTGAAGTCATCGAAGCACAGGTCCGCTGTCAGATTGCAGAGGTTTCCTGTCGTGATCTCGTTGATCTCGCAGCCCGATGCCGAAAAGTCCATTCCGAGGGCGAGCATCTTCTCGGATCTTGCCCTGTCCTCATAGGATCCGGCGAATCCGATGTAGCAGCCGAGCTTGTGGACCTCCTTGCAGATGTCGGCCAGTTGCTCGTCCGTGAAATCGTGGGTGTTGCCCATACAGTACATATACGGGGCTCCGTCACCGATGAACCGGCATCTGCCAAGGATCTCCTCCTTGGTCTTGTAACCCCAATATTCAAGGATAGGCCCTGAGAATTCCTCGCGGTAGCCCCAATACATTATGAAGTTGTTGCCCATATAGGATTTGATGATCTCAACTTCCTGCTCGTCAACGTGCTGGATCATCGGGGCGATGTTGTTGCGGCGGCATTCGGTCAGGAACTCCTCCAAAGAGGTGATGTGGGTGCGGTACTTCGCGTACTTCGACCGGTAGACGAACTTGGTCATCAGATCCTCGAACGAGGTCTCGCTGATCACAACATCCTCTGCGCTGCTTCCGTCAAGGCGCATCACCTGTCCTCCAAGTTTGCCGCGCGCTCCGTGCATAACGATGTACTTGCCAGGAGTGGCCGTCTTGTGGACATTTCCTTCGATGAACTTGAAACCAAGGCGCGCGGCGATCTGCACGTCGAACACAGACTGGCAAGGGATCACCACGTCGCTGTCCTTGTAGATCTTGTCGATGAATATGTGGCTGTAGTACGGCCCTCCGAACTTGAACGGCCAGTTGGCGTTCACGGCGTTGACAGTGTTCGCCTCCACCCGGCGGTCCTGGGCGATGGCCTGAAAAGCCAGCGCCGCCGCGAACATCATTATCAGTATCTTTCTCATTGTAATCTAATTGGTGCGTAAATAGCCTTGTCTGGCGTACGAGCACATTAAATTTGTTGTCTGGTGCGTAAAAAGGTTAACATTTTACGCACCAAAGCTTCTTACTTGTTTCTGTACGGACGCTTGGCGATGAAGTCGCAGAGATCCTGGTAGAGCTCAACGTCACGAGGATCTGAGGAGTCCTTGAGGTGACGGACGGCGTGGGTGTCTTGATAGTAAGCCAATTGGCAATTGGCCCATGCGCCACACTCCTTGAAGGTCTTCATGTATGCTCTCAGTTTGTAGTCCAGGCTCTTGTCGCCCCAAAGAGGCTTCACGGAAGCCCTTTCGTCGAGTTCCATCTCCATTCCCATTCCGTTGGCCTGAGCCTGCTCGCAGGCTGTCTTGATCTGGGACTCGGGTACGTTGTAGAAGAAGTAGTTCGGCTGGTACCAAGCCAGATCGAAGCCTTTCTCCCTCCACTCGGTGTAGCCCGGAGCCTGGAAGTAAGGGATCCAGGTGATAGGGTAGCCCTTGGAGTGAACGTAGTCGGAGACCATAGGCAGTAGCGGACTCTTGTCCAGAAACTCCTCGGTGATCCAATAGAATCCGGCCAGCTCCACGTTCTCGTACTTCTTACCCTTGTAGGCCTTGAGAACCTCGTCCACAAACCATTTGCAGGCGGCGGCTCTGTCGTTCTCGTCGCAGAAGTCCGTGACCTTTCCGTCAATGAGACCCCAGTAGGTTGTCCCGCCTTTCTTTGTCATCGACTGACGGTAAGGCATCGGATCCGGAATCGAGATGATTATCTGTCTCTTTTCCGCAGGCTTTCCGAGGCGTTTCGCAGCCTCTCCCACAGCCTTGTCGATGGCGTCGATGCAGTTTCCTTCAGAAAAATAGTAATCAACGAGTTTCTTCCAGTCCGCCTGGTTGGCCGAAGGCAGCCAGTTGCCGTTGCCGTCCTTCATTCCTGGGGTGAAAGTCACCTCTGATGCGTTCTCGACCTTGGTGTCCCAGATCTGCAGGAGCAGGAATCCGTCGAAAAGCCAGTGCTCCTCACCGCCACGGTCCACGTAGGAGACATAGTCGGCGGCATATTTCTGGTCATAGTAGTTGCCCAGCTCCCCGCCGGCGTAGAACAGCACGACATCGCTTGCCGTGATCTTCTTGATTTTCTTTGCGTCAGCGCTTCCGCATACCGCAAGCAGTACAAGAACCGCGATGAGAATTTGTCTGATCGTTTTCATGTTAGTTATTCAAAGAATGATTTATAGCGTTTGATGTAAACCGGCTTGAGCGGAATGGCGGAAAGCCTGTCGATCACAGAACCGAAGTCTTTCCAGAAACCATCCACAAGTTCGTCCATCCTTTCCGGATGGTAATAAAGAGCTTCCCTGATAGTATAGACACGTGCCATATAGTCCGGGAAGAAGTAGGTGAAATCCTCGTGGTTCCGCTTGAGGTCGTAGATGGCCTCGTAGCTGCGTTTCGCCGCTCCCTTAAGTCCGTCGAGGACGGCGGTGTTCTCTGAATATTCAATCTCCACGACCTTCTCGGTGTCACAGCAGGTCTCGGGAACATCAACCAAGACGGCGATGTCCATTCCGTCGAATGACCATTTGACGGATTTCCCGTTGATATTCACTGATTTCGGGCAAGCCGCGGAAAGCAGTTTAAGGCGGAAGTTCCTGTCCGATGGCATATTCCTGTAAGAGCCTTTTCGCCCGCCGATCACAATCTTATGAATATTCCCGTGCCGGGAGGAGGTGATTTCTGTCGTGGCGAAGTTTTGGGCATAGTCGGGATCCACCCCGTCATCCTCGTAGAGACTGAACCTGCTGTCTCCCTCTCCCGGAGCGATGGCTATGGTGATTGCCTCATCACAGCCGTCAAGATTTGTCTGGGTTCCATCGTACATTGGAATGATGGAACCCGCCTTGACGAACATCGGATATTCATTCAGAGCGTAGGCCCTTTCATATTCCTTGCCTCCTTCAAGCATTGCGCCTGTGACCCATTCATACCACATGCCCTCCGGCAGCCAGAACCTTAGATGCGAAAGGCGATTCTCTCCTTTCGGCGTGGTGATTGGCGCGACGAGTATATTGTCGCCAAACAGGTATTCATTCTTTCTTGAATATGCCTCCTCGCTCTCCGGCCACTCGTAGTAGAGCGGACGGCAGACAGAGACTCCGGTCTCATAAGCCTTGCGGCTCATCGAATAGATGTACGGATTCAGGGCATAGTGGAACCTTACAGCCTCACGGATAGGCTCGAAATACTCACGCGGTTGTTCCCAAGGGTACTTGCAGATGGAAATCTGCTTGGCTGTCTGGTTTCTCATCGCGGGGGTAAGCGCTCCGAACTGCATCCACCTCAAAAGAAGTTCCGGGTCGTAGCTGGCTGTCTGGGCGAACGGCTTCTCCGGATCCCACCACTCATTCTGATATCCTCCGAGGTCGTGCGTCCAAAGGAAACAGACATTGGCGGATGATGTGTTGTAAACGGTTTGGAAATCAAGTGATTCCCATGTGGCGAACGTGTCTCCGGAGAATCCGGCAGGGTAGCGGTGGCCGCCGAGTCCGCCGTAACGGCCAAGGTAAAGAGGACGTTTGCCTCTTGCGGCGTTGTCCTCAAAGAAAAGATGACCGCGCCAGAGATTCATGTCAATCGACGGGAACTCCGCAGGCGCGGCATAAGCCCCGTTGTCATCCCACAGAAAATCCCATCCGAGACCGTACATCTTGTCGATTTCCCTCCTGAAGAACGAACCGGCTATCTTCCGGTTGAAAAGATTGAGCGTGATCGTGTCTCCGGGAGCCAGTTCCGGCCCGAGATCCTTCTTCATCGGAGCGAATGCGGATTCATTGCTGTGAAGAAGGTCTATGTGCATGTTGGTCGTAAGTTTCAGATGGTCGGCGTGGAAGTCGGCGAACATCTTTGCGGGGTCGGGAAACAGATCCAGATTCCAGTCCCAACCGTACCAGCCGTTGATGTGGCGGTCCATGTCAATGCACAGCACGTCAACCGGAATGCCGTACTTCCTGTAGTTGTCGATCATCTCTCTGAACTCTCCGTCGGAGTAGAGCCAGTACCACGAGTGCCAGTTGCCATACGCGTAGCGGGGGAGCAGGGGAATCGGTCCGGAGAATGATGTGAAATCCTTCAGCGCGGACTGATAGTCGTGGCCGTAGGAGAGAAAGTACCAGTCCTGCGAGCCGTTGTCAGGACGTCTTTCGATCCATTCCTTCGTTATTGGATGTCCCTGACAGTCATCGCCTTTGATGAACACCGGCCCTTTTGAGTCATCAATAAGTGTCCAGCCGTCTCTGGCAAGGATGCCGTCCTCAAGATCCACGTTCATCCCTTCGTCTTTCCCGTACATCACGGTTCTTCCTTTGACGGCGTCGTAGGCGTGTCGTGTGCCTTTAAGGTTCTCTTTTTGGGTCATTTCAGGTCTCCAGATGAATCCGAACGGGTTGGCCTTTGATGATTGAATGCTGAGATTCTCCGGAGAAAAGGCTCCGGAGCCTTTCCTGTACCTGACGGTGATGAGGTCGGTTCTTATCTCAACGAATTGTCCCCCTGTCCTTACCTTACAGGCTACGGGAGCATAATCCCTGTCCACGGCAAGAAGAGTCTTGCCGTCTATGAATTTCCCATCGGGGGAATATTCCAATCTCATGCTCCTTGGGGAGATGAGCGTGAAGCGGACGTGGTCGTCCTTATAGACCACATTGTCGGAAGTCTCTGCGGCAGAGATGCTTCCGACCAATGAATATGCCGCTATGATGATGGCCAGCAATCGTTTCATCGTGCTTGTATATGATTCTTCCAAGTTGTCGCTATTCGTAGTTGTAGAACTTTTTCTGCCTGTCGGCGATGTCTTTTGCCACCCTTTCGTGGAACGCTTTCCAGTCAGGATCCGAGATGTTCTCTCTGGACGGGAACATCGAACCGCTCTCGTAGTAAACGAGAGGCCAGTTTTCCAGAACGCCTTTTTCCTCATAGACATCCCAGTACTCGATCTGGCGTTGCAGCTTTCTGAGGTTGTCAAGCTCCATCTCCAGGTACATCCCGTTGGCGGTCGCCTTTTCGTAGGCGTTGTAGAGCTGGCTCTTGTCCGGGTATTGATCCTCGTAGAAAAGGTAGTTCGGCTGGAGCCAGGCGGCGTCAAAGCCATATTCCTTCCACCTGGTGTTGTTGTAGGCGTTGAACCAAGGCACCCAGTAGAAGTTAAGTCCATAGGAATGAATATGATTGGCTATCTTCATCCCGTTCTCCTCCCAGATGCGGCCGTTCTCCTCGTGCCAGTAGAATCCTATCAGTTTGAGATTCTCGTAATCCTTCTCTGCGAATCGTTTGAGGCATTCGTCCACAAACCATTTGGCTATCGTCGCCCTGTCGGCCCTGCCTTCGGCCGTCTCGTTCGAGGGGTGCAGTGCCACGCCGTCCAGTTCGCCCCAGTTGTCGTTGACGATCAGCGGGATGGTCAGCACTATCTTCCTTGGAATGAATGTTCCGGGAACTGAAGGCTTGATGCCCGAGATCACCTTGTTGATCTTGGGTAGGAATCTGCCGTCATCGAAATATTCATTCATAAGATTGGTGGTCATCGTCTTGTCCAGATTAACGAGGCCTTCGCCCTCGCCGATAGACTGGCCATTATAGCGGCCGCTGCCGACGCATATCGCATCGAAGAGCCACTGGATCCGCCCGTCCTTGTCGTAGAGCAGATAGCCTCGGTAGTCGGCTTCCGAACGGTCATATTCAAGAAGAATCATGTCGCGGAAGTCGGCCTTGCCGATCTTGTCTGTGACACCTTGGCTCACGGGAATCGTGAGGGTCTTCGCACCGTCTTCGGTCTTGAGGGTCAGTGTGGCACTCCTCTCTTTTCCGGTGATGTTCCAGTCCAGAATCAGGGTGGAAAGCACACCTGTGCCTTTCTCTATCCTCACCCAATCAGCGGTGGACTCCGTCGTCCAGTTCTTGTTGGACTTGATGACCAGAATCTCGTTGACAGCCTTGTAGTCGGAGGTCAAGGATGTGAGTTCCGCTCCGGTGGACCGGACTGAAACTGTGAGGAAGGTTTCCGCTGGTTTAGGCGGCTCTGGGTCAGGATCAACCTTGCCGCCATTGCCGCTGCCTCCTCCGCAGGCGAACAGTGTGAGAAGAGCGAAGAGTGATGATGCTGAAGTCTTGAAGTTCATTTATCTTTTTTTGAAAAATCCCATGGTTGACTTGACGGCCCTGTTCTCGGTCTTGTCCCCGGCCATGTTGCTGACCTCGCTGTTGAGGCGCCTGCCTTCGCAGATCAATGTCGTGGAGCCGCCGCCGTCCATATTCACGGCGTTGACGCATCCGAGTCCTTTCATTATCATCGCAAGCTCGTTGATCAGCGCCCCGCGGCTGGCCTGGATCCTGCCGTCACAGACAAAGATAATGATTTTTCCGTCGGCAGTGGCTCCGACCGCCGTCCTGTCAGGCACGATTCCTGGTCCGAACAGGTCGTATGGGATGATCTCGAAGTTGTCATAGTAGTACTGTTTCCCTTTCTCTGTCTCGGTGAAGTCGAAAGGACATTTACCGTCGTAAAGCAGGACCGGGCCTGCGGTGACGGCGTGTTTCGGTGACCATGAAATTGGCTTTGCCGGCATGGTGGTGGACACGGCGGAGTACTTCGTCTCTCCCTTTATTGACGGCAGAGGACGGTCGTAGAACATGTTCTTCCCGTTTGCCGTGCCTACCCAGTAAGAGTTCGGGCGGCCTTCGGGGTCAGTCCCGAAGATGCCACGGGTCGCGTGGTAATATTCATTGTACTCCTCAGGCTCGTTCTTTTTGTCGAGGGAGCCTTGGAGCGGGTTGATGTTGCCTTGCATAACCCCGTTCACGACAGAGACACCGATGTTGGTGTTGCCGTAGAAGTAGGCGGCGTTGGCCAGCAGGAGGCAATCCGGCTGGTTGTCATCGTACTGCTTGCCGACCGTGGTGAGTTTGTCGGGGACGTGTACACGGAATTCCACATTGCCTTTGCTGACATCGGCGATTGCGTACCAGGCGTTGAAATTGCGTCCGTTGAGCGGATCCCTGGTCTCGAACACCTCAATGTCGGACGGAAGGGTAGGGAGGTCAACCTTTGTCCAGTTGAAGGTGATCGGCTTTGGCTCATCGCCGAGCGATCCTTTCACCTCGTTGCTGTAGAAGACCTTGTCGCCGGACTTCAGGTAGGCTCTGAATGAATATTCCTTCCCGTAGTCCAGCAGCACATTGGAAATGCCCTGCATCTCGCCCTTGCTGTCCTTGCTGAGAATCGGGCCGTCCTGATGGAGGTCACTGATTGTCGGACTTCCGGTCTCGTTCCAACAGACTCCGCTGGTTGGATTTGTTGTCTTGTCCAGATTGGCAAAGCTGTACTTGACGACCACTGCGGCAGGTAGTGACAGCGGTGACTCATGAAGAATCACCTGAGGCCTTTCAGGATCCACCAGAGTGAAACGGTCCGACAAGACGATGTCCGAACTTTTCGCCGTTCCGGTTCCGTCCGCCCTTACGCCGAAATAGTAGGATTGCCCGTCCTCAAGCCCCTTGGTGACATTGTAGGAAGTGGCGTTCTCAACTGTAAATCCGAATCTTTCGGACACCTCCGCCTTGTCTTGTGTCAGGAATATCGAGAATCCTGTCTCGCCCTCGGAATTGTCTTTCCAGACAACTTTGGCCGATGTCTTGGACAACTGGCTGACTGTCACTTCCGAAGGAGAAGCCAGAGTCATTGTCTCTTCCGGTGCGCTTTTGCCTCCGCAGGAGACCAACGTCGAGACGACTGCTGGGATGATGAGAAACCGTTTCATTCTGAGATCCTGTTCTTTATTTGCTCCAAAACGGAGCAGACATCGTTTCCCGGTGACCGCTCCGTTGGATGGTTATACAAAAATAACTGTTAGTAAGTGAATTCGTAGAGGGAAATCTCCGAGAGAGTCAACCAAGCGGCGCGTTGCCATTCGCCGCCCCAGCCACCGACATTCTTATTGACGGTGATTCCGGTTTCGGCACTCTTTATTCCAAACCACACATAGCCGTTGCCGGTCATTGCGAATCTGTAGTAGCGGGCTGTTACCGCCGTTGGGTTGTCAACGGTGATTCTGTCTCCTTTCGCAAGGTACTCAAAGTATTCTCCTGTCTGAAGCGCGCCTGTACAGTACTGCTTGTAAGCCCAGATGTTGTTGATGCTCCCTACTTTCACCCAATCGGTCCCGAGAGCCTCGTCTCCGGTCGGTGTTCCTGCTCCGACGAATGCATAGATGTCGTAGGTGAGAGGATCCTGATCTCTGTACTGGTAGTAGTGATAGGTCCTGAACTGAGCCAGTTTGACCTCTTTGCCAGCATCAATCGTGAACATGGCAGGCTTCGCATAATCGTGTCCGTTCTCGGAAATCTCAAAGCATTTGTATCCGTACCCCGCATCCTTGTCAGGGTCTCCGTTGATGTAGGCGCGGTATTTTCCGAACTGTATGGTCCATGCTCCGTCAAAGAGTACGTCCGCATTCTTGAACTCTTTGTCAACATTCAGCTTTACAGCCTTGCAGAGACTCTTGTCCACAAGTTTCGCTCCGGCCTCCTGTGAGATCTTGAAATCCGTGATGTGAACCCCGGCCTTTGTCGCTATGGAAATGATCGCCTCGCGTGTTTCTGTCTCCGAGGTCGCGGCGACGTCGAGGGTATACTCATCAGTGTGGGCAGCTCTTGTCTGGAGGTTGGAAATCCATTTGCAATCCGCTGGTACGCTGATGATGTAGCCATCTTTTTCAAGGTCGGTAGTCACGGAGAACTTTATTGTCTCTCCGGCAGGAGCCGCCTTGATCTCGTTTGCCGAGACGGTGAACGAGCAGCCTACAAAGTTGATGACACGTACGATGGACTTGTCGGCACGGGTTGCGAAGACGACGACCTTTCCTGACTCCGCTGTGGCAGGAGCTGTGATGACGACCACCTTCTTTTCTGTGTTGACGATGGCTGAGATGTTGCCTGTGGCGATGCAGTCAACGATAGTGGTCTCGTCTCCTCCTGTGAGATTGTAAGGAATCTCGACGGTGCTTCCGGATGCCACGATAGCCTTGCTTTCAGAGAGAGTGAAAGCGAACGGCTTCTCCTTAGGGATCTCGATGGTGCTGCCGTCCTGTAGGGTGAAGACAACCTTGCCGTCTTCTTCCTTCACATCTTTGAAAAGGTAGCAATGGTCTATCTTCCCGCTGAGGGCTTTCCATTCGCTGCCGTCAAGTGAGATGTACCAGGTCTCTTCTTCGGCGACATATTTGAATTGAGGAGTCACAGGAGCCGCTACGGAAACCTTGTTTCCCTTGTCATCCAGAAGGTATTCACCGTTAACTGTCCAGTAGAGGACTCCGTCTTCGTTCACGACACCGATCACCGGGCTCTGGCCTGGATCTCCCTTGTCCCCCTTCTCTCCGGTCTCACCTTTCTCTCCGGTGTCACCTTTCTTTCCGGTGTCACCTTTGTCTCCTTTCTCTCCCTTCTCTCCGTTGGTGATCGTGGCGATCGTTCCGTCGGAGAACACTATCTCGTAGCCATTCTCCGTCTTTGTGACGGACATGACTGTGACTGCATCCTTGTACTTGTCCATTACAGTCTTAAGTTCTGAGACATCATTGTTCATCGTCTTGCACAGAGCCTCAAGGTCGCTGACCTTTGTCTCAAGGACATCCACCCTTGTCTTGAGTTCTGAGTCATCGTAGCATCCCGTAGCCATCAGGCCAAGCATTGCGGCAGCCGCGAAAGTCAAAATCTTTTTCATAATGTTATTAGAATGTTTAATTGTTTCTGAATGTTAATAGTCAATGTATTCGTAAAGTGAAATTTCCGAAAGAGTGCACCAGCCGAGCCATCCCCAAGGGATTCCCCAGGACTGCTTGTTGATGTCGATTCCAGTCTCATCCGCTTTCACGGCGTACCACCAGTAACCATTTCCCGTCATCGCGAAGCGGTAGTAGCGGGCAGGGAAAGCATCATCTTCGTTGACACTGATGATGTCGCCTTGTGCAAGTTCCTCGAAATAATCCCCGTTCTTGTATTTAGTGTTATACTCTATGATCTTTCCGACATTGTTCTTGCTGCCTATCCTTACCCATCCGTCCTCTGTGCCAAGAGGCTCGGCACCGGTCGGGGTCTCATTCTTCTTGTAGGCATAGACATCGTAGGTGAGAGGGGTCTGCGCCTCAAACTGGTAGTAGTGGTAGGTGACAAACTTGGCAAGATTGATCCTGCGTCCGGCATCGATCGTGAATGTCATCGGATGATCCTGAATCTTGTAGTCGTTCATAGAGAAACCGAAACACTTATAGGAAATTCCGGTAGGTTTGTCAGGGTCGCCGTCCTTGAATGTGTTGTACTTGCCTTTGTAGATTGTCCACGCACCGTCGAACAGGTACTTCTCTGAACCAGCGTCCCACTGTGAGTCTCCGGCGAGTACAATAGGCTTCATCCCGGATTTCTCAACCAGCCTGGTCGTTATCGGAGCGACAGGCTGTACGGTGGCCACATAATTGAAGTTGGCGTAGTCCGGGCTGGAAAAAGTGATTTCCGCCTTGAGATCCGGATTGAGAAGGTCGGCAAGAATCCCGTCGAATACAAGTTTCCTTGATGTCTTGTCATATTTCTTCAGCCAGGCTCCGTTCTTTACTGAATATGTCCAGTCAAAGTTCGCGTCCACGTTGATCGCAAGTTGACAGCCGCGAACTCCGAGGTCAAGTCTCTCAGGAACCTCCGCGCTGAACTTGAAATAGTTGATTGGCTTCACCGTTGCCTTTGCATAGAAGGTAGGGTCGGAAGGAGATGTGAACTCTATGACGGCAGGGACATTCTCGTCGAATGCGACCGCAGGGTTCAACTGGAATGTCAACTTGGACTTTGTCTTGCTGAACTCCTTGAGCCACTCACCGTTTGTGATGGTGTACACCCAATCGTCAGCAGGGTCTGTAAGGTTCAATGAAAGTGATTCGCCTTTCTTGACCTCCACGCTTTCAGGACATTCCACACCCATGTTCACGATGTAGGCGGGTTGTGTCACCTCAACCCTCTCCACGACCGTTCCGGCCGAGAACTCAAGCACTGATGTTCTGTCGAGCCCTGTCATGTTGCGCTCGGCCATAAGTCTTACCTCTGTCTCGCCGTCACCGACTTTAGGGCTGATCTTGAACCATTTGTCTGACACGGACATCTTCCATTCCACGTTTGACGACACTGTAAACGTGATGTCATTGGAATCGGAAGTGAGTACGATGGCCTTTTTCGAAGGCGTGATGTATGCCTCTTCCTCCGTCTTGTCGCAGCCCACGGCCGCAACAAGGGTTGAGAGGACTAACAGTATTATGTTCAGTCTTTTCGTCATGTTCGATGATTATTAGTGATTATTCCTCTGAATCCAGATTGTATCGCCATGCCTCAAGTTCTGAGACATCGTACCAATATTTCCTCTGAGCCCATGCTGAGTTCATCTTATCCTGGTAATACTCGTAGAAGTTCTTTACAATCTTCACTCTGTAGTACCTTGCAAGTGGTACATCTGAATAAACAAAATCCACAGTGGTTCCTTCCGTGATCAGCGGATGTGTCTCTCCTTCTCCAACTTCCTTTATGATGTTCCATTTGGCGGAATCATCCACGGTGGCTATCATCGGCCAGTTGGACCAGTCTCCCGATGGCTCGCCGTCCAGGATCCAGGCGTAGATTTCGTATAACGCGGCCGCGCTTTCCGTGTAAGCCCTATATGGTAGGAACCTCATTCTGGCGACTCTCATCGGAGCCCCGAAATCAACAGTGTAGGCCGTTCCGAAGTTCTCTCCATTGCTTCCTTTCAGGCTGTTCATCTCCCAGCCGAAACACTGATAGTGTACGTCTGTGTAGCCGTCTTTCTTCTTCATCCATTTGCCGTCAAAAAGGAAAGCGCATCCTGTGCCATAGCCGTTGTTCGATGCGGCCTTCTCAAGTTTGGAAGGGTCCGCGTCTCCGTCCAGTCCGGTAATTACTGAACATTGTGTGCGATCCACCTGCACGATGGACGCTTTATAGGCGGTGACTGTGTAGGTGATATCCTCCTCAAGGTTGTTCACAACGAAGGTGTAGGTTTTGCCGGCATTCAGATCGGCGGTAAGTTCCTCAACTGCACCCTCCTTGAGAATCACGCGGCTTGGGAAATTGAACTTTATCTCGGTGGAGGAGAAGTCCTTTGTGCCGTTGAACACAAAAGTGACAGTATGAGCCGCATTGTCAACAACGCCTTCGACAGTCTCGTCACCGACCGTGGCTGTGGCTGACTTTACAAGCTGTGTCAGAGGGTATTGTGGAATTGTGGTGTCGAACTTCTTCTCAATGTCGCAGGATGCGACACTGAGGCTCACCGCCGCCATTATCATTAATGTATTGAATAAACGTTTCATGTCTATATTCATTTTAAGATATTACCACCAAGGATTCTGGGTCAGTCCAGGGCTATTGTTGATTTCCTTGTAAGGGATAGGGAACAGGTAGAACTGTTTCTTGAACTCTCGCGTCTCGAAGATGGTTCTCTTGTAGAATTCCGTACTCTTGAAGCTGTTTGTCTTAGGGTCGCCGGCACGCGTGGAAAGCCCCCATACAGGACCGTAATCTCCGAATTTTCCTACTTCATTCGCTGTCACGGTGTTGGCTGAAGGATCAAGACAAAGAAGACGGCGATGGCAGGTGAAGAAACGGTCTCCCTCGAAATTAAGCTCGATCTGACGTTCCCTTAGAATATACTTACGCTGCGCGTCCTTGTCACCCGCAATATTGGGATAGGTGTCGAATATGCTCGGCAGACCAGCTCTTTGGCGAATAAGATCCCAATACTTCTTGATGTCAGGATTTGTAGGATCATATTCGTTCAGTGCTTCCACATAGTCAAGAAGAATCTCGCCGTAGCGGATGTAAACAGTTACATAATTCTTAGAGAATGTCAAGTTCGAGAAGTCTCCCGGGATTATTCTTTTATGAGTCAAGAAACCGCTGTGTGGGTAATAGGTAAGGTTGTCGTTGTTTGACATTCCGCCGTAGTAGAGTTCAAGTCTTCCCCAGCCGTCCTGCTGATCCTCGCGGTTGTTGAAAGCGTTCATCCATTCCTTGTCGGAAGGGAAGAATAACTGGACTCTGTGGTTGTAGTTGATGGAAGCGTAGAATCGAGGCTCACGGTTGGCGAACATATTCCAGTCACCCTTGGCGTGTCCCCAACTATCGAGTTTCTTCAGGTCATCTATAAGATCCTTTCTTCCATCCTCTGTGGACTCGTCGAATTTTGGCTGCCCGTCAATGACAGGATTGTAATGTGTTCCGTTGGATGTCGCGAATCCGCTTTCGACATAGCCGGACTCGGGGTCTTCGATGCCACGCCCGTTTTCCATATAGAATGCGTCTACAAGCCGCAGGGTAGGAGCCGTGCCGCCATTGAACTTATGCTTCCCATTTACTGGAAGGGTGTGGTACAAATATCCATATCGAGGAGGATAGTCATTCCAAGCGCTCCTTGCCTGCTGGACTGTGCCAAAGATGATCTCCTCGTTCCATCCTGTCATCTCAATGTTGTAATAGGCCTTGTAAGGGTTATAATTCTCTGAGTTGACATCGTTCTTTTCTCCGTAGTATAGTCCAAGACCGGTCTCGGATTGATGCTTCTCGGCAAGGTCGATCACGGATTTCGCAGCTTCCGCCGCTTTCTTCCATTTGTTCTCATCGTAAGATCCGGCTACGAGAGGGTTTCCGTCTCTGTCACGGAGACTGGAGTAGTAGTCGGTGTTGCCGTTCCATTGAGGAGATGCTGCGAGAAGAAGTACTTGGGCTTTAACGGCATTACAGGCAACTTTGGTCGCGCGCCCGAGATTGACATCCGAGGATTTGTAGGAATATGGTAGAAGTTCGTACGCCTTGTCCATACATTCGATGATGTAATCGACGCAATCATCAAATGAGTCGCGTTGCATATTCCCGAAATCCGAAGTTTGAGGCAGATCCTCTTTTACCAATACTACCGGGCCGTACTGGCGGAGAAGCAGGAAGTAATAATAACCTCTGAGGAATATGGCTTCGCCAGTGTATCGGGTCCTGAGGTCGTTTGCCAGTTCCTTGCATCGTCCGACATTGTTCTCGAACTTGAAGCTTGCCTTGATGGCCTTGTAATATCTCTCCCAAACATTGTTGGTAGGAGTGGTGGGGTCCCAGCTTCCGGATGTAAGTGCTATGAAAGGACTCCAAGGAAGGTCACATTCATCAGAGAGGCCGAGCCAAAGGCCTTCCCAGTCTGACTCTACACAGTTTTTCTCCGGCAGAACAGCATAAATATTTGTGAGATAGGAGAGAACCTCATTGCGATTTGTCCAGACCTTCTCTTCTGTTTTCATATCATCCGGCATCTTGTCAAGGAAGTTGCACCCTGCCAGGAGAAACGCCGAGGTGATGAGTATAAGATATTTTTTCATCGCTTTCATCGTTTAGAATGTGAATCTTACGCCAAAATTGAACTTGCGTGTAAGAGGGTAGCTGCTACCATCGCTTGAACCGGTCTCAGGATCCCACATGTCCCAAGCGGAATGCATCCATAGATTGCTTCCGACAAAGTATAGCCTGAATGCCTGGCAACCACATTTCTGAAGCCAATCACCCTTGAATGTGTAGCCTGCCTCGACATCGGACAGACGGATAAGGCTTCCATCATAGATGGTTTTCGTTGACATCTTTTGGTTGTTCGTGTTAGGATATTCAGTGAGTCTTGGATAAAACGCGTCAGGATTTGGATTATCAGGAGACCAACGGTCGAGGGCTTTCTCGAAGAGGTTGCCCTGCTTGACTCCGCGATGGAACGGGAAGAATGTGCCGCCGAGAGAGTACGAGACGTTGGCCTGCCCCCTGAAGAACACACCAAGGTCGAGTCCTTTCCATGTCAACTGTGCGCCGAAACCATAGTTGATTTCAGGGACGTTGGAATAGCCGATTGCCACGACATCGTGGTCATCAACAACGCCATCCTTGTTGTAATCCAGGTACTTGATGTCACCGGGAGCCAGATTCGGGAGGTTGAACTGGGAAGGGCTGAGGTCAATCTCGTCCTGATCGGCAAAATAGCCAAGGGCGATGTAGCCGAATTTCTGGTTCAGTGGATGACCCTTGGCGAGACGCCAACTGTCGGTCTTCACCTGATCGCTGTCAATGACGTTGTTGCGGGCGAAAGAGAAGTTCCCGTAAATGCGATAACCTACAGGACCTATGTGGTGGTTCAATTCTCCTGTGAATTCGAATCCTTGGTTGTCCAGGATGCCCATATTCGCAAGAGGAGCCTTGTTCAATCCAGCGATTCCCGGAATTGTGTTCCTCTGAATCAAAATGTCCCAGCGATGTTCGTAGAAGTAGTCGAAATCGAATGAAAGCAAGGAGTTGAACAATTTGATTTCGAGTCCGATGTCTCTTTTCAGACCTTTTTCCCAAGTCAGATTCTCGATGCCTTCCTGATCCTCACCTACACCTCCGAGCCAGTTGGCGGTATCTCCGAACCGGTGTCCTCCAAGACCGGTACCCCACGTGGAAAGGTAGGCAAAACGCCCCGTGGCCAGAACATCGGAGCCGACAAGCCCCATGGAAGCCCTGAGCTTGAGGTGATTGACGTAAGGCTTTATGTTGGCCCACCATGGCTCGTTGGAGACGAGGTAACCGATTGCACCCGCCGGGAAAAAACCGAAACGCTGACCTTTCGCGAAGTTTTCCGAGCCGTTGTATCCAGCATTGAACTCGGCAAAATATCTGTCATCGTAGGAATATGTCGCTCGGAATGCGAGACCTTGCTTGCGATAAGGCAGAGAGTATATTGAGGAACCGGCGGAGAGGTTGACAAAGTTTCGCTGATAGTACATAGTCATCGCTCCCACGCGGTGCTTCCCGGCGAAGTTCCTTTCATAGTTTATCTGTCCTTTCAACTCGTCGGCCCTGTCTCCGGTAGTGGATGCGGCGAAACTCAAGGACTCATCTCCCACATATGTCTGTGTCACCTTATAGAGACCGGTCTCATCGTCAACTCCAAGAATCGCATACCGGGAGGAATATTTCCCGCGGGCTTGAATGGATTTGATGTTGAAGTCGTATGAAAATGACAGATTGGCGCTCAACCCCTTCGTGATCATATCAAGATTTTGCTTAACAATGATCTGAGACATAATCTGCGTCTGGTAGGTCTTGTTGTAGCCGGAACCGAAAAGACGCTCGGCTGGGTTGTTCGTGCTGTTTCCTGTTGAGCCACCCCACGCCCATTTGATGTTGCCTTCATCATCGTACCCGATAGGAACGCGTACTGGTGTCGAGATAGGGTCAAGGTTGTAAGCCATCTTGAACAACTCGGAAGCCTGGGCCTGATAAGCATTACTTTTCGTGATTGGTCTCGGCTGATGTGAGTCCGTCATATTTGCTCCGATCTCAAGGGACAGCATCGTGGACTTGGTGATGTTCAAATCGATGTTGGAGCGGAAGTTATACCTCTTCACGTGGATGTTGGTGCTGTAGTCCGTGTCCGGGCTGGTGTAAAGGTTACCGTTGTCCCGGATGTAGGCCGCTGTCACATAGTATCTCGCACGCTCGCCACCACCTCTGATGCTCAAGGAGGCCTGCTCGTTGTTTGACCAGCGTGTGAACAACTCATCGAACCAGTTTACGTTAGGGTACATGAACGGGTCTGTCCTTGCCTCTGTTTTTGCTATCTGCTCGTCAGTGAAGACCTGCTTTCCGCTTGCCTCGTTGTACAGACGCATGTAGTTCGCACCGTCCAGAAGCTTAGGCATGTTCGTAAGCTCGGAGATACCACCCTCGATCTTGACATCGATCTGTGGCTTCTGGGCGATGCCCTTTCTGGTCGTGACGAGAACTACACCGTTCGCAGCGCGCACACCGTAAACGGCAGTCGCAGAGGCATCCTTGAGGATGGAAATCGTCTCTATCTCCTCGATGGCAAGGTTGGACATGTCACGCTCGACACCGTCCACGAGGATGAGAGGCGCGCTGGAGTTCAGAGAGGAGATTCCACGGATCCAGAACTCGGCGTTGTCCATACCCGGCTCACCGGTCCTCTGGACGACAACAGCTCCGGCCACCTTACCGGCGAGGGCGTTGGTAAGGTTGCGCTGAGGAATCTCCAATTCGGTGTTGGCCACAGAGGAGATGGCTCCGATCACGGAAGCCTTTCTCTGATGTCCCATGCCGACCACGACGGCTTGATCCAGCTCAGTCGCGTCGTCCTGAAGGAAGATGTTAAGTTCCAGGGATTTCGGGACGGTGACAGTCTGAGTCTTGTAACCCATGCTTGTGACCTCCAGCTTGACTCCGGGTCCGGAGACCTCGAGCGAGTAGTAACCATTGATGTCGGTCATGGTTCCGGTCTGGGTGCCGGCGATGAGGATTGCCGCTCCCGGCACTGGCTGTCCTGTGCCGTCGATGACCTTACCTTTGACCGTGACCTTGTCCTGGGCTGTGACGTTGGCCGGGCTCTCTTTCGCGTCGGCTTTGCTTGCGTCTGCTCCGAAAGAAGGAACCGACAACAATGCGGCCAGCAGGATGAAAGCTATCCTTCGCCTTCCCATTGTTAATTGATCAGTCATAGTATTTCATTAAATATTTGATGATAAACGATAATCATTGAGGTGTATAGAATACAATAGTGGCTAACTGTCAATAGTGTTTCCCTGCAAATGTAGTAATATATTTTCATTTTGAAAATAATTTAACTAGTATTTTTAACGAAAATTGTGATAATTGCCGTGCGCGAACGCTATTTGGGTTTAAATATGGCCATTTGAGGACTCTTCCTTTCAAATTGACCATAAAATGCTTATCTTTGTTACCACAAACCTTGGTTCAGAGAATCACGCTGCAAGTCCAAGGTCCGATAACAGAGATATTATGGCAAACATCAACGACAAGGAATCCTTTCTGAACCATATCAACGGTAGAAACTCCTTCCTGAAGCATCTGATTCTGGAGAATTGCGTCTATGACAAGCAGTTCACCCTCGCGGATCTGAGCCGTGAATATGACACTTCCGTCCCGACGGCCTCCAGAATCGTGACCGACCTGATTGATGACGGTTTTGTTAAGGAGATTGGCAAGATGGAGTCTTCCAGCGGCCGTAAGCCGGTGATCTACGGCCTTAATCCTGATGCCGGCAATTTTGTCGGGGTGGATGTGAAGCGGGATTATCTTTCGGTCGCTGTCACGAACTTTATGGGCGAACTGTGCTTCTTCAAGGAAAGCATAAAGTTCACCCTGACCAACACCGAGGAGTCGTGCCGCAGGATGTGCGATGCTGTCCGCGACTGTCTGAAGTCCTCCAAGGTCGATCTCTCGAAGATCCGCAGTTACGGATTCATATTCTCGGGTCGTGTCAATTGCAACTCAGGCTATTGCTTTTCCTATTTCATAAGCGAGGACAAGCCGATCGCAAGCATCCTTGAGAAGGAACTTGGACTGCCGGTCTATGTGGAGAATGATTCCAGGGCCATAGCCTACGCTGAATATATGTCCAGCGAGAGCCCGGAGAAGACATTCCTTGTGTTCAACGTGAGCTGGGGACTGGGTCTCGGAATGATCATCGACGGCAAGCTGGGCTACGGTCGTTCCGGCTTCTCCGGCGAGATAGGCCATTTCCCTATTTTCGACAACAAACGGATATGCCGATGCGGAAAGATCGGCTGTCTTGAGACCGAGGCATCCGGATCGGCTCTTCACAGGATTGTGCTTGAGGAGATGGCGGCCGGTCAGCCGTCGCTTCTGAGCAAGAAATTCAAGGCCGGAGAGGAAATCACTCTGAATGACATACTTGACGCGGCCGATGCCGAGGACACGGTTGTCATCGAGGCTATCGAGAAAGTCGGCAAGGCCCTCGGTCAGGCTATAGCCGGTATGATCAACCTGTTCAATCCGGGAGTGATCGTCATAGCCGGTTCCCTCGCGCGCGCGCATAAATATCTAATGACACCGATCAAGGGCAGCGTGAACAAACTCGCCCTCGCGATAGTCAGCAGCGACACCTCGATCATCGTCACCCGTCTTGGCGAGAAGGCCGGCGCCATCGGAGCCAGTTACATCGCCAAAGTCAGGATGCTCGGAATAATCTGATCTTATGAATATGAAGCCTTCCCTCAAGCCCCTTCTTGCCGTCTTCGCCTTGACGCTGATGTCATCCTGCGTGCGGCATAATGAATATTCTGACATCGTCTCCGTGATTCCTGAACCTCAAGAGGTCCACTTGTTCGGAGGATTCTCCGATGCCGATGGATGTAAACGGAACGATGTGACTGACAGAACATTGGGCGGAGAGGACTACAGGATATTCATAAAAGATGGGAAAGTGACGGTGACGGCGGCCTCCGAGCGAGGTTTCCTTTATGCCGGGCAGACGCTCATGCAGCTTAGGAACGCGGAAGGGAAATATCCCGATGTTGAGATTCGTGACTGGCCACGCTTTGGACACCGGGGACTGCTCCTGGATTGCAGCAGACATTTCTTCTCAATCGAGGAAATCCGCAAGGTCTTGGATGTTATGGCCTTGCATAAGTTGAACGTCCTTCACTGGCATCTTACTGACGATCAGGGCTGGAGGATAGAGATCGATTCATGGCCTCGTCTGACCGAGGCCGGAGCCTGGAGAACGGGCAACCGGCTTGGCAGGGGAGGCACGGATATCGGCCCGGACAATGAACCATACGGCGGATTCTACACGAAAGAGGAACTCCGCTCTGTCGTGGGTTACGCCTCGTCTCTCGGCATTGACATAATGCCTGAGATAGACCTCCCCGGACACATGCTTTCCGCACTTGCCTCATACCCGGAGCTCGGCTGTACAGGAGGCCCTTACGCTGTGATGGCCTATGGCGGGATCTCGCAGGATGTACTATGCGCCGGAAACGAGAAGACCTATAAGTTCATTGAGGATGTCCTGACCGAGGTTATGGAAGTCTTCCCTTATGAATATGTTCACATAGGCGGCGACGAGTGTCCGAAGAACCGTTGGGAAGCCTGTCCTAAGTGCCAGACAAGGATCAAGGCTCTTGGCATCAAGTCCGACGCTGACCACACGGCTGAGCAGCTGCTCCAAGGTTATGTCACAAAACGTGTAGGAAAGTTCCTGAAAGAACACGGACGGAGGATGGTCGGTTGGGACGAAATCCTGGAGGGAGAGGCCCCGCTGGATGCTGTTGTGATGTCCTGGCGTGGCACGGAAGGCGGAATCAAGGCTTCCGGACTCGGCCACGATGTCATCATGACCCCGAATCGGAATATGTATTTCGACTACTGCCAGGGTGAGAACAAGGAGTCTGAACCGGACGGGATCGGCGGCTGTCTCCCGGTCTGGAAGGTCTATGAATATGAACCGTTCACACCGGAGATGACCGATGAGCAGAAATCACACATCCTTGGTGTTCAGGCCAATCTCTGGACGGAGTTCATCTCCACTGACTCTCATCTTGAGTATATGCTGCTTCCGCGTCTCAGTGCCTTGAGCGAGGTCCAGTGGTGTTTGCCGGGCCGCAAGTCATTCGACAGGCTCATGAAAGATATGCCCAGAATGGCCTCGTTGTACGAGAATCTGGGCTATGATTACGCCAAGCACGTCTTCGGTGTGATCGATCAGCACCGTTCTCTGGAGGAGGGTGTTGAGTTCACTTTCCACACGGCAGGAGAGGCTGGGATCAGATACACCGTTGACGGTTCCGAACCAACAGCAGGATCACAGCTCTACGAGGCTCCGTTCGTGGTTTCTGAAAGACCCGCGACTGTCAAGGCTGCGGTCTTTCGTGACGGAAAGGACTCAGGGATATATTCCCGTGACATCCTTGCAGGCAAGGCCTATCACAGGCCGCTTCTTGTCAACACCGAGAAGGCTTGGAACTACAAGTGGCAGCCGGATGAATCCCTTGTGGATGGTCTCCGCGGCGGGACCAACTTCAACACTGACAGTTTTGTGGCTTGGAACGAGGAGCCGATGGATGTCACGATTGACATGGGGGAGGATGCCCAGGCATATTCATCAGTCACCATCTGCATTCTGGTTGATAAGCTGAACTATATCTTCGCCCCAGCCTCCATCGAGGTCGGCCTCTCCAATGACGGCGAGAATTTTGATCCCGTGGCTCATTTGGACGTAGCCACCGACAATCCTTCCGCCCCTGACGGCCTTCGCGAGATTCCGGTCTCGTTCCAAGAGTCCAATGCCCGTTACATCCGCGTCAAGGCTCCGGTTGTGAACCCGATTCCTGACTGGCATCCGGGCCGTGGACATAGCGCCTTCATATTCGTAGATGAGATCGTTGTGGAATGACTCGGGTCACTTCGGCTGGCTCAGTGACCGATGGCGTTCATTCTGTCGTAGTTAAGTTATAGAACAATCCGCTGCGGTTGCTGACCTTGTCGAAGCGCCGAAACAATTTGAATGTAAAAAAATAAGTTAGATATGTCAAACAAAGAATCTTCCGCCACCGGCCGCCTCCTCTCTCTGGACGCTCTGAGGGGCTTCGACATGATGTTCATCATGGGTCTTAGCGCCATCATCGCCAACTTCTGCGGTCTCTTTCCCGGCGGCGGGGACTGCTGGCTCGCCACCCAGATGTCCCACGTGGACTGGGAAGGCTTCCACCATCACGACACGATTTTCGCCCTGTTCCTCTTTATCTCGGGAATGACATTCCCTTTCTCGTCAGCCAAGAAGATGACGAAAGGGATGAGCCGCTCCCGACTCTGCCTTGACGTGCTGCGCCGCGCCTGCGTCCTGATATTCCTTGGCCTTGTCTATCAAGGAATATTCCAGTTCCACTTCGCCACGCTGAGGTTTCCGAGCGTCCTTGCCAGAATCGGAATCGCATGGGCGATCGCGGCCATTCTGTATATGTACACGGGAAAGAAGACCCAGTGGGGAATCGCCGTCGGCATTTTGGTCGGCTATTTCCTCCTGTTGAGGTTTGTCGTCGCCCCTGACGCTCCTGTCGGTGCCGGCTCATTTTCCAAGGAAGGCAACATCGCCTACTATATTGACAGGATTCTGATGCCGAACCACATTTATAAGAAAGGCCTCGGTGATCCGGAGGGTCTGTTGAGCACGATCCCGGCAGTAGTGACGGCCATGCTTGGAATGTTCACAGGCCGCTATGTCAAGGAATCCAAGGACTCCGGCAGCCGCAAGACCGTGAACATGTTGGCCGCCGCTGCGCTTATGGCCGTCATCGCTGCCGTATGGTCTATCTGGTTTCCGGTTGTCAAGAGCCTGTGGACCAGTACTTTCGTCCTTGCCGCCGCGGCCTGGTCAGTAGGCCTCTTCGCCATATTCTACTATCTCATAGATGTCAAAGGCTGGCGCAAGGGCGTACTGTTCTTCCAGGTTGTCGGCATGAACTCGATCACCATTTACCTAGGGCAGGCCATCTTGCGTTTTGACTCAATGACGGATTTCTTCTTCGGCGGCATCATGGGTCTTCTCCCCGAGCCTTGGTCCAAGCTCGTCTTCAGCCTCGGCTACTTCGCCCTCTGCTGGTTCCTGCTCTATTTCCTCTACAAGAAAAACTGCTTCCTGAAGGTTTAGGGCTGACTTTTGGCAAATACACCAATCATAATTACTCAGAAGCTGTTTTGAATTGTTTGAAATGTTCTTTGAGGTGAAAAATCTTCATTTTCTTCCCGCTTCTTCAGTCAGATAGCACCGCTATCTTCCTTGGAAGAAGCGGTCGAAACTGAAGTTTTTCACTCTCAAACCTTCAAACAAACAATTCAAAACAGCTTCTCAGCTTTCAATGGGAAAAATGAATCACCTTCATGTGATTTGATAATTTCTATAAAATTATATACTTTTGTGAACTGAAAGTAATACGTAAGGTGACTATGGGTTTACGAAATCAGCTCCTTTTAGACCTTTACAAGGACAAAGCAAGTGTTTTCACTATGCAGGGAATCGCCATGGCTTATGGGCAGGGACTTGAGCGGAATACTATTAAGAACAGGATGATCAGCTATGTTAAAAAAGGCGAGATCATCAATCCGAGGAAAGGAATCTATGCCAAGCCGGGTTATGACGAGAAGGAACTTGCCTGTTTGCTCTATACGCCATCCTATATATCTTTGGAATATGTGCTGCAGAGGGCTGGAATTATCTTCCAGTACAGCGACGAAATTACTTCGGTGGGTAATTTGAGCCGGAGCGTTGAAATTGATGGAAAAGTGTATCGGTATCGTAAAATCAAGGGTGAAATCCTGATTGACACAGCCGGCGTCATCCGCGAAGGGAATGTGAACATCGCTACTCAGGAAAGAGCCTTCTTGGACACTTTGTACCTGAACAGCAATTACTATTTCGACAATCCCATCTCCCTGGACAAACAGAAGGTGCTTTCGCTCCTTCCCATATACAATAGCAAAACTCTCGAACAACGTGTCACAAAAATTCTTGGATAGAAATGGATACGAACAGACATAAATTCTTCATGCTGCAGTTGCTTAAGGACATATTCTCTGACGCGCTGCTTTCCTCCGTAATGGCATTCAAAGGCGGCACTGCCACCATGTTTTTCTACAATCTGCCGCGATTCTCGACAGATCTGGACTTCAATCTTCTTAATGAGAAGAAGGAGACTGAGGTCTACGAGCGCGTCCGTAAGATTATCCTGAAATATGGCAAGATTCACGATGAGGCCATCAAACACTATGGCATCATCCTCGTGCTTGATTATGGCATAGGGCAGCGAAAACTCAAAATTGAGATATCAAACCGACTATACGAGAATCACTATGAAATCCGGAACTTTCTGGGCCTCCAGATGCGCCTTATGGTGAAGGAAGACATGTTCGCTCACAAACTGTGTGCCCTTCTTGACCGGACCGAAATTACCAGCCGAGATGTATTCGACTGCTGGTTCTTCCTAAAAGAAAGGACATCAGTCAATAAAGAAATCGTGGAATCCCGCATGGGAATGCCAATTGGAAAATATCTGGATAAGTGTATTGAGAGTGTCCAGAGTGTCTCGGAAAAGAGTTTGATCAGCGACAGTGTGAACGCGTCTGAAGTAGGCGAAAATTTTGCAGCCACCAACCACACGGATGACGTATTTACGTTCATTGGCATATAAAGCCAAAAACGCCAAAAAAACGAAGGGATAGGAATCTTGGATGTTTCGCGAATAAAATCCGAATCTAATCCGCAGCACAATTTCTTGCCGCATTGGAAAAAATGGATTAATTTTGAAGTCTAAAACCCCGTCCGTCTATGGCAGAAAAAATCATCATTCTGGATTTCGGTTCGCAGGTGACGCAACTCATCGGGCGCAGACTCCGCGAACTGAACGTTTATTGCGAAATCTACCCGTTCAACAAGGTTCCTGCGCTGGACTCCTCCGTCAAGGGAGTGATCCTTTCCGGAAGCCCTTGCTCGGTGCGTGACAAGAACGCCCCGCAGATCGACCTCGGCGGCATCAAAGGCAGGTTTCCTCTTCTGGGAATATGCTATGGCGCGCAGTATCTTGCCCATAAGTATGGCGGCGAGGTGCTTGGCTCCCTGGCCCGTGAATATGGCCGTGCGATGCTGGATGTCGTTGACCCTGAATCACCTCTGCTTAAGGGAGTTTCGGCTCACTCACAGGTCTGGATGTCGCACGGGGACACGATCGCCCGTCTGCCGGAGGGCGCGGAGGTGATCGCCTCGACCGAGAGCGTCACCAACGCTGCTTTTCACATCAAGGGCGAGCAGACCTACGCCGTGCAGTTCCACCCGGAGGTCTTCCACACGACTGAAGGCACGAAAATCCTCGGCAATTTCGCTTTGGGAATATGCGGCTGCAAGGGTGACTGGACTCCTGCCTCGTTCATCGAGACGACAGTAGCCAGCCTCAGGGAACAGATAGGGGACGAGAAGGTAATCCTCGGACTCAGCGGCGGTGTCGATTCGACGGTAGCAGGCGTGCTGCTGAACAAGGCCATCGGCCACAACCTCACCTGCATATTCGTGAACAACGGCTTGTTGAGAAAGAATGAATATGAGGATGTGCTGGCTTCGTACAAGGACATGGACCTCAATGTCATCGGAGCCGACGCGTCCAAGGAGTTCCTTGACGCTCTTGCCGGCGTTACCGAGCCTGAGGCCAAGAGAAAGATCATCGGAAGGCTCTTCGTGGAGACCTTCGACAAATACGCCCGCACCATCGAGAACGCCCGCTGGCTCGCCCAGGGAACCATCTATCCTGACGTGATCGAGTCCGCCGGCATCGAGGGCATCGCCTCCAAGATCAAGTCCCACCACAATGTGGGCGGTCTTCCGGAGAAGATGAACCTGAAGGTTGTCGAGCCGCTGCGTGCGCTTTTCAAGGACGAGGTCCGCAGGGTCGGCAGAGCCTTGGGCATCAAGGAGGAACTTGTCGGCAGGCATCCTTTCCCGGGACCGTCACTCGCCATCCGTATCATAGGCGACATCACCGAAGAGAAACTGAACGTTCTCCGCGAGGCCGACGACATATTCATAAAAGGGCTTCGTGAATATGATTGCTCCTCCCTTCACCTTCCGTCCGCTTCCGATCCTCGTGTGGAGGCCTCGAATCTTTATGACGCCATCTGGCAGGCCGGAGTTATCCTGCTGCCTATCAAGAGTGTGGGAGTGATGGGTGATGAACGCACCTACGAGAATCCTGTGGCTCTCCGCGCCGTTGTCTCCACCGACGCCATGACCGCCGACTGGTTCCATTTCCCGTATGACTTCCTCGCCCAGGTCAGCAACGACATCATCAACAAGGTCAAAGGGGTCAACCGCGTGGTGTACGACATCTCCTCCAAACCGCCGGCAACGATCGAGTGGGAGTAATGCTTTAATTTCAGGCACGGAATGTGCTGTCTTTGCCATCGCTTTGAGAAAACATCTGGAATACTTGAGCGCATTGGCGCTGGTGTTGTTCGCGTTCTTCTTTGCATCAACCAACCTCTTCACCCACGTCCATGAGGGTCCGGAGGGAAAGATTGTGCATTCTCATCCGTGGAGCGGGAAGGCGCATAGTCACAGCGACACGGAGTTGCAGCTCCTTCAACTCATCTCAAGCAATATATTCGAGGCGAGCGAGCGGATCAGTGTCACGGTGTCAGACAGCCCGGTTGTTCCGTATCATCCGTCAGGGGTCTTGCCGGAAGTAGCCCAGACAGTATTCCATCACGTTCTTGGACTCAGGGCTCCTCCGCTATCGTTATAATCACATGTCTACTTGAAAAGTAGAGCCGTAGTCCGCATGGCCCGCTGCCGGGTCGTGCCTATTCCCGAATTTGATATAACGATAGAATATTCATGAAAACAACACATATTTTCGCCACTGTTGTGGCTACACTCATGGTGTCCATGAGTGGACATACTTATGCACAGAGCAGAAAAACAGACGCGAGCGTTTCCGGTCACGTCATCGACGCGAAGACCGGAGAGCATCTTCCTTACGTTACCGTGATGATAGGCGGCACCCAGATAGGCATCCAGACATCATCTTCCGGACATTATTCAATCAGGAACCTTCCTTTGGGCAAGCATGAGATCATCGCGACTTCAATTGGCTATAAAGACGCTTCTGTCACTCTTGAGTTCAAGGCCGGTCAGTCGTACGAGGCCAATTTCAGCCTTGAGCGGGAGAATCTGTCTCTTGACGGGGTGGTGGTCAGCGCCACCAGGAATCATTCCTCCAGAAAAGAGGCTCCAGCGCTTGTCAATGTCATAGACAGCAGGATTTTCGCCACCACCTCGTCTCCGACCCTGGCGGAAGGACTGACTTTCCAGCCGGGTGTCAGGGTGGAAAACGACTGTCAGAACTGCGGATTCACGCAGGCCAGAATCAATGGCCTGGACGGCCACTATTCACAAGTCCTCATCGATTCCAGACCAGTGTTCTCGGCGCTTGCGGGCGTGTATGGTCTGGAGCAGATCCCATCCTCGATGATTGACCGCGTGGAAGTGGTGCGCGGGGGTGGCTCCGCGTTGTTCGGAGCATCCGCGATCGGAGGCACCATCAACATAATCACAAAGGAAGCGATGAGTTCAAGCGCCGGAATCAGCCATGACCTCACCTCCATCGGGGTAAGCGGTGCCTTGGACAACAACACCAGCCTGAACGCATCAATGGTGACGGATGACGGAAGAGGGGGCCTGTTCGTGTTCGGGCAGAAACGTTTGAGGGATGGCTATGACGCGGACGGTGACGGGTTCACGGACATTCCTATGATCAATTCCATCACAGTAGGTACAAGAGGACACCTCCGCGTGAATACTTTCTCCAAAATCAGGCTGGAGTATCATGGAACCAAGGAGTTCCGGCGAGGGGGAGATCGTCTGGATCTTCCGGCTCATGAAGCGCTTATCGCGGAGCAGACGGAACACACGAACAACAGCGGATCTTTGAGCTATGACGGGCAAAGTCAGGATGGCCGGCAAATTTGGAACGCGTATGCTTCCGCCCAGCACATCAGAAGGAGCAGTTATTACGGAACAGGGAAGGATCCGAATGCGTACGGAAAGACCACCGACCTCACCGCGGTCTTCGGCGGTCAATATTCCTACAAGTTTGACTGTCTGCTGTTCATGCCGGCGCAGTTGACCGCCGGTCTGGAATATAACTATGACGACCTGAACGATGTCTCCTTTGGCTATGACTACAAAACCTCTCAGAAGGTACGCATTTTCGGCTCCTATCTCCAGAATGAGTGGAAGAACGCCCGCTGGAGCCTCCTCGCCGGGGTTCGCATGGACAAGCACAGCCTTATTTCACGGCCAGTGCTCTCTCCGAGGGTGAATATCCGTTACAGTCCTTTCCGTGATCTGAGCTTCCGCGCCATCTATGCGGGAGGATTCCGCGCTCCACAGGCTTTTGACGAGGATCTGCACATCTCCGTCGCAGGCGGTAAACGGATACGCATCAGGCTCGCGGATAACCTGAAGGAAGAGCGTTCCCATTCGTTCAGCACTTCCGCCGACTGGTATCACACCTTCGGTACCGTCTCTTTGAACCTGATGGCGGAAGGATTCCTTACAGTGTTGAAAGATACTTATGCGCTGAGGGAGACCGGAGAAAAGGCAGATGGGGGAAAGAGTAATATTATGGAAAGATACAACGGCTCGGGCGCTAAGGTTTACGGATGCACTCTGGAGGGAAGACTTGCTGTCGCTAATGAACTCAGTCTCCAGGCAGGTGTCACTTTGCAGAGAAGCCGTTATGACATCGCGCAGAAATGGAGTGACGATCCCGATGTCGCCCCGACGCGGGAATTATTCCGCTCGCCGGATTGCTATGGCTACATGGTGGCTTCCTACAGTCCGTTCAGGAACTTTGACATAGACCTTTCCGGCACATATACCGGATCGATGCTAACTCAGCACATGGCCGGTAGCGGCACAAAAGTGGATGTCGCCGTCCGCACTCCTTCATTCTGGGACATGGGCTGCAAGGTCAGCTACGGGTTCAGCGTCCTGGACATCTGTCGTCTAAAGTTGCACGCCGGAATCAAGAACATTCTCAATGCTTACCAGAAGGACTTCGACAAGGGGGAGAACAGGGACTCTGGCTACATCTACGGCCCGTCCCTCCCGCGTTCACTGGTCTTCGGCGCCGGACTGAGCTTCTAAAAGTGTCCGTTGGCGTCGAAGACTTGGGAATAGTAATACGGGGCGGAATAGCCGGTCACTATGAGGCCTTTGGGAACCTCCGTGTCGGCGGTCAGTCTGCCATCCTTGTGGATCCAGAAACGGTTCGCCACCTTGCGGTCCTTGGAAAAATATTCAAAATCAAGGCTGCTCCCAAAGAGCGCTATCTCCCCCTCGTCTGACATCGCGAAACAGTCGCAGTGCTTGACAAGAGATTCTTGAGGTCCCCTGCCGTAACCAATGCTCTTGCCGACAAACGTCCCGTCGGTTCCGAATTCGTACATGTCACAGGTGTAACTGTCGAAATAATAAATATTTCCGGATGGCGTGATTCCGGAGTAGGAACGTCCTGAACTGAGCGTTGAGTCAGGGAAATCCAGACGGATTTCTTCAAGGTTGAGTCTGGTCGGCCCAGTGACCGGTTTGTCCGTTTTTACGCGCGGGATTCGTGAATAGAGATTCTTGTCGCTTTGGTTGGCGCACGACATTGCGGCTAAGAGTGAACCGGCGATGATTGTCGTCAAGGTTACGTTTTTGGAAAAAATACCACCGTTGGCGAGGACATCATCGGTACAACCCGTCAATAACCGCGATGCGGCAGTCATTCGTGGCACCATTTACCCGGACAGGGCGCGAAGCGCAGGTGCCTCGTGTGACTGCCGCATCGCGGCGTCCAAACGAATATTGTTTTATTTAATATGTGCGATTGAATAGACCGGAGCGATCTTCTCAAGCCGGTTGCGGCCGTAGAGCCCGTCCAGTTCAGCGAGGAATATGAACTCGGTGACCTTGACACCATATTCCTTGCCATCGACGGTGATCTTCAGGGCGTCAAGAGCCTTGGCGATGCCCTCCGCGGTGCCGCCGGTGGCCAGAACGTCATCGATGATGGCGATCTTGAATATTCCATCCTCAGCCTTGCCGGCCGCGATGTCGGATTTGCGGAAGTAGAGATTGTCGGGGCCATATTCCTTCATAATCTCGATGCTTTGCAGGTCGTCGCCGGAGTGAGGCAGCTTGCCCTTCTTGCGGAACGGCACGACATTGGTCACTCCGCTGTCCGAGGTGAGGAGCGGCGCGCAGAACAGGAACGCGCGGGCCTCGGGGGCTGCAACGGTCGGTGCGGTCACGTGCCTGCCGATCTCGCCGATCAGCTTGGTGAAGACCTCCTTGTCCTGCATAAACGGCATTATGTCAACGAAATTGATTCCTTCCTTAGGGAAGTTTTGATAGAATTTCAGTGTCTCTTCAAACATGGCTGTTGATAACTTTGTGAATATTGTAGGGCAAAGGTATGGACTTTCTATGACATTTGTATTAATTTTGTTCTTTAATATTCAAAAAGGAACAAGTCAAATTCCTTAATATTTATGTCAAACAAATCAATCATCGCCGCCACAGTCGCAGCGCTCGCCTTTACTCTAGGAGCAAAGGCCCAGACCAACCTTCAGACCTTCTACGATTTCGGTAAGGACCGCGGTCACGTGACCACCACTCTTGAGGGTTTCTACGGGGACAAATGGGGTAACACCTTCTTCTTCGTGGACTATGACTACAACTCGAAGAATTCCAAGGATCAGGTCTATGCTCCGAGTGGTACTTATTTTGAGATCGCGCGCTGCCTCAATTTCTGGCAGAACACGAAGCTTGCCCCTCTCAGCTTCCATGTGGAGTACAACGGCGGAGCCTACAACGACTACACCATCAACAACGCCTTCCTCTTCGGCGCTGACTGGTTCCTTCATAGCAAGGATTTCAGGAACACCCTGAATCTCAAGGTACTCTATAAGGCCATCAACTACAACCACTCGGACAAGTCAATGGGCTATAACCTTGACGGCAGCAAAAAGAAAAGCGATGTCCCTCTCCAGCTCACCGCTGTCTGGGGAATGCAGGATCTGTTCGGCGTTACCGGACTCCGCTTCAGTGGATTCGCTGATTTCTGGTGGGAGGACCACACCGTCTGCCCTTACGTAAATGACAAGAAGGCCGGATACCGTGACAGGACAAAGGCGGAGGACGCTCACTTCGTGTTCCTTTCAGAGCCACAGCTCTGGTACAACATCGGCCAGCATTTCGGAGTTGACAACCTCAATATCGGTACTGAGATCGAACTCTCTTACAATTTCGGAACCGGAAAGGGCTTCTTCGTGCGTCCTTGCCTTGGTACCAAGTGGGTATTCTAATATTCAGCGACACTTAACAATCCAAGACAATGACAGAAACAAAAACTCAGGCCGCCGAGCCTAAGAAGTCAGGCTGGATGACCAAACTGTTCGGATTCGATCCGTCCACGATGAAGGTCTCCACCGAGATCGTCGCCGGTATCACCACATTCCTCGCGATGTCCTACATCCTCGCCGTCAATCCTTCAATCCTGGCTGACTGCGGAATGGACAAGAACGCGCTCTTCACGACAACGGCAGTCGCCTCCATCCTCGCGACCCTCGTGATGGCTTTCTACGCCAAGCTTCCGTTCGCCCTCGCCCCTGGTATGGGACTGAACGCCTTCTTCTGCTACACGGTCTGCCTCGGAATGGGCTATAGCTGGCAGTTCGCGCTGACCGCTGTCATTATTGAAGGTATAATATTCATAATCCTGACTTTGACGAGTGTCCGCGAGGCGATCGTGAACGCCCTGCCGCTGTCGCTGAGAAAGGCGATCGGAGCCGGTATCGGTCTGTTCATCGCGCTCATCGGCCTGAAGGGCGGCGGCATCGTCGTGGATGATCCCGCCACACTGGTTAACCTCGGCGACATCACCGGCGGCGCCGGTCTCCTTTCCGTAATCGGTCTTGTCATTACGGGCGCGCTGGTCATCTTCAACGTCCCGGGAGCCCTCCTTATCGGAATCATCGCCACCGCCGTCATCGGCATCCCTATGGGACTCACGCAGTTCCATGGATTCGTCGACACCCCGCCGTCCATGAAGCCTATCCTCTGCCAGTTCAGCGCCGACACAAGCCAGATCTTCAGCCTTGACATGCTGATCGTCGTGTTCACATTCCTGTTCGTGGACATGTTCGACACGATCGGCACTCTTGTCGGCGTGACGACGAAGGCCAACATGGTTGAGAAGGACGGACGGCCTCTGCGCATGAACAAGGCCTTCATGGCCGACGCCATCGGCACGGTCGCCGGAGCCTGCCTCGGAACAAGCACCGTGACCACCTATGTTGAGAGCGCCTCAGGCGTGGCCCAGGGTGGCCGTTCGGGTCTGACCGCATTCTCGGTCGCCGCCTGCTTCGTGCTGGCGCTGTTCTTCGCTCCGGTCTTCACCGCCATCCCTGGCTCCGCTGTCTGCCCGGCACTCGTGTTCGTGGGACTGTTCATGCTCAGCCCGATCAAGGACATTCCGCTTGACGACTTCTCCGAGTCCATCCCGGCTTTCCTTACCATGATCCTCATGCCGATGACATATTCAATCTCCAATGGTATCCTCCTTGGTCTTGTCGCCTATGTCATCCTTAACCTTTGCACCGGAAAGGTCAAGAAGGTCGGTTGGTTCATGGCCGCCTTGTCAATTTTAGTAATTCTAAAATTCATATTCTTGTAATTAATTATCGCGTAACAAATTAACAATTATGTTGCGCGATTGTTGATAACTTTAGCGATAAATGTGACCGACAGGCCGAATTATCTGCTAACTTTGTGAAAGTCGGTTCGACTCCCATTGCGGGGATCGGGCCGGCTTTGTAACCTGGATAACCAGTCGGCAATACTTATCGAAATAAAATAAACTGAATATGGATGTAACTGTACGCAAGACCAATGGCTCTTATGAGGAGTACGACAAGGTCAAACTGATGAACGGCATACGCGAGGCCTACAAGACGGCGGGTGAGGAATGCCCTGAGGCCGTTGTGGTCTCGATCGCGGAGAACCTCTACATTTACGACAAGATCACCAGCCGTGAGATCAGGCGTCAGGTCGAGGAGAGCCTGATGTCCATCAACAAGAAGGTCGCCGTGGCCTACATCGAAAAGTTCGACGCGGGTCTGGATCTGCGCAAGAAGCGCGACTTCATCCGCGACTACATCGCCGCGTCCAACGCCGCCACCGGCTCCAAGTTCGACGCCAACGCCAATGTCACCCGCAAGAACATCGTGACCCTCGGCCAGGAGCTCTACAAGGAGAACAACATCAAGCAGAACCGTTACATCATGAAGGACAAGATCAAGGCTCTGTACGGACGCTCGCTCGCGGGCCAGTACATCAAGGATCTTGAGAGTCACGTCCTTTACAAGCACGACGAGAGCGGCACCCCTGGCTACCCTTACTGCGTCGCCATCACGATGTACCCGTTCCTTGTGGACGGCCTCATCAAGCTTGGCGGTGTGTCCGTGGCTCCGACCGACCTCAAGTCATTCTGCGGCGAGTTCATCAATCTGGTATATTCAATCTCATCGCAGTTCATGGGAGCCGTTGCGACCCCGGAGTTCCTGATGTACCTGGACTACTTCATCCGCAAGGACTACGGTGACGACTATCTTGATCACCTTGAGGACGTCGTGGAGATGAACGCCAAGAAGAGGACGCTTGTGAAAGTCATCGACAACTACTTCCAGCAGGTTGTACATTCCATGAATATGCCTGCGGGCAACCGTGGTTACCAGACGGTGTTCTGGAACATCAGCTACTTTGACGAGAGCTATTTCCGCGGTGTGTTCGGCGATTTCCGCTTCCCTGACGGCAGCGAGCCTAAGTGGGAGACCCTTTCCTGGCTCCAGAAGCACTTTATGAACTGGTTCAACGAGGAGAGGAACCGCTACATCCTGACCTTCCCGGTCGAGACGATGGCGCTGCTGACCGACGGCAAGGACGATTTCATCGACAAGGAATATGCCGACTTCACGGCCGAGATGTGGTCCAAGGGACACAGTTTCTTCTGCTACCTGTCTGACAGTCCGGACAGTCTCGCGAGCTGCTGCCGCCTTCGCAACTCGATCACCGAACTGGACAAGGTCGATGAGTCCCACAACCACACGACGCATCAATATTCAATGGGAACGGCTTCTGTGTCAACAGGTTCAAAGTCTGTGATGACCATCAACCTGAACAGGCTCATCCAGCTTGCCACCAGACGCTACTTTCTTGAGAAGAAAGGCGTTGTCATCGACGGCTCCAAGGCGCTTGCCAGGGCCGACTACGACAAGAACCAGCTTTATGAATATATCCGTGAGGCCGTGACCGAGGAGACCGAGAGGGTTCACAAGTACCAGAAGGCTTTCAACGAGATCATCAAGGACTTCCTCGCCGCGCATATGCTGGATGTCTATCAGGCTGGCTTCATCGATATGAAAAGGCAGTACCTTACCATCGGTGTGAACGGTCTTACCGACGCCGCTGAGTTCCTGGGACTTACCATCAGCCCTAACCCTGAGTACAACGAGTTCGTGGACGTCATCCTGGAGACCATCAACCGCTCCAACAAGAAGGACAAGACCTCCGACACGATGTTCAACACCGAGTTCGTTCCGGGCGAGAACCTTTCCGGCAAGAACTACAAGTGGGACCAGAAGGACGGCTTCTACGTCTCTCCTAAGCACAATATGTACAGCTCGTACTTCTACAATCCGGAGGACGACTCCCTGTCGATGATCGACAAGTTCAAGCTGCACGGCAATGAATATGTCAAGCATCTTGACGGCGGATCGGCCCTGCATATGAACGTGGCCGAGCATCTGTCCAAGGACCAGTACCGCCAGCTGCTCAAGACGGCGGCTCACTACGGCACGAACTACTTCACATTCAACTGCCGCAACACCGTCTGCAACGACTGCGGGTACATCAGCAAGGACACCCTTGAGGTCTGTCCTAAGTGCGGAAGCCACAATCTGGACTATTTGACCCGCGTGATCGGTTACCTCAAGCGTGTCTCATCGTTCAGCGAGATGCGTCAGGTCGAGGCCGCCCACAGGTTCTACAACCACGATGGCTCCAAGGCTGCGGCACAGGAGGAGGCTTAACGAATATGATCAAATATGTTCCTGAGATGACCTCGGTGGTCATCGAGGAGATTCCCGATAGAGTTACCTTGGCGGTTGACATAAGCAACTGCCAAGGTAATTGCATTGGATGCCATTCTCCTTTTCTGAAGACGGATGTAGGTGTTGAATTGACCGAGAAAGTCATTGATTCTCTGGTCGCTGACAATTTCGGGGTGGACTGCTTCCTGTTCCTCGGTGAGGGAAGGGATCCGGAATCTCTGCTGAGGCTGGCCGCCCACGTCCGCTCCAAAGGGCTTGCCGCCGCCTTGTACTCGGGACGGAACGCGGTGGAGGACAAGATATTCGAGAATTTTGATTATGTGAAGGTGGGACCGTACATCGAATCATTCGGCCCTTTGAACTCCAAAACCACTAACCAGCGCTTGTATAAAGTCGCTCACGAAGCGGATTCATATTCATTGATGGACATCACCTCCCGCTTCTGGCATCGGGGTATCGATAGAAATGTGAAATAATATTCCGTTTTTGACGATAAAAGATTTGTAAATATTCGCTTGCATTCCCGAGAATAATTCCTATCTTTCGAGTCTTGTTTCATTTTTGTTGAAAAGATTAAAGGTAGGTTTTGTATGTATAAAAATTCATTAGGCGTGTTCCTGCGTTCCGCTGGTATGGCTCTCGTTCTTGGAGTTGTGTCCGCTATGGCTTCTTCCTGCGGCGGAAACAAGGAGAATAATGAGCCGGAACCGGTGAAAGAAAGTGTCGAGTTTACCCAGACTACGGTCTCGATTCCGATAGACGGGAATGGTACCGTCTCTTTGAAGGTCACCCCGATTGATAAGTTGGCCGATGTTGAGGTCAATGTGGCTGACGAGGATGTGATTGATTTGGACAGGACCTCTGATTCAGAAGGTTATGTCTTTACAATGAAAGCCAGGAGCCTCGGCTCGACCACAATCGTCGCTGTCCTTGGATCCAGCATCGCAAAGTGCGCCGTCAGCGTTGACCCTATCGCTGTGACGGGAATATCCTTGAACAAGACCTCCATTCAACTCGTTGTGGGTGCGACGGAGACGTTGAGCGCCAAGGTCACTCCGGACAATGCCACCAGCCCGAGCATCTCCTGGGATTCCAGCGACAAGGAGGTCGCTACCGTGGATAACGGAGTCGTTACCGCCGTCTCTGCCGGAAAGGCCACAATCACCGCGGCTTCGTCTTCTTTTACAGCTGAATGCGTTGTCGAAGTGAAAACTATCGAGGCTGAGTCGCTGACGTTGGATGTGGCTTCAAAACTGCTCACGGTGGATGAGTCTTTCATCGTGAACGCCACAATACTTCCGGAAGGAACTACTTACAAGAATGTGGAATGGACTGTAGACAATCCGGATGTTGTTAAGATTGAGCCGTTTGACGCTGTGGATTCAGACAATCTTGTCTCGGCGAAGGTTACCGCCATCACTGCCGGTAACGCGAAGTTGACCGCTGTGATCCAGGACATCAAGGCAACGTGCTCATTGTCGGTAAAATCCAAGGAAATCCCGGCCACCGATCCGAAAATAGGCGATTATTACTATTCTGACGGGACCTGGAGCGACGGAGGATTACTCTCGATAAATAAAGATGGTACCAAGGCCGTCTGGGCGACTGACAAGCCTACTCCTATCGAGGGGAAGACCGTGATCGGAATCGTGTTCCAGACAGATCCGGCCAGGTTCTCGGAAGTTGAACAAAAGCAGGGATTCACACACGGGTTGGTGTTCTGCACAAAGGGAGCCCACGCTCCTGGCGCCCAGTTGACCAAGTACGCTATGAATGAGGGAATTGACTGCATCGGTAACCATAAGCTTGGTAGCAGCTATTACAACGACATCTATGGTCAATTGTGGACGGCCACAGTCAAGGATAGATACCCGGGCTCCCAACTTGCGCAATATCCTGCTTTTGACTGGACTGTCACGGACTTTGTCCCGGCGGCTCCTGCCAAGACTTCCGGTTGGTTTGTTCCGAGCATCGGACAGCTTTGGGATTTTATGGCGAATTTCGGAGGTGAGGAAATCGCTCAGTATCTTGCCCAGCTTCGTGACTATGGTTATGATGTCACGTACTTTGGAAATGTGAAGCTTTCCTACAAGCCGATGGATGCCATCAACGCTCATTTCGCCAAGATTCCGGCCGCTCAAAAAGAAGATCTTGCATATTCGATGACAAGAAATGGTCAAGGAGTATGCCAGATAATGTCTTCCACCATTTATGACAACACTGATGGTCAATGCTGCATTTTCTGGCTTGGCGAGAATCAGGAATTCGAGCCGTACTGCGAATGGATGAACAAAGATTTCATCTGCCATCCTGTGCTCGCTTTCTAGTTGGACGCTAATTTAGTATAATTCAGTATAATTATGAAAAAGGTATTTTTGACATTGCTTGCCGCGGCGTCGCTCTGCGCCTGCAATGGTGACCTGAAGGACAGGGTGGACACTCTGGAAACCAAGGTCGCCGCCCTTGAATCCAAGGTGAATGAGAACGTAAGTTCCATCGCGAAACTTGCCGAAGCCGCCGCCAATGCGGTGACTATCGCGTCAGTGACTCCGAATGAGGATAAGACAAGCTACACAATCAAATTCAGTGATGGTAAGACCGCCGTCCTGACAAACGGAAAGGACGCCGAGGCTCCGGTAGTCGGAATGAAGGAGTTCGAGGGTGAGCTTTATTGGACTGTCAACGGCGAGTTTATGACCAACAACGGAGCCAAGGTTCCGGTTTCGGGCAAGACTCCTCAGTTCAAGATCCAGGATGGCAAATGGTATGTCTCTTATGACGGGAAGGCTTGGGATGAGGTTCCAGTGTCAGGCACTGTCGAGCCTAAGCTTGAAATGACAGAGACTGAGACCGAGTATGTATTCACGCTCGGCGAGACTGTCATCAGGATCGTCAAGGAGAAGGCTTTTGCGATCAAGGTCAAGGCTGACTCAAGGATGGTTGTCTCAGGACAGGTTGTCACAATAGGCTATACTCTGTTCGGCGCAGATGCGACCACCCACGTTGTCGCTGAGTCCAAGGGCCTTGAGGCCGAGGTTGACGAGGCCAGTTCAACGGTCAAGATCACCGTTCCGAAGACGATATCCGCCGATGCCTATGTTATTGTCAAGGCAGTGCGCAACAGTGACGGTAAGTATTCCGCACAGTACATCTCCTTTACCCAAGGGGAAACTTATGGCACTTTCGGCGGTGTCATAGTAAAGGATGGTAATGAATATCTTAACTGGTAAAACGAACTGAAATGAAAAAGTCATTATACATCGCGGCCGCTTTAATGGCAATAGTCGGCTGCTCTAAGTCAGAACTCGCTCCGGAAACCGCCGGAACACACGATATCAATGTCTCCGTCGCTGTCAGCACAGGAGATGACACAAGGGCGGTCTTCGATGGCGACAGCCACATCAAATTCGAGAAGGGTGACTATTTCTATGCCGCTGTGGCGAAGAAGGAAACTCCCGCCAAAGGTGTCAAGGTCGCAAAAAGCAAAGGAGCTGCCGCCGGAGTGTATTACTCTATATTCAAAATCAAGGATTTCGAGGCCACCGCTCCTGTCTTCGATGGCGAGCTTTGGAGCATAGTGGACGCTGATTTTGCTGATGAATATAATTTCTATGGCGTTTTCCCTGCCGCTGCCGTAAATACGGCTTACTCTGAGGAAGACCTCACGTCCTGGACTGTAAAGATTCCTGAGGAACAGACCGCGACCCAGACTTCCTGGTACAACCGCGCGGACATCATGCTCGTGAAGCCGACCACAATCTCGACTTCAAACAAGACTCACAATGATGAATATGGTGAGTATTCCACCGTCAACAGTGAGAAACTTGAGTTCGCTCACTTGTTCGGTTTTGGAAAAATCACATTCGCTGGAGTTCCGGACGCCTATAAGTCTCAGGTTGTGAAAAGCGTAAGAATTGAGGCTGTCGGTGAGAACAAGGCTCTTGCCGGACGTTTCAGCGTTGACATCACCAAGGACGTTTACGATGCTGATGTAAAGTCAACATCTCCAGTCTCATACATCAACCTTCCAGGCGATGGTACGACCACGGTGTCCGACTATGTGGCTTGGTTCGTTGCCAACAACGGTGAATTTGATGTCAAGATCACTGTATTCACGAATAAGGCAGACCTCGTGTTCGAGCGTAAGGGACTCGTCATCGCACGCAGCGCGATCACTTCTCCTATCGTCAACTACAAGAGCTCCGATGTCGTGACATCACACGATGTGGCTCTTGCTGAAGGTGAGACCTGGACAAACACGCCGGCATATTCCAAGATCATCAATAGCTCTTACAAGGAAAGGGCTTGGGGCGACGGAGACAAGAAGATGAATTTCTCCATCTCATATCCTGGGTCAAACAATGGCAATTACGGAACGTCCTTATATACTACGGATGGCTATACCCAGGGACTTGCCAGCACGACGATAACAGGTGGCAAGGTCGTCCTTTCTTCCGCGGCTGATTTCAGTGGCGTTAAAATGGTCAAGGCTAATCTTGGCATCTACACAGATGACGCTACCGCAGACTTCACTATGAGTCTTGTCAAGGATGGTAAGACTTATGTTCTCGGCAAGTTCAACATCACTGGTAGTGGCAAGAATCCTGACGGCAAAGATTACTATTTCCCGGCCAACTCTGAAACCGAGTCTGGACAGCTTGTTCTCACGGTAGATAATCTTTCCAACCAAAGCTGCCGTCCTTACATCGGTGCGCTCAGCATCAATCCGGCTCCTGGAATCGTACTTGACAGCAAGACGATCAAGGTGGCGAAGACTGCCCATTCCGAGACCGTTGACTGCGGAGTCTATGCGGCCACCGGTGATCCTACCGTGACTGTCGCTGATGATGCTAAGTCCTGGCTTTCCGCTTCCTGGGCTTCCAACAAGCTCACTGTGACCGTGACAGAGAACACCGGCAAGAAGAGAGTAGGAACAATCACCATCAAGGCCAAGGGCTTGTCAGAGACCACAGAGACTGTTACTGTCGAGCAGGCCAGTGTCACCGCTGTTACGTATAAACTTTCTGTGACCGCTGCTGATATGTACAAGGTTCTAAAGGCAGAGGCTGACAAGCTTACAAATGAGGGAAAGGAGGTTGATCCGTTGTCCGGCTATCCTGTCACAGCAAAGTTCACGGCCAAGGGCGTGAATGATGCGACGAAGACCACGGAGGTGGAGATCTATGGCGACAAACTCTACATCGGCTCTGCCACCGAGACCTCTTTCAAGTCCAAGGGAAGCATCAAATGCACATCGGCTGTCGGTGCGATCTCCAAGATTGTTGTCGTTGCGGACAAGAAGATGAAGGCGGGCGCTTACGATGATCTTATCTTGAAGTTGTCCTCTGACGGAAGTTCGTGGTCAAAGGTCAACAGCAATGCTTTGTCTTACACTGGTGACGGTCCTTACACCAGTACGGCTGTGATAGAGGACGATTCTATCAATTGGTTTGACATAGCTGTTACCGCTTGGGGTAGTTCGACACCGATCTACAGTTTTGAAGTAACATTTACGACCGACTGATGAGTGGATTAAATAATCTGTTCAAGATGATTGTGGCTATGGTTCTTACCATAGTCACAATTTCTTGTGAAAAGGATAATGGCGGGTCAGGGATTGACTCCGCCATCAATATTTCCGGAAAGAAGTTGTTGACGGTCTCGTCGGAGGCTTCCGGATTCGAGGTGAAATATTCAGTGACAGGAAGCGGGGCCGGCCAGGCTGTGACCGCTGTCTCCGATCAGGATTGGGCTGTCGTGGACGGCAGCGTGCCGGGAACTGTTTCGGTTTCGGTCGGCGCCAATCTTTCCGCAGAGGACAGGACTGCCGTGATAACCTTGACCCTTAAGGGGGCCGAGGACGCTTTTGTGACCGTTCTCCAGTCTTCTGATCCGGATTACAGAATTGACACCAAACAGAGCTTTGCTCTGGCCGTCACGGATGTCGAGGCTTCCAGTGCTTTTGTCACCATCGCCCCTACGAACTCCGATTCGTACTACTGCTATGGTGTCGTCACCGCTGAGCAATACTCCAAGTTCAACGGTGACGGAAAGGCTTTTGTCGCTGACTATGCCAAGCAGTTGATCGACTATGCCCGTAAGGCTGCCGAGGCCAACGGACAGGAATTCTCTCTTAAGAATTATCTTGCAAAGGGCTACAAAGCACACTCTTACGATGGGTTTACACCTCTGTCGGACTACTATCTGTTCGCGTTTGATATGACTTTGGGCGGGGAGTGCAGCGGCAATGTCGCGGTGAAGAAGTTCACAACGAAGAAATATCCTGATTCGGCTCCTGATTTCAGAATCACTGTGGATGCGGACGCTAACGTCAAGGTGGTCCCGTCCGATGCCTCTGTCACTTATGTGCTGACTGTCGATTCTTATGAGGTCTGGAGCAAGAGCGCCACTCCGAAAGCCTGTGCCGAGGATTTCCTCAAATGGGTTGAGGAAAGTGACTACTCCATCAGGTCGTTCATGCATCAGGGTGAGTTCTCGGAATGCTATTATAATCCTAAGGCTCAGATGGGTAACCTTACCACCGGAGATTATGTGGCGTATGCTTTCGGGTACAACGGCTCGAAGATAACAACCGGGATCTCCTATCTGAAATTCCATTTTGACGAACCGAAAAAGTAAACTTGAATGAAGATTCCATCATTGCTCAGGCTGACCGCGTTGGCCTGTGCGGCTGCGATAGTATTCGCTGCCTGTGGCGGCAACGCCGAAGACAACGAGGAGCCTACCTCGACTTTTGATGTGAAGGTCAAGCTCCTCAGCATCGGGTCTGAAGGTGGCAAGCTTGCCGTCGATTACAGCATCAAAGGCTCCAAGGAGGGCAACACCGCCGAGGTCTCGACAGACAAAGACTGGATCCATCTCGGCAAGACCTACAGCACGACGTTCAGTTTCAATGTTGACAAGAACGAAACCGGAGAGGACAGGACCGGAGAGATCAAGATGACCTGCAAGGGTGTCCAGCCGCTGACTCTTGTCGTGAGCCAGGGCAAGGAAGGCTCATCCTCACAGGCTTACAACAAGTTCAAGATTGAGGTCAGCGAGATCACGACTTCTTCCGCGAGGGTGGTCATCACTCCGGTTAACGCCGCTGAGACCTACCTCTACTCGATCGTCAGCAAATCTGACTACGATAAGTTCGCCAATGTCGAGGCTTACATCAAGAAGCGGATCGAGCAGATAAAGGAAATGTGTGCCATCTATGGGATGAACCCGAACTCTTTCCTGACCAAAGGCACGTTCGACACGGCCAAACTGGAGACTGCCCGGAAGACCACGATTATGGACAACACGGCATATTATGCCTCTGCCTTTGACCTCAGTTTCGATGACAAGGGCAACGCCAGCTACAGCGGGAAGATCGATCTTTGCGAGTTCCGTTCCAAAAAGGCCACGCAATCCAATATGACTCTGTCTCTGAGCGTCTCCGGCACGCATCTCAACGTCACGTCCTCATCGTCAGGTGACACCTGGATCTGTGATGTGGTGTCCAAGGATGCGTGGGACGAATTCTCAGTGCCGGAGGATGCCGCGCACACCTACATCTCCACGATGACCCAGTACGGCGCGTTGACCCTGTACAAGGGAAGCCAGAGTGTTGATGTCTCCGGCAGCCTGACAGAGAGGGGCAAGGAATATGTCGCGTTCGCGGTGGGTTACAGGCAGTCCGACACGGACGGCGGTCTGACAACAGAAGTCAAGTACATAACTTTCAAGTATTAGTTTATGAATATATTCAAAAGGAAGGCGCTTCCTTTCACCGCCATTTGCGCGGCTCTCGCCGTGTCAGCGGCTTGTGAGAAGCAGGAATCGCCGGAACAGAATGGTGGTGAGAAGTCCGGACCGATCATAATCAATGAGTCTCCGGCCGCCATCAAAGGTGAGCTGATCATAAAGATCAAGGGCTCGGATGTGGGGACAAGGTCCGCCGGTTCGTCTGACGATGCGCTGGACGGCACCCGTGAGGTCTCCGAAGTGCTGACACAGAACGGAAAGTTCCGTCTGGAAAGGCTTTTCCCTGAGTGCGGACGTTTCGAGGCCCGCACCCGCGCGGAAGGGCTGGACACTTGGTACATAGCCAGCTTCGACAAGACTTTGGAAACTTCGGATGTGGTCGCCCAACTGAAGAAATGTGGCTCGGTGGAAAGCATTGAATATTCACTGCCGGTCGTGATGTCAAGCGCTGAGGGAGAGGGCTCACCGTCAATCGCTCCGATGGCGTTGTCGGCCAGCCGCAAGGAAGTGTTCCCGTTCAACGAGAGCAGGATGGTCCAGCAGATGCAGTGGCACTACAACAACACCGGCTCGATCTTCGGAAAGGCCGGTCTGGTCGGCGCCGACGCTGACGTGTGGGCGGCCTGGAAACTCTGCGCAGGCAACCCGGATGTCATCGTGGCCGTGATTGACCAAGGTGTGAAGTACGATCACGAGGACCTTGCCGACAATATGTGGATCAACAAGGGTGAGATTCCTGGCAACGGAATCGATGACGACGGCAACGGCTACATCGATGACATCCATGGATTCAATTTCGTGGACAACAAAGGCACGATCGTAACATCCTCGAACCTTTCGCACGGCACGCACGTCGCCGGAACCATTGCCGCGGTCAACAACAACGGCATCGGCGTGAACGGAATCGCCGGTGGATCAGGAAATAAGGATGGTGTCAGGATAATGACCCTCCAGACTTTGGGAGCAAGCGAGAACGGTTCCTCAGGCTCCGGGCTCGGCGGAATCGTCAGGGCTATGAAATATGCCGCCGACAACGGGGCGGTCATCTGCCAGAACAGCTGGGGCTACAACCAGAAACTCAGCTGGAACACTTGGACACGCAGCTCGTTCTCGGCTCTGAGATGCGCCATCGACTACTTCGTCAAGTACGCCGGCGTGGATGAGAACGGCGAGCAGACCGGCCCGATGAAGGGCGGAATCGTGATTTTCGCCGCCGGCAACGAGGCTGTCAACCATCAGTCATTTCCTGCCGCGGACAAGAGCGTGGTGAGCGTCGCCTCATATTCTTACACCGGTGACGCGGCATATTACACCAACTACGGCACTTGGGTGGACATCTCCGCTCCGGGCGGCGACACCTACGCAGACAGCAACTATGGCGGCGTTTACAGCACCAGCGTCAATGAGGACGGAACCTCCGGCTATGAATATATGCAGGGAACATCTATGGCCTGCCCTCATGTCAGCGGAGCCTGTGCCCTGGCCGTCTCCTACTATTACGGCAAGGACAAGAGTATGGGGCTTACCCCGGATATGCTCCGCTCGGCGCTTCTTAGCTCCGCCCGTCCGATCAACGCCAACCTCAGCGCTCCGTATGTCGGGAATATGGGCGTGGGAATGCTCGACACCTACCGTCTGCTTCAGTATATGGGCTATCTGGGAGAGATCCCGGCTCAGACCCTCACCGCCGGCCAGACAAAGACACTGGAGATGTCGGAATATTTCCCGTCGGTACAGGTGCTGTCATATTCAGTCTCGGATCCTGCTGTCGTGAAGGCTTCTCTGTCGAAGGGAGTCCTCACGCTTGAGGGTGTGTCTTCCGGAACGGCGGAAGTCACTGTCTCTGACGGTAATTCAATGTTCAAGACAATAAAGGTAACAGTCAACTGATGAACAGATCAATCATAACGAAATTGTCTTTCGCCCTTCTTCTGGCGGCTGTCGCCTGCACAAAGGAGGAGACCCCGGAGCGGACTTCGCTGCCGGAGCCGAAGGTTCGTGTCTCTGATGTCACCAGCACGTCTTTCAACGTGTCTTGGGATGTAGTCACTGACGCTGGAGCCTACACTTACATATTCAATGACAATGACACTGTGACGACAAGGGAGCGTTCGGTCTCGTTCGCTGACCTTGAGCCGTCGGTGGAATATTCATTCTCCGTTAGGACTGACGCGGGGACTAACGGCGACTATCTGGATTCGAGGTTCGTCACCATCCACGTCATCACGGAGGGGGAGAGTGTCCTTGAGGCGCCGGAGCCTGTTCTGGTGGCCGCCTACAAGTCAAGGACCATCATAAACTGGAAACCGGTCGCCGGGGCGTCGGCTTATGAATATTCAGTCGCCGGGATGACCGGCAAGGTCGAGGCCTGCTCTGTGGAGCTTAGCGGGTTCGACGGCTCCACTGACTATGTGTTCCGTCTGAAGGCCCTGTCAGGGGAGAAGTATGTGAACGATTCGCCGGAGGCGGAGCTCAAATTCACGACACGCCCCGCGTCCGAGGATATTCCTCAGATAATTATGTCGCTTCTTGAGTGCGGCTCTGACTACGCCAACTTCAATGTCTATGCGGTTCCGGATTTCCGCTATGTGTATTTCGGTGTACCGGCAAGCTATTTCATCGACCATTCCGACACCGAGATCAGGGACACTTATCTGAAATATATGCTGGACGCCATCAATGACAGCAATATGACTGTCGAGGGTGGGATGTCTTATTATTCCAAGACAGGTTCGTCCAACTACTCCGAGTACCCGCTCTATCCGGAGCTGTCGTACTACATCGTGGCGTTCGGAGTCAGCCTTGACGGAAAGGCCACGACTCCTTTGTACAAGCTTTCCGCCAAGACCAAGGCGCACGACACGATGACCGAACCATCCCTCGGTGGGGCTGACTGGTTCAGTCAGACGATGTTCCATTCCGTGTTCGGCCAGTACAATTCCACCAATTGTGTTTGGACCAACTGGACTGGAAATGGCGTGGCCAAGATGAACTATGTCCTCACTTCGACATATTCATTCAATGTTTATTTCGGAGGGTCGTTCGATCTTTTCAGGCGCTACACCGCGCTTAAGGGAAGCGCTGTAACAGAGGCGGAATATATTGAGAAAGTCAATGAGGAGTCAGGGCTTACCACCCGATTCGCTCCGTTGTCAGCCGCTAACTCCTACACATTGGGCACGTTGGCGATCAATGAGGCGGGGGATTCTACCTTCGTTGTGAACACCCTCAGCACGATGGCTACGGCCACGTACTTTGACTGGGCCTTCGTCTCGCTTGGTACAAGCTCTTCCTACCCGGCATCCACTTCCTTGACCTCGGCGGTATCGATCGCTTTCGACGCGACAGAATCCTTGAATATCCAGGTTTCCGCCGGACGCTACCTTATGTGCCGCAGCTCTGAGTTGGGAGGCGTGACATTGACCGAAGCCGCGAAACTGGTGAAGGAAAAAGGGACGGATTTCTCATCGACACAGATCAAGGTTCTGAATATGACCGGAAAGATTTCGATGTCGTTCGGAACCGACACTCCTCTTGAGCCGGGCACAAAGTACACGTTGCTTGTGTCCTTGACCTCCGCGAGCGGGGACGAGGTCCTTCGTTACGCCACCGCTTCCACCGCTGAAGGGACGAAGACAAGATCAGCGTACAACAGCGAGCCTAAGGGACGCATCGAGGTCAATGCTCCTGTGATCCTTGACACTTACGAAATAAGCAGATAGATATGAAACTGAACAAGATATTGCGAATGATCGTCCTGGTTCCGCTGCTGTGCGCCACTGCTGTGGTGTCGGCTCAGAACAAGGCGGTCACTGTCAGCGGAAAGGTCGTTGACAAGACAGGCGAGCCTGTCATCAGCGCGGGAGTGTTCATCAAGGGAACCACTGTCGGAACCGTGACGGACTTCGAAGGAAAGTACACCTTGACCAATGTGCCGTCAGACGCTGTCCTTACTGCCTCGAACCTTGGCTACACCACGGCCGAGCAGGCTGTGAACGGGAAAACAGTTGTGGATTTCGTCCTGCAGGACGAGTCCGTGATCCTGGACGATGTGATCGTCGTGGCCTACGGTACGGCGAAGAAGGAATCATTCACCGGTTCCGCCAGCGTGGTGAAGGGCGATGAGCTCAGCAAAAGGCCGGTCGGTAACCTCACGAAATCTTTCGAGGGAGCCGTGGCCGGAGTCCAGGTGACTTCCGGAGGCGGCCAGCCTGGCGAGGGAGCGTCTATTATGGTGCGTGGAGCCGGATCGGTGAACGCTTCGTCCAGCCCTCTGTATGTTGTGGACGGTGTGCCTTACGACGGAGCCATCAGCGCCATCAACCCTGCGGACATCGAGACGATGACAGTGCTGAAGGACGCTTCGGCAGGTGCCCTTTACGGAGCCCGTGGAGCGAACGGTGTCATCGTGATCACCACCAAGAAAGGAAGCAAGGACAGGGTGAACGTGAGCTACAAGGGTAACTTCGGCGTGGCCTCCAGAGCTTTGAAACGCTATGACCTTGTCGGAATGAGCGACTATGTCGAACTGACCTACGAGGCCCTGCGCAACTCCGCCCAGTACGGCACCGGAATGGATTTCGAGGCCGCGAGCGTCTATGCCGCCGACAACCTTGGTCAGACGATCGGTGGACTGAAGAATCCTGAATATTACAACCCTTACAAGAATTACTCTTGGTCGGAGTTGATCAACAAGGAGTCCGGGAAGATCCAGGAGGACGCTGTGGCGGCCTGGAACGAGAACTGGATGGACGAGATCAGCAACGACAAGGCTTTCCGTACCGAGCACGTGCTTTCGGTCAGCGGCGGAACCGAGAAGACAACCTATTTATATTCCTTGGGTTACTACAAGGAGAACGGTACTCTTCAGAACACTGACTTCGACCGTTTCACCGGCAGGATCAGCGGGGACGTGCAGGCCACGGACTGGTTCAAGATGGGAATGAGCGCCAACCTCGCGCACGCGGTGTCCGATTTCCAGGACGCCACCGGAAGCGCGACCTCGAACGTCTGGTACACAGCCCAGTTTATGGCTCCTGTCTATCCTGTTTACCTGAAGGATATGGACGGAAACGATGTGCTTGACGCGGCCGGGAACAGGCAGTATGAATATGGCTCCGAGGAGGACAACGGCTACGCCAACCGTGTCACCGCGCAGGGATTCAACTCCAAGGCCGAGCTGTACGACAACAAGGCTTACTACAAGCGCAACTCCGTGTCCGCCAGAACGTTCGTGAAATTGGGAACAATCAATAAGGACGCTTTGCTGTACGGCCTCAATCTCGACATCAATCTCGGTGTGGACTTCACTGACTACGGCCGCACGACGACCAACGACAAGTACCACGGAAACGCCGCCTCACAGGGCGGAACCGTCAGCAAGTACAACACCAGGACGATGAGCTACACGCTCAACGAACTGCTGACCTACCGCAGGAAGTTCGGGGAACATTCCGTTGACCTTCTCGCGGGCCACGAGTACTATCGCTACAATTACAACTACCAGCTGGGGTCCAAGAGCGGCATCGTGGACGGCATCGACGAGCTCGGCTCGGCGGTGACCACGCTCAGCAACACGTCATATTCAAATGACTATGCCATCGAGTCGGTGCTCGCGCGTCTGAACTACGGTTTCCGTGACCGCTACTATTTCGACGCTTCCTGGCGTACCGACGGTTCGTCCCGCTTCCACAAGTCCAACCAGTGGGGTAACTTCTGGTCAGTCGGAGCCTCGTGGAGAATCTCCGAGGAGAACTTTATGAAATCCACTTCCGACTGGCTCAACAATCTGACACTCAAGGCTTCGTACGGAGTGCAGGGTAACGACAACCTTGGCTCGTACTACGTTTGGCAGGGCCGTTTCAGCTATGGTTGGGCCAACGGAACCCGTCCGGGCTCGACCGCCTCTTCCATTGAGAACAAACTCGTCACCTGGGAGAAGAACGGTAACCTGAACACCGGTATCGAGGCCAGCATGTTCGGCGGAAGGCTCACAAGCACCATTGAATATTATTCCCGCAGAACCCGGGATATGCTTCTTAACAACCCTCTCGCCATCTCATCCGGATTTTCAGGCTATGACGACAATGTCGGCTCGATGGTGAACAGGGGATTGGAAACTTCGTTCAGAGGAGTGATATTCGATCGTTCCAACTTCCATTGGGACGCCTCTTTGATGCTTTCGATGAACAGGAACAAGGTGACGGAACTCACTTCTTCGCAGGATGTCATCAACTATGGCAGCGTCGTGATCGAGAAGGGTAAGCCGATCTACACATTCTATATGTCCAAGTCAGCCGGAGTCTCACCTTCGACCGGCCGTCAGCTCTACTATGCCTACTACCGCTACGCCGTGGACAAGACGGGTTCCATAGTGACCGAGAAGTGTGATGAATATGTCACCGACAATGTTGGTCTGGCTTCTTTGAGCAAGTACTACTACGGCAGCCGCCAGGCTTTGTTCTCAGGCAGCTTCTCGTCCAACTTCACCTTCTTCAAGAACTTCGACTTCTCGTTCCTGACCACGTTCTCGGTCGGCGGAAAGATCTACGACAGTCTGTACGGCGGCGCGATGAATGTCACCTACGCCGGAAACAACTGGCACAAGAACGTGCTCAGGCGCTGGCAGCAGCCGGGTGACATCACGGATGTCCCTCTCGTTGAGATCGGAGGCAGCCGCTCCAGCACCGGAGAGGAACTGATCGATGCTTCCTATTTCGCCATCAAGAACATCACCCTCGGCTACACCCTTCCTTCCTCATTGACAAAGAAGGCCGGGATCGGGGCCTGCAGGGTGTTCGTCACCGCTGACAATCTGGCTCTGTTCTGCAATATGAACGGAATGGATCCTCAGTACAACTTTACCGGAACAGTCTCCTACACCTACACCCCGTCAAGGGTTGTGGCAGCGGGAATTGACATAAACTTCTAACGGAATGAAAAAGATACTATCAATAATGTCGGCGGCCATTTGCGCCGTTTCCTGCAACCTGGAGTTCCAGCCTACGGATTCCGGCTCCGGAGAGGATCTCCTGAAGTCGGCGACCACGGCCGTGACCATCGTTGACGGAATATACAGGACAATGTGGACCGCCGGTTGGTCAACCGGTGGAAACGCCCACCAGTGCTTCGGAATCTCCGCCTACAACATCGCACTTGAGTCGATGGCCGATGACTTCATTATGCAGAGCCAAGGCAACGGGTGGTTCTGGTACGACCACTGCTACAACGTGAAGTCGTTCTACACTTCGGACAGTTTCCGTCCGTATGACGTGTGGAACGCCAACTACACTTGGATCTCCAACGCCAACTATGTGATCTCCGCCGAGAAGACGATGACCGGAAGCGAGGTCGATGTGGACTATGTGCTCGGCAACGCCTATGCGATCCGTGCCCTGTCATATTTCAATCTGGCGAACTGGTTCGCCCGTCCGCCTTACAGCGCATTGCAGGAAAAGTTCCGTTGGTCAGACCCTTGCGTGCCGATCTACACCGAGCCTACCGGCAAGGATTTCGTCGGCAAGAAGCGTGAGAACCTTGAGACAGTCTTCGCACAGATCAACTCAGACCTTGACACGGCCATCGATCTGCTCGAAAAAGGTGACGCGTCTGTCCTCGGAGGCACAAAATCCCATATTTCCTATTATGTCGCCCTCGGCATCAAGGCTCGTGTAGCTTTGGCTGCGGGAAATTGGGAGACCGCTTTGGCCGCTTCGGAGAAGATCATAAAGTCCGAGGAATATTCGATCGGCGGGACTTCCGAGCTGATGAACGGAATGAACTCCCTCTCCGCTTCCAACGTGATGTGGGGCGCCGGGATCGAGAACACCGAGCAGGCCGGAGGCTACGCCAGTTTCTTCGCTCACATGGACAACGTGGACGGGGCCTATGCCCAGTCCGCCCCTAAGCTGATCAACTCCAGTCTTTACAAGCAGATCCGCCCCGGGGACATCCGCCGGGCCTGGTGGGATCCGGATGACAAGGAGTCTCCGTACATCTCCAAGAAGTTCAAGTTCACGAATGTTGCCGCCTGGCTTGGGGACTACATTTATATGAGGGTCGAAGAGTTCTACTTTGACGCTGCCGAGGCCGCCCTCCGTCTCGGGGACAAGGACAAGGCTGTCCGCTACCTCAACGCCGTGATGCAGAAGAGGGACGCCACCTTTGACGCCTCCAACCTTGACGGGACAATGCTCGGCTCGCTCACGACATCCTGGACCGGCTCCCTGCTTGAGAATATTCTCGTGCAGAAGAGGATCGAGCTTTGGGGTGAGTTCGGCCGTCTTGTCGATGTGCGCCGTCTCGGCCAGGGAATCGATAGGAAGACCTCCGACGGATTCGCCGAGGAGTGCATCTCCACGATGTCCGGCAACGGCATCAACCTCACCAACCCTGACACATACGACTGGGTGATGACCATCCCTCAGGATGAGATCAACAACAACCCTAACATTAACGAAGAAGATCAGAATCCATAATGGAAAAGTTTTTAAGAATATTGTTGTGCGCCTCCGCCGCGCTGCTTTCCTTGGTCGCCTGCGATCAGGAGCAGATCGGCGAGATGGCCTCTCCCAATGATTCGGACAACAAGGAGATCCATTTTGTCCAGAAAAGCCTTGTGAAAGAGTTCGAGCAGGGAACGAAGGAAGGTGAGTTCACCGTTGTGCTTGCCAGAAACGGCAACAAGGGCACTTACCGTGTGTTGCTCCAGAAGAGCGGCAAGAACGCGTCCCTGTTCTCTGTACGTGACACGGTGGTCATTCCTGACGGGCAGTACAGCGTCGAGGTCCCTGTGACCGTGAACATGAACGCTGTGGTGCTTGGATCCAGTGTCACCGCCTCCCTCTGCATAATCGGCAGGGACGCGGAACTCGGCGATGATCCGGCCTATATCACACAGTACAGTGATTTCCTTGATCTTACCGCATCGTTCACCCTGGAGTGGGAACCATATATGAGAACCACCGAAAGCGGCGAGCAGGTGCAGCAGACAGCGACATATTACTACTCCCAGTTCTACGAAGGCTATCAGCGTGGAATGCTGGTGGAGCGCGCCAAAGGCACCACGAACATATTCAGACTGCTGGATTGGGGAGCCGGTGTCAACTTCTTCTTCAAGGTGAACAGCGACAATTCCGTGGTTGTGCCGGGGCAGTCGATTGGCTACTACTACAGCGGCAGCGATGAATATGTCTATGTCTCAGACATCGCCCAGTACCTCGGTGACGAAGCCTATTATGACCGTTTCCCTTGCACGTTCGACGGCAAGCAGACTTTCACCCTTAACCTGGTCTATTATGTCACGGACGGAATGTTCGGCTACGGTCCCGAGAAGATCGTCTTCGCCGGTGACCATGACAACGATCCGGTCGTCTCCGCCACTTACGAGGGGGACGGAAAATTCTCCTTTGAGTTCAACAGCTTCACTTCTTCATGCAAAGCCGTGGTTGTGGAAGGTGACGTCACCGGAGACACCGAGGAACTGAACAAGGTTTACAAGCAGATCTGTCTTGGCCAGCGGGATGACATCCGGACATTCTCCGACAACACACAGCAATGGACTCCGTCGGTTCCGTCCAACACGTTGATAGCCGTGCCTTTTGATGCGGAAGGCAAGCCTGGCGAGATGATTGCCATACGCTTCACCTACGATCCGGACGGCACGATAGCTCCAGAGGTTCTGGAGTTCAGCATCAGCCCTTACAGTGTTGACCCGTATTCCACTATGGTCTGGAAAATTCGTACGAGGAACGCCGCGTCTGTGCGTTACATTATGATGGATAAGGATGTGCTTGATTATTATGAGGAGAACTATCCTCTTGACCAGATTCTTGGAATAGGATCTAAATTAGACGCGGATAACCTTGCCGCAAGTGAAGGACCGGACGGGCTTACCCTTTATTATCAGGGACTTTCGGAAGGTGGAGCCTATCGAGTCCTCGCTGAGGTTACCAACATGTACGGAGACAAGGTCTATGTCACGGATTCAACCGTTCTGGCATCACATGCGGACAAGTTCAAAGCCGTGAGTCTGGATGATTTTGTCGGGGCCTACATAGTGAATGCGGATGTCAAGACTTCCGACAGCAATCAGGCGAGCACGGAATCCTTCCGTGTGGACATCATCAAGACTGGAGAGAACACCGTGATGATCAAGGGTTTGTGCAACTACAGCTCGTACTCTCCGGCGATCACCGGAACTTACATCCCGGAGGAGCATTGCATCCGTTTGCAGTCTCAGAATCTCGGTGAGTTCAGCTACCTGAACGTGGTCTTCGGCTTCGTCGCCAACCTTTATACCGGAATCTGGGGTCAGTCCAGCAGTATGGAATTCGGTTTCTGCGATGACGGCCTTCTGCGCTGGCGCACGACCGCAGGCTCGGAGATGAGCCTGACCGGCTACAAGTTCCTACTCTTCGACGGAACCTCCTACACCGGCTACGCCGTCGGCGATAAGACCTACGAGAACATCCTGATGCAGAAACTCTGATTGATAAGGGGACAGGACCGGTTGCCGAAATAAAAAAATTGGCCTATATTTGCGAAATAATGCCGTGTGGTGATATTTTGTTGAATATGAGGAAATCCGGTTTTGGAATAGGTCTTGTCTCCATAATATTGTCGATGGTTTTGCCGTTGGCGAACGCGACGGAGATCCGTGCCTGGACTGCAGATGAGCTAGATGGTTGCAACTTTGGGCTTACATTCCGTTCCCACAAGTACCCGCTTGATGAAAGGACAGGACTGAACCTCACACCTGACAGGCATCTGAACCTGAGTCACGGATTCTCCATTGATTTTGATCTCTGTCTGAACCGTGAGGATGCCGCATACGGCTATGTGATGAGATTGATTTCAGGGAATCGTTCAGCATTGGACATAAATGCGAACATTAATACCGGGAATCTTAATTTCGTCCTTATCCGCGACGGCAACACATTCACGAATGTTCCGTATCATGATGAGATCGGACTTGAAGCCGGACGGTGGATGCACGTCAGTGTGTCCGCCGATGCTTCTGAGATACGCTGTGCAGTTGATTCGGTCAGTCATCTGTTCGGAAACAGACTTTCTGATCTTTCAGACATCGAAATTTATTTCGGAGCCTGCGCTGATGACAGTTTTTATTCCACAGATGTGGCTCCGATGACTGTCAGGAACATAGTCATATCAACCCCGAAAGGAGTGTTGAGGGAATGGCGCCTTTGTCGGAACAACGGCACTGAGGTCTATGATGGAATTCATGGTGCCAGGGCATGCGTAACCAACGGTGTCTGGGAAGTGGACAAACACACAGAATGGACACCAATCTGGTCAGGAACGTTCGATTCGCAACCGGAAATAGCTTACGACCGAGGCTCTGCGCATCTGTTTGTGGCCACGTCGGAAGCGGTTGTTGACGTGCGACTTCCGGATGGGAACGAAAACCGGACGGAAGTGAAAGCCGGGGGACCGTTTCTTTGCGGAGGCAGTCAGATGATATATGACCCTGAATCAGGATGTCTGGTCTCTTATAGTGTTCAATTCCCGGAATTCACGGTCTTCGATTTCATGACCGGACGATGGTCTTCATCGCACCACGAGAGTCTTCCGAGAAATCAGCAGCACAGCAGATGGTTTGATCCGGACACGCGCATGCTCTATGTTTTCGGTGGATATGGAAACCATCTCTATAATTCTGACTTCTACAGCCGGAACATCGACACACGCGAATGGCATTACACAGATCTGGCTGAGAGCATCGCTCCTCGTTATCTAGCGGCAATGGGAATGTCCGACGGAAACCTTCTTGTAATGGGCGGATATGGCAATCGTTCCGGACGGCAGGAGGAATCACCGAGGAATATGTATGACATCAACATGATAGATATGTTGACTTGCGAGGTTACGCATGTTTCAGATTTCTCCATGCCTGACGACAGATATTCCATGGCCTCGACTCTTGTCTGTGATGTAAAGTCTGGGAAGATATACACGCTTGCGTTTGACAATGGACATTCAGCATCCTCTTTGAATCTGATTTCCGTGGCCAAAGGTTCTTCGGAAGCCGTTTTCTGCGGTAATCCCATACCATACACATTTCATGACATCGAGTCTTATTCGGAACTTACATTCAACCCGGATTCCACGAGCCTCTATGCCATAGTCTCTAACGCCGCAAATGACGCAGGGGAAGGGTATTCGGTGGCGGTTTATGAACTGGCATATCCGCCGATTTCTTCGGAACTTGTGCGCCAACAGGCAAGAGAGACTCCTGTCGTACCAATTTCATTTGCCTTGGCCGTTGTCCTGATTGCCGTTGGAGCGACGGTTGTTATTCTCGTAAAACGGAATAAGGGAAGGGAAAACAACAACTTGGAATTGAATGAGTATGATTCCACTCAGCCACGAAAAGACCGTGTAGAGAAAGCTCCATCTTCGATTTCTCTGCTTGGAGGATTGGCCATAATTGATGCGGACGGGAACAATGTGACGACAGAGTTCACACCTGTCGTGCGTCAACTTCTCCTGCTTCTCCTGATGAATTCGCGCGTGAAATCAATCGGGATTACCTCGGAGGTCCTTGATGACACTCTGTGGTTCGGAATGGAGAAGAAGCAGGCAGCCAACAACCGCAATGTGAACATCCGCAAACTGCGTCTTAAACTCGAGAAAGTCTGGAATATTGAACTGTCAAACAGAAACGGGTATTGGTTCTTTGACATTGATGACTTTTCCTGCTGTGATTATCTTGAAGTCTGCCAGCTGCTGAAAGATGTGCTTGCCAACCCTGACGACAGGAACTCGCTGACTCGTCTCCTGACTCTTGTGATGAACGGACCTCTGCTTCCTGACAATGATTTCGAATGGCTTGACGACTACAAGAGCCGGTACACCGACATGATTGTTGAGAAACTTGTCAAGATTCAGCGCTATTATGAGGACGATTGCGACATGTCAATAATGATCGCGCGTGCGATGAGGGTGCTGGACATCCTTGACGAGGAAGCCATAAGAATATACTGCCGCGCTCTCTACCGGAAAGGTAATAAAAGCCTTTCCATTTCGGTGTGGGACAAGTTTACGGAAGATTACCGACGTGTCATGGGCACCCTGCCTGACTTCTCATATTCACAGATAATTGAGGGTAGGACCGCACGTTAATTCAAAATTAAGTCTAAAATAAGGAATCCCTTTTATATTTGTTCTGCTTTTAAGACCATGTTAGGTTTAATCAGCACTTTTATTAATGACCAAATATAAACAGGGAATCAGATGAAACGTAAATCATTCATCCGGTCTTCTTTCCTGAAGAAGGCCTTTCCTCTTTTCTCGGTTTTGTGCCTGTCGCTCCTGAGCCTGCCGGTTTTTGCCCAGACGAAAATCACGGTGAGCGGAGTTGTGACCGACTCTTCGGGGCAGCCGGTGCCAGGTGTGACTGTTTGGGCACCGGCACTCAATGTCGCCTCTCTTACAGAACCAGACGGTAGTTATTCTATTACCCTCACCTCAGACCGTGTTGAGATTCATTTCGACTGCATGGGTTATGTAAGCCAGACCTTTATAGTAACAGGGTCTCGCGGATTGAATGTCTCCCTTGCAGATGAGGCCATGGTGCTTGAAAACGCTGTGGTGGTCGGTTATGGAACGCAGAGAAAGGAGACGGTGACCGGTTCTGTCACGGCTGTCGCGACCAAGGACCTGCTTCAGTCGCCACAGGCCAACATCAGCAATGCCCTTGCGGGAAGGATGCCGGGCCTCCTTGCCGTTCAAAGAAGCGGCGAGCCAGGAAAAGATGCCTCGACGCTCCGGATCAGAGGTGTAGGAACTTTCGCCGGTGGCCAGGATCCTCTCATCATGGTGGACGGAATCGAGTCGTCGAACTACAACAACATCGACCCGAATGAAATCGAATCAGTGTCAATTCTCAAGGACGCGTCCGCAACGGCCGTCTACGGTGTTCGTGGAGCGAATGGAGTGCTTCTCATAACCACCAAGCGAGGGCAGGTCGGCAAGCCGAAAGTCAGCCTCTCAACGAATGTGGCTCTCTCCAATTTCCCTTTCCTCCGCGAGAATATGAATTCCTATGAATATGCAAAGTCTCTGAACGAGGCATACGCATACGACTCTTATATCACGGGAAATTACACGCAGAGATATACCGACGCGCAGGTTGAGAAATACCGTACAGGTGAGGATCCGATCCTCTATCCGAGCATCGACTGGTACGATTATCTTCTCAAGAAGGTCAGCACACAGTCTCAGAGCAACCTCAACATACGCGGAGGCACGGAGAAGGTCAAGTATTTCTTCTCCCTCGGCTATTTCACTCAGGACGGAATGCTCAAGACGGATGTCATACCGCATGACTATGACAACCAGATACGTTACCGCAGGTACAATTTCAGGTCAAACTTCGACCTCAACATAACGAAGAATCTGGAGACCAGCATTGATCTTTCGACACAGATGGATGACAGCCGTGGGCCGAATTGGGACACTCCGCTCCTTATGGATATGCTGTCTTCCGTGCCGCCGAACCGCTCTCCGGGCGTGATTGATGGTCATGTGGTGACTCTCAGCGAGATCACGAACGACACGTGGAATCCCATCGGTGTTTACAACAACGGTTGGCATCGCGACTACGGCAACACCCTGAACGGTTCCGTGCGCCTGAACTACAAGATGGACTACCTGCTCCCTGGCCTCAAGCTTCGCGGTGCTGTGTCCTACAAGAACTACAATCTGAACATCCGCAAGTACGAGGTCAGCAATGTGACCTACGACGCGAGGCAGACTGCGGACGGCATTGTCTATGTGCCTTCCGGTGACCCGACTCCTGTCAGGAACGGTTCCTCGACATCAAAGAACCGCCGTCTGTATATGGAGGCCGGAATCGAGTACTCGCACCGTTTCGGCAAGCACGATGTCGGGGGACTCGTGCTTTACAATCAGAGCAAGTATTACGATCCGTCTCTGGCATTCCTTGTGCCGAATGGCTATCAGGGAATAGTCGGACGTGTTACCTATGGCTTTGACGGTAAATATCTTGCCGAATTCGATATGGGCTATAACGGAACAGAAAACTTCGCAAAAGGGCGTCGCTTTGGCTTCTTCCCTTCCGGATCTGCCGGCTGGGTGGTCACGGACGAGAAGTTCATACCGAAAAATGATGTCCTTACGTTCCTCAAGTTCAGGGCATCCTACGGAGTTGTCGGAAACGACAAGATCGGAGGAGACAGGTTCCTTTACAGGCCGACATCATATTCTTATTATAACGGGGCGTATTATTTCGGGGAATGGGACACATCCCGCCAGGCGTATCGTGGCTCGGACGAGGGAAAACTCGGCAACCCGCTGCTCACTTGGGAGAAGGCGAAGAAGATGAACATCGGAACGGATATGCACTTCTGGAAGGACAAGATAACACTGACCGCCGACTGGTTCGTCGAGAGGCGAGACAACATTCTCTGGAATAGGGGCACCCTGCCTGACATCATCGGCGCGAACATGCCTGCATATAACCTCGGAAGGATGAAGAACAGCGGATTCGAGGGAGAGGTCACGTACAGCGACACCTTCGACAAGTTCCGCGGATTCGTGAAGGCGAACTTCACCTACGCGCACAATGTCATAGAGTATCAGGACGAGGTGTTCTGGCAGAACGACTACCAGTACCGCACGGGACAGCGCTACGGCCAGTTTTTCGGTTATGTCGCCGACGGGCTCTTCAACACATGGGAGGAGGTCAACGATGTGAACCGTCCTGTCTACCAATGGAACAACAACCGGATTCAGCCGGGTGACATCCGCTATAAAGACATCAATGGCGATGGACGTGTCGACAATAACGACCAGGTTCCGATAGGATATTCCAACTTCCCTGAAATAATGTTCGGGATCTCTATCGGAGGGTCATGGAAGGGATTGGACTTCTCGCTGCTCTTTCAGGGTGCGACCCATGTTTCGACCATGCCTTCAAGGCGTACGATGCGCGGATTCTATACTGAGACCGGCGCATCGAAGGATCTGCTCAAGAGCTGGAGCCAGGAGCGCTATGAGAGCGGACAGGAGATCATCTATCCGAGATTCTCGGTCACCAATGACGAGCACAACTATGTGACCTCGACATACTGGCTTGAGGACGCGAGCTATGTCAGGCTCAAGTCTGCGGAAATCGGCTACACGATGGAAGGGCGTTTCCTGAAAAAAACGGGAATATCCAGTTTCAGGATATATCTGAACGGCAACAACCTGCTCACGTGGTGCAGTCTCTTCCCTGGAGAGGACCCTGAATTCCCGGTTGTGGAGGCCAATTCCGAGCCGTACCCTCTTACAAGAGTCTTCAATTTAGGTCTGAACATTAACTTCTGATACTGCCATGATAAAGAAATATGTAATATTGGCCTCGCTGATGTCCTTCCTGTGTCTCACCGGATGTGAGGACATGATGGGAAATTATCTGGAAAAGGCTCCGAGTGTTGACGTGACAGAGGATGACATCTTCTCTTCTGCCACCAATGTGGAAACCTTCCTGGCGAGCATATACAAATACGGCATCCATTCCAATCTCGGATATGGAGACGGAGATGTGAACGGCCCGTATGGCACCATAATGGCCGGAGCCACTGACGAGGCGGAGACGTGTGCTCCGTGGTATTCGACGAATAACTGGAATTCGGCTTCCATAACCGCCGACAGGACTGATGATGGGCGATTCCACTACCGCTGGGTGGCGATCAGAAAAGTCACCACGATGCTGAAACGGGTCGACGAGGTTCCTGACATTGATCGTGAATATGCCGAACAGCTCAAGGCCGAATCCAAGGTCATCCGGGCGCTCAACTATTTCGAGATGTTCAAGCATTATGGGGGAGTGCCGATAATTGACCACTACATCGAGCTTGACGAGGACTTCAAGATTCCGCGTGCCACGGTGGCGCAGACTGTGGACTTCATCTTGAAAGACATCGAAGAGGCCATGCCGGCTCTTCCGGATCATCAAGTGGGAAGCATGAGAGGGCGCGTGGACAAACTGACAGCGCTTGCGATCAAGTCCCGCACGCTTCTCTACGCCGCGTCTCCGCAGTTCAACACCGCGACTCCTTACATGAGCCTCGGGGAGAACAATGCTCTCATCTGCTACGGGAATTATGACCCTGCACGTTGGGAGGCGGCCGCGAAGGCCGCTTCGGAATGCTTGAAGTTCGCGGCGGAAGTCGGCTGCACCCTCGTCACAGATCAGGGTGTTGACAAGAACTATCAGTATTCATGGGAACATTACGACAATGACGAGATAATCCTTGCGGAAAAGGCGCATGGCTCAATCGGAAAATGGACATGGCCGTGGAATGCGATTCCGTCGCCGAACATCTATCCTGGAAATGCCGGACAGAGCGGAGTCACCCCGACGCTTAATTTCGTCCGCAAGTACGAGAGACGTGACGGGACTCCGGAAGTCTGGGCTGCCGAAGGCGGAGATGACCTCCAGGCTAAGATGGCCGGACTCGACAGACGTTTCGCGCAGACAATCTGCGGAAACCTTGCGTCTTGGAACTCTGAGTTCCCGCGTGTGGAGATTTTCGAAGGAGGAAAACAGTCCAAGACTTGTCATGGAGGCTTCTGGCTCCATAAACTCTATCCTTCTGAAATCAGCGAGGCGGTCTGGACATACGTTCCGAATTCAACGCTCTATCAACTGAATGAAATCTATCTGAATTTCGCCGAGGCGATGAATGAGGCTTATGGTGCGGACGATGCTCACGGATTCGGAATGACAGCACGCGAGGCGGTGAATACCATCCGCCGTCGTTCAGGCCAGCCGGACATCACCGGAGATGCAGACAAGGATGCCTTCCGCATGAGGATACGTAATGAGCGTGCTGTTGAGCTTGCGTTTGACAACCATCGCCTTTGGGACATCCGCAGGTGGCTGATCGCCGAGGATGAGGGCGTGATGCAGGGAGATATGTGGGGAATCAGGATTACTCCTGTGAGGGGCAGCTCTGAGTATCACTATGAGCCTTATGTTTTCGAGACAAGGTCTTGGAACAAGAGGATGTACCTTCATCCGTTCAGCACTAACGAGGTGAACAAGGGGTATCTTGTACAGAACCCGGGATATTAACGGATAAACTATGATGAAGATGAAAAATAACCGCATAAGGAATATCGTGACGGCCATTGTTCTCATCGGTGCGTCAGTCCCGGTCAATGCCGCTGTCGCTGACAGCCTTACCGCATGGCACGGTGTGCCGCAGAAAAACGTGTCAGACGGGCATCTGCTCGGGGCAGTGTCTTCCGTGGATGGAGATGTGCTGACGGATTCCTACAACACGAATTTGTCCAATACCCTCTTCGGCATGATGTCTGGACTCTTTGTCTCACAGGCTAATGGGGAACCAGGATCTGACAATGCCACGCTTTGGGGACGCGGTGTCGGGACATTCGGCACCGGGCGCGGCCTTCAGATCATGATTGATGGCTTTCCATCAACAATGGATTTCTTCAACCAGTTGTCTCCGTACGAGATTGAGCGCATTGAGCTTCTCAAGGATGCCGCCGCGACCGCAATCTATGGAAACCGCACCGCCAACGGCGTGCTTCTCGTGACCACGAAAAAGGGAACGGACAAGCCGCTGAAGATCGACTTCGGTGTGAGATACGGATTCCAGCAGGCCATAAGGATGCCCGAATATCTTGGTGCGTATGATTATGCGAGGCTCTACAATGAGGCTCTGGCCAATGAGGGACAGGCCCCGATGTATGACGAAAACGCATTGGATGCCTACAGGACCGGAAGTTCTCCACTGCTTTATCCTGATGTCAATTGGACTGACGAGATGATGCGCTCGCTCAGCCCGGTGGCAAACTACCACCTTACGGCAAGGGGAGGATCGCAGACAGTGAAATATTTCATGCTTTTCAATGGCGTGAACAATACCGGACTTTTCAAGGATCCTGAGACCGCCGCCGAATACGGCAAGAAATACCGCTATTCGAGATACAACTTCAGAACCAACGTAGATGTCCGTCTGACTCAGAGACTGACTGCCGGACTGATAATCGGAGGCTCTGTCGAGGACAAGTACACTCCTGGCATTTCTGAAAGCGCGTGGAACCTCATAGACTGCATGAGTTCCGTGCCGTCCAACGCCTTTCCGGTGTTCGCCGCTGAAGGAATGCCTGGCGGAAACTCAATGTATGTCAACCCTCTTGCCGAACTTACGGAGAGGGGATATATCTCCTACAACGGAAGGACGGCGCAGGCTGCCATCAGGCTTACTGAAGACCTTGGGCTCATAACAAAGGGACTCAGCCTTTCTGCCGGGATCAACTTCAACAGCTGGTTCAGATCATATTCAAACAAGACAAGAAATTATGCGAGATATGAAATCACGAAGGATGATTCCGGTGAGACCGTTTACAACATGACTGGTGAGGACACGGCTCTTAGCGGAGACGAATCATCGTCATCGCAGTGGAGGGACCTTGCGGTTGAGACAACTCTCGCGTATGACCGCATATTCGGGAAGCATCATGTTTCGGCGATGGGACGCTTCAACTATGACGACTGCACGACATCGTCAGGCTCCCTCCCTTACATGAACCTTGGCTTCGCGTTTTCCGCCAATTATACGTATGACGGGCGTTATATGGCTGAATTCACTTCCGGATATTATGGAAACGACAATTTTCCGTCATACGCCCGCTATGGATTCTTCCCTGCCGGAGCCATCGGATGGGTTATTTCCAACGAGGAATTCCTGCGCGGAAGTTCTGTGGTCAACCTTTTGAAACTCAGGGCGTCCTGCGGACTTGTCGGAAATGCTGACATAGGGGGCGGCCGTTTCATGTACAACCAGTATTGGAAATATGGCGGTTCCTACTTCTTCGGAACATCTAACAGCGGAATGGAGACATACGTTGAGGATATGCTTGCCAACCCTAATGTGACTTGGGAAAAGGATCTGAAGGTCAACGTTGGAATCGATGCCAAGTTCTTGAATTGTCTTAGTGTCTCCGCTGATTGGTTCATGAACCGCCGCCGCGACATTCTGACAAAGCCTTATGACGCGGTTCCGGCGTGGCTCGGCGTGTCAATGCCGTACCTGAACATCGGGAAGGTTAACAATATGGGGGTTGAACTCACAGTCGGCTATTCCGGACAGGCCGCGGACTGGAGATGGAACGCGCGTGGCATTTTCAGTTATGCGCACAATAAGGTGATTTACAATGCCGAGGCTCCGCAGGAATATTCCTACAGACTTGGCACTGGCCACATCGTTGACCAGCCGTTCCGTCTTGAGGCGGTAGGTTTCTTCAGGGATCAGGAGGATATTGACAACTCTCCGAAGCAAATTTTCGGCGAGGTTCTGCCAGGCGACATCAAGTACAAGGACCAGAACGGAGACGGCATCATCAATCAGGACGACTTCGTGCCTTCAGGGTTTACGTCCACGCCGGAAATGAATCTCGGGCTTGAGCTTGGAGCCGGCTGGAAGGGCTTTGGCCTCAGGCTGAATTTCCACGGGGCGTTCAACCGTACAGTTTATCTTGAGGGTCGTCCTTACCAGGCATTCCAGAACAATGGGACGATTTCCACCTTCGCTCTCGGGCGCTGGATTCCGGAGACCGCTGAGACCGCGACATATCCGCGTCTCGCACTCACCGGCAACCGCAACAACTATCAGGGGTCAACCTTCTGGGCGAGAAACGGAAATTTCCTTAAACTCCGAAATCTCCAGTTTGGGTACACATTCCGCGATTCGGTTCTCCGGAAGGCCAGGATAGAGGACATAAAACTCTATCTCAACGTCTCTAACGTCTTTTCTATTGATGATATGGACGGTTATGCCGACCCTGAGTGCCTCTACGGTTACCCTGCGGTGAGGATAATGAGCCTTGGATTTAATGTCAGATTCTGATACAATGAAGACCATTATGACTATGAACAGATACATACTGACGGCACTTTCCGCGTGCCTGTGCATATTTGCCTTGTCTTCCTGCAACCTTGACCCGGAAATCGAGCTCAATCTGACAGAGGAGGACATGATTCACAATTACAACAACACCCAGGCGAGAGCCAGTGCTGTGTATTCCTACCTTCCCAACGGACTCAATGCCATAGACGGTGCTATGCTCGCCTCTGCCACTGATGATTCCGAACATTCGATAGAGAACAGTTCGGTGCAGAAGTTCAACACCGGCGCATGGAACGCACTTGACAACCCGGATGGGGCATGGGGCAACCTCTGGAACGGAATCAGGGCGGCGAACCTTTTTCTGGAGAAATCCGATGAAGTGGAGATGGATTATCTCCGTCTCGACCCAAACGAGAGCCAGCAGGAAATCTATAAAATCCGTCTTGCCAATATCAAGAGATGGAAATATGAGGTGCGTGTGCTCAGGGCATATTTCTATTCGGAACTTATTATCCGCTACGGAGGTGTGCCTGTGGTTACAAAGAGCTATGGGCTTAATGACAACTACTTGTCAAGGAAAAGGAATTCCCTTGAGACCTGCGTGGAGTTCATAACCGATGAGTGCGACGAGGCTGCTGACAACTTGCCGGAGGTGTATGCTTCCGGAGATCTCGGACGTGTAACAGCCGGGGCGGCGCTCGCGTTGAAGAGCCGTGTACTTCTCTATGCGGCGAGCGATTTATGGAATGATGAACTCTGGTGCGATGGCTATGATCACACTGAACTCGTTACGGTTGACGCTTCTGTTGCCACTCAGGCGGAACGTTGGGCTGATGCCGCGGCCGCAGCGCATGATGTGATGAAGCTCACGGACTCCGGCTACCGGCTTGCAAGCGACTGGCCTGGCATATTCCGCTCCTATACTTCTCCGGAAATAATTTTCGCGAGGCGTGACGGCAACAGCAATTGGTTCGAATCCACGAACTTTCCAGTCGGATTCGATGGCGGAAACGGTGGGGCGAACCCTACGCAGGAGCTTGTCGATGCGTTTGAGATGGCTGACGGCTCCAAATTCACATGGGGCGGTGTGTCTGAGGAAGGACCGTACGTGAACCGCGATCCTCGCCTCCAGTGGACTGTGCTCACCAACAATGCCGCGTTCAAGAACCGCACTGTTGAGGCATGGACCGGCGGACGTGACGGAAAGGGAGTGACCCAAGCCACGAAGACCGGCTACTACCTCCGTAAATATGTTGACGAAAACATAAACCTCACCCTTGGTCAGTCGAGCATACACACTTGGATTATAATCCGCTATGCCGAAATCCTGCTCAACTACGCCGAGGCTATGAATGAGGCCTACGGCCCGGACAATGCCCACGGCTACGGGATGACGGCAGTGCAGGCCGTGAATGAAATACGCCGTCGTGCCGGAATGCCTAACCTTCCGTCATCGCTTACAAAAGATGGCCTCCGCGAGAGAATCCGTAACGAACGCCGTGTGGAACTTGCCTTCGAGGGCCACCGCTTCTGGGATGTCAGGAGATGGATGATTGCGGAAGAAACCCTCGACACACCTGTTCATGGTGTGGAAATCAGCAAGAGGGGTGGCACTTTCCAGTATAAGTCAGTGGAGGTTGAGGACAGGACATTCGACACGAGGATGTACTTCTATCCAATTCCGCAGTCGGAAATCAACATAACCGGTTGGCCTCAGAATCCTATGTGGTAACAGAAAAAGTTCATAGCTATGAAATTAATAAGAACCATGCTTATCGTTGCCTGCTCGGCGCTTCTTACCGGTTGCGGATACAAGACCGTTGCGGACGCGTCCTATCCGGAGCAGAAGATTTATATAGCCGTGGCCGCGCAGGGCGGCGTTTACAACGTCTCGACCCGTCCGGCACATTCCTCCAACACTCCGACGCAAGGCTCGACATATCAGTATCTGATAGAAGGAGAGGACTTTATCGTTCCTCTGGCCGTCTATCGCTCAGGAATTGACAATGCCGGAGACGTCCGTGTGTCTGTAAGTTTCGATGATTCCATCGTGGACGCGCTCGTCTCTTCCGGTGAGCTTTCCGGTGTCACGCCGCTTCCTGAGAACTCACGTTCGGTCGAGAGTTCTGTTGTCATTCCTGACGGACGCGAGAGTGTTTCGTTCTTCATTCGTATGCCGCTGTCAACGGTCCGGGATGCTGCCGACGGAACAAGGCTTGCCTGCGGGGTCAGGATCGCCTCCGAAGATAGGGAAGTAAATGAGGAATATGGAAAAATAGCCGTCGTCATCGACCATGGCATATTCGAAGAATAAGGAGGGTTGACATGAAAAGAATATTTGCACTTTTGTTTTCTGCCGCCCTTATGTTTGGCGGATGTGACTATGAGATAGATTATTCCGAATACTATCACTCCATGGATGAGACGTACACAGCCGTCCCGGCGAACGACTTTATTGCCAGTATCGGTGTCAACTCGTCCATTAACAGCAGGGGAGAGTACATCGAAAAGACCCTTGACTGCATGACCTATCTTGGCGCGAGGTGGATACGTTCCGGCTATGGCGGGACAATTGACGACCAACGCTATCTCTGGGAGAAGGCCGGAATACGTTTCTCGCTCGTTCTTGGCACACAGGATGGCACGCTCGCTCCTGAATGGACAATAGAGGGCGCGCGTCAGGTTGCGCGGATGGGGGCTCTGATCGCTCTTGAGGGAGTCAACGAGCCGAACAACTGGACCGTGAAGTACAAGGATCCGGACACCGGGGAAATCGTGGAGTCCGGAGGTTCCCTCTCATGGAAGGCTCTTGCGCAGGCTCATGCCGATTTCTACAGATTGGCAAAGGAGGATGACATCCTGAAGGATTACCCGGTCTGGTCGATAAGCGAGCCTGGGGCCGAGCATGACAATGTCGGGATGCAGTTCCTCACGATTCCGGAGGGTGCCAACACCGTGATGCCGGAGGGTACCGCCTACGCCGACTGCGCGAATTGCCACAACTACATCGTGCATCCTGGATGGCCTGGTGTCCACAACAACCAGACGTGGCTGACTTCCGATCCGACGAGCAACTCGCCTCTTGACGGGCTTTACGATAATTTCGGACTCACGTGGGGCAAGAACTACGAGGGGTATGACGAGACGACGCTCAAGACACTCAGGCGTGTGACCACGGAGACTGGCACCACAATCAACGAGAGTGTCTCGGAGGAAATGCAGGGGCTGCTTTATCTCAATCTGTACCTCTGTCAGTTCAAGCGCGGTTGGGAATACACCTCAATGTACATTCTCCGTGACCGCGTGGACGAGGCCGGCAACCAGACATTCGGATTTTTCGGAAGGGACTACAAGCCGAGAATCGCCGCGCACTACCTTCACAACCTCACTACAATCCTTGCGGACAACGAGTCCATAGATAATCCGTCCACACTTTCCTACAGCATAAGGAACAAACCGAACACCGTTCATCACCTCCTCCTCCAAAAGAAGGACGGCACGTTCGAGCTTGTGGTCTGGGGTGAGAAATATGAGGGAGGCTCGGACAGGATCGTGCTTTCTCTTGATAAATACTATGACAGGATAAAGGTTTATGATCCCACTGTCGGCACCGAGCCTGTCGAGAACCTCTATTCCGTCAAGGACGTGAACCTTACCATGACAAACCATCCGCTCATTCTTGAATTCGTCAAATGATGAAACGAATAGTTCTGACAATAATAATTGCGGCATTAGCCGTCTCATGCGGGCATCAGAAAGAGGATGTCTGCGGCTACGTCAACCCTTTCATAGGCACGGCATACACCGGGCATACGTTTCCTAACGCGGCCTGCCCGTTCGGAGCGATGCAACCGGGCCCTCAAAGCGGAAACTACGGCTGGGAATATTGCAGCGGCTATGTCTATGACGATGACACGATATGGGGTTTCTCCCAGAACCGCCTCAGCGGAACCGGCATCCCGGATCTCGGCGATGTGCTGATGATGCCGTTCTCGAAGACTGCCGCTCCGGATTTCAGAAGCTCCTACCGGAAGGAACTGCAGACGGCTTCTCCTGGCTATTATTCTGTGCTTCTGGACGATAACGCCGTATTTGCTGAAATGACCTGCACGGAACATGTCGCGGTGCACAGGTACGAATATCGTGACTCCCTGCGCAACCTTTTCCTTGATCTCCAGTCCGGACAGACAAGTTCCCGCGACAGTTATGAGACAAGGGTTCTCAATGCAGAGGTAGCGTTCGAGGATGCATACACAATCTCTGGTTGGAATGAGCTTAGGGGATGGGTGAACCGTAAACTTTATTATGTGATACGGTTTGACTCTCCGGTAATTTCCCGGGAGACCGTTCCTGGAGACACTCGGAACAAGGCTGGAAAGTATGTGCTCCGTTTTGACCCTTCGGAAAGAGAACTTGGAGTCAAGGTTGCATTCTCATACGTGAGTGTGGGCGGTGCCAAGGCCGCATTGGAGGCCGAGACGGGAACAGAGGGCTTCGACAGCGTCCGCAAGGCTGCCGCGAAGTCATGGGAGGATTATCTTTCGACTGTCTCGGTTGAGGGCAGCGATGAGCAGAAAACCTCCTTCTACACTTCCCTCTACCATCTTCTTATCCAGCCTAACAATGTCGCCGACATTGACGGGCGCTACTGTGGGGCCGATGGGAAGATACATGAGTCCGCTTCCGGGAAATATTACTCAACCCTTTCTCAGTGGGACACTTTCCGTGCCGCGGATCCGTTCTATACACTGATGTATCCGGAAATCATGACAGAAATCGTGAACTCGATGATAGGACAGTACGAGGCGATAGGCTTTCTGCCTATATGGGCTCTCTGCGGCAAGGAAAACTATTGCATGATAGGGAACCACAGTGTTCCTGCAGTGGTGTCTGCATGTCTGCGAGGGCTTGAAGGAATTGACATGGAAAAGGCATACGAGGCCGTGCGTGCGTCCCTCACAGTAAGGCACTACCGCGGAGAGTGGGATGTATATGACAAATACGGCTATTTCCCGTTCGACCTCATTCCAGAGGAGTCCGTTTCAAGGACTCTCGAATGTGGATATGACGATTGGTGCGCCGCACAGCTTGCGGAACGACTCGGACATCATGAGGACGGCGAACTCTTCAGCCGCAGGGCATCATATTACAGAAATCTTTATGACAGCGGAACTGGACTTTTCCGTGGCCGCGATTCGCATGGCGACTGGAGGACTCCGTTCAATCCGCTCGCACTATCGCATGCTGGAACCTCAGGCGGTGATTACACCGAAGGCAATGCCCTGCAGTACGTCTGGCACGTCCTTCAGGATCCAGAGTCTCTCATGGAACTGATGGGGGGCAAGGACATATTCATAAGTCGCCTCGACTCTTTGTTTGAGAACAATCAGACCGCGGAAGTCACTGGATTTGTAGGTGATGTGACCGGACTTATCGGCCAGTATGCCCATGGCAACGAGCCGAGCCATCATGTAGCCTACCTCTACACCCTCGCCGGACGTCCGGACAGAACAGCCGAAGTTGTCCGGGAGGTATTTGACAAGTTTTACCTTAATCGTCCGGACGGCCTCTGCGGCAATGATGACTGCGGGCAGATGTCGGCATGGTACCTTTTCTCGGCTATGGGATTCTATCCGGTCAACCCGGTTTCGGGTGAATATGTCCTCGGCGCTCCACAGGTTCCTCAGGTGACACTCTCTCTGCCGAACGGAAAGAAATTCACTGTTGTCGCCGAGAATCTGTCCGACGACAATAAATATGTGAAATCCGTGACCCTTGACGGTGTAAAGCTTGGGACGACGATAAGCCATGACCGCATCCTTAAAGGCGGACGCCTTGTGTTTGAGATGACTTCGGAAAAATAAGGATTGAAAGTGATAACGTTAAAAAATATTACTGGAATTGCCGTGATTGCCGCATTCCTTGCCGGTTGCGTGGAAGAACAGAAGCGTGAGCCAGTGGACTATGTAAATCCGTATATGGGCAACATAAGCCATCTGCTTGTTCCCACTTATCCTACGGTGCATTTGCCGAACAGTATGTTGAGAGTGACTCCGATGCGCCGTGAATATACATCAATGCGTGTGGACGGACTTCCTGTCTTTCTTACGGCGCATCGGGGAAAATCGGTTTTTGGACTCTATCCGTTCATCGGAAACGAGATTCCGGAAAGTTACTCCTATGACTGCGAGAAGACAACTCCGTACAGTTATGAAGTTTGCCTTGACGAACAGGAAATAGGTGTGCGCTATGCCGTTTCACACCGTTCGGCCGTATATTCCATTCATTATCCGGAAGAACACGCGTCCCTTGCGTTGAGAGTCGATGATGGAAGCCTGACATCGGTCGGTGACGGAATCACAGGAGCCTGCAACCTTGGAAATGGGGCATCGGCCCACATGATGATGACGTTTTCTCCACGTCCTTTGTCTGTGGACATCTCTGAGGATGGCCGTCTTGCCGTGCTCGGTTTTGAGTTGGAAGACGTGGATGTGAGATATGGAGTGTCTTTCATCGACGCGGAGCAGGCGGGACGGAATCTATCCGCCGAAGTGGCTGAAAAGAGCCTTGACACCGTGGCCTCCGAAGGCCGGAAAATATGGAACGAAGCCCTGTCGAAGATTGAGGTCGAGGGTGGTGACGATGATGATAAATCTGTTTTCTACACTTCTTTGTACAGAGTGTATGAGAGGATGGTGAATATTTCTGAGGACGGACGCTACTGGAGTGCCGCTGATGGGAAGGTCCACGAGGACGAGGGACATCCGTACTACACGGATGACTGGTTCTGGGACACTTATCTTGCGGCTCATCCTCTGCGCACCCTCATAGACCCGGAGACTGAATCCGACATGATTTCCTCAATAGTCACATATTCATCGCTTTCTGAAAACGGCTGGATTCCGACATTCCCTCAGGTTACGGGAGATAACCATGGAATGAACTGTAACCACGGGATAGCCGTGATCGCGGATGCCATCGCCAAAGGAATAGGCGGATTTGACAAAGATGCCGCATACGAAGCGTGCCGCAAGGCTCTTTTGGACAAGACTCTTGTCCCGTGGTCTGACAAAAAGGCCAATGAACTGGACGGATTCTACCTTGAGCATGGCTATTTCCCGGCGCTACGCCCCGGCGAACGGGAGACTTGTCCAGCGGTGAACGGGTTCGAGAAAAGGCAGCCTGTGGCAGTGACTTTGGGCACGGCATACGACTGGTGGTGTATGTCGAACATCTCCGATGCTGTAGGTAAAAAGGATGATGTTGATTTCTTCAGGGCAGGATCGTTCAACTACCGCAATCTTTTCAACGACACCACCCGCTTCTTTCATCCAAAGGACAGCAAGGGACTCTTCATCGAGCCGTTTGACTACACATGGTACGGCGGCTATGGTTTCCGTGAGGCCTACGACGAGAACAACGGATGGATATACAGATGGCAGGTCCCGCACAACATTGCCGACCTCATTAGTCTCTACGGAGGAAATGAGCGGTTCTGCGATGATCTTTTGCTTACATTCTCAAAAGAAATCAAAGGTAGTAAGAACAATTTCTATGGCCCGAATCCTGACCATTCCGCCCTTGTAGGGCAGTTCTCGATGGGCAACGAGCCGTGCACTATTGTTCCATACCTGTTCTGCTATGCCGGAAAGCCGTGGCTCACACAGAAATACACTCGCACTCTCATTGATATGTGGTTCCGCAACGACCTGCTGGGCGAACCCGGTGACGAGGATGGCGGTGGAATGAGTGCTTTCGTGGTGTTCTCGATGATGGGCTTTTATCCTGTCACACCTGGACTTCCGATGTATGTGCTCACCAGTCCGGTATTCCGCGAAATTTCCGTGAATACAGGCTCTGGAAAGACTTTCAGCGTGGTCTGCGACAATTGGGCTTCGGACAACAAGTACATACAAAGAGCTGAATTGAATGGCCGGCCGCTAGACCGGTGCTGGATTTCTCACGACGAGGTCATTAGTGGCGGCACACTGAGACTTGTCATGGGACACCGGCCGAACAGAGCCTGGGCCAGCGCTCCGGAGTCTTGTCCTCCTTCATTTGAAATGCCGGATTCCATTGAATAATAAAACTGATGACATATATGAAAAGGATAACCACAGCGATTCTTCTTTTCGCCTCGGCTGTCATGGCGGAGGCACAGGTGTTTTACGCCGACTTCAACCACGGACAGACTTCCGAGAGTCACGGCGAATGGATTCAGGACATCAACGTCTTGTCTCCAAAACTTCGCTCTGACGTTAATGGCAAGGTGACTGTGGAGTTCACGGCACCTCGTATGACGGATTTCAAAGCTCTGCTTTGGAGTCAACCGACAAAGTCTGATGAAAATCCGTTCGGACATGATGTCAACCTCACCCCAAAGGGAATAAAGGCATCGCGTGACGGGCATTACCGTTTTTCTTTCAATGCGGACATGTTTCCTCATGGTCCTATGAATGTCAGGATTTTTGCGGAAAATCAGATGACCGGGAACCGCGATTTCTTTGAACTTCAACTCTATAACACAGGAGGAAAGCATTGGAACGAAGGCATCCCGGCATCTGTTCCGGCTGGTGCGAAAGGTTTGAAACTCATTTATGAGGACGACTTCGACGGTCCTCTCTCCATTGCGAATGACGGCCGCGGAGCCACCTACAATGCGCACAAACCTAGGTCAGGAGACTTCAGCGGATGGCCTTTCACGGACGTGACGAGTCCTCTCAATCCCTTCTTCCAAAGGGACAGTTACCTTAAGATTGCCGCACGCAAACCGGAAGGAACTCCTGGAAGCACAGGCCTTCTCGCCTCGGTCGACATGGATGGGAAAGGTGTCTGGGCAGCCGCTCCGTGTTATCTTGAGTGTCGCTTCACAGCCCAGTCAGCCCCGGGGACGTGGCCTGCTTTCTGGACACTTAACACAATCGGTGACCGTCCGCAGTGCGATGAGCTCGACATTATAGAAGCCTACGGGGGAGTTGGAAAGGGAAATCCGAACCACCCGGGATATTCAATCACCAGCCACTACTGGAACCAGAAGCCGGATGGTGTGCAGAAACGCGATGACGCCACAGTGGTTCCGATGATGGAACTCGGTGGAAAGAGTTATTGGTCAACCACTTTTCACACCTATGGACTCTATGTCGGCACTGACTGGACAATCTATTATTTCGATGACATTGAGGTCTTCCGTCACAAGTCGAACGAAGATTCGGTGAATCATCCACTCTTCTTCATGATAAACTATTCCATCGGCGGAATCAGCGGATGGGGAATCGACCTCGAACGCTACGGCAACGGAAGTGACATGTACGTTGACTATGTGAGGGTATATTCCGGAAAAGAATAAAACTTTTTTCGATATGAAAAAGACAGTATTGATACTTATATCTGCGTTTGCGCTTGCATGCTCTTGCTCGGACAAACAGGAAAATGAATATGACGGGTCTGGAGCGGTCGTGCTTGACACGCAGAACAAGGTCAGCTCGTTTTCGGACGAAAACGTTGCTGTGCTCAAGATTACTGGTGATGACATCACTGATCTCTCTGGGTTAAGGATCCGTTCTGTAGGCACGCTTGTGATACGCAAAACAGCGCTCACCGACATATCACTGCCTGCGCTTGAAAGCGTGACAGGAGACTTGACGGTTGAGGAAAACTCACGTCTGCTGTCCATGACACTTCTGTCCTCTCTGAATAAGGTTGGTGGGGACCTTATAGTCAACAACAATCCCAAGCTCTCATCAGTTGCCGGACTCCGGGACGTGAAGGAAATAAGCGGCGATCTGGTTGTGACCAACAACGGTTCGCTCGGAGCGGACAGGCCTCTTTCCGAGGCTGGGGACTGGTCATACGGACTTTTCCCTGTCTTGAAACTACACAACGATGGCGTGGTTTCCGGAACTGTGCGCCTCGGCAACAACAACGGGGCCGCGGCGGAGTCTGTCGAGAGCATCGGAAAGATGGCGGAACCTGTTGTCCACAAGAATTATGTGATAGCCTCGGCATCTGACGCGGCAGCGTTCTCACTTGAGGGACAGGCTGTCGGCGACCTCACTGTCAAAGGGGTGGAAATAACGAATGACATACTCAACTCCCTTGTCACAAAGGGACTCAGGACAGTCACCGGGACATTCACCCTGGAAAACACAAAGGTTTCTTCCATAGAACGTTTCTGCCAGAGCGTCACCTGCGAGGGAAGCGTTATACTTAAGGACAACACCGAAGGCGGACAGATCAACACCAACGGACTCCGTTACTACACACGTCTCGGAGGCGATCTTGTCATCGACAACTCACGAGTCGTGTTCTGGACCAACAATTCAAGTTTCGCGACTTTCATTGAAATCGGAGGAAGCGTCCGTGTGCGTAACTGCGGTGATCTGAACAAGGGCGATGCATTCGAGTCACTCCTGCGGGTTGGTGGGGACCTCGAATTCTCATCATGCCCGAACCTCACAGATCTTAAGGGGCTCAAGATTGAGAAGATAGGCGGTAACCTGATTGTTCGTGACAACGACAAACTCAAGGCTCTTGGAGGCCTGGAGGGCGTGCGCTCGATCGGTGGAGCCGTTATGATAAAGCAGAACCTCCCGGAATATGGCGATGTGGGTACTCCTGGCTGGTGTATGGTGAAAGGTTGGCTTGAGAACGGCGTGGTGGCTGACAAGGAACATTCGTCCCTTCTCGCAGCTGACGGCACCGAACCGGATCTCAGTCATGTCAAGGCATGTGATGGAAAGAATCCTCAGGAAAGTAATGTCCCTGAAAGTTACACGATCACAGGACTTGCTGAGCTGAACGAGTTCTTGTCATACATCCCGGAAAAACCAGAGACCGTCTATAACTTCACGGTAACTGGTGACGACCTTGGCGATTCCGACCTTGCGAGACTCTCTGAAAGAATCGGTGCGGTTTCTGGCAAGGCATCGTTTGTGTCGCTTCCTGGAATGACGACCACTACCGGAATATTCGATAAGATAGAGTTCACCGGAGGAGTCATTCTTCGTGACAATCAGAATCTTGTTGATTCGGATGCCATGTCTTCGCTGAAGAATCTCATTTCTGATTTTATAATTGAAAACTGTCCGAAACTCCGTACTCCGGCATCGGCTGGTGGAACCGGATGGTGTAATCTCGCGGTAGTTGAAGGCAATTTCAGAATTGACGGACTCAAGACCGTGATGAAGGACGGTTCTGCATTCCCGGCTCTCCAAACGGTCGGTGGAAACTTTGAGATAAGAAACTGTTCTGACGACCTCGAAAGTTTCTCCGGAATGCCTCTGAGCGTTGTCGGCGGAGACATCGTGATTATGGACAATAGTGGACTGAAATATCTTGACGGCCTTGAAAACCTCATGGCTGTCGGAGGAAATGTCACAATATTCAATAACCCGAAAATTGAGGTCAGTCCTGCCGGAGGCAGAGGATATTGCATGCTGCGCGACTTCGCCAACTGGGGTGTGCTGTCCTCTATTGTAGTCGTGAAGATAGGAACTGATTCAGACCCTGTGGATTTCGCGAATGTTGTGTCCTGTAACCCTGGCTCGGAATCTCAACCTCGCAGTTATGTCATCAACGGGCTTACCGCTCTCAAGGCATTTGTCTCGACCGTGCCTGCTGCCGGCAAGGAAACTGTGGGTGACCTTACTATAAGAGGCGCAGATGTTACCGAAGAGGCGTTCCGTTCATTGGATGACAGGGTGGCTGTCGTCAAGGGAACATTCACAATGGAAAACCTCGGCAAGGAAGGCGGCAACATTTCGACTGACCAGGTTCTTGAGAACATAGACCTTCAAGGCAGCATAATTCTGAGGAATATTCCTGCGGAAATAAATCCTAATGGATTCCAGAACAAGACAAAGGTGAACGGTGACCTCATCATAGAAAACTGTCCAGTCTATCCTTACTGGAACTGGAACCCTTGGAAATCCTTAAAGGAAGTGACCGGGGACGTGCGCATCAGCGGACTTCCGAACTTCGGGGCCTCGTCATTCTCCGCGATCGAGAGAATCGGCGGCAGCTTCATAATCACTGATCAGCCTGGCTTCTGGCATTTCCGCTCATCTACCCTCAAGTACATCGGCGGCGACTTGACCGTCCGGAACTGCCCGGCATTCGGAGAGGGTGAGGCCCTTGACGGGTTCAATCACCTTGAGCATTTGGGTGGCAACGTCCTCCTGTGGGACATAAGCGGCTGGATGCCGGAAGAGACCGTGCTTGACGGATCTACCACTCGTGTGGGTCTATGCATATTCAACTGGTTCAAGAGTCATGGCATCATGAACGCCGACGCGACGGTGAAAGTCCGCAAGGACAACAAGGAAGTCGATATGTCTGCGATTCCGGCCTGCAAACCAGAATGAAAAGAGTAAAAATGAATATATAATCACATTAAAATAACAAATTTATGAAACGAGTCTTATACTTTCTGATGAGCCTGACGGCGGTTTTTGCCGTGGCTTCATGCAACAAGGGAAACCTTCCGGAGCAACCGAAACCGGGAGATGATGACGATCCTTATGGAAACGAAGATAAGGTCACTCTGACGGTGGATGGCACCCATGCGAAATTCGATGGAACGACTTTAGCTGAGGAGTGGAAAACTGACGATGCCATTGGGGTTTATGTTTCCGGAACCGGTGCTCCTGTGCGTCTCAAGGCAGGAGAGATTGCCGATGGGACAGCGACTTTCTCTGGCAAGGTCAAGAAGGCGGACACCTATACTGCGGTTTATCCTTACAACCGCGATTATGCAATCAGGGATGGAAGTTTGACCGTGTCCGTTCCCGCATCACAGGATGTGACCGCAACAGAAGTTGATGCGTCCGCTCATGTCGCTTATGCTGAGATAAAGGACGGCAAGGCTGAGTTCGCGCATCTGCTTTCGCTTGCGAAGTTTTCTGTCAAAGCCGATGGCGTGAAATCAGTCAAGATTGCCTCGAAGGCAGAGGGCGTGTTTATGGCCGGTGACATTGCTGTAGCCACCTCCGACCTCGTTGCCTCCGTGAAGGAGTCTGCGGGAGAGTCTTCCGTGACTCTTAATTCAGCGTTCGTTTCCGAGACTCCTTATTATGCTGTTGTGATTCCTGGGAAATACACCCTCGAACTAACGTTCACCAATGCGGAAGGCAAGCAGGTTGTGAAGACGGTTGAGAATGAGGTCGAGGTCGCCCGTGGCGCAGTTGCAGATCTCGGCGTTTTTGAGATCACTGAAAAAGAATGGACTGAAGGTGATGAAGAACCTGACGATCCATCCAAGCCGAAAAGCTATGTTCTGAACGGCAAGGCTGAAGTCGAGGCTTTCGCGGCGGCTTGGAAGGGCGAGGAGAAAGAGACAGTGCAGGATCTCACCATCAAGGGACGTGATGTGTCCCATACTGTCGCTCGGGAGGTTTTGAAGCGTGTCGCTGTCGTGGAGGGAACATTCGCTCTCGATGGTTGTGGAACGGATAGTGAAGGTGACTGGTTTGATACAGAGGGTTTCCTGAACGGACTTGAACTCAAAGGCGGCCTTGTGTTCCGTGACATTGTGAACATCGTCAATCCGAGCGGTTTGAAATATTACGAGAAGATTAATGGTGACCTCGTTATAGAAAACTGCCCTCATTTTGTGGTTGCTGACTGGTCGAGGGTGTTCGAGAACATAAGTGAGGTCGGAGGAAACTTCGTTATGAAAGGTTGCCGTCCGCAGAGCTTCGACGGCAATTTCATGAAGGCTTTGAAAAAAGTTGGCGGAAACTTCGATTTTGAGGACAACAAACAGATCTGGTCGTTCAAGAATAAGGGAGATGTCGCTCTTGAATATATCGGCGGCGACCTCATCCTTTCGGACAATGAAAGCCTCTGGAGCCTTCTGGCCTTCGACAAACTTACGCATATCGGTGGTAATGTGGTGATTTCAAATAATAATCCAAAGTTTCCTGAGACAAACAAGAATGTTGATGGCGAGGACTGCATAGGTTTCTGTCTGCTCAAAGACTATGTCACAAGCGGTGTCATATCTCCTGCCGCCAAGGTTTACATAAAGAGTGGTGACAAGGAAATCTCGCTTGATGACCTCACAAGCTGCAATCCGACGGACTACAATAGCTATGTTCTTGATGGACATGAAGCGGTGGTTAAGTTTATCGGAGCGGCAGGTTCTTCTAAGGAGACGGTTAAAGACCTTGTTGTCCGTGGCTCTGATGTGACAGAAGGTGATGTCCGCAGTCTTGATGACCGTGTTGAGCGTGTAACGGGAACCCTTACGCTTGAGAACCTCGGAACAGAGGAAGATAATTCATGGATTTCAACCGATCAGGTCATGGAAAACATATCTATCGAAGGCAGTGTGGTTCTGAAGGATATTCAAGCGAACATCAACCCTAACGGTTTCGAGAACCTGACGAAAATCAATGGCGACCTCAAGGTCATCAACTGCCCTAGACTCCGTTGCTCCGGTGGATGGATGCCGTTCAAGAATCTCACAGAAGTGACAGGTGATGTGCTTATTTCCGGGCAAAAGGAATTCGGAAGTGATTTTCTCAATAAATTGGAGAAAGTCGGAGGATCATTAACGATAGATAAATGTAACCCGAACTGTTGGGATTGGAAGTCTGAGTCTCTCCGGGAAATAGGCGGTAATCTCAACATCACCGACTGTACCTACTGGGAGAACTTCTATGGTTTCCATCAGCTTACGAAACTCGGAGGAAATGTGAATATCTACAAGTCCGAAGGATATGCCCAGGACAATAACGGTGGCGATAAATGGTTCCCTGGAACTGATTGGGATCTTAATGGAAAGAAGGTCGGTCTCGTGGTGTTCACTGTCCTCAACAAGAAAGGTATATTCACAGGGACGTTCTCAAGCTATCTCTGGAGATCTTCAGGAACATTCTGGTACGATGCTCTGAAGTGGGATGAGTACACAAAGAAAGCTGATGAGATCATCGCTGCGGAACAGAAATAATCCATGAAATTCAGGTTGTTGACATCCTTTACAGCTTTGCTGCTTGTCGCACTGCGGCTCTCCGCTGCCGGGTCTCCGTTCAGGTTCGACTCCGGCAGCTGGGACTGGGGTGTCATACGGGAGGCCGACGGCCCTGTGACACATGTCTTCCGGTTCGTGAACACATCTGCTGAACCTGCCTGCATCTGGCAGGTGAATGTGGCGTGCGGTTGCACTCGGGCGGAGTGGTCACGCGAGCCGGTGTCGCCAGGAAAAAGCGCTGAGATTACCGTGACTTTCAATCCCAGGGACTACAAGGGACATGTCTCCAAGACCCTCTCTGTCAGAAACAGCGGAAACACTGTCGATGTGCTGACAGTGAGTTGTGAGGTGATTCCGGTGGAGAAGCCTATTGATATCGCTTTCCCTGTGCTTCTTGACGGCGGCATAAGAATTTCGTCAGACCGGCTCAATTTCGGTCAGATCCGTCAGGGAGAGTCCCGGACAATGAAACTGGGAATCGCCAACGCTTCCGGCAGGCGCCAATCAGTGACAGTCTTGCCCGAAGGCCGGAGCGGGCTGCTCACGGCAAAGTCTCCGCTTGTGCTTGAACCTGGTGCAAGAGATTCCTTGACATTGACGTTCTCGCTGAAAGGACACGTGGCGCATTACGGGGTGATTGAAGACGCTGTCGTCATCAAATGCGGGCGCACGGTCTGCGGAAAGGCCGCGGTGTCGATGATCGGGACGGAAGCGACTTCCCGCGGAGGCTCTGACAGTGGCCGGAAACTGCGAGTTAGTTCACAATACGAGAACCTCGGTTCCGTTTCCCGTGACGGAGGCCCAGTACGTAAGACGTTCGAAATTTCAAATATAGGAAATAAAATCTTGGTCATCAGGGATATTCATTCTCCTGCCTGTGTCGAGGCAATCCTTTCGGGGACTAAGGATCTTAAGCCGGGGGAGAAGAGGACATTGACCATAATCCTTCATCCGGAGCTTACGGATAAATCCAGGATTTTCGAGACTGTCTATCTGACGGCAAACGATGTTGAGCATCCTGTCCATGAAATCATGATCGCGGCGACAATAAAATAAATTAAATGAATATGAATACACTGATAACTCTGTTACTTACATTTTCAACCACACTTGGCTCATGCGTTTCGACGGCGATTCATGGTGATGCCGAGAATGGTAGCACGAAGGATACTGCTTGTGTGGAAACTTCTGGACCAGAGAGTGGTAGGACCGCCGTGCCGGCGAATGATTTTCTCAACTCGATCGGCGTGAACTCTGCCATTGATGACCGCTTCGAGCACAAGGAACAGACTGCCGAGAGCATGAGATACATTGGCGCACGTTGGATTCGCAGCGGGGTGCAACGTTCTACTGATGTGTTTGAATACATGATGGCGAATGTTCCACATATCCGTTTCTCAATAATGTTCGATCCGGATGGAAACGACCGCGTCTTCGAGCAGGCGGCGTGGCTCAAGTCTCGCGATGCTCTCGTCGCCCTCGAAGGAGTGAACGAGCCTAACAACTGGTGGATAACCTATAAGGGTGAGAACAGCGGTGGCCCATATTCCTGGAAAGGACTTGCACTTATGCAGCGCGACAGCTATGCCGACACGAAAGCTCGCCTCGGGAATGTGGATGTCTGGAGCATTACCGAGACAGGCGCGGAAAAGGACAATTACGGTCTCCAGTTTGCCGAGATTCCAGAGGGCGCTGAATGCCTGATGCCTGCCGGAACCAAGTACTACGACTGCATAAATGTCCACAACTACTTCATCCACCCACGCTGGCCTGCTCATTCCGACAACCAGACTTGGATCGCCTCGGAGTCCGGAAAGAAGGGGCTTGTGGTTGATGGCGTGTACGACAACCACGGAAAGACATGGGGCTCCGGCTATGAGGGCTACAGCGAGGAGCAGCTAAAGGCCATGAGAAAGGTGACTACCGAGACTGGCTGCACCCTTAACTCATACAAGGTCTGGTCGGATGACAACGGCCGTCCTCACGCTAAATACACCGAGGTGACAGACCCGAACTCATTCGTGAGCGAGGAGGAGCAGGGACTGCTTTACATGTCATGCTATCTCGCGCAGTTCGCACAAGGATTCGAGTACACGTCAATGTATATTCTCCGTGACCGTACCGACGAGTCAGGCAACCAGAGCTTCGGTATGGTGGAACCGCTCGCATGGGAGGAATCTCCTCTTCACGGATACCACCAGCGATACCGCAAGGCCGCCGACTATATGCACAATCTCACGACCATTCTTGCCGATGACGCTTCCATCAAGAATCCCGGCAAGCTTGACTATGAGATACAGAACTGTCCTGAAACCGTGCACGACCTTCTTCTCCAGAAGCAAGACGGAACGTTCTGCCTTGTGGTTTGGGGCGAGAATTATGCCGGCGGAAGCAATGAGATAACCGTGAAATTCGGGAAAAAACATAATCTCGGCATATATGACCCGACTACGGGAACCGATGTGGTACAGACCGTCAAAAAGTCTGACAAGATAAGTCTGACCATGACTGATAAACCATACATCATTCAGTTGAAGAAATAGTTAAATCTTGGTTTGGAAAAACGATAAAAAACGAGTACATTTGTGTCAAACGAACACCCGTTCTCCATAATAGGAACCAGAACAAGGCTTATCGTAATGATAGACCGCTTGGTTTTTCAAGGATAGGTAATATTGATAACCATATAATTGTTATGGACAGAAGAGAATTTCCTTCAGTCTCAAAAACAATCGTAATGATGATGTCCCTCTCAGTGATGTTGTCAAGGAGAACTGTTTTTAAGTACAGGTAAATAACTCGTTGGGTTTATATATTAATTACTAATTAAAACCAATTACACATGAAACGTGTCTTATCAATGTTTCTCGTCTTGGTCATGGCCGCGCCGATCGCTGCCATAGCCGAAACGGCTGTCGCTCCTGCTGAGTCTCAGCAGAGCCAGAAAAAGCAGGTCTCAGGTGTCGTCACTGACAAATCCGGTATTCCTGTCATCGGAGCTGCCATTGCCGTTCCTGGAACCTCAACAGGTACCGTTACCGATGCCAACGGACGTTATTCACTGGCCGTGCCTAATGGAACAAAAGTCCTTGAGGTATCATGTATCGGCTACACGACACAAAACATCTCTGTTGGATCCTCCAGCAAATATGATGTTGTTCTTTAAGAGGATACCCTCATGCTTGCCGAGACAGTTGTTGTCGGTTACGGCACAATGAAGAAAGGTGAGGTCGCGAGTGCGATCTCAACGGTCAAGAGCGGAGATTTCCTGAAGACTCCGGGGGCGAACGCGGCCGAACTTATCAAGGGCAAGGTTCCTGGACTTATTGTGAACACACCTGACGGGAACCCTGTCTCCAGCACTCAGATCTCCCTTCGTGGAGCCACTACCCTCAAGGCCGGGACGGCGCCTCTTGTGCTCATCGACGGTGTGCCTGGCTCGCTTTCCCAGGTTTCTCCGGATGATATCGAGCAGATTGATGTGCTTAAGGACGGCTCTGCCGCGGCCATTTATGGTACTCGTGGAACAAATGGCGTCATCATCATCACCACTAAGAACACTCAAGGTGAAGCGCCGACATCCGTAGATTTCAACGCTTACGTTTCCACCCAGCAGATCACCAAGACACTCGACTATCTGACCGCTGACGAGTATCGGCAGCTGGCGAAAGGCCATGTCGGTTTCCACGATGACGGAGCTTCGGTAAACTGGCTTGACGAGATCACCAGAACGCCTCTCTCACAGATCTATAACATCAGTCTGCGCGGCGGTTCCAAGCAGACCAACTACGTGGCGTCATTCGAATACAGAGGCCTGCAGGGTGTGATGAAGCTCTCCAACAACAATATGATGTTCCCCCGCATCGACATTACCCACCGGATGTTCGACAGCAAAGTAAAGCTTCATGGATCCATAAACGGCTTCACAATGAAGTACCACAATGGATCTGACGGAGGACCTTTCAACTCTGCGGTTTGGAATGGCCTCAACTACAACCCTACGACTCCTGTCCGCCAACCTGACGGGTCTTACTCAGAGAACACTGGTATCACAGATTACTACAATCCTGTGTCGTTGCTCAATGAGACCAAGGGCGGTACCGACGCCACCATGCTGCGTATGCTCGGTGATGTCACCTACACCCCTGTCATCGGTCTTGATCTCAAGGCTGTTGTCTCCAGAAATATATACAACCAGACCCAGGGACACTATGAGACCCATAATCATTCTTACGAGGCAAGAACGCCGAAGAATGGTTTCGCGTCGCGTGGCACATACAGAAGCCAGCAGGACATGCTCGAATTTACCGCCCAATGGAAGAGCACATTTCTTCAGGACCACAACTACACCCTCCTCGCCGGATATTCTTACCTCAACAATGTCAGTGAAAACTACTGGATGCAGAATTCCGGTTTCGCGGTTGATGACTACGAGTACAACAATATGGGCGCCGGTACCCAGAAAAACGATGGCTACAAAGGCGGCCAGATGGACCTCTCGTCAGACAAGGGGGAAGACTCTCTCATCGGTTTCTTCGCTCGTGTGAATTACAATTACAAGGGCAGATACATGTTCGCGGCCTCGATCCGCCGGGAGGGATCCACAAAGTTTGGAGAGAACAATAAATGGGGAAACTTTTATTCTGTCTCCGCGGCGTGGAACATCAAGGATGAGTCCTTCCTCAAGAACATAGACGCGGTCTCCACCTTGAAGCTGCGCGCGGGTTATGGCGAGACCGGTACTGAGCCTTCTTCCCGCTATATGTCATTGAACACGCTGTCATTCAGCTCAAACGCCTACTACGACGGATCTTACATCCAAACCCTAAAGCCTTCAAAGAACGCCAACCCTAACCTTCGTTGGGAACGCAAACATGAATGGAACGTAGGTGTGGACTATGGTTTCCTCGGGGAGCGTGTCTATGGTACAATCGACTGGTATCATCGTAAGACAATCGACCTTCTTTGGGACTATTCGGTACCGTGTCCTCCTTACATCTATTCCTCAATGACCGCCAACGCGGGATCAATCAAGAATACAGGTATAGAGATCGGGATCACAGGTGTTGTCTTTGACAAAAAAGACTTCGGATGGACGACTTCCGTCAATTACTCCCACAACAAGAACGTTCTCCTCAGCCTGTCAAATGATCAGTTCATGGCCGCGGACTATTCGGATCAGGGCAGCACCGGTGAGCCTATGCAGCAAAGCACCCACCGTCTTCAGGTCGGACAGCCACTCGGCAATTTCTACGGTTTCAAAAGTATTGACATCGACGAGACAGGTCACTGGATCATTGAAGGCGAAGACGGCAATCCTAAGCCATGCCTTGACCAGCAGCCTACCGACAAGCAGATTCTGGGTAACGGTATTCCGTCGCACTATCTGAACTGGAACAACAATCTCCGTTGGAAAGGATTCGACCTTGGAATCCAGATCAGAGGAGCGTTTGGATTTGAAATACTTAACCTCACCGCCGCGAAATGGGGAACTCCGACAATGTTGACACGTGGCAACGTGCTCAAGAGCGCGTTTGACAAGGTTTACGGAAAAGCGGTTCTCGCTGACGACCAGCCTTGCCAGTATGTAAGCTATTATGTTGAGAAGGGAGACTATGTCAAGATCGACAACATCACCCTTGGCTATACATTTGATTTCAACAAGCCTTGTTTCAAGAGCCTCAGGCTCTTTACGACCATCCGCAACGCCGCCACGTTTACCGGATATTCGGGAATCGATCCGGAGCTGTCGGTCACCGGTCTTGCCCCGGGAGTGGATAGTTACACACGTTATCCGGCCACAAGGTCTTACACAATCGGCGTATCTTTAAAGTTCTAATTGATCAGACAACATGAAACGAATCATATCAGCGCTTACAGTTTGCGCGCTTGTCCTCTCCGCTTGTACGGATTTGACCGAGCAGGTTTACAGTTCGTTGACATCCTCCTCCTATAAATACTCTCAGGACGATGTCCGTAAGGTTATTGGCGCATGCTATACACCAATGAGAAGTTATATCGGCCATGGACAGCTTTGGGCCATGGACTGCACGACTTCCGATGAGATCGTGATGCCGCCTAACTCCACTGGTTGGGACGACGGAGGCATCTATCGCCGAATGCATTACCACAAGTGGAATTCCGAGCAGAGCCACATCGCGGCGGCTTGGAACACCACATGGCAGGGCATCGGGCTTTGCAACAACCTCCTTGCCCAGCTCAACAACAATGACCTCAATCTTGAGTCTGACGCCAACAATGCCGCCATCGCGGAGGTACGCGCGATCCGCGCATATTACTACTCGATCATCGTTGACAATTGGGGCGACGCCCCTCTCGTGACCCAGCCGACTCAGGAACTTCCGTCGAACAGCAAACGGACAGACATCTACAACTTCGTGGTCAAAGAGCTTCTGGAGGCTATCCCTAATCTCTCCGAGGATGTCGGAGGGGCGGAATACGGACTTTTTAACAAGTGGGCGGCCACAACCCTTCTCGCCAAGATGTACCTCAACGCCGACGTGTACACCGGCACTCCTGACTGGCAGGCCGCTCTTGATGCCTGCAACACGGTCATAAACAGCAAGAAGTTCGAGCTTTCAGCGAACTACAAGGACAACTTCGTGGACGATGACGCATTCGCGGCATCAAACAAGGAGATAATCCTCAATATTCCGTTCGACTCCAATCTTGGCTCATACCAAATGTACTACTTCTCGTGGGGAGCTCCATTGAAGGATGCTTTCAACACCAAAGACAGCCCTTGGGGGGCAGGTTCGGCCATGGGTGTTCCTCAATTCATCGAGACCTATGACAAGGACGACTCCCGTCTTGACGACACTTGGGTTCATGGCACTCAGTATGAGTATGGTACGACAAATCCTATCAAGTGCATCTATGACACCAAAGACGGAGCCTATCCGGACTTATGCTACGTCAATGATATACAAAGCGGCAACTTCACCCTTGAATGGGAAGGCTATCGTATGAAAAAATTCGAGGTTAAGCCAGGAACCAGCGCGATGGGGACCGACTTCCCGGTTTTCAGATATTCCGAAATCCTCCTCATGAAGGCGGAATGTCTCCTCAGGCTTGGCCAGCCAGGCGCCGGAGCTCTTGTCTCCCAAGTACGCGAGCGCGCTTTCAAGTCCAACCCGGCAAAGGCGACAGTCACGGATGAGCAGCTCAAGGAGAATTCATGCTACAACTACTACTATTACGCTGACGATTATGCATTCAGCAAACCGGCCAACAGAAAGTACGGCTCGCATGATAAAGACAAGGTGGAATTCGGCCGCCTGTACGATGAGTACGGCTGGGAGTTCGCATGGGAATTGGGCACACGTACCAGAATGATACGTTTCGGCACCTACACGACCAGGGACTGGCTCTCACATGAGGCTCTTGGTGACTACACGGCTCTTTTCCCGATTCCGTTCTCCGCCATCACGGCGAATCCGAACCTCGTCCAGAATCCTGACTACGAATAATCGTTCAATAAACCAGACATCGAGGGCATCGGCTCAGGCGATGCCCTCATAGTAATAATGAATATGAAAAAGACAACTATTATAGCTATGACGGCTGTCGTGGTCGCGGCTGTATCATGTGCTGGCGAAAAAAAGGCCGGTACAATGAAAAAAATAACCCCTGTCAACTTCTCCGAAGTTAATATCATTGACAATTTTTGGTCCCCAAGGCTTAAAAACCATAAGGATGTCACCCTCGGGGTCTGCATCGATCAGATTGAGAACCAGACTGGACGAATCAGAAATTTCGAGAACGCGGCATTGAAGCAGGGCACGCATTCCGGTATCTATTTCGATGATTCCGATGTTTATAAGGCCCTTGAAGGCATGGCATATTCTCTTCAGAACAATCCGGATCCTGTACTTGAGGCAAAATGTGACGAGTGGATCGCCAAGTTTGCCGCGGCGCAGGAAAAAGATGGGTATATCAACACCTATTACACTCTCACAGGACTTGACAAACGCTGGACCGAGATGGACAAGCACGAAATGTACTGCGCGGGTCACATGATAGAAGCGGGTGTGGCATATTACAATGTGACCGGCAAGCGCAATCTTCTCGATGTCTGCATAAAGATGGCCGACCACATGATGACTCAGTTCGGCCCTGGCAAGCGCGACTGGGTCCCTGGCCATGAAGAGATTGAACTCGCTCTTGTGAAACTTTATCAGGCCACCGGTGAAAAGAAATATCTTGACTTCTCCGAATGGCTTCTTGACGAGCGCGGCAAGGGACTCGGTGCCAATAACGGAGAACCTTGGGACGCGGCATATCATCAGGATGACAAGCCTGTCCGTGAAATGACAGGCATCGCAGGTCATGCCGTGCGGGCGATGTATCTATACTGCGGTATGGCGGATGTTGCCGCATACACCGGCGACCAGGGGTATATTGATGCACTCAACCGCCTTTGGGACGATGTTGTCCTTAGAAATATGTACATCACCGGAGGCATAGGGCAATCAGCCCACAATGAGGGATTCACAGAGGACTACAGCCTGCCTAACCTTACGGCATACTGCGAGACCTGCGCGTCCGTGGGCATGGTTTATTGGAATTGGCGTATGAACCAGTTTACCGGCGACAGCAAGTATGTCGATGTGATGGAACGTTCAATGTATAACGGAGCCTTGGCCGGAATCTCTCTCAATGGGGACCGGTTCTTCTATGTCAATCCTCTTGAGTCTCTTGGTGACCACCATCGGAAGGCATGGTATGGTTGCGCGTGCTGCCCTAGCCAGATCTGCCGTTTCCTCCCATCCATCGGGAACTACATCTACGGGGTCTCCAATGACGCCGTCTGGGTCAATCTATATATCGGCAACCAGGCGTCGGTCAAGTACGGGAAGAAAGATATGACATTGACCCAGGAAACAAACTATCCGTGGGAAGGTGCGGTCAAGATCACCATCGGGACCAAATCTCCGGTCAATGCCGAAATGCGTCTCCGCATCCCTGGTTGGTGCAAGTCTTACACGATAAAGGTTAACGGAGCTGAGGTGAAGCCTCAGATCGAGTCCGGCTACACCGTACTTCCAGGCAAGTGGAGTGACGGTGACGCGATCGAACTCAATATGGATATGCCGGTTGAAGTCGTCGCCGCGGATCCTCGTACCAAGGAGGATGAGGGCATGAGGGCTATCCAAAGAGGTCCGATCGTGTATTGCATCGAAGAAGCCGACAACAAGGATGGTTTTGATGATCTGAAAATCTCTGAAAACGCTGATTTTACAACAGCCTTCGAGAAAGACCTTCTTAATGGTGTCGTCACTATTGACGCCAAGGTCGGCGATCAGACGCTCAAATATATTCCTTACTACTCCTGGGATAACAGGGAGGCGGGCAAAATGAAAGTATGGGTTCCACTCACACAGTAAAAAATGAAAAAGTTCATTCTCACGTCAATAGCGGTCTTGATGGTTTCTGTCTCACTTGAAGCTCAAGACTACATAGCCAATAGAGCGCCTCTTACAGAGAGTCGTTTCATGGAGCTTCCGATAGGCGCCGTCAAGGCGGACGGTTGGCTCCGGCAACAGTTGGTATTGCAGAAGGAAGGTCTGACGGGACATCTGGACGAGCTGTATCGGAATGTGGTAGGTCCAAGAAACGCCTGGCTCGGAGGTGACGGTGACGCATGGGAAAGAGGCCCGTACTGGATAGACGGGCTTCTTCCACTCGCATATCTTCTGGACGACAAGGACCTGAAGGACAAGGCTCAGGTCTGGGTAGAAGCCATCCTTGGTTCCCAAAAAGAAAATGGATACTTCGGCCCGGACACTGACCGTGGACCGGAGCCAGGACTGCAAAGGGACAATTCCCATGATTGGTGGCCCAAGATGGTGGCTCTTAAGATTGTCAAGCAATATTATATGGCCACAGGAGATGAAAGGGTGATTCCATTCCTTGACCGGTATTTCAGATATCAGCTTGCCAATCTTCCGCAAACCCCTCTTGACAACTGGACATTCTGGGGAGCCCAGAGAGGCGGCGACAACCTTGAGATTGTCTATTGGCTTTACAACATTACCGGTGAACGGTATCTTCTTGACCTTGGTGAGATCATCCACAGGCAAAGCACTCCGTGGACCGACATATTCCTGGATGGATCAATGCTCTATACTCAGAACAGCATGCATTGTGTCAATCTTGGGCAAGGTTTCAAAGAACCTGTCATCTACTGGCAGCGGTCCGGCCGGCAGAAGCAGATTGACGCCGTCAAAAATGCGGAGAAGGTGATCAGAAAGACCATCGGCTTTCCGACCGGTCTCTGGGCCGGTGATGAACTCATCAACTACGGAGATCCTATCCGTGGATCCGAGCTCTGCACCGCGGTCGAAATGATGTTCTCTCTTGAGGAAATGCTTAGGATCACCGGTGACTCACATTGGGCGGACTGGCTTGAGAGAATCGCATATAACGCTCTTCCGACTCAAGCTGATGACAAATACGAGACACGTCAGTATTTTCAGCAGACAAACCAGATAGAGTGCACGCGTAACACCACACGTAATTTCTCCACTCCGCACGATGACACGGATCAAGTGTTCGGCCTTCTGAATGGTTATCCATGCTGCCTTGCCAATATGCATCAAGGCTGGCCGAAATTCACTCAGAACCTGTGGTACGCCACAGATGACGCCGGCCTTGCCGCGCTTGTCTATGCTCCGTCCAAAGTGACGGCCAAAGTCGCTGACGGGGTCGAGGTCAATCTGTCGGAGGAGACATTCTATCCTTTCAACGAGGATGTCAAGGTTTCTGTGAACTTCACCGGCAAGAAAGTCCGCTCGTCATTCTTTCCAATAAAGTTCCGTATCCCGGAATGGTGCGAAGGCGCAGAGATCGCCGTCAACGGTTCAAGGATCAAGGCACCATGCGGCGCGGGAGAGATTGTCACCCTAAGACGCACATGGTCAAATGGTGATGTCATCACCCTTCACTTTCCTATGAGCGTGACCTGCGGCAGATGGTATGACAATTCCGCTGTGATAGAGCGCGGACCGCTTCTCTATGCTCTCAAGATGAACGAGAAATGGACAAGAAAGGAGACTGACGCTTCGGAAAAAGTCAAATATGGAGACTGGTATTATGAGGTCACTTCCGATTCGCCGTGGAACTATTGTCTCTCCAGCAAAACCATCAGCGAAAAGGGACTTGCCGAGAGTTGTGTCATAATAAGGAACGATGTCGATTCGACTCTCTATCCATGGACCCTTGAAAACGCTCCGTTGAGCATCAAGATCCCGGCCAGGACCATGCCTGACTGGACAGTCTACAGAGGCTCTGCCGGACATGTTCAGTACTTTACGCAACAAGGCGGAGTTTTGGGGGAAGAGCGGATGATAGAACTCATACCTTATGGCTGTACAACCTTGAGAATCACTGAATTCCCTGTAAGGAGGTGATTCTGTTATGACGGAGAACGTCTTTCTTCAATCCATCGGCGGGCCTGTGCGCAAGTGGCTAATGGAACATTGGCTCAAAAATTAAGACAAATTCAACCACTATGACACTCAAACATGTTTTCAGACTGCAGTCACTTATGGCTGTGCTTGCCGTTTCCTTCATGCTTTCATGTTGCAAGACAACTGGAGGAAACCATCATGGACAAGGCCCGTCAGCCTATTCCGTCATTGACGGGGACTCCATAATCGCCTCGTATGTCATGGAGTTCAATGCCGACGATGACGAGATTTATGGACAGACTTTCAGGAATATTGTCGCGGGAAAGTTCCTTTGCGACAATATTCCCGCTTTTGACTGTCCTGACAAGGAATTGGAGAAGACCTATTATTTCCGTTGGTGGACTTTCAGAAAGCATATAAAGACTACCCCTGATGGTTACATCATAACGGAATTTCTTCCGGATGTCCCTTGGGCCGGAAAATATAATTCAATCAACTGCCCGGCGTGTCATCACTATGCCGAAGGACGTTGGCTGAGGAACAAGGAATATCTCAACGACTATGCGCGTTTCTGGCTTGGCCACGACGCCGAGCCAAGAAAATATAGTTTCCCAATAGCTGACGCCACATTGAGACTATACAAGGTTCACGGAGATTTTCAACTGATAAAAGATACTTACAAAGGGCTCAAGGAGATTTACGCCGCATGGGAGTCAGACCACAGGGATCCCAACGGTCTCTTTTGGCAGATGGACGGAAGAGATGGCATGGAAGTCTCAATCTCCGGGGCGATGAGCGATGATGCCACAGGCTACAGGGCCACCATCAACAGTTATATGTATGCTGATGCCATGGCACTTTCCTCGATGGCGGAAATGCTTGGAAAATCCCTTGAGGCCACTGTTTACAAAGAAAAAGCCGACGAGATAAAGGTCCTGATGGATAGATATCTGTGGGATGAGGACGCGAGATTCTACAAGGTAATCCCAAGAAACGGAAAGATGATGATGTCCCCGGCCAGGGAAGAACATGGATACGTGCCTTGGATCTATGACATTCCGGATGAATCCAAGAGCGAGGCATGGCTTCAACTCGTTGACGAACAAGGGTTCAAGGCCCCGTACGGGCCTACTACAGCCGAGCGGCGCGCCGATGGATTCAAAGTTGTCTATGAAGGTCATGAGTGCCAGTGGAATGGTCCAAGCTGGCCTTTTGCCACAGCGCAGACTCTGACCGGACTTGCCGCTTTCATCCACCGTTACGGTGAGGGTGTGATGACAAAAAACGACTATTACGAGACACTGACCACATTCAGCAACAGTCATAGACGTGTAAACGACAAAGGCAAGAAGATATGCTGGATTGACGAGAATTTAGACCCTTTCACAGGAGAATGGATATCAAGAAAGATGCTTATCGCCGCCGGAAGCCAGATTAAGGAAAGGGGAAAGGACTATAATCATTCCTCTTTCTGCGACCTCGTCATCTCAGGACTTCTCGGTCTTCAGCCTCAGGTGGACGGAAGTCTTGTGATCGAGCCGCTGATTCCGGAAGGTAAGTGGGATTATTTTTGCCTTGACGGCATCGTATGTGCCGGCAGAAATGTCGTTGTCCTGTATGACAAGGACGGATCCCGTTATGGCAAGGGAACGGGCTTCCGTGTCTTTGTTGACGGGAAAGAGGCTTTCAAGGCCGATACATATACAACGAAGGCGATTGTGTAAAAAAACACATAATTTCTAATATACGACAAAGGGTTGGAACGAAAGTGAGAAGGACAGCCGGCGAAGCCGGCAGGAAGCGCCTCCGGCGCGTGTCCCCTCTCCGCTAGGGAGAGGGGTCGGGGTGAGGGGTAATACGACAAAGGGTTGGAACGAAAGTTCCAACCCTTTGTCGGGATGATCCGACTCGAACGGACGACCCCTACGTCCCGAACGTAGTGCGCTACCAACTGCGCTACATCCCGATAAATTTTTTGACTTGAAAGGCAGCCTCGGGAGACTGCCTTTCGGATGCTTCTTTATGCGAGCTTATTGATATAAACCGCAATACCACTCTTGAGATTGGCAGCCTTGTTCTTGTGAATGACTCCAATCTTTGCGAGTTTGTCAATCATCTTATAGACCTTAGGAGCGCCATCCTCGGCAGCCTTCTTGTCTGTAGTGTTACGAATCGCGCGGATCGCGTTCCTCGTCGTCTTTGCATAATACTTATTATGCAATCTGCGCCTCTCGCTTTGGCGATTGGCCTTTTTTGCTGATGCGTGATTTGCCATCGTTCTTATTTTTTAATATTTGTAGTGGGTAGGAGAATCGAACTCCTATTGCGGGAATGAAAATCCCGAGTACTAACCGTTATACGAACCCACCAAAACTGGTATACCCATAAGGCTGTCTGCCAAATTGGGATGCAAATATATGGATAATTTTCGACCTTACAAAATAATTCGGACGATATTTGCCCTATTTGCCATCATTTCCGTCCTCATCCCACTCAAACGAGTACAAAAGAGACTCTGTCTGCCTAAGATACTGTCGTTTGTCATATTTCGGAGCATAGACCCATGCCTCCAGCACGATGATGTCCTTTCCGTCCTTGCTGTAGAACGAATGTGAGACGAACGGGCCGCCCATGTAGTCGTTATAGACCTCCCAAAGACCTCTGGTCTCCACGAAATCCAGATTGTGGTACTTGAGGAACTTTATTCCTGGTTTGACGAACACACTTGTGGTCATGTAGGAATTCTCGGCTGTCGCAGGGACATATTCCTTGAGAAAAACGTTGCGTCTGGCAATGATGTTCTCCTCCGAGAACGGGTCCTCGTCCGTTGCCGGGTATTTATAGATGAACACACCCTGGATGCTGTACTGCTTTTCGTCCGCTATCCAGATGAAGTCGTCCGTGACCTTTTTCAGATTGTAGCCTACGGGGAAGTGAACCCTTCCTCCTATCATTTTGGCGACAACGTCCCCCAGTTTGGACTCCTCGTAGAGCAGAGTGTTGGCGATGACCCTGTTCCTCTCGGCCTGCTCGATGGCTCCGGTGATGTTCTCACCGTTTTTTTCAAGGACAACAATCGCGGAATCCGCGCATGAGGCGTTGACCTGGATCACACACTGCGGATGTGCCCAGACATCAGTCCTATAGACGACGCCTTGCTTGACGACAGTCGAGTCAATGTTGAAGATCACTATGTTCCTGTGGAGTTTGAACATGTCCGAGAACGCTCCCGGCGAAAGATTGACCAATGAATATAATGGTTCCCTTTGCGGCAGGTACTCGCAGTCTCTTGCCAATAACCCGCCGATCTCGTTGCCCAGATTCCCTTCCCAGTTGTCCTTGCCTACCACGATGATGACTTCACCAGCCTTGCCCGAGACATTAGGCAGGAGGGTTTTCGTGTTGTTCATGCAGGAAACCGCGCTGATCAGCGCCGCGATGCAGATGACGGTCTTGATTATCTTTTTCATCTTTGTGTTGTTTTTCTGGTTGCAAAGTTACGCTAAACTTCTAAAAACATCAAATTCCAAGCGGTCTGAATACTCTCGTTTTGTTGATGCAATATATTGATAATCAGTGATGAGTGCTCCTGTGCTCTCTTTTGTCGCTTCGACAGGCTCAGCGACCGGACACTTTCGGCCACTGAACTTGTGGTCGCTGAGTCTGCCGAAGCATCGAAGTGACCGCGGCTACCGTATCAACCGTGCGATGTCGTTTCCGAAAGCCAGTACCATCAGCAACAGCAGCAGCAACATCCCGACAATCTGCGCCGCCGTGAGGAACCTGTCGCTCGGCTTCCGTCCCGTTACCATCTCATAGAGGCAGAACACGATGTGCCCACCGTCAAGTGCCGGAATCGGCAGAAGGTTCATCACCCCGAGCATAATCGAAAGCAACGCAAGAATATTCAGGAACCTGTACCAGTCCCACGTCGCCGGGAAGACCTGCCCGATGGCGATGAAGCTGCCCACTGACTTGTAGGCCTCAGTGCTTGGCGAAGCCACCAGCTTCAGATCCTGAAGATATCCCCCGATGGTGTCGAAAGTCAGCTTGACTCCCGCTGGGATGGCGCTGACCAATGAATATTCCTTCGTCATCACTCCCGGAATCTGCATAAAGACCCCGATCCTGCCAGCCGTGTCCACCTGAAGCGGTACGGAAAGCGTGTCTGAACCACGTAGGATCGTGGCCGTGACGGTCCCGCCTTTGACTTCCGAAAGGTATTTTCTGGAATCCTGCACAAAAGGAGTGCTGACGCTGTCTATGGCGATGATCCTATCGTCGTGCAGAAGACCGGCGGCAGAGTTCTCCGACGCGCTCATCACAGAATCGATCACGAACGGCACGGCGAGGTCGAACACTCCCGGAGTGTTGAGCACCGCCCCGATCTTCGAGCGGTCGATGTAGAGATCCACCGTGTCATTGTCCCTCAGGACAGTGACCTTGCTGACATTCCTGCGCGCCAGATCCGCCTGAAGCATCCCGAAATTCTCGGGAACATATTCATCCATCCTGATGATGTGGTCGCCGTTGCGGAAGCCAAGCTCGACACCTAACTCATTGGTATAGATCTGACTGCCCTCGTTGCTGATGTAGGCGCTGCCCCAGATGGCCATAATTCCGATGTAGGCGATAATCGCGAATATGAAGTTGTAGAGCACGCCGCCGCCCATCACCAGAAGCCTCTGCCAGGCCTTCTTGGTGCGGAACTCCCATGGCTGCGGATCCTTCTTCATGGACTCCATGTCCATCGACTCGTCTATCATCCCGCAGATCTTGCAGTAACCGCCAAGCGGCAGCCAGCCGATTCCATATTCAGTCTCCCAATCCTTCGCTTTCGGGAATATCCTGGTGAACCATTTCCCCTTGGTACTGAACAACTTGGTGCCGCCGGCATCGAAGAAAAGAAAGAATTTATCCACCCGGATCCCGAACAGTTTCGCGAACGTGAAGTGCCCGAACTCGTGGATGACAATAAGTATCGAAAGCGCAAGAATGACTTGCAGAATCTTCATCAGAACAACCATCATCAACCTTTCTTAGCTATGCCCTCAATCTTCCTTTGGGCCAATGAATATATTTCCTCGTTTGTCTTGAATATGTCCTCGACGGACGGTTCTTTTATGAACGGTGTGCATTCGATGCATTCTCCGACAATGTCCGTGATCCAGTAGAAAGAGATCCTGTCGTGAAGGTACGCCGCCACTGCCGCCTCGTTCGCCGCGTTCAGGGCGCAAGGAATATTCCCGCCCCGCTCCATCGCCTTGTAGGCCAGCGCCAACGCCGGGAACTTCTCGGTGTCAGGCTTGAAGAACGTGATCCCGCCGAGTTCCGCGAAGTCCAGTTTTTTGTTCGCGAGCGGAAGCCGCTCCGGGAATCCGATGGCGAACTGGATAGGCTCCCTCATATCCGGGCAGGCGAGCTGTGCGATGACTGATCCGTCCTCATATTCAATCATGGAATGGATGATGGACTCCGGGTGGACAACGACGTTGATCCTATCGCAAGGGGTGTCGAAGAGCCACCTCGCCTCGATCACCTCGAAGCCTTTGTTCATCATTGTGGCTGAGTCGATTGTGATCTTGGCACCCATACTCCAGTTCGGGTGCTTGAGCGCCATATCCTTTGTCGCCGCGCTGATCCGCTCCTTGTCCCAGGTCCTGAAAGGCCCGCCGGAGGCGGTTAAGTGAATCTTATGGATGGCGTTGCCCTGTGCCGACAGCAGGCATTGGAATATCGCCGAGTGCTCTGAGTCCACAGGAAGGATAGGGGCGTGGTATTTCTTAGACATCTCCATCACGATCGAGCCGGCAGCCACGAGGGTCTCCTTGTTGGCCAGGGCGATGACTTTTCCGGCGCCGATCGCGGCCATTGTCGGGGCGAGCCCGCTGAACCCGACCATAGCAGCCACCACTATGTCCACCCTGTCGCTTGTAACCAGGTCGCAGACCGACTTCATTCCCGCGAACACCTTCGTGTCAGTGCCGTCCAACGCGTCCGCAAGGTCCTTGTACTTGGTCTCGTCGCAGATGACCGCGTTGTTGGCGTCAAACTCTTTGGCCTGGCTGGCCATCAGCTCCCAGCTGCCCTTGCAGGTAAGCATCTCAACCTCAAAAAGATCCCTGTGCTCCCTGATCACATCCAGGGTCTGCCTGCCGATCGAACCGGTCGAGCCGAGTATCGCTATTCTTCTTTTATCCATCAGATTTTATCCATCAGAAACTTATATATTTGGTTGGATCCACGGCCTCGCCCTTGTGCCAGAGCTCGAAATGAAGATGATCCCCGTCGGAGAGCGATCCGGTGCCGCCGAGAATGGCTATAGGCATGCCTGCCGTCACCTTGTCACCGGTTTTCTTCATGAGTTTCTGGTTGTGTTTATAGACCGAGATGATGTCCCCTTCGTGCTGGATTCTTATCGTGTAGCCTTCCGTATCCGTCCATCCGTCCGAGATGACCGTGCCGTCAAGAACCGACATCACCACCGAGTTGCCTGGGGCCGTGATGTCGATGTAAGGATGCAGGACTTTGTCGTACCCCTGCGAGACAACGCCTTTCAGCGGTGTGAAGAAATGCATCCCCTCGATCGGAAGCGACCTTGAGGAATTGGACTTGACGTCGAACTTGTCCTCGTTCGCGACCTCCTTCCGGAGCAGCGAATCCTTCTCCGCAAGTTTCTTAGGGTCAACGGTTTCGGTGACGTTCTTCCTGACCTCCATAAGGCTGTCGATCTTGAGCGGCTCCTGACCGTCCACAACCCTTCGTAGGTTCTCGGAATACAATTCCCATTTCATGATCACATTCTGCAATGAGTCAACCCTGATGGCATTCTGGATCGCGTCATGTTTCGTGCGGGCGTCGGGGTAGCCGGGAATCAAGGTTCTGATCGGGGTGAACGCGATCAGGCAGAATATGACAGTTATGGTGACAACCACAGTTGTGATCGCAGTCACGAGCGCACCCATCCTTGTGAATTTTCTGGACCACAACTTGTCATGTGTGTCATCATTCACAAGCGTGAGCCTGAAGTTATTTATGATGCCGCCTTTTTTCTGTTTGGACATAAGATTTTGACTTGAAAGCCTTTTTCGTTAACTTTGCGGATTACAATGGACAGGATCATCGGCATAGATTACGGACGCAAGCGCGTTGGGGTCGCGGTCAGCGACCCGCTGGGTATTTTTGCCTCAGCCCTGGACACGGTTCCAGCTGCAAAGATAATAGAATATATCAAAAATTATGCTCAAAAAGAGACCATAACCCGCTTTGTGGTCGGCTATCCGATGAACATGAACAACAAACCGTCCGAGGCCGCCGCCGATGTGGAGATATTCCTGAAGAATCTCGCCAAGGCTTTTCCCGGCATTCCGGTGACCCTTGAGGATGAGCGGTTCACATCCGTGCTCGCGCACCGTGCTATGATCGACGGAGGGATGAAGGCGAAGGACCGCAGGGACAAGACATCCGTGGACAAGATCAGCGCGGCCATTATCCTTCAGAGCTATCTGGACAGGACTGACAGAAATTAAAAGGTTAGAGTTATGATATTACCTATTTATTTATATGGGTCTGAGGTTCTCAGGCAGAAGGCTGCCCCGGCTGACCTCTCGGAGAAGGAAAAGATCACCAAACTGGTCTCCGACATGGAGGAGACTCTCGCTAAATCAGAAGGTTGCGGACTTGCCGCCCCTCAGGTCGGCGAGAGCGTCAGGATCCTTATAGTTGACGGCACCGGGATGACCGATGTCTATCCTTACCTCGCCGATTTCAAAAGGGTGATGATCAACCCGGTCATCCTTGAGGAGAGCGAGAAGAAATGTGAATATTCCGAAGGGTGTCTCAGCATCCCCGGAATCTACTGCGATGTCACAAGGCCACAGAGCATGACCGTTGAATATTACAATGGTGATTTCGAGAAGGTTACCGAGACTTTCGATAAGTTTGCCTGCCGTATGGTGCAGCACGAGATGTCCCATCTGGACGGAGATCTGTTCGTGGATCATGTCGCTCCGATAAGAAAGAAGATAATTTCGAAAAAGTTGATGAACATCGCGAAAGGAAAGGTTTTTGCAAGGTACGCCACAAAAATTAAATAAACATTACGACTATGGGTGCATTTCATGCGTATGACATACGCGGAGTCTATAACGTTGACTTCGATCGTAACACCGCCTACAAGGTGGGCTATTTCCTTCCGGAACTCCTTGGCGCTGACAAGGTTCTTGTCGGCCGCGACTGCAGGACATCCTCTCCGGAGATCCACGAATATCTTGTGAAAGGAATAACCGACGCCGGCGCTGATGTCTATGACATCGGTCTCAGCACGACCCCGATGGTCTATTTCGGAACCGCCAACTACGGGTTCAAGGCCTCGGTCCAGATTACGGCATCGCACAATCCCAAGGAATATAACGGAATGAAGGTCTCCAGGGAGAACGCCCTCCCTGTCGGTCTGGATTCCGGCCTCGGGCAGATCCAGGAATGGATAGAGAGCGGCAGGCCTACCCCTGTGGCCGAGAAGAGGGGACAGGTCATTCTCAAGGATATTCATAAAGACTATCTTGATTTCCTGCTGAAGTTCAAGGGCGACTATTCCGACATCAAGATCGCTTTCGACCTTTCCAATGGAATGTCAAGCCTTTACGCCCGTGAGATTTTCGGCGATGAGCCTGCCTACATATTCGAAGAACTTGACGGAAACTTCCCGAACCACGAGCCTAACCCGCTGATTCCTAAGAATGTCGAGCCGCTTCAGGCTTTGGTGAAGAAGACCGGCGCGGATGTGGGTGTCATCTATGATGGTGACGCTGACCGTGTGATGTTCGTGGACAACGAGGGCAAGTTCGTCTCTCCGGACCTGATGATCGCCGTTCTCGGCCACTATTTCATCGACGAGAGGCACGAGACCGGAACCGTGCTCCAGGACATCCGCAGCTCGAAGGCGGTAGGCGAGTACCTCACTCCGATGGGATGCAAGATGGCGACCTGGAAGGTCGGACGTGCCTTCGCCGCGAAGAAACTTCGTGAACTTGACGGAGTCTGGGGCGGTGAGCTTGCCGGACACTACTATTTCCGTGACTTCTTCTATTCTGACAGCGGACTCCTCGCTTCCATCCTGATTCTGAGGGTTGTTGCCGCGATGAAGAAGAAAGGCGTCACCCTTCACGAACTCATCGGCAGGATCGCGCGCTACCAGAATTCCGGCGAGATCAATTTCAGGATCGAGGACAAGAAGGGTGCGATGGATGCCGTCAAAGAGTATTTCATCTCCAAGGAAAAGCCTACCGCCGAAATGGATTTCGATGGCTACAGGGTCGAGTTCCCGGACTGGTGGTTCAACATCCGTCCTTCCAACACCGAGCCTTACCTGAGGTTCATCTGCGAGGCCACATCAGACGCTCTGCTTGAGGAAAAAGTTAACGAGACCAGGACCCTCCTTGTGGAGAGATTCGGAGCAAAACTGTAGACAGGATGATTCGTGGAGGTTTTTTGGCGAGCGCCATTGTCATGGTCCTTGCCTCAATGCAGTTTTCGGTTCCTGCCGTGGCGCAGGACACCACAATCAAGACCAGGAAACAAGCTGAGATCCTTATCCCGAGAATCTGCAGGGAATCCGTGCAGTCCATGGAACTGAACAGGGCTGAGGCTCTGGACACAATCGACACGGCAGATCCTCACATCAAGATTCTGCTTCTGTCTGACTATACATGGAAATACTATAAGGATTCCACCTACGCCCGTGACCACAAGATATTCAATGAATATTGGACCCACGACTATCCGGACCCTTACCATGTCTCTTTGGAAGAGCTTCCGGATGAGATCGCGCTTTGGATTGTGGACACATTGAGTGAGTACAAGTGTCCTCATCAGAATGATGTCTATTCAAAGTTCGGCTACCGCCACAGACGGCGTCATCAGGGAGTGGATCTTCCTTTGAAGACGGGTACTCCTGTTTATGCTGCGTTTGACGGCAAGGTCCGCATTTCAAAGCGTTACAAAGGCTACGGAAATCTCGTGGTCCTGCGTCATGACAATGGCCTGGAGACATTCTACGGTCACCTTTCCAAGATTTACGTGAAGGATGACCAGTGGGTGAACGCCGGAACGATCATTGGCTTAGGAGGCTCGACTGGCCGTTCGACAGGGCCTCATCTGCATTTCGAGACCCGTTATAAGGGCTACGCGTTTGATCCTGAATGGCTGATAGATTTCCATTCCGGTACGTTGAGGCACAGGCTGTTTGTCTTGAAGAAGAAGTATTTGAACGCGAACAGCAAGTACGTTCCTGAGAGCGAACAGGAGGAGATCGACATCCTTGAGGGTGACGCCAAGGACAAGGAGGAGGCCGCCAAGAAGGCCGAGGCCGAGAGAAAGGCCGCTGCCGCCGCCCGGTACCACACCATCCGTCAGGGTGACACCCTCGGCGCTCTTGCCCGGAAGTACCGCACCTCTGTCAAGACTCTCTGCCGTCTCAATGGCATCAAGGAAACCACGACCCTGCGTCTTGGCAAGAAGCTGCGTGTGAAGTAGTGCTTTCTTCCGGTCGCTGAATTTATGTCGGTCGCTGAGCTTGTCGAAGCGACTGCCTGAAATAAGAAGCTGTTTTGAATTGTTTGAAATGTTCTTTGAGGTGAAAAATCTTCATTTTCTTCCCGCTTCTTCAGTCAGATAGCACCGCTATCTTCCTTGGAAGAAGCGGTCGAAACTGAAGTTTTTCACTCTCAAACCTTCAAACAAACAATTCAAAACAGCTTCTAAAAGAGGCGAAGAAATTTCCCCTTTGCGATTTTTGCACGTTACCAAAAATTCGCAAAGGGGAAAGTTCTTCGCTGATTGAGGCATTGGATTACGACACCATCGCCCAAATTGTGCGGATCACCGTGATGAAAAGTCTTTGATAATAAACGTTTTGGCTACTTTGCTTTAGTGGTTTCAGGCTAAAGTCAATGATTCAATCATTTGGCTATAAGTTTGTTATCAGCCACTCGTTGATTCTGAATGGGTGGCTGATAATGCTTTGATAATGAGTTAGATAAGGCTTTGTCTTAAGTTCGTTTGCCCTAAAGGAGATTTTATAATCGCCGGACTGTCAATATCATAGAGATTACGCTGCCCCAAAATGAGGCCGAAAAAGCCACGAGACTCGGAGCGAAGCGACCGAAGGGGGGTCGGGGAATCCTTTCCCCGTGCCCCACCGGGGCTGTCACGCAGTGACTGGGGGTGGGAATATGGGTCACAAAAGAAGGAGACGCAATTTTTGCGCCTCCTTCTTTTGTGGTCCCAGTAGGGCATGATCCTACGACCCCCTGATTATGAGTCAGATGCTCTAACCAACTGAGCTATGGGACCGGATGCCGTCCGACACGGTTTGACGGACGGCATGTCAAAGATACCAAACTTTTTGAAAAAGACAAAACTCTTTGAATATCTTTGCAAAATTTACGACAGCATGTTTTTGTAAAATGTAAAAAAATGACCTTCATCACTTTAAATTTGCAATATATTGATGTTCAGGGTGATTCTATGTATTCAAATTTATCGTTTGATGCAACTTGTTTTTTCAACATTACTTTACGCTTACATATTCCGGGAATAATGTCTAACTTTATAGGTTGTTTGTCGCATAATTTTACTGAAATGAAAAAGGCTCTGTGTGTTATTTTTGTCATGCTTGCAGGACTTGTGTCCTGTAAATACGATGACTCTGAGATCTGGAACAAAGTCAACGAGAATGAAGCCAGGATAGCGGCTTTGGAAGAGCAATGCCGTGGATTCAATCAGGATCTGCAGACATTGCGCACCATCGTCAACGCGTTGCAAGGCAATGACTACGTGACAGGCGTGGTGGAAGTCATTAAGGAGGGGACTGTTGTCGGGTACTCGATCACGTTCAGCAAAAGCGGCACGGTAACCATCTACAATGGAAAGGACGGTCATTCTCCTGTGATCGGAATAAGACAGCACACCGACGGGAAGTATTACTGGACCGTAGATGGTGAATGGATTTACGACGGTTCCGGTACAGGCAACCGGATAAACGCGGGAGGCACCGCTCCGGAATTGAAGATAGAAGACGGCTGGTGGTACGTCTCTTATGATGGACGTAAGACTTGGACGAAATTGTCGAAGGCAACCGGTGAGGACGGGGACTCGTTCTTCTCCTCTGTCACGGACAACGGTGACACTGTGACCGTCACACTTATGGATGGAACCGTGTTCGAACTCGCCAAGAAGTCTTCGGATCTGAGCATCCGGTTTCCGGATTACGGAACATTCAGATTCAATGCCGGGGAGACAAGGTCTGTTGTATATAAGATCCTTAATGCCACAGGAAGCGTGGTGGTCAAGGCGTTTGCGCAGAATGGATGGAAGGCGGACGTCAAAAGGAACAATGACTCGGAAGGAGAAATTGTGGTGACCTCCCCTTCCCCGTTCACTGGCGGTGAGGTTGTGGTGCTTGTATATGATGATTCGAAGACCATCGTAAGGTGCTTGGATTTCGTAGAGGGCAACGTCATCACTCCTCAGGAGACATATTCAATGTCAAGAGGCGCGGGAGAGATTGCCGTCACTGTGTCTGCTGACGTTGACTATTCCGTGGATATTCCAGAGGACGCCGCGTCCTGGCTGAGATATTCAGGGTTGAAGACCAGGGCGATGCGTCAGGATGAACTTGTCTTTCATTGTGACAGGAACGAGGGGGAGAGTGCCAGAAGCGCGGTGGTCGGAATCGTGAACAAGGCTGCTGGTATTCATGAAAAAGTTGTGATTTTTCAGGAAGGAATAGTGCACACCCTCCAGACCCATTCTGTCGGTAACGGAATAAAGATAGTGATCATGGGAGACGGCTTCACCAAGGATGATCTTACGGCTTCGGAAGGGGAGGCAATGTCGTCATTTGACAAATGGGCCGACAGGACAATGGAGGAGTTTTTCGCCGAGGAGCCATACCGGTCATTCCGGGACAGGTTCGATGTGTATTCTGTCGCGGTCGAGTCGGACGGGCGGAATTTTGACGGCAGCACGGCCTTTGCGAGCAAGTTCGGAACGGGAACCTATATCGGAGGCAATGACAGCAAGGTCTGGCAGTATGCCTACAAGGTTGATGGGATCAGTTGGCTCACGGTGAGAAACACGCTTGAACTGGTGATCCTGAATTCCTCGAAGTATGCCGGTACAACCTACATGTGGTCGGACGGCAGGGCTATAGCCTACATCCCGGTTGTCAGCTACAACACCGAAGATTTCGGGAAGGTTCTTCGCCATGAGGCGGGCGGTCACGGGTTCGCTAAGCTTGCGGATGAATATTTCTACGAAAAGACAATCACCGAGGACAAGGTGAAAAGCCACAAGGAATGGTTCGCCAAATACGGTTTCTACCCGAACGCCGATGTCACGAACGATCCCAAGGAAATCCATTGGGCGCATTTCCTTTCAGATCCGCGCTATTCCGGTCAGGTCGGAATCTACGATGGCGGCCTGACGTTCAGATACGGTGCCTATAGGCCGACGGACTACAGCATCATGAGACATAATGCCGGCGGGTTCAACGCTCCTTCGCGTGAGGCCATATTCAAGAGAATCATGAAGTTGTCTGAGCCAAGCGGGTGGAAATATGATTTCGAGGCGTTTGTGGCCTACGATGAGATCAACCGTTCGGCCGCGTCACAAGCCTACTACGAAAACCAGATGGAAAACTTTGACGAGGAGTCGTTTGTCCCTCTCGCTCCTCCTGTCGTAAGGGAGGAATAAAAGTTCAATATTCCTTTACGCCGTTTCCGGCCATCCATTCCAATAGCGGGGTGCTGTCGAATCCGACGGTGCCTTTCATGAATACGTTCACGTCGAATCCAACCTCTTGGCTCAGCCGGAAGACATTCTTGAGGGTCTCCAAAACACAGAACTCAGAGGCGATTCCGCAGACGGTGACCTCGTCCCCTGCCAGAAACAGACTCTGGTTTGAGGCTGTCAAGGCCGCCAGCGCTCCATATTCCTCCCTCTCCTTGTTCTGCCCTTTCAGGATGAATCTTGTCCTCGCTTCCTCCAGCCCGTCCAGCAGCCCGTCGGCGAGACTTGCCCCTAAAGTGTAGTGAACGCAGTGCTCTGGCCATTGACCACCGTTTGCCTTGAACGAACAATGATCCTTCGGATGCCAGTCCAAAGTGAAATACACAAGATCGGCTCCGTTCTTGATCCCGTTTATCTCCGGAATGATCGCCTCTGCTCCCGGCACGGCCAGAGATCCGTCAATGAAGTCCCTCTGCACATCCACTACAAGTAAAATCTTTCTTCCAGTCATATTAAGAAGCTGTTTTGAATTCATTTTTGATTCATGACCACACCCGCACGTTCATATTCACAATTCGGAACAAGTCGTCCCATTTCGTCTGAATCCTTCTTTTCTCAAAGATAGCCATTATCTACAATAAAGAAAAATCAAAGAAGCCATGTGCCTGTTGGCAAGCCTTTATGCCTTGGTGATTGCAAGCCGCCTCAAGGTGTTTATGAATATGATTTCTTCCTTATTGTGCGAACATGATGCGCAGTGATAGAAAGAAGAAACTCTCCCTCCCGTGCGCGATTCCGCATCATGTTGATGCCGGCCACTTATGTTTATAGTTGGCGGGAACGGTCATGCCTGTCTGATGGCCGTACAGTCATGGACTTTGTTCCTCAAGACCGATTTCAGCGAGGTGTCAGGAACAGTGAACCACTCCTGATGTTGCTTAAGTGGCTATGGATGTTCCCGCCAATTGCAACGAAGTTGAGAAGGTCTTTCGTCGTGGGAGGGGCAAGCCGGTTCTTTTAACACAGGGCTTTGGACTTGCTCTGGCTTTGGACTTGCCCCGGTTTTGGACTTGCTCTGGCTTTGGACTTGCTCTGGCTTTGGACTTGCCACCAATATTCTTTGAAATCAAAAAGTTATGAGGAAAAGAAAAACGGACAAACCGTCATTTCTGATGATTTGTCCGCTTTGGCTCCTCAAGTAGGACTTGAACCTACGACCCCCTGATTAACAGTCAGGTGCTCTAACCAACTGAGCTATTGAGGAATTTTGTCAACCTTTTCGGTTGTTTGTTCCTTTCGGGAGTGCAAAGGTACAACAAAAATTGATTAGTGCAAATTTTTTTGTAGTTTTTTTTGTGTACCTTTGTGTGAATTTCTCGGAGGAGGAAAAATGGACATAGACTTGTTTTCAGATATGGTCAAGGGGCTAATCCTTGACAATGATGAGGTTACGTTGCCTGGCTTGGGGACTTTCGTCTCCGAGGTGATGCCCTCTACTTTTTCTGACAAAGGGTACACCATCAATCCTCCTTACCGAAAACTGTCGTTCAGGCAGCGCGGATCAGGAAACGAGGAGATGATGGCGGAGTTCTATGCCGAGATCAACGGGACGGATCTTGAGACTTCAAAGAGAATCCTTGGGGAGTTTATCGCCGGGCTGAGGACAACGCTGCAGGCAAAGAAGGTCGTGATATTCCCCGGGCTCGGCCGGTTGAGGGCGACTAAGGAGAACACGTTCTTTTTTATCGCTGACGAGGATTTGGACATCTATCCTTATGGGGTAGGGCTGGAGCCGGTGTCTTTGAAGACTCACGAGGAGACTCCGGACGAGGTGGCGCAGAGTGTGGCGGCGCTTAGGGAGCTGGTGGCGGATCCGGTTCCCATCAGAGAGCCGATTGCACCGGTCGCTTTGACAGGCTCTGTGACCAAGGAAACAGACACTCCGACCGATGAATCTGACACCGGAGCCGAAAATGAGAAAGAAGATGAGAAAGAAAGAGAGGAGGAGACAAGTCACAAGACGAGAAACCGTGCTTGGAAAGTGGTTCTAATCGTGGCGGCAAGCCTCATCGGTTTGGCGCTGGTGGCTCTCGGAATATTCATACTCCTCGCCCACTTCGCTCCGGATTTCATTGACTCGATCCTCTACACCCCTGAGGAACTGAGGATTATAAATCATTAGGACTATGGAAAAGATCAACGTTTCAGACAATAGGTTCACTACTGACATAACGATCCCGTGCTACGACACGGACGCATCGTTCCGCCTGAAGCCGGCCGCGTTTATGGATCACGCCCAGGAAATGGCGTATCTGGCGGCCCAGGCGCTTCATTTCGGCTATGACGACCTTCAGAGGCATCACACGGCCTGGGTTCTGTCACGGATGCGGATGGATTTTCTGAACCCTCCGAAATGGACGGACGAGACGACCCTCTACACTTGGCACAAGGGACAGGACGGCCTGTTCTTCCTGCGTGACTTCGAGCTCCGAAGGAAGGGCGACACGGACTTCGCCGACAAATCAAAGGCGCAGGTGCTTTGCACCTCTTCGTGGATAGTGATGAATGTCGAGACCCGGCGGCTGGTGCGCAGCGATGAGGTTCTGAATATGGTCCCGGCGACCACCCAGTGCCCTGACAATGCGATCCAGATCCCTTGCGGCAAGGTCGTGATGCCTAAGAATATCCCCGCGGAGGAAGTCGGCTGCCACAAGGCGGCATATTCAGACATCGATGTGCTGGGGCACACCAACAATGCCCGCTACGTGGTCTGGGCTATGGACTGCATTGACTATGAAGAGGTCGCCGGCAACCCTGTCAGGAGCATAAGCATCAACTTCATCAAGGAGACGAAGCCTGGGGAGGTTGTCAGGATATTCAGAAGTGTTGAGGATATTGACGGACAAAAGAAATATTTCATAGAAGGTAAAATTGAAGACAAACCGTGCTTTTGCGCGCGGATAGATTTTTAATTAGATATGCGAGATTTGTTTTTAGGGGCTGGAATAGCCCATTCGATTCTAGTTTTCGCAGTCGTGATCGCGATCGGACTGTACCTTGGCAAATTCAAGATCAAAGGCATCTCCATCGGTTCCACGTGGATTCTGTTCGTGGCTATCCTGTTGAGTCATTTCGGCCTCAGGGTGGACGCGACCGTGATGAACTTTATGAAGGACTTCGGCCTGATCCTGTTCGTGTTCTCGATAGGCCTTCAGGTCGGCCCGGGATTCTTCCACTCCTTCAAGAAAGGCGGACTTCAGATGAATATCCTTGCGGTCGCCCTTGTCCTGTTGGCTGTGGCCGTCACCGTGGCGATCCATTTCATCACCGGCGAGGATCTCAAGACTATGGTCGGCGTGATGTCCGGAGCCGTGACCAACACCCCGGGACTCGGTGCCGCCCAGCAGACGATGGCGGATTCAATGCGCGCGGAGAACTATCTGGCGTCTGACATCACATCGGCGACCTCCGGGCTGGCTTCCGCCTACGCTGTGGCCTACCCGTTGGGAGTTCTGCTTGTGATCGCTCTGATGATGTTCTTCAAGGCGATATTCAAAGTTGATCTCAATAAGGAGAAGGAAGTCCTTGACAATGAGGATAATAATGAGGATGTGGCAAGGCGTATGCACTGCGAGGTCGAGAATCCCGCGGTCTTCGGAATGACAATCAAGGACGCCACCAAGGATCTGGGCAATTCCATCGTGATCTCCAGAATACTTCGCGACGGGCTCATGTCCGTTCCCGGGCCTGATACCGTTCTCCAGAAAGGAGACAAACTTCTGATCGTCACTTCTCAGAAGAATGTGGACTCGCTTAGGATCACCTTTGGAGAAGAGGTTCCGATGCACCTTCAGGACTGGGAGCAGCTGGATGCCAGGATGGTGAACAGGAAGATAACTGTCACCAAGACGAACCTTACGGGAGTGACCCTCAGAAGTCTCAATGTCAGAGCTAATTATGGGGTCAGTGTCACCAGAGTCATAAGATCCGGTGTCGGCCTTGTCGCAAGGCCTAACCTCATCCTCCAGATGGGGGATGTGTTGAGGGTTGTCGGTCCGGAGCTCGGAATAGAGGAGGTAGCCAATCTTGTTGGTAACCAGACTTCGACTTTGAACCACCCGAACCTTATCCCGATCTTCTTTGGAATCGCTCTTGGTGTGATATTCGGTTCAATTCCTATCGCCATCCCTGGCATTCCTCAGCCTATCAAACTTGGTCTCGCCGGAGGCCCGCTCATCATCGCGATCCTGCTTGGCTACTTCGGCCCTAAGTGGAAGATCACGACCTACACGACCCAAAGCGCCAACCTGATGGTCAGGGAGATAGGAATATCCTTCTTTATGGCGGCCGTCGGTTTGGGAGCCGGACAGAACTTCGTAAGTTCGATCCTGGACGGAGGTTACTGGTGGATCCTTTACGGAGCGCTCATCACCTTCATCCCTGTCTGCACGATCGGCCTCATCGCAAGATATGTCTGCAAGCTGAACTTCTACCAGATCTGCGGTCTGATCTCCGGTGGTACCACCGATCCCGCCGTCCTGGCGTTCACCCAGGGGGCTTACGGAACGGATTATCCTTCAGTGAACTACGCCACCGTCTATCCTCTGTCGATGTTTATGAGGGTGCTTGTGGCCCAGTTGCTGATCCTTTTGGCGATAGCTTGACGTTATGTTTGACTTGATCTACCCGGTTTCCCCGGCTCCGGTTATGCCTTTGCCATCGGCCGACAATCCCGGTGACCGTCCACGTCCTACGGGCGAGATGGTCCCGGTCGTGGAGGAGAACGGCCTTGTCATCGGACAGGCCACCAGGCAGTCCGTGCACGATGGCTCGAAGCTGATGCATCCGGTGATCCATCTTCACATCATCAACCGGGAGGGGTGTCTGTATATTCAGAAACGCTCGATGAAGAAGGATCTTCTTCCGGGGCGTTGGGACACGGCCGTCGGCGGTCACGTCGATTACGGCGAGACGCTTGAAGAGGCGCTCTACCGCGAGGCCTCTGAGGAACTGGGATTCAGGGACTTCAATCCGATATTCCTGAAATCCTACATTTGGGAGTCGGCTCGCGAGAAGGAACTGGTCAGCGTCTTCGCCACCGTCGGCAACTTCACTTTGAAGCCTGACAATGACGAGGTCACCGAAGGACGCTACTGGAATATGTCCGAGATCGAGTCGAATCTGGCGCGGGGACTGTTCACTCCGAATTTTGAGCAGGAATTCAAATCAATCAAGGACACTTTACTGGCTTTGCTCTGATGGACAATAACATTGACAAATTCATAAAGGACCAGTTGTCGGTCTGGCCTCTTGCCGCCGAGAACTATCGTGACCTCAAGAAGGTGGAAACCAAACGGTTGGATGTCGGAGGACTGGAGATCATCGTCCAGCATAACCCTTGCCGCAAGATTTCTTCCGAGGCGGCCCTGGACCCTAAGTCTCTCAGCGAGAGGCCTTGCTTCCTCTGCCCTGAGAACCGCCCGGCGCAGCAGACCCACATTGAGTTCGAGGGGCGCAAGGGACGGAAATACCGCGTCACGCTGAACCCGTACCCGATCTTCCCGTCGCATCTCGTGATCTCAAGTTTCGAGCACACGCGGCAATCCATCTGGCACCGTTATCAAGACCTTCTTGACTTTGTCAGCGCGCACAATGAATATCTCGGGTTCTACAACGGCCCTGTGAGTGGGGCTTCAGCGCCTGACCATCAGCATTTCCAGGCCTGTCCGCAAGGACTGATGCCTCTCCAGAACAGGGTGGACGGATTGTTGGCGGCCGGCGATGTCAATACTCTGGAATATTTCACCAACGTCAAGGAAGCCAAGCTCTTCCATCTTAATGAATATGCCAACGGAGTCTTCGTCCTTTGCGGCGGCACGGCGAAATCCGTGGCTAAGCTTTTCTACCGGCTTATGGACTGCGCTCCGGTGCCGGAGGACTCGGATGAGCCGAAAATCAACCTGTTCGCCTGGACGCATAACGGGGAATATCGCTCCATTGTGATATTCAGGGATAAGCATCGTCCGCACAACTATTATTCCACCGGGGCGGATCATCTGGCGATGAGTCCAGGGTGCGCTGATCTGGGAGGTGTGTTTGTGGCTCCTAAACGTGAGGATTACGACAAACTTGACTCAGAGCTTCTTACGGCGGTTGTCCGTGAGATAACCGTCAGCGGGGAGACAGAGAAAGGCATCATCTGGAGGCTGACCAGAACCCAGCGCAGGCTGGAGGTCGGGATAATGTCCGGCAGTGCGATCGAGTTCGAGATCATTTCCGACGGGGCGGGACGGCAGAAAGTCGAATATTCGGCGGGACGCATTTCCTACAACGGAGTTCTTTACGATGAACTGGTCTTCGAGGCTCAGACTGAGGCCACTATGTTCGCCGAGCCGTCGTTCATCCTTTACGGAGTGACTATCGGTGTGGATTTCCATTGGGAAAGGAAGGTGACCCAGAAGTTCGCGGGAACTCTCAAGTTCATCGTGGACGGGGACAAGGTCACGGCCGTGAATATTGTTGGAGTTGAGGACTATCTGCTTAGTGTCATCTCGTCTGAGATGAAGGCTTCGGCCGGACTGGAGTTCCTCAAGGCGCACGCTGTCATTTCCCGTTCCTGGGTTATGGCGCAGGTGGAGCACCGTCGGAATCCGGTCACTTCGACAGGCTCAGTGACCACAGAAGTGAGTCCCGTGACCACCGAAGTGAACTCAGCGACCGGCGGCGAGGAGGAGTACATCAAATGGTTCGACCACGATGACCACACCCTCTTCGATGTCTGCGCCGATGATCACTGCCAGCGTTACCAAGGTCTCACGATGGCCGTGGGCGACACTGTCCGCAAGGCCATAGACCAGACCTGGGGTCTTGTGCTCACCTCGGAAGGCCGGATATGCGACGCCCGCTTCTCAAAATGCTGCGGAGGCCGTATGGAGATATTCAGCACCTGCTGGGAAGACAAGGATTACCCTTACCTCCAGCCGCTCCCGGACACTCCGGACTGCGCGGAAGGAGGCGACGTTTTCTGCGACACCAAGGACGAAAAGATTCTCTCCCAAGTGCTTAACGACTACGATCTGGAGACGAAGGACTTCTACAGATGGACCACTGAATATTCAAGGACGGATGTCTCGGAACTTGTCCGCAGACGCTCCGGAATAGATTTCGGCACCATCCGTGACCTCGTCCCGATCGAGAGAGGCCCGTCCGGAAGGCTCAAAAGGCTCAAGGTGGTCGGCGACAAGAAGACAATGGTCATCGGCAAGGAACTGATCATCCGCCGCTGGCTGTCCGAATCCCATCTCAAAAGCTCCGCCTTTGACATAAAATGGGTCGGCGACAGACTGGTCCTTGACGGATCCGGATGGGGACACGGAGTCGGCCTCTGCCAGATCGGCGCCGCCGTGATGGCCAGCAAAGGCTACACGTTCGATCAGATCCTGCTGCACTACTATCCAGGCAGCATACTGGAAAGAAGATAACATAATCAACACATAATGGCTAATTTCACTAAACGTAATCCTTGGATGTGGATCCCGACCCTCTACTTCGTCGAGGGCATTCCATATTTCCTTGTCAACAATGTCTCCGTCCTGATGTTCGCCAAGATGGGCGTTCCGAACGGGCAGATGGCGTTGTTCACATCCCTGCTTTACCTCCCGTGGACGTTGAAGTTCCTCTGGAGCCCGTTCGTGGACATCATCAAGACAAAGAGATGGTGGATCATCACGATGCAGATCATAATGTCCATAGCCTTTGTGGTCCAGGCTCTTACGATGCCTCATCCGTCAGCGGAATCCATCGCGGCCGGCAGCACGCCTATGAGCCTTTTCTCGTTCACGCTGATCCTGTTCGTCTTCGCGGCCTTCGCCTCCGCCACACACGACATAGCGGCTGACGGCTTCTATATGCTGGCCCAGAGCCAGAGCAGCCAGGCGGCCTTTGTCGGAGTCCGCAGCACGTTTTACAGGCTCGCCAATGTCTTCGGCAACGGTGTGATCGTCGCAGTGGCCGGATTGCTGGAGACCAGAACCGGCAACATCCCGTTGGCCTGGCAGCTGACCATCGGCGGATCCGGCATACTCCTTACCGGGTTGACCCTCTATCACACGTTCGCGATTCCTAAGCCAGAGTCCGATGTGCCTAATATTCAAGAGGATTCAGGCAACAAGGTCGCCGAGATATTCGCAGGCTTCGGCCGCACCGTGACGACATATTTCAAGAAACCGGGCGTCTGGCTCGCGATCATATTCATGCTTTGCTACCGTCTCCCTGAGGCCTTCCTCATCAAGATGTGCACTCCGTTCCTTGTGGCTGCGAGAGAGGCCGGCGGACTTGGGATGCAGACCGCGCAGGTCGGCATAGCGTACGGTACCCTCGGCGTGATATTCCTTCTTCTCGGAGGGATCCTCGGAGGACTTCTCGCATCACGTCTTGGGCTGAAGAAATCCATCTGGATCATGGCTGCGTTCATGACGCTTCCTTGCCTGTCGTTTGTCTATCTCGCTGTGGTACAGCCTGTAAGTTTCGCCACAATCTGTACCTGCATCGCCATAGAACAGTTTGGCTACGGCTTCGGATTCACCGCCTACATGCTCTACATGATGTACTTCTCCGAAGGCGAGTTCAAGACCTCGCACTATGCCTTCTGCACCTGCTTCATGGCGCTGAGCATGATGATACCGGGCATGTTCGCCGGCTTCCTGCAGGAGTCCCTCGGCTACAAGGGCTTCTTCTGGATGGTGATTGTCTGCTGCATAGCGACCGTCGTCGTCACCTTCCTCGCCGACCGCAAGATCGATCCTGAATATGGCAAGAAATAATCAACGAATTGATAATCAATGAATATATGAAAGCAGTCAAAAGAATATTCACCGTCCTGCTCTCCGTTGCCGCATTGTCGGCCCTTTCCGCGCAGGCTGGACAGAAACAGATTGTACGCACTGGGATCGAGGTGCTGGAAGGTCGTGGTTTTGAGGGACTTGTGGGTAAGAATGTCGGTCTGGTGACCAATCCGAGCGGCATCGACCACAATCTCCGCTCCACCATCGACATCCTTCACGCCGCTCCGGGAGTCAACCTCAAGGCGCTTTTCGCTCCTGAGCACGGAGTCCGCGGGGATGCCTACGCCGGCTCGCACGTGGAGGATTTCAAGGATCCTAAGACAGGGATCCCGGTCTATTCGATCTATGGCTCCAACCGCAAGCCGAGCAAGAAGATGCTTGAGGGGCTGGACATCGTTGTCTATGACATCCAGGACATCGGCAGCCGTTCCTATACTTTCATCAGCACCCTCGGTCTCGTTATGCGCGCCTGCGCCGAGAACGGCATCGAGGTGATGGTTCTGGACAGGCCTAACCCGTTGGGCGGCAACAAGATCGAAGGCTGTCTCGTGGAGCCGGGCTTCCATTCGTTCGTCAGCGAGTTCAAGATCCCTTACATCTACGGCCTCACTGTCGGCGAGCTCGCCCTTCTCCTGAACGAGGAAGGCCTGAACTGTGGCGAGAAAGGCAACGAGGCACCGCTGAAATGCAGACTTTCCGTCATTCCGATGGAAGGATGGACAAGGAATATGCTCTATCAGGACACGAACCTACCTTGGGTGCTCCCGTCCCCGAATATTCCTTATCCTCAGTCCGCCGTTAACTATCCGTCCTCCGGCATAACCGGAGAGTTCCAGGGCTATCTGAACATCGGCATCGGCTACACCCTCCCTTTCGAGGTTTTCGCAGCCGAATGGATTGACGCCGATGCCTTGAAGGCGCTTCTTGACAGCTACAACCTTCCGGGGGTGGCATTCAGGACAATCCACTTCAAGCCGTTCTCGGGAAGCCTTCAAGGAAAGCTGATCCACGGCGTTCAGTTCCACTACACTGACTATGAGGCCGCCTGCTGCACGCTGACGCAGTTCTACGTGATGCAGGCCGTGAACGAGCTCTATCCGGAAAAGAATCCTTTCGCCCTCTCGAAGGGGCGCAACAATATGTTCGACAAGGTCTGTGGTACGGATTATGTAAGAACGACTTTCGGAAAGCGTCTCAAAGTCGAGGACATCGCTGACTATTGGTCAAAGGATGTCGAGGCTTTCAGGACACTATCCCGTAAGTATCGGCTATATAATTAAACCACTTAACAACGAATCAAAATGAAGAACATTCTGAACATCGCGATTGCATCGGCCGTGGCATTGGCTCTTATCGCATCACCGGTTGATTCATATTCACAGGAAAGACGCTCTTCCGGATCGAGGAGCACCACCACTTCTTCCCAGACCAGATCTTCGTCCAGAAGTTCTTCTTCCTCAAGAAGTTCGGGTTCGTCCTCAACGAGAAGTTCCGGCTCGTCCGCAACAAGGAGTTCTGGTTCTTCCTCTACAAGAAGCTCTGGTTCTTCCGTGTCCAGAAGCTCCCAGGACAACAGCCGCAGGAGTGGTTCCAGCGTGTCGAGGAGTTCTCAGGACAACAGCCGCAGATCTTCCACGAGCGTTTCACGCGGTTCGCAGGACAATAACAGAAGAAGTAGCGGCACTACTGTAAGGAGTTCGTCCTCAGACAGATCATCTTCTTCAGTGAGAAGCTCGTCATCCGCGTCAAGGTCTTCTTCCCGCAGCGGTGACAGCGGAAGCTATCAGGACAATAACAGCCGTAGGAGTAGTTCCAGCGTGTCGAGGGGGTCGCAGGATAACAACCGAAGAAGTTCTACGGGTTCTACATCAGTAAGGAACTCGTCTTCTGACAGGTCATCTTCATCCGTGAGAAGCTCGTCTTCGGTAAGACTCTCTTCTTCAGAGAGATCATCATCTGTAAGAAGTTCATCCTCGTCTGTCGGAGAGTCTTCCTCATCGACAGGAAGTCCAGGAGGCAGGGTCGCGAGACAGATCGGATCTTCATCCTCCAGAAGTACTTCGGCAAGAAGTTCTGCGTCTGACACCAGAAGGGAGCAGTCCCAGAGGGTCGGAAACGCCACCCGAGGAGGTCTGACTTCCTACGACCGTAACGCACATGGCGGAAAGGATGTGATGAGGGAGAGAAGAAGCGACTTCATGAGGATAGGGGAGGATCGTAACGTCCATAGAATCCCGCCGCGCGACCGTGACTTCATGCCATACGACCGCCCGAGGCATTTCTGGGCGCATGAGCACCACTACTATGGCTATAGGGTTCACTACCTGCCACCTCGTTACAGAAGAATGACTTACTGGGGAGTAGAGTACTGCATCTATGACGGAATATATTACCGTCCGTACGGTGACATATTCGTGGTTTGCCGTCCTCCGTTCGGGGTTTGCATCGACCGTGCGATTTCGGATCTTGTGTTCGCGTCGGTTCGCTTCGCCTACTACAACAACACTTACCGGATGTACCGCGCCATCGATTCCAACAACAGGATCATCGAGGAGCAGAACAGGATAATCGCTCAGAACAACGCCACCATCGCCGCACAGAACAGTTCGTTCGCTTTGAACTCTACGAGAGCCAACAACGCTTATTCACTTGCGGACCGTCTTGGTCTTGTGCAGAGCTACGCCTACGCCAACCAGCCGTACTACTATCAGGACGGGGTGTTCTACATCGTCAACTCCAACGGCCAGTACGAGGTCATCGTTCCTCCGGCCGGAGCCCTTGTCGAGGATCTTCCTGACGACTACGACACGATAACGATGGACGGGATGGACTTCTACAAAGTGGATGACACTGTCTATAGGCTCACACTTGTGGAAGGAAAGCCTTACCTTGAGGTTCTCGGCCAGATGTACGGTAAGCTGGCCAACCAATACAATTATTACTCAAACAGAACTGCTTCCTACAACAGTCTCTATTAACAGTTTAGACATTAATGGACAAACTCAGGAACTTATTTGAAAGTTATACAGGTCAGAAAGTAAGTGACACGGAGGAACTTAACTCCTCCGGAAGCAACAGGAGATATTTCCGTCTCAAGGGCGGGAATATCTCCATTATAGGTGTCATAGGGACAAGCCGCGAGGAGAACAACGCGTTCATCCGTCTCAGCGCGCATTTCCTCAGCAAAGGAATAAAAGTGCCTAAGGTACTGGCTGTCAGTGAGGACGGAATGCGGTATATTCAGGAAGACCTTGGCGATGACCAGCTTTACAAGGTTGTCTCCCAAGGGCGCGAGAGCGGTGAATATAGCTCCTACGAGTGCCGTCTTCTGTGCCGTGCCATGGAGATGCTGCCGAAACTTCAGTTCAAGGGAGCCGAGGGGCTGGACTGGTCAGTCTGCTATCCGGAGCCGGCTTTCAACGAGCGGATGATCCTCTTCGATCTGAACTATTTCAAATATTGCTTCCTGAAAGCTACCGGACTGGAGTTCAACGAGGTGAAGCTTCAGGACGATTTCGAGAGGCTAAAGACGGACCTGATGCAGGATATGGGAGACACATTTATGTACCGTGACTTCCAGGCCCGGAATGTGATGATGAAGGACGGCGAGCCGTACTTCATTGATTTTCAGGGTGGACGGCGCGGCCCGATCTACTATGATGTGGCATCTTTCGTCTGGCAGGCCCGCTCACGTTACCCGGAGAACCTCCGCAAGGAAATGGTTCAGACATATTTACGCGCTTTGAAAGGTTACACCGAGGTCAACGAGGAGCATTTCAACGAGAGGCTCAGGCTGTTTGTCCTGTTCAGGACTCTCCAGGTGTTGGGCGCGTACGGTTTCAGAGGCTATTTCGAGAAGAAACCGCATTTCCTTGCGAGCGTTCCTTACGCTCTGGGTAATCTGCGTCGCCTTCTCCAGAAGCCGTTCGAGGATTATCCTTATCTGAACGAGATCCTCACCAAACTTACCACGATGTCGCAGTTCAACAACATCGCCGAGGACAAACGTCTGGAAGTGAGAGTCTTCAGTTTCGCTTACAAGAAAGGCATCCCTGTTGACACATCCGGCAATGGAGGAGGCTACGTCTTTGACTGCCGCGCCATCAACAATCCAGGCAAGTACGAGCATTACCGTCAGTTCACGGGGCTCGACAAGGAGGTCATAAAATTCCTTGAGGATGACGGCGGAATCACAAAGTTCCTGAACAACGTCTATGACCTTGTCGATAACCATGTCAAATGCTTCATTGAGAGGAAGTTCACCCATCTTCAAGTTTGTTTTGGATGCACTGGCGGACAGCACCGCTCGGTTTACTGCGCCGAGCATCTGGCCCAGCATCTGGCCGACAGGTTTGACATTAAGATAACGGTGACCCATAGGGAACTTGACATTGAGAAAATCCTGTAGATGAAAGCGATGATTTTCGCGGCGGGTCTCGGGACGAGACTCAAGCCGATCACGGACACTTTGCCTAAGGCCTTGGTGCCTGTCGCCGGAAAGCCTCTCCTGTACCATGTCGTGTCAAAGCTTAAGGAGGCCGGAATCTCTGACTTTGTGATCAACGTCCATCATTTTGCCGACTCGATCATAGGCTACACTCATGAGCAGAACGATTTCGGTGTCAAGGTCAGTTTCTCGGACGAGCGGGATCTTCTGCGCGAGACCGGAGGTGGGATCAAATTCGCCCGCCCCCTATTGGAAGGCGGACATTTTCTGGTTCATAATGTGGACATAATCTCGGATTTGGATGTCGTCTGGTTCATCTCTCAGACCCGTCCTGACGCCATGTCGAGCATTCTTGTGAGCGATCGTAAGACGCAGAGATATTTCCTTTTCGACGACGACATGAGGCTTGTCGGCTGGACGAATCTGGCCACAGGTGAGGTCAAGAGCCCTTACGGGGACATCGACCCGGGAAAGTTCCGGAAATATGCTTTCGCAGGCATCCACTGCATCTCTGACGGCATATTCAAAGTCTTTGACGAGGATGGCTGGGGCGACCGTTTCTCTATCACGGACTTTTATATTCAGGAATGCGCCAAGCATCCGATCTATGGAATAGTCCCTAAGGAGTTGAGACTGATTGATGTGGGTAAGTTTGAGACCCTCTCCGAGGCGGAGGAATTTGTTAGAAACACACTTAAAAACAACTGATTAATATTATGGCAAAAGGCAAGTTTTGGTCTGAGTTCAAGGACTTCGCGATGAAAGGCAATGTGATCGATCTGGCTGTCGGTGTAATTGTCGGCGGCGCTTTCGGCAAGATTGTCACCTCTTTGGTCAATGATGTCATCATGCCGTGCGTGGGCGTGCTCATCGGCGGCTTCGATTTCACAAACCTTAAGATCGTCCTTCACAAGGCTGTGATGGAAGGCTCGGAAGTGATCAAGCCTGCCGTGACCCTGAACTATGGTAATTTCATTCAGGAGACGGTTAATTTCCTGATCATCGCTTTCAGTATATTCCTTGCCATCAAGGGATTGGCTAAATTGCAGAGAAAGAAGAAGGAAGAGGCTTCGGCAGTCCCTGCGGCACCGGCTCCTAAGCCTGATGATGTTGTCCTTCTTGAGGAGATACGCGATCTTCTGAAGAATCAGAAATAGCACGCTCCTTGTAGGCAATCGGAGAGCATCCGACCGCTTCCTTGAAATATTTCCCGAAGAAAGACTGGTTCGCGAAATGCAAGATCTCGCTGACTTCCTGGACGGTGTAGTTGCCGCTCTTGAGCATTGTCTTGGCATCCTTGATGACAAAGTCGCGGATCCAGTCTTTCGCATGTTTCCCTGACTCCTTATAGATCATCTGGGCGAAGTACTTCGGGGATATGAAAAGCCTTCTGGCATAGAATTGCACGCTCCTTTCGAATGTGTAGTTCCGGCTTAGCTCAGTCAGAAAACGGCGCAGCAACTCATTGCTCCTCCACTTTGTCACCTTGTGCTCGACCACGTGTTCTTTCAGGAGGGTAAGGCGGGCGGAGAGATAACTCGCAAGCATGACATAAGCCCCTTGGAGAGCCTCGGATTTGAACATGTCGCTTTCCTGCAAGATTATATTCTTCACTGTTGAGAAGAATGCTATCATGCGCTGCCCTTCTGAGGGGGTCAGGTGCAGCACTTTAGGATCATACAGGGAGTCTCTGAGAAATCTTGTGCTGCTGTAGGTGAAGCTGATAAGGCTGCTTTCGGGGTCGATCGCGACGGATATGGCCTTGAAGTCATCGTTGACTTCCATCGTCTCGATGATGTTTCCGATGCTTACCATGATCACATCGTTCTCCTTTACTGAATATTCATTGCCGGAGATGAGCGCATGCCCTTCTCCGCCTACGCACATAAAGATCACCGTAAACCGCATCTTGAACGGTAGGGGTGGGAACGACTTGAATATCGCTTCCCATTTGTAGTCGATGCAGTCATTCAGGAAAAGCTGGTTGTCATAGATGGTCAGCCCATGGAACTCATTGAGCTGTTGGATGTCAAAGTTGTTTATTTTTCTGAACTTGTCCATTTCTTATTTGTCTTTCTTTAATATCTTGTAGCCTATCGCGGCCACGGTGATGCTCATAAGCGGGCTGATCAGGTTGAAAAAGCAATATGGCAGGTATGCCAGTGTCGGAACACTAAGGATGGTGGCTTGCGTCATGCCGCAGCTGCTCCACGGGTACAGCGGTGACGTGACTGTGGCGGAATCCTCCACGGAGCGGCTCAGAAGCCTGTTCTCATAGCCCTCTTTCTCATAGACATCCTTGAACAGACTGGAGGTCAGGATGATGGCGAGGTACTGGTCTGAGACTATCCCGTTCAGCGCTGTTCCAGTCACCACAGTGGAGGTCACAAGGCTGGTTCTGCGTTTTGTCAGCGGAAGAATCATGGAGGCGAGGTGGCGCAGCATTCCGCTGGCTTTCAGCGCGGCCCCGAAGCACATGGCGCAGATGATAAGATAGACCGTGTTCAGCATTCCCAGCATCCCTTTCGATGCCACAAGCTGGTTGACTTCCGGATTGCCTGTCTCGATGGAGACGGAGTTGTAGATGGATTCTATTGTTCCTGTGAACAGTATTTTGGCGTTGGAGCCGTCTCCGGCGATCGAAGCCCCGATCTCCCGGATTATGTCAGGCTGGAATATGACCGCTGCGATGGCCGCCGTTGCGGTTGACAGGGCCAGCACGATGAGGGCGGGCATCCTTCGCGCTATCATCACCGCTGTCAAAGCCGGGACAATCAGCAGCCAAGGTGTGATGTTGAATTTCGACTCAAGGACGCTGGTATATTCATTGATCAAGGAAGAATCGCTCCCGGAGTGGGAGAATCCAAGGATTGTGAATATGACGAGCGTGATGACGATTGACGGGACCGTTGTGTACATCAGGTAGCGGATGTGATCGAACATAGGGACCTTGCTCATAGACGAGGCCAGCACGGTGGTGTCCGAGAGAGGTGAGATCTTGTCCCCGAAGTAGGCTCCGGAGATGATAGCTCCGGCAATCATTCCGTCGCTGAATCCCAAGGCTTTCCCGATTCCGAGCAAGGCTACTCCGATTGTTGCTATTGTCGTCCAGGAACTTCCGATCGTGACGGAGACCAACGCGCAGATGATGCAGGCCGTGAGGAGAAACACCTTAGGGCTGATGATCTTGACTCCGTAGTAGATGAAAGTCGGCACGATGCCGCTCACTGTCCAGGTCCCGGAGATCGCTCCGATAAGGAACAAGATGACAATGGCGGTTGTCACATCGCCGATGTTGCTTTTGATCGTTTCCTCGAAATCCTGCCACGGTACCTTGAACAGCCACATGGCCAGCCAGATGGCGACACCTGCGGAGAAAAGCAGCGCGACCTGGCTGGCGCCGAGGATGGCGTCGCTGCCGAATATGCTGATGTTCAGCGCCAGAAGCGTCACGAGAATCAGGATCGGAATCAGGGATATTCCCACCCGGAACATGGTTATTTTCTTCATCTGAGTAAGTCCGTTAATATTCCTTTTTCAAAATGGAGCGCAAGTTAAATTTTTTTTCGCATTTTTACGCAAGAATTCCGATTGTACGGATTTAGTTGACTGAAAAAATAAAATAAAAGTATATGAAACAGATGAAAAATTTCAAGATTGCTTTGGCCGTTCTGGCCGCGGTTTCGGCCTTGGCCATGTCCTTGTCTTCATGCTCTAAGGATAACGGCCCTTATTATCCGGTCTATAACGGACTTGTGACCATCAAGACAACAGACTCTGGTGTCACCTATTTCCAGTTGGATAAGAAGACCACTCTGGAACCGACGAACTGGAAGAACCCTTATAAGCGTGAGGTGAGGGCTTTGCTCCAATATTCCGAGGAACCGGGGGAAGTCGGACTCTTTTCAAAGAAGATCAAGGTCGCATGGATCGACTCGGTGCGCACAAAAAGCGCTGTTTCTTATGACAATGAATTCATGAAAGGTAACAATGCCCCGATTGAGTTGTATAATGATTGGGTGACCTGCCTTGAGGACGGTTATCTTACCATACATTTCGCCGCCTTGTTCGGACGAGGTGGCAAGATCGTGCACATTGTTGATTTGGCGGTGGATCCGAAGACTCTCGATCTATACCTCAAGCATGACAACAATGGTGATAACGGATATATCCCGGGTGAAGGTGTAATCGCTTTCAAGATCGATGACCTGCTGAAGGATGTCAAGGATGGGCAGGAACTGACATTGCACTGGAATGGTTCGGAGGGAGAAAAGACCGCTAAAGTGAAATATCTCTCCAGATTCGCTCTGCCTCAGAAGTAACAGTCTTCTATCCTATTGATGGGAACACTGTCTGGAGACATGGAAAAGGTTCTTGTCGAACAGGCAAGAAATGGTGATCGGGCTGCGATGCGGCAGATTTATGACTGCTACTCCAGATACCTTGCGGCCACCTGTTCCCGTTATCTGCCGGACGGAGGTGATCTTAGGGATGTCCTTCAGGACAGTTTCGTTAAGATATTCTCGTCATTGGGCAAGTTTGATTATCGTGGCGAAGGCTCTCTGAAGGCGTGGATGAGGCAGATTTCCGTCAACGAGGCTCTGAAATTCATCCGCAAACGGAAACGGTCCGACACTGTCGAGTACAAGTGGGACTTGCCGGACATGGAGGAGGAAGAGGAACCGGATGTGGGAAGTGTTCCGCCGGGCGTGATCCAGAAAATGATCCAGGCTTTGCCTGAGGGGTACAGGACGGTGTTGAACCTTTACGCCTTCGAAGAGAAAAGCCACAAGGAGATCGCCGCCTTGCTCGGGATCACAGAAAGCACCTCGGCTTCACAGCTCCACAGGGCGAGAGCCATTCTGGCAAGACAGATCAATGAATATAAGAAAAGAACGGAGACGACATGATGGAAGATAATGATTGGCTGAAAGGCCTGCAAAGCAAAATGAAAGACTATGAGGAGCCCGCGCCGGAAGGATTGTGGGAGAACGTCGAGTCTTCTGTCTTTCCTGAGAAAAAGCGTCGTGTGATAGCGTTGCCGATCCTTTGGCGAAGCGTTGGTGTGGCTGCTGCCGTGGCTCTGGGCGTGTTCGCCGGACTCCGTTTTTTTGATTCTCCGGTCGGGAATCCATCGGACAGGTCACAGGAGATCCTGGCTTCCGGTCAGCCTTCTTCAGTCAATGACAACGGAGGTCGGGAGTCTTCTGTGGAAATCGTCCGGAAGACGGAACCGGAAAAACTGTTGGCGGAATCAATACCGGTTCGGAAACGTCAGGCCAAGGCTCACGTTGTGAATAATGTGAAATCTGACCTTGTGGAAGAGAACGTTATTCCTGAGGCTGAGACTAAGGAGATTGAGGCTCAGCCTTATACTACAGAAGAGTCGCTTCAGGGGAGCCATGCCGAACCACAGACCCAACGACAAGAAGAGGAAATTTCGGGTACGAAGAAAACCGAGGAGAATGAACCGGTTGTCATCTCGACGGATCATGACGATGAGGACTGGTCGGATTACATTTCGGTGACGGGTGATTCCCGTACATCAAGACGCAGGGCCGCCGCGTTGGATGTGTCCCTTTCCGGAGGATCCGTGGACAGCAGGGATGAGAACTCAAACGATCTTCAGATGTTTTACAGGGGATCGGCGCCGGCTTCCACCAACGGCTTGATTGATGATTCTAAAGGCAGTGTCGGGAACGATGCTCAGGTCCAGACCAGAGGCATGGCTCCGATGCAGATGAAGAGTGGCTCGACGGTGACCTCAAGTTCTGACCACAAGCGTCCTGTCCGGTTGGCTCTTGCTGTCAATATCCCTGTCAGCGGCACATTCGGTCTTGAGACCGGAGCCATGCTGACCTCCCTTCACAGCACTTTCACCACCGAGGCCGGCCGCACCCGGACCGAGACGGAGCAGACATTGAGGTATTTGGGTATTCCATTGAATATGACAGCCTCGCTTGTTGACTCCAAATGGGTTTCGCTCTATCTGGGAGGCGGCGGAATGGTCGAGAAGTGTATTTCCGGTAAATCAGCGTCGGTGGAGACGTTGGCTGGAGTAAAGCAAGGTGACAGCGTCAAGAAGAACCTGAATGTCAAGCCTTTGCTGTGGTCGTTGAACGCCTCGGCCGGCCTTCAGGCGAATCTTACGAAAAACATAGGCCTTTATGTGGAACCGGGGCTCAGTTATCATTTCGATGACAAGTCCGATGTCCGGACCATCTACAAAGACCGTCCTCTTGACTTCATGCTGACTTTCGGAGCCAGAATCTCTTTGAAATAAACAGAATGTTCGCGGCGGACACTGAACTTGTCGAAGTGTCCGCCGCGAATGTTTATCCTTCAGTCAGCTTCGTGACCGCCGCGTGAACTTTCCCGAAGCCGAACCCGGAGATGATGCGGGACATCTTGGCGGCGATGCGGTCGTTGCAGAGGTTGCCTATGGAACCTTCATGGGTGTGGTGGAGTTCTCCGTGATATTCAAAAGTCCCTTGCCTGATTGAATCCGCGACCTGACGGTAGGCATCCCTGAACGGCACCCCGTTCTCCACCAGGTGATTGACCTCCTCCACGCTGAACGCCAGCCTGTACTTAGGATCGTCCATCACATCGGTGACAACCTCCATCCCGCGGACTGCATATTCAACAATGTCGAGGCAGTCGTTCATTTCTTTGAATATAGGGAAGAAGACTTCCTTTAGGATCTGCATATCCCGGAAATAGCCGCTCGGCAGGTTGCCGGTGATGAGCCGGATGGTGTTCGGCACCCCCTGAAGCTTGTTGCAGTGCGCCCTCACGAGTTCAAACACGTCAGGATTCTTCTTGTGCGGCATGATGCTGGAACCTGTGGTCAGTGCGTCCGGCAGATGGATGAACCCGAAGTTCTGGCTTGAAAACAGGCATCCGTCCATCGCGAGCCTCCCGACGGTCTCGGCGACAGATGAATATGCGAACGCGACAGCCCGCTCCATCTTTCCCCGGGTCATCTGCGCATATACTGAATTGTAGTCCAAGTCCTCGAAACCAAGCAGCACCGTCGTCAGAGTCCTGTTCAGCGGCGCTGACGAGCCGTAGCCGGCTGCGGATCCCAACGGATTGAGGTTCACCACATCCCAGGCGGCCTTCATTATGCTGAGGTCATCGCAAAGGCTCTCGGCGTAGGCCCCGAACCAAAGCCCGAACGAGGACGGCATCGCCACCTGAAGGTGGGTATAGCCTGGAATCAGCACATCCTTGTACCTTTCGCTGGCCTCCTGAAGTGTATTGAAAAGCGACTCGACCTTATGCACGGTATTCTCAATCTCCGCTCTGGCGTAGAGTTTCAAGTCCACCAGCACCTGGTCGTTGCGGGAACGTCCAGTGTGGACTTTCTTTCCGACATCCCCAAGTCTGCGCGTGAGCATAAGCTCGATCTGCGAATGGATGTCCTCCACATCCTCCTCCACGTAAAGCTCTCCCTTGCAGGCGGATGAATATAGTTCCTTAAGCACCGGCAGAAGCTTGTCGAGATCCTCTTTGGAGAGAAGCCCGACGCTCTCCAGCATCGTGATGTGGGCCATAGTGCCCATTATGTCGTAAGGGGCGAGCTCGTGATCCAGCTCACGGTCATTTCCCACCGTGAACGCGTCGATCCTCTCGTCCTCCTTGAATCCTTTGTCCCAAAGTTTGTTCGCCATGTATTACTGTTATTTGTCAAGTTCACCGCAAAGATACCATATTTTTTAAGGATTACTTGTCACGCGACAATTGTGACCGTCAAAAAATAATAATTTTTCCGCCGATCATCGCCGGAAGTGGAGAATCGTGCGGGATTTCTTTTTTATTTTTTAAAAGTAAAAAGCCATATTTGTAGAAATAATCAAGCGGTGATCACATGTCGCCGCGGACTTGACAAATCATTTTAAACAGCAACAAAACCCAAGGCGCTGCAAATGAACAACATCAAACCACATTGTGTCAGGTTAATCGTGATAGCGGTCATTGTGGCGCTCACGGCGACGGCCTCTATGGCGCAGACGCACAGGACGAGCATCAGGGTGGCGGCGGCGGATTCCGGGCCTTCCGACAAGGAGATGGCCGACATCGTCTGCGATGGGCGGCACGATGAGATTCCGCTCCGGCGGGCGCTGGAGTCGCTGGGCGGCTGCGGCAGGCTTGAGATGGCAAGCGGCAACTACATCATCGACAGTTTCTTCACGGCGGAGGACGGCAGCGGCTATGTCCTCAGGACTCCTTACGATTCGAACATCCGTATCGAGGGCGACTTGCCGAACTGGAACGGCGAGGGTGTTAGGCTGAGGGTCTCGCAGGACTGCTATGACTCCCTTTCGGACGAGGTGACATATTCAGTGATCTGCGGGACGGCAGGGGACTTCGCGCAGACGATGTCGCAGAATCTGGAGGTGGCGAATGTCGCCGTGTATCTGCCGGACAACAGGAAAAGGATCATCTGCATCGACGGCTACAACACCGGAAGAATGAGCAAGGAAATAGAATAATGTTAATAATCACTGTATAAAAGCAACTTACAATGAACCACAGAATCTTAAAATCCATTTTGGCGATCGTAGTGGCCGGAACGGCCGCCACCGCCACGTCGGAGGCCAAGGTTGAGCTTCCGCAGATCCTCAGCGACCATCTGGTCCTCCAGCAGAAATCACAGGCCAATCTTTGGGGCAAGGCCGCGCCTTCGTCGAAGGTGACGGTGAAAGCCTCGTGGGGGACGGAGGAATATTCAGTCAAGAGCGACCGCGAAGGCAATTGGAAACTTGCCGTGCAGACTCCGGCGGCGGGCTACACGGCATATTCAATCACCATCGCCGATAAGGACGGCGCCGTCACCTTGAGTGATGTCCTCGTCGGTGAGGTCTGGCTTTGCGGCGGGCAGTCCAACATGGAGATGCCGCTGAACGGATTCTGGCATTGCCCGGTTGAGGGTTCCCTTGAGGAGGTGGCCCTGTCGGGACAGTTCAGGGACAAGATCAGGCTGGTGAAGATTCCTAAGACGGGAGCCGAGACGCCTCAGGAGACCGTCGAGGGCAGGTGGCAGGTCAGCGGGCCGGCGACCTCTGGAACGTTCACCGCCGTGGGCTGGCATTTCGCCAAGATGCTGAATGCTGTGCTGGACGTGCCTGTGGGTCTGGTCTCATGCAATTGGGGAGGCTCGGCGCTTGAGAGCTGGCTTCCGAAGGATGTGGTGTACACCTATCCGGAGAACACTCTGCCTTCGGGACAGTACGCATCCAAGAAGGATCCGGGCGGATCGTACAACTGTGCCAGCCCGGCAGTCATGTACAACGGCATGATCTATCCTATCCGCAACTACACCTTGAAAGGGTTCATCTGGTACCAGGGTGAGACGAACTCCGGCTTCCCGCAGTACTACGCGCAGAGGCTCGCCGACATGGTGAAGGTCTGGAGAGACCTCTGGGGACTGGGCGAGATGCCGTTCTACGAGGTTGAGCTGGCTCCGTTCACCTATGGCGGCGACGGCACCACGGGCGCGAGAATCCGCGAGGCGCAGCACAAGGCGGTGGAGCTGATCCCGGGCAGCGGAATAGCCAGCATCAACGACCTGGCCTATCCTTATGAATATGACGAGATCCATCCTCGCCGCAAGAAAGAGGTCGGAGAGCGCCTCTCCTACCTGGCTCTGAACAGGACTTACGGCATGGACTACCTTCCGTGCGAGGGACCGAGGTTCAAGAGCTACGAGGTACGCGGCGGCGAGATCGAGGTCGCGTTCTACAATGGCGAGAGCGGGTTCAGCCCTTGGCACGACATCGTAGGCTTCGAGATTGCCGGTGAGGACAAGGTCTTCCATCCAGCCGAGATCCGCAGAGGCACCCAGCTGAACACGGTGATTGTGAAGAGTGGCAAGGTTCCGGCTCCTGTGGCGGTGCGCTACTGCTTCCGGGATTTCCAGGTTGGAAACTTCACTGGTCGCCGCTGCCTTCCGGTAATACCGTTCAGGACTGACAACTGGTGATAAGGCCGCTTCGGCTGGCTCATTGACCTGGTGGTACGGTTGGTGAGCCTGCGGACAATGATAAAAAAGTCTTGCAATTTTTCGGTTTTCCATAGGAAATCCGTAATTTTGCAAGATTTTTAATAGTATATGCAAGAGATTAGGAACATCGCGCTCATAGCGCACGTCGATCACGGCAAGACGACCCTTGTGGACAGGATGATCTACCAGGCCAATCTGGTGCGTCAGCCAGAGAATCTGGGCCAGCTGATCCTCGACAACAATGACATCGAGAGAGAGAGAGGTATCACAATCCTCGCGAAAAACGTGTCTGTCACCTACAAAGGTGTCAAGATCAACATTATAGACACTCCGGGCCATAGCGACTTCGGAGGAGAGGTGGAAAGGGTCCTGAATATGGCGGACGGCGTGCTCCTGCTCGTTGACGCTTTCGAGGGCTGTATGCCTCAGACCCGTTTCGTGCTTCAGAAAGCCCTTGAGCTGGGCAAGAAGCCTATCGTGGTTGTCAACAAGGTGGACAAGCCGAACTGCCGTCCCGACGAGGTTCAGGAAGAGGTGTTCGATCTGATGTGCTCCCTGAACGCCACGGACGAGCAGCTTGATTTCAAGACCATTTTCGGCAGCGCCAAGCAGGGCTGGATGTCGGAAGACTGGAGGAAACCGACTTCGGACATCACCCCGCTCCTGGATGCCATTCTTGCCGAGATTCCGGCTCCAAAGATCGTTGAGGGCACACCACAGCTTCAGGTGACCTCACTTGAATATTCCCCATACGTAGGACGTATCGCTGTCGGCAAGCTTACCCGCGGCGAACTTAAGACGGGCCAGCAGGTCAGCCTCTGCAAGAGGTATGATGTTGTCGAGAAGCATAAGATCAAGCAGCTTATGGTGTTTGACGGTCTGGGAAAGGCCAATGTGGACACTGTCCAGTGCGGTGACATCTGCGCCGTCGTGGGCATTGACGGCTTCGAGATCGGGGACACGATCGCGGACAGCGAGAATCCGGAGGCTCTTCCTCCGATCTCCATTGATGAGCCTACGATGAGCATGCTCTTCACCATCAATAATTCCCCGTTCTTCGGAAAGGATGGTAAGTTTGTGACCTCCAGGCACATCAAGGATCGTCTGGACAAGGAGTTGGAGAAGAACCTGGCCCTTAAGGTAAAGCCGGGGCTGAACGCCGATTCATTCGTGGTTTATGGACGTGGTGTGCTTCACCTGTCCGTGCTCATCGAGGAGATGCGCCGTGAGGGATTCGAGTTGCAGGTAGGCCAGCCTAAGGTGCTGGACAAGACCATCAACGGACAGCGCTGCGAGCCTATCGAGGATCTCTCGATCGAGGTTCCGGAGCAGTTCGTCGGCGCGGCGATCGAGCTCGCTACCCGCAGGAAGGGCGCTCTTCTGCACATGGAGCCGAGAGGTGACAGGACGCTGTTGAACTTTGATATCCCTACACGTGGACTCATGGGACTCAGGAGCAACCTCCTGACCGCGTCCCAGGGCGAGGCCATCATGGCGCACAGGTTCAAGGAGTACCAGCCTTACAAGGGTGAGATCGAGAACCGTACCAATGGTTCGCTCGTTTCCCTTGAGACGGGAACCGCGATCGCATATTCAATGAACAAGCTTCTGGACAGGGGTAAGTTCTTCATCGACCCGGGTGATGACATCTACTGCGGCGAGGTAGTGGGCGAGCACACGAGGGAGAGAGACCTCAACATCAACATCTGCAAGACGAAGAAGCTCACCAATGTGCGCGCCGCCGGTTCCGATGACAAGGTCGTGCTGCCGCCGCCTGTGAAGATGTCTTTGGAGGAAATGCTTGAATATATTCGTGAAGACGAGCTTGTGGAGGTGACTCCGCACCACCTCAGGATGCGCAAGATCCTTCTTGATCCGATGGACAGGAAGCGTTCCGGCAACTCCGGAGATGATGAATAGGCAAACTATTTGCGAAAAGATTTTATATTCGGAAAATTTTTTATACCTTTGCAACCCTTAAATCTGTTTACTGGATCGATGGAAGATAATTTAACAGTTCCTATAAATGGATTGTCCCAAGGACGGAAGGAATTCCGTTGGAGGGTAGGGAAGACGTTCTTTGATCATTTTGAGAATTCAGAGATTCTGGCCGCGGATCTGGATGTTGAGGTTTCCGCCGAGAAGTCAGGACATTTCATCGGGATTGACTGTGATGTCACCGGGGATGTGACCGTGGCTTGCGACAGATGCCTTGAGGATTTGAGGCTTCCGGTCGAGACCGGATTCCGCCTGAGTGTCAAGTTCGGTCAGGAACCGGCTGACAGCAGTGACGCCGCGGAAGGGGAAAGGGAGATAGTCTGGCTTCCGGAATCGGACGCCGACCTCGATTTGGGGCAGATAGTCTATGATTATGTGTGCCTGTCACTTCCGGTGCAGAGGGTGCATCCTGAGGGAGAATGCAATCCGGAGGCCATGCGGTATCTGAGTTCTGAGGATGAGCAGAGTGGGGATTCCCAAGGCAGGGATGCTTCATTGCCGTTCGCGTCATTGAAGGATCTGATTGATAAAGTGAAATAATAAAAATTTAAGAATAATTAACTATGGCACATCCGAAACACAAAGTCTCAAAGCAGAGAAGAGACAAGAGAAGGACCCATGATTTCGCTCCGGTTCCTACTCTCGCTACCTGCCCTAACTGCGGCGCAACAGTGATGTATCATCACATTTGCCCTGAGTGCGGTTACTACAGAGGACGTCAGATCATCGAGAAGAGCGCGGAGTAGTCTCTTCGGTAGAAAACTAATGGTCCCATAGTTCAACGGATAGAACGGAGGTTTCCTAAACCTTAAATATAGGTTCGATTCCTATTGGGACTACAAAAGAGGCTCGCCACAAAGGCGGGTCTCTTTTGCGTTATTTGGAATATTTGATTATTTTGATTAATTTCGTAAGGCGTTTGATTATTGATTATGCCGTCACAGATGCTGCCGTCATTGCTGCTTTACATCCTGGCTCTGGGGTACACTCCGGGGCCGTCTAACCTGTGCGCATTCCATTCCGGAATCCACTTCGGAAGGAAGCGTGCGATGCGGATCTGGTGGGGTTTTGTGATCGGATTCCTTTTCATAGACGTGACTTTGGTGCTGGTGGCGCATTTCCTTGGCGATGTGCTTGGGCCTTATGTCAAATGGCTGTCATACGCCGGAGCCCTATACATGGTCTGTCTTGCGGTGATGATCATCGTCAAATCCGGCCAGTCGAAGGAGGACATGGCGAAATCCTGCACGGTAAAGACGGGAATTGCCATCGAGATAACAAACGCCAAGGTCTGGATGTTCTGCCTGACGGCCCTTGGAACATTTGTCCTGCCATATTCAAGCTCATTCATCGAACTTGCGAAAGTCGGTGCCTTATTGACCCTTGCCGGTCCGGTGGCGAACCTGGTCTGGCTTGTGGCCGGCTCGGCGCTTGACAGCCTGACGGAAAAGTACGGCAGAATCATCGACATAGTCCTTGCCGCCGCGCTGGTTTTCAGCGCGGTCATGCTGATTTTCTGACGGATTGTACACGTCTATCTCCGAGGGAAACGGACGGTAAAGCACGCTCCCTTGAGGGAGAAAGACTTGGAGTAGAAGATCTCCCCGTTGCATTTCTCAAGAATATTCCTGCAGATGGACAGGCCCAGACCGGTACCGTTGCTCTTTGTCGTGAAGTTCGGGGTGAAGAGTTTCGAGCGGTTTTCCTCACTGACTCCAGGGCCGTTGTCCTCGAAGACGATGTCGTAGAATCCATCCTTGGAGGACAGACGTAATGACACCACAATCCGACCTGTAAACGGCTCCAGCCCTTTTTCTTCCGCCTCCGTCTGAGCGTTCTCTATAGCCTGGACAGCATTGTTTATCAAGTTGACGAACACACGGGTAAGCTGTGGTTTCGGCCCCATGACAGTGGCGTTGTCAAGTCCCATGTAGGAGAATCGGATGTTGTCCCTGCTGTCGAACAGGTCGATCTCTTCCTTCAGAAGGTTGTCCAGATTGATCTCCACCGGTTCCTCCGTGTAGAGTTTCGCGAAAGTGGAGAATTCATTCGCGGTGTCAGCCAGCAGGTCTATCTGCTTGAGAACCTCCACGGAAATCTCATCGAACCGGTCTGCCCATGCCGGATTCCCGTTCTTCTTCATTCTGATAAGCCTCTGGATCTGAAGCTTTATCGGGGTGAGAGGATTCTTGATCTCATGAGCGACCTGACGCGCCATGGTGGCCCACGCCTTATCCCTTTCCGCCTGGGTCAGTTTTCTGGTGGAGTTGTAAAGGTCGTGCACCATCAGGTTGTAGGCCCGGACAAGCCGCGCGACCTCGTCATCCCTCTCGTAAACGATATATTCAAGATTGTTGATGCTTGCCTCGTTCATCTTGCGTCCCATCTCGGACAGAGGCTTGAACATCTTGTCCACCGCCGTGGCCATGATGAACCTGGCCAGAAGGAGCAGAATCATGAACACGGTGATGACAGAGATGGAGTGCAGCACGGCCTCGGACTTGAAGTCGAAGCTCTCGTCTGTGAACGGCGAGCACATGATGGCGATCATACTGCCTTGCGCGTTGAACACCGGGGCGTAGAGGAAATATGTCCGTTTGTCTCCGATGCTCTCCTTTCCGATGTAGTATCTCTTGTTTTTGTATATGATGCTTTCAAACGCGTCCGGATTCATCCTTGAGCCGAGAAGCATCCTGTCGAACACTTCAGGGGTGGTGGAGCGGAATTCCTTGCCGCTTGTGGTGTAAAGGGTGATGTCGGACTTCATCGTGTTGCTGATGTCCTCCAGGATGACTGACGCCTCCTGCGCGCTGAAGACGGTGAAATCCTGTACGTACCGGCATCTGGCCTGAAGCAGTGTCTGGAGTGAGTTGACCTTGTCGGCCATGGAGGATTTCAGGTTGGCGTTGTTCCTTCTATATACGAACAGCACGCTGACGGTAGCCAGCGCTATAAGCGTCATGACCAGTGCCATGAGCATCGCCGCGTTGATCCTGGACTTGTAATAGTTGCTCTCCCGTTGCCTTGGATGGATGCGGGTGAGTGTCAGGAGGGTAAGGCAGAAGTAGAATACCAGCGTCAGGAATAGGAAGGCGACGATGTAGGAGAAATCCTCGGTTTTGGGCCTTGAGACGATGATAAGGTTATTGTCGGAGATCTTGTTGACGAAATGTGTGTAACCGTTCATCCGAACCACACCGTCATCAGCCTCTTCGATCTCTTTCTCAAGCTCATCGTCCACTATGGTAGGATACGAGTAGTTTCCCTTGTAGGATGTCAGGGACTTGTTGGAATACTTAGCGTATGAGTACCTTGCCGGAATCAGCACGTCTCCAGGGGCGGAATAGCCAAGCAGGCGTGCGTAGCCTTTGTTCTCGCGGTTCGACTTGGGTGACACCCGCATGAGCATCATCGTGACCCCGCTGCCGGGGTTGTAGTAGGCGAAGCTGCCGGCATAGAGACTGTGGCCGCCGGAGTCCCTCATGTACCTGAATCTGGAATCCGCGGAGATCACCTTTCCGCGGCTGATCATCTCGGTGAAATATGCTATCGCACCCTTGTCCTTGACGTTCTCCGGGAAGAGCTCCACAATGATGTCGTAGTCCTGTGAGGCTCTTGGCATGTAGCTTTCTATGATTCTGTTCAGGATGATGCCGTTGCTGTTCTGTATGGCTGACAGAGTGGCGATCAGCTGGTCGGAAGCGATCTTGTCCTCCACCCGTCGCAGCTCAAGCTCAAGACTGATGTCTCTTTCCATGGACAGTCTGTTCGCCCACACATTGACCCTGTTCTGCTCTTTCCGGAATCCAAGTGTGCCTGCCATTATCACCATGTAGGCGGAGAAAATGACCGCTGTGACTGTCCTGCTTCCCGCTGAGAACAGATCATGCCTTATGCCGAGCAGGTGCTTGAGGGCTGGCATGAGCATCTGGGTCAGCAGCGGAATGGTCATTAAAAGCCCTGTCAGTGTCAGATAGACGAGAAAACTGAATATGTTCAGGTCGTTGAGCCGGTATAGCTCAAGCGAGATGTTGGAGTTCAGGATTATGCTCTTGAATATGATGTGGACAAAGGCCAGGACTCCTATGACCAGAAACGACACGCAGGTGGTATATGTCCATAGAGTGCCTTTGACGTGCCGGCTCTTGAGGATCCTTCTGAATATGTCGTCCCTGGTCACGAATGAACAGCTTACACAAAGCACTATGAGCATTGATGCTATCAACACCGCTCCAAGGGAATTGAACAGCTGCCCGTCCGCATAGACCGTAGGCGAGAAAAGCCTTGCGCTGTTCTTCATGTTCTCACCCCAGAGATAGGTGGCCACGATCACCGCGAGAAGCCCGGCCAAAACCATGAGAAGCCGTTTCATGCTTCTCTTTTCGGCCAGATGCAGGAGTGACGCGATGGTGAAGCAGGCGATGGCAAGCCAGATCATTGTCGAGTGGGTCGCCGCTGATTGGCCGGAGACCGGGCTCGACATGATTTTGAACACAGGCTTTCCGTCGAACGTAACTGCCGAGCCGCTGCTTTCCGACAGCGGGACGATGGTGTAGTTCCTGCCAAGACTGAGTTTTTGGTTCACCCCGTTTGGACTATCCTCGGACATCGAATCGACAATCTCAAGCCCGGCTATCACCTTCCTGCTCCCCAAGGTTTCCGCTTTCACAAGATACCATTTCTGGCCATAGTTGACGAATGACGGCTCGGAAGTGACTTCGGCGAGCGGTGAGTTTATGCTTTCTCCAGGCTTGGACAGCCTCGGGAAAACTATTCTGGAGGCTATGTTGTCGTTCCTGACCGGGAACTGGTTGCTCCATGACTGGAGAGTGTCGTCTATGTATCTGTAGATGACCATGTCGGACGGCACGTCATTGTGGCCGGCCCATACCCTGCGGTCGGCCGTGAGGGCCGATCCGATATATTCATCCAGAATGTGCAACCTTTTGCTGACGGCTCTGCTGACCTTGACGGCTTCCCTTTCCGTGTTGCCCGGAAGCTTGCTGACAGACAGCGAGAACACGAGAAGGATCACGGCGAACGCCAGGAATCCTCCCGCCAGGAAATTCTTTATGCCAAACCTCTTTATGCTCATTCGTGATGGTATGGTTCTCCTTTTATTATAGTGAACGCCCTGTAAAGCTGTTCAGTGAATATGGTCCTGACCATCTGGTGCGAGAAAGTCATCCTCGACAAGGAGATCTTTCCGTCGCATCTGTCATAGACCGCGTCAGAGAAGCCGTAGGCGCCGCCGATCACAAATACAATATCTTTGCCACCGCCGAGCGTCATCTTCCTTATTTCTTCCGCGAATTCGATGGAACGGTACTCTTTCCCATGCTCGTCCAGCAGTATGACCCTGTCGGATGGTTTTATGTTCTTGAGTATCAGTTCACCCTCTTTCCACTTGATCTGCGCTTTCGATAGCGCCGAGGTGTTCTTCAGCTCCGGGATCTCGCAGACCGTGAACGGCACATAATGCGACAGTCTGGAAGAATATGTCTCAAGACCTTTCCGTACCCAATCTATGTCGGTCTTCCCGACTGTCAACAAGGAAATCTTCATCTGATGATAACTTTGGTGGTGTTCCTCTAACCTATTCTTTACAAAAATAATGAAGATGTCTTGATTATTCAAATATTCCAAAATGTTTTAATGACGTGGCTCGGAATTTGTAACAGACGATTCCGCTATGAAGGTCTTTGCTAAGATATTCACGTCCTTAACCGTGATGCTGTCCTTGTTCAGCGGCACTGCCGTCGCTGACAGTTATGACGTGTTTGTGCCGATAGCGAAGTATCTGGGCAACGGTGACGCCGAGAGGCTGTCCGCCTGGTTCGATGACAATCTTGAGATAACGATCATGTCCACCACCAACGATTCCAGCAAGAATCAGGCGAAGCAGATTCTCAAGGCCTTCTTTGACAATCACACGCCACGCTCGTTCGAGATCCGTCACACGGCATCGCGGTCCAATTCCAAGTACGCCTTGGGCTTCCTGAACGCCGGCGGTGAAGTTTTCGAAGTCACGATTTTTGTCAGCGACTGCGGGGGGCGGTACAAGATCCAACAGTTGAAGATTGACAGAATCCGATGATTCCGGCTTTGGGAAATTTAATAATGACAACCAGTTTAAGACACATACTTAGAACTTTATCTGTAACCATCATCCTGACGATCCTTTCCATCTCCCTGGCCAGCGCCCAGGCTACAAAGGTGAAAGGGCGTGTCGTGGACGCGTCCACCGGTGAAGGAATCCCTTTCGCCGGAATATATTTCCTGAACTCGACGGTCGGGGTCTCCGCGGATCTGGACGGCTATTACTTTCTGGAGACCAGGGACACACTGACCATGCTGTCTGCATCGATACTCGGCTACGAAGAGCAGGTCGCGAGGGTGAATCCACATAGGTTCAATGAAATCAACTTCTCCCTGAAACCGGTTGTGGATGAGCTCAATGCCGCTGTCGTGAAGCCTGACGACCGTTATATGCGCTCGATTCTGAGAAAGATTGACGAGGCGAAATCCCGGAACAATCCGGAGAGGCGCCAGCTTTACAGCTGCGATGTATATACCAAGATGGAATTGGACATCACGAATCCGGAGAGCCGGATGATAAGCGGTTTCCTGCCTAAGGAATTCAAGTTCGTCTATGACTATATGGACACCTCCGTAGTGTCCGGTATGCCTTTCCTTCCGGTCTTGATCTCAGAGACATCATCAAAGTACTACCACCGTAAGGATCCGCCTTCCAACAGGGAGATCATCAAGGCCACCAGGATCTCCGGGGTTGACAAGGATCCGGTCCTTGCCCAGTTCACAGGGAATATGTATGTGAAGACCAACTTCTACGACAATTACATCAACATATTCCAGGTGGAGATCCCGTCGCCGCTTTCTTCCTCCGGAATGACCTACTACAACTATTATTTGGTTGACAGTCTTCAGGTCGAGGGGCGCAAGACCTACAAGATCCGTTTCCATCCTTCCCAATGGGTGTCCTCTCCGACCTTCGACGGCGAGATGTCCATCGACGCTGAAGAATATGCTCTCCGGGACATCCATGTAAGACTCAAGAAAGGTTCCAATGTGAATTGGGTCAGGGATATGACCATAGATGTCGTGAACTCCAGGCTTGCGGATTCGACTTGGTTCTACAAGCAGGACAGGATGTATGTGGATTTCTCGCCGACGATGCGGGACTCCTCGAAGATCGTCACGTTCCTCGGCAACCGGCAGATTGACTACTCCAATCCGGACTTCGTAACGACTTTCAAAGAGGACAAGGATGACATCAGCGCTCAGGTCAAGGCCGGGAAGGATGTTATGAACAATGACGAGGAATATTGGCAGAGCGTGCGTCCGTTCCCGTTGAGCGAGAAGGAGCGGGGAATCTACAACATGGTGGATTCCATCAAGAATGTCCCGCTCTACAAGGATGTCTATGCCATAGCTGAGATGCTGGTCAACGGCTTCCTCAACACGAAATATGTCGGTTTCGGCCCGTATTCCTCCTTGTACAGCTTCAATGAGTTGGAGGGCGGAAGAATCCAGCTCGGAGCCCGTACCACCAAGGATTTCAGCCGCAAGGTCAGGTTCATGGGATATGCCGCCTACGGTTTCAAGGACAAGACGTTCAAGGGTGGCGGAACGTTCGAGTACATGTTCAACAACCAGCCGACCAGCAAACTGACACTCTCGTACAAGCATGACGCGATGCAGTTGGGCAAAGGTCCGTCGGTCTATGGCGGCGGAAGTCTTATGTCATCGGTTCTCGCCAAGGCCAACAGCCAGAAAATGAGCATGGTGAATGATTACGCCCTTTCCTGGCAAAAAGAATGGTCGCAGAATTTCAACATGATCTTCTCGTTGGAGAGCAGGAGGATATTCTCCAATCCGTTCGTGCCGATGGTTTCCCGCGACGGGAACATATTCAATTCGGTCGGGTACAACCAGGCGCATGTCCAGCTCCGTTTCTCGAAGGACGAGATCGTCACCAGAGGGGTGTTCGACAAACACTACATGTACTCGAAGTACCCTGTCGTGACGCTTGACCTCATCGGATCGACCAAGGGAATAGGGAAGAATGAATATTCCTACTTCAGGCCGGAGCTGTCGATCCAGTACACACTGCCGATTCCTCCCCTGGGATTGTCAAAGTTCAATCTGAGCTCAGGCACGATTGTAGGAAAGGTGCCCTATCCCATGCTCAAGATCCACGAGGGCAACGGAACCTACACGTTCTCGCGGTATGCCTTCAACTGCATGGACTACTATGAGTTCGCCTCCGACCTTTGGACCACCTTCTTCTGGGAGCATAATTTCAAAGGGTTCTTTCTTGGCAAGATTCCATTGCTGAAAAGGCTTCAGTGGAGGGAAGTGGCGTCGCTGAGAGCGGCTTACGGTACGGTAAGGAGGCAGAACAACGGAATCATCGGGGATGATAAATCCGGCGCTGTGATGTTGTTCCCTGAGAAGATGGGCAAATTGAACCGCCCCTACATCGAGATGGGAGCGGGAATCACGAACATATTCAGAATCCTGAGAATCGACGCTTTCTGGAGGATGACCCACCGCTACGAGGTGAAGGATGGCGTGAAGGTTCCGCATGACAACCGCTTCGTGGTCACCTTCGGTCTGGAGTTCAAGTTCTAAAATCAAATCGAATTCCATATCTTTGCAGATTATGTCCAGAAAATTGACAATATTACTGCTGACAGTCCTTTCGTCAGCTTTGCTTAGCGTTCCGTTCCTGGTTCCGGGGACTGGTTGGTTGTCGTTGATCGCTTTTGTGCCTCTGCTGTGGGCCGAGGACATCGCCACGGGAGACGAGATGAAAGGGTTCTGCTGGTGGCACTACCTGTGCTTCGTCCTGTGGAACGCCGCCACGACCTTCTGGGTCTGCAACGCGACTGTGGGTGGAGGAATATTCGCCATCCTTGCCAACGCCTTCCAGATGTCGCTCATCTTCGGGCTGTTCCGTTGGAGCAGGAAATGGCTAAGCGGGGCGCTTCCTTACATATTCTTAGCTTTCGCATGGATTGCGTGGGAACGGTGGTACCTCACCGACGCGCAGATCAGTTGGCCTTGGCTCGTGCTTGGCAACGCCTTCGCGCGCACGACAGGGTGGATCCAGTGGTATGAATATACCGGGACGCTCGGCGGCTCGCTTCTTGTCTGGGCGGCGAACCTCAGTGTGTTCGGCATTTTGGAATCTCTCGCAAGCGGACGTTGGATGACATTCAATCTCAAGGCTAAGTCCGCGGCCTTGCTGGGAACCTTGGCGTTGTTTGTAGCCCCTCCTATCGTGTCTTTGTTCCTGAAGCCGGAACCTTGTGACGAGACCCTTGACGTTGTCATCGCGCAGCCGAACATCGACCCGTACAACAAGTTCGGAGGAATGACACAGGAGGAACAGAATGAGTTGCTGATCAGCCAGTTTGAGAATATCCCGGACAGCGTTCCCGTGCTGTTGGTCGCTCCGGAGACCTTTACCGACGATGTGGTGACGAACTCGCTTTCCTCCAGCGCTACCGTGCAGAGATTCACCTCGTTCCTTGCCGAACATCCGAACGCCGACCTGCTTGTGGGAGCGTCTTCGAGGACATATCTGAAAAGGGCGCTCAAGCCATCCTACACGGCCCGTCCTGCCGGCAGCGGAGTCTGGATGGAGTCGCACAACTCCGCCTTGATGCTCGACGCCTTCAGTTATCCGGAGATATTCCATAAAAGCAAGCTTGTCGTGGCGGTCGAGATGACACCTTATCCGGCGTTCTTCTGCAAGATCGATGACTGGCTTGGCGGTGTGATGGGGCGTTGTGTCGGCCAGAAAGAGACCGGGCCGCTGCATTTCAATGAATATTCCTACGCTACCGAATCGAAAGATACCATGGCCGCTTCGGACCATCTTGAGAGTAGGTCAATGCCAGATAGTGATGTTCCTGCTCAGCATGTCTCTGTGACAGAGACAATTCCTGTGGGCTGCGCTATCTGTTATGAGTCTGTCTATGGGGAATATTGCACCCGGTACGTCCGCAACGGGGCCCGTCTTCTGACCGTGATCACCAACGATGCTTGGTGGGGCGATACCCCCGGCTATAAACAGCATCTGTCATATTCATGCCTGCGTGCCATTGAGACCCGTCGTTGGATCGCCCGCAGCGCCAACACCGGCATCTCCGCTATCATTGATCCGTCCGGAAAAATCGTCTCTCAAACGTCCTGGTGGCAGCCGGAGACATTGAGCGGCAAGGTAGGGCTAAGCGATGAGAAGACTTTCTTTGTCATCCACGGTGACTTCATCGGCCGCCTATCCACACTCATGGCCGTCCTCATTCTCCTCGCGACCCTCGTCCGCCGTTTCGCCAGATAGAGAATATAACGTTGCGGCTATTCTTGCATTATTCAGCGCATTATACAGCACGAAAAAAGGGGACTAAAGCCTGTCCCCTTTCTCATCATAAAGTTCATTCTGCAGAACGGTGTAGTCGGTCACCTCGACAAGGTTGATCCGACATTTGTACTTCTTCTTCCATTTCCCGAGGAAGGATTTGTCTGACAGCATCGTGGTGCCACGTTTCAGATATGCGCCAAGAATCGGGCTGACCTTCAGGGTAAGGTCTGTCTTTCCGTGTTCCACGCAATAGGCGATGTTCCGCTCGATCTGCTCGTCGATGACCGCGCTTGAGGAAATCTTGCCGGTGCCGTGGCACACAGGGCAGACCTCGGCGGTGTTGATCTCGGTCACCGGACGGATTCTCTGCCTGGTGATCTGCATCAGACCGAACTTGGTGAGAGGCAGCACGTTGTGCTTGGCTCTGTCACTTTCCATGAGTGATTGCATGTACTTGTGCAGTTCGTTGCGGTGCTCACCGGAATCCATGTCGATGAAATCCACGATCACGATTCCTCCCATATCCCTGAGCCTGAGTTGCCGTGCGATCTCCTCGGCAGCGATCTTGTTGACCTCGAAGGAGTTCTCCTCCTGGTTGTCGGTCTTGGAGCGGATGCCGCTGTTCACATCGATCACGTTGAGGGCCTCGGTCGTCTCGATGACCAGATAGGCTCCCTGCTTCATCGGCACCACCTTGCCGAATGAGCTCTTGATCTGCCTTGTGACCTCGAAGTGGTCGAAGATCGGATCCTTCCCGTTGTACAGCTTCACAATCTTTTCCTGATCCGGAGAGATCAAGGAAATATATTTCTTTATCTCCTCGTAAACCGCCTCGTTGTTGACATGGATGTTCGAGAACGAATCGTTCAGGAGATCTCTGAGGATGGTGGTGGTCTTGCTGTACTCGGTGAAGAGCAGCTGGATGCCCTTTGACTTGGCCACTTTCTTCCAGGAAGACTCCCATTTCTCAATAAGAGACTTCAACTCGGCCACGAGGACCGCGGCGTTCTTGCCTTCGGCCGCCGTGCGGATGATGGCTCCGTAGTTCTTAGGGAGAATGCTTCTGACAAGAGTCTCAAGCCTTCTTTTCTCTTCCTTTGAGGAAATTTTTTGGGAAATGCTCACCTTCTCGGCGAAGGGAATCAGTACAATGTTACGTCCTGCCAATGAAATTTCCGCGGTCAGTCGTGACCCTTTCGTGGAGATCGGTTCCTTGACGATCTGCACTATCATCATCTGTCCTGGCTTCAGCACGTTCTCGATGCGGCCCTCCTTCTCAAGGATCGGTCCGATGGGAATGCCCGAGTAAAGTTCTCCGAGATCCGTGTTCGGGTTGCTCTTGCGCACAAACTCATCGAACGATGTGAAGTAAAGTCCCAGATCCAGATAATGAACGAATGCTTCCTTCTTGTCTCCGATGTCCACAAAGGCGGCATTGAGCGCAGGAAGAATCTTCTTCACTTTTCCCAGGTAAACATCCCCGACGGAAAAACTGTGCCCTTTGCTGGACTCTTTGTTGAGCTCAATCAGCCGATGGTTTTCCATCAGCGCGATGTGAACTTCTGTCGATGTGACATCGACAATCAAATCTTTCTCAGATTTTTCTGACTCCATAAGGAAATAACAATGGTGACAAAAATAATCCGGCGTCTTGCCGACTTATTTCTTTAACGATAATAAAAAAGGCTGTCCGGCACTTCCGGTCAGCCTTTTTCTTCTAGCAGACTGCTAAAATGGCAGGCACAGAAGCGTATTACTTCTTCTTGTGTCTGTTCTTGCGCAAGCGTTTTTTACGCTTGTGCGTCGACATCTTATGTCTCTTTCTCTTTTTTCCGCTTGGCATAATAAAAGAAGTTTAAAAATTATTTTTCCTCCTTGACTGCATTCACGAAGATCTTCGCTGGCTTGAAGGCCGGGATGTCGTGTGCAGGGATGGTCATAGTTGTCTTCTTGGTGATGTTTCTAGCTGCCTTCTTCGCTCTGTGCTTAACAATGAAGCTGCCGAATCCGCGGAGGTACACAGGCTCTTTCCTGATGATGGAACCCTTTACGGTGTCCATGAAAGCCTCGATAACGGACTGAACTGCGATTTTCTCGATTCCGGTTGACTTTGCAACCTCATTTACGATTTCTGCCTTTGTCATAATCTATAAATTATTTATTTGATTTACCATAATAATCCCCAAAGTTCGTTTGAGGATGCAAAAATAGACTTATTTTTTTAATATTCAAAATCAGATACATAAATTATTATCCATATTTTTTTGGCACGGTGATTGACCATATTCCAGAATGCGTCTTGGACTTCCGGATTTCTGACAAAATGTCAGAGGAAATCCGTGACGTTTTTAGATGAACATTATGAACACAGAGAACAATAAGGACATTTTCTTCCCGGCGGGGACCGCGGAAGTGAACATAATCCCTGTGATGCAGGGAGAAGAGCAAATGAAGGTCGAGTCTGGTGACCTTCCTGACACTTTGCCCATTCTGGCTTTGAGGAACGCGGTGCTGTTCCCAGGAATGGTCTATCCTGTCACCATAGGACGCCAGAAGTCAATCACTTTGATCAAGGAGGCGGAAAAGCGTGACTCTTTCATCGGAGCCGTCCCGCAGGTGGATGTCACAGTGGAGGACCCTACCGAAAAGGATCTTTATGAATATGGTACAGTGAGCCGTGTCATGAAAGTCCTTGAGATGCCTGACGGCACGATTACGGCCATCATTCAGGGAGTCAAACGCTTACGTATGGACGGAGTTCTGTCTTACGAACCGTATATCACCGCCAGGGTCAAGTACATAGAGGACATCATCCCGGAGAACGACAACAGCACCAAGATGATCGCCGAATCCCTGAAGGAGAAGGCCGCGGTCATCATAAAGTCCTCGTCTTTCGCTCCTAAAGAGGCGGTAGGCGCGCTCAAATCCATCGACAACTACGCTTTCCTCGTGAACTTCATCGCCACCACGGTCGAGATCGAGAACTTCATGGAGAAGGTCCAGCTGCTCGGGATCGACGACATCACCGTCAGGGCTATGAAGCTTCTGCAAGTGCTTGACACCCAGATCCAGCTGTTGAAGATCAAGCAGGAGATCAACCAGAAGGTCAAGAGCGACATCGACCAGCAGCAGAGGGAATATTACCTTAACAATCAGCTCCGTACCATCCAGGAGGAGCTTGGAATGGACGAGGAGGAAGAGTTCGAGAAGTTCCGCGCCAAGGCCAAGACGAAGAAGTGGCCGGAGGCGGTCGGAAAGCAGTTCGAGAAGGAGCTTGCCAAGCTTGAGAAGTACAATCCATCCTCTCCGGACTACAGCATCCAGTACAACTACATCGAGTTCCTGCTCGATCTGCCTTGGGGCGAGATGTCAAAGGACAACCTCGACCTGAAGCACGCCCAGAAGGTCCTGGACAGCGACCACTACGGCCTTGACACAGTGAAGGAAAGGATCATTGAATATCTTGCCGTCCTCAAGCTGAAAGGGAATATGAAGTCCCCGATCCTGTGCCTCTACGGGCCTCCGGGAGTCGGTAAGACCAGCCTCGGCAAATCCATAGCAAAGGCTCTGGGCAGGAAATATGTCAGGATCGCCCTCGGTGGTATGCACGACGAGGCGGAGCTGCGTGGTCACAGGAAAACCTATGTCGGTGCCCTTCCGGGACGTATCCTTAACGGAATCGACAAGGCCGGCACATCCAACCCGGTAATCGTTCTGGATGAGATCGACAAGGTCGGCAACGACTACAAAGGTGACCCGTCGTCCGCTCTTCTGGAAGTGCTTGACCCGGAACAGAACGTGGAGTTTCACGACAACTATCTGGACATCGACTACGACCTGTCCAATGTCCTGTTCATCACCACGGCGAACAACATCTCCACGATCCAGTCAGCCCTGCTTGACAGGATGGAGCTGATCAACGTCACAGGCTACCTGGCCGAGGAAAAGATGGAGATCGCGAAACGTTACCTTGTGCCTAAGCAGCTGGAAGAGCACGGAATAGGCAAGAAGGAACTCCGCATCGACAAGGCCGCGCTGGAGAAGATCATCGATGAATATACCCACGAGTCCGGTGTTCGTGGCCTTGAGAAGCAGATAGCCAAGATCGCCCGTGTGACGGCCAAGAAGATCGCTCTCGGCGAGAGTTATCCGACTGTCATCAAGAAGGAGCACCTTAAGGAATATCTCGGACTGCCGACCAATTTCCATGACCTTCAGAAAGGCAATGAGGCTCCTGGAGTCGTCACAGGCTTGGCCTGGACGCAGATGGGAGGCGAGATCCTGTTCGTGGAGAGTTCGGTGAGCGGCGGCAAGGGCGTGATGACGATGACCGGTAACCTGGGCGATGTGATGAAGGAGTCCGCCACGATTGCCTACCAGTACATCAAGGCCCATCCTCAGCTTGCCAAAATGACATCCGAGGAATTCGGGGCGAAGGACATCCATGTCCACGTACCTGAGGGCGCTGTGCCTAAGGACGGTCCGTCAGCCGGTATAACTATGGTCAGCTCAATGGTTTCCGCCCTGCGTGGCGAGGCCGTGAAGGCTGGAATCGCGATGACCGGCGAGATGACGCTCAGAGGCCGTGTGCTTCCGGTCGGCGGCATCAAGGAGAAGATCCTTGCCGCGAAACGTGCCGGAGTGACCGAGATCGTGATCTCCGAGGACAACCGCAAGGATGTCGAGGACATCAAGCCGATTTATGTCGAAGGCCTGTCGTTCCACTATGTCAAGAACATTGACGACGTGATTTCGTACATATTCAAAGATTAATTTCTATCTTAGCGGTCGTTATGGACGTAAGGATAGAACAAAGTTGGAAAAAAGCGCTGCAAGGTGAGTTCGAGAAACCCTACTTTGCCGCGCTTGCGCGTTATCTGCACGGTGAGAAGGCACATGGAAAGGTGATCTTTCCTCCGGGACCGGAGATATTCAAGGCATTCGAGCTGACTCCTGTCGATCAGGTCAAGGTCGTGATTCTGGGGCAGGATCCCTACCACGGCTACGGCCAGGCGATGGGGCTGAGCTTCTCGGTGCCGGACAACGTACCCGCTCCGCCGTCCCTCAAGAACATATTCAAGGAGATAGAGGATGACCTCGGGATCAGGATGAGCGGCCGTCCGAACCTTGAGAACTGGGCGCGTCAAGGGGTACTTCTTCTGAACTCGATCCTGACTGTACGTTCAGGTGAGGCGGCTTCGCACAGCGGAATAGGCTGGCAGCAGTTTACCGATGCCGTTATCCGTTATATCTCTGATAATTGCAACGGAGTCGTATTCCTCCTGTGGGGCAATTACGCCAGAAGCAAGAAGGAACTCATCGACACCTCACGGCACTATGTGCTGGAGGCGGCGCATCCGTCTCCTTTGGCACGCGGAGCCTTTTTCGGGTGCCGCCATTTCTCCAGGACGAACGAGATCCTTGCCAGTGAGGGCAAGACTCCGATAAACTGGCAACTGTAATCCGGCTTTTTGGCCATCATATTCAAAGAATTTATAATGAATCGCATAGCATTGTTCCCGGGGTCCTTCGACCCGTTCACGTCAGGCCATCTGAATATCCTGACAAGGGCCTTGACCATCTTCGATGAGGTCATAGTGGCCGTGGGAATCAATCAGGACAAGCGTGGCTTCTTTTCGATGGAGCAGCGCGAGGACATCATCCGTCAGGCGACCCGTGGAATGGAAGGGGTCCGGATCATTCACTATGAGGGACTTACCATCGACATCTGCCGTGAGCTCGGAGTCCGCCACATTGTCAGGGGAGTCAGGAATATGACAGACTTCGACAACGAGCAGGCGATCGCTGACGCGAACCGTCATCTGGCTCCGGAGGTGGACACCATCATCATCCCTACCGCTCAGGAGTATTCACATATATCGTCTTCGGCTGTGAGGGATGTGGTGCGCCATCACGGCGATCTGTCGCAGTTTATCCCTGAAGGGGTTGTGTTGCCGGAGGTCAGATGAGTCGCCGCGCGGTCATATTCATTCTTTGGCTTTTGCTGCCGTTTCGCTGCTTTGCGCAGGTTGATTCAACCCGTCTGGCGGAGCTTGACAAGCGGTTGGATAAATATTTTCAAATCCTTGAGCCAGAGAATGTTGATGTCAAGTCCCGTGAATGCGACCTTCTGATTGATTCGGCCAAGGATTCGCTTCTGCGCCAGCACATCGCCCTCAAGGCCTACGAGCACTACCTTAACTCGACCCTTATGGGAGACGAAGGCGTGGCGGTTCATCTCACTGACACTTGGTTCGCTTCCGGACGCGTCAGTATGGGCGGGGAAGAGGTCCTTTTCAACGCCAGGATATTCGCTGACTTCAATCGTCAGTCGCTTCTTGGGAAACCGGCTTCTTCGTTTGCGATGGAGAGCTTTGAGGGGGATTCCGTCTTGTTCGGAGGCCGCTCGGACCGCTACCGTGTGCTGCTTTTTTATGACACCGACTGCGCCAAATGCAAGCTGGAGCTGATGCGGCTCCGTCCACTGCTGGATTCCCGGGACTGGCCTGTCGATCTTTATGCGGTTTACACCGGCTGCGATAAGGAAAGCTGGGGAAGGTGGCTCTCTGAGCGAATGAACATCAACGCTCCGCGCACCAGGAAATTCAACCTTTGGGACCCCGAGATCGCGTCCGACTACCAGATGAAATACGGTGTCCTGCAGACCCCGAGGATGTTTCTGATCGATAAGGAGGGGATCATCATAGGCCGCGGGCTTGACAGCGATGCCCTTGAGCGCCTTCTCGACATCATCCTCCCCGGCTTTGTGGACTATGAATATGGCAGTGCCGCCTCCGCCGCTCTGATGGATGAACTGTTCGCGTCGTACGATGATACCGACCGGTCGCCGAGCCTGCCGAAGCGCCCCGCCCCCACCCGAATCCTGTCGATGGCAAAAGCCCTGGAATCAAGCACCTTGGCCAAGTCGGACACCCTCTCCTTCAAGCACCTCGAAGGCGATCTTCTCTACTGGCTTACCTCTCGCCGCGATGAACTCAGCAAGGAAGGCGCCCTCCCTTTCATCAATGAATATATCCTCTCCCGTCCCGGAATCTGGAACACGCAAGACGACACCCTCAAGGTCGTAGGCCTTGCCCGTATGATGAAAGACCTCCTTTCCCGCACCCCCGTCGGCTCGAAACTCCCGAAGGCAAAGGACCTCATTTCCAAGAGTTCTTCGGCAGAATCTCAGTCAGACACCACCGTCTGGCCGGACCGTATTCAGGAACAGGATGAAGTTAACAACCGTAACCAAGCGTCCGATCGTTCTCTGGAACAGGTCGACGTAAGCGATAAGGCACACGGTGACCATACCTTAATCCAACCTCGGAATGATGCCAACGCCCTTTTCCTCCGTGACTGGACGAGGAAATGGAACCGCCTGCGCAGAAAAGGCGGCTACATAGTCTTCCACACCGAAGGCTGCCCGGTCTGCAAGGCCGAACTCTCCGCCGCCGACTCCCTTGGCCTGAGAACCCTGGACGTGAACGTAGATGAGATTATGGTCACCAATCCAGCCCTCGCCAAGTCCCTCCTCGACACTTTCGACCTCTCCTCAATGCCATTGATCCTTCAGGTAGGCCGTCACGGCATCATCCTCCGCCGCTATCTCTCCTTCATTCAAGACAAAGGTTCCCCTAATCTGTAAAGGATTTATAATGAATATATTCGTAAATCCTGCCCTCTAAAAATGACTGCCAGGATAATCTAAAACAATAAATGTCAATAAGTGGCGCTCCACTCATTGATACATAGCGATTTATGAATTTCCGCCGGGACTGCCGCAAGTTCACGGAAAATATCTGGCTCCTACTGATTATAGAGCCTTGTAACCAAGATATGCATTCTGTGCTTGCGTCTAATAATTGATATTACTATAACTATCAAGCCTAAAATGCATAATCCCGATAATTAATTTGTCGCCGCTGCTTTGATCTCTTTTCCACGTCCCTGTTTTCGCGTCCCTGTTTTCGCGTCCCTGTTTTCGCGTCCCTGTTTTCGCGTCTCTGTTTTCGCGTCCCTGCTCCGGCGGGGAATGATGGACATTCACCCGGATAGGGCGCGAAGCGTAAGTCCGTCATTCCCGCCGGAGCAGGGACGCCTAAATCCGAAATCTAACCGATAACTTTACGCAGCACCCGAGTCAGCTGATCTGAGCACGAGGTCCCGCGCCCGTGGCAATTGACTCCCGACAGGATCTCGACCGCCTTGCCGGCCTCCATCCCCTCCAGAAGCCTCCCGATCGCCTGAAGGTTCCCGTCACAACCTTTGATGTACCTTAAATTGTGGATCTTCCCCTCGATAAGGTCAAAGTCAATCTGAGCCGAGCACACGATCGCGCTCGGAACCGCCGTGATGTGCCTGACACCATCGGTCGTTTTGTCAGACAGGATTTTGAAATCGTCACCTATAGTCATTGTAGTAATTGTTAAACGTTTAAACAAACAAAAATATAAATTTTTTGTGAAAAATAGCGTAACTTTGCACGGCATTTGAAGAGAACCAATGTCGGAAAAACGGATAATTAATTTCTAAATTCATAGAATTATGGTATCATACAAAGATCTTGGCCTGGTCAACACCAGAGAGATGTTCGCAAAGGCCGTGAAGGGTGGCTACGCTATCCCTGCCTTCAACTTCAACAATATGGAGCAGCTTCAGGCTATCATCCAGGCTTCAGCCGAGGAGAAGTCACCGGTTATCCTTCAGGTTTCCAAGGGAGCCCGCAACTACGCTAACCAGACCCTTCTCCGTTATATGGCCGAAGGCGCTGTTCAGTATGCCAAGGAACTCGGTTGGGAGCATCCTCAGATCGTTCTTCACCTTGACCACGGCGACAGCTTCGAGCTTTGCAAGAGCTGCGTTGACATGGGATTCTCTTCAGTGATGATCGACGGTTCCGCCCTTCCTTACGAGGAGAACATCGCCCTCACCAAGAAGGTTGTTGAGTACGCTCACAAGTATGACGTCACCGTTGAGGCCGAGCTTGGCGTTCTCGCCGGCGTTGAGGATGAGGTTGCCGCTGAGGAGTCTCACTACACAAAGCCAGAGGAGGTCATCGACTTCGCTACCCGCACAGGCTGCGACTCACTCGCCATCTCCATCGGTACCTCTCACGGTGCCTACAAGTTCAAGCCGGAGCAGTGCACAAGAGACCCTAAGACAGGCCGTCTCGTTCCACCTCCACTCGCTTTCAACGTTCTCCACGAGATCGAGAAGAAGCTCCCTGGATTCCCTATCGTACTCCACGGATCATCTTCAGTTCCTCAGGAATATGTCGATATCATCAACCAGTACGGTGGCAAGCTTCCTGACGCAGTAGGTATCCCTGAGGAGCAGCTTCGTGAGGCCGCCAAGAGCGCTGTCTGCAAGATCAACATCGACTCTGACTCCCGTCTCGCCATGACCGCCGCTGTCCGCAAGGTCTTCGCCGAGAAGCCAGGTGAGTTCGACCCAAGAAAGTACCTCGGACCAGCCCGCGACGAGATGAAGAAGCTCTACGAGCACAAGATCGTTGACGTTCTTGGTTCAAACGGCAAGGCTGAGTAATTTGTCTGTGGAGCGTAAGCTCTTGACAATCAGTTAGAAATATGATTCCCTCTGGTCGATGTCGACTGGAGGGAATTTGTTATATATTCATTTATAGTTATTTACTTATCACGGTGGAGCTGTGGTGGGTCACTTCGACAGGCTCAGTGACCGGAGCGACCGAAATTCGGTTCTCGAAACCGTCGGGACGCCCATAATCGGCTCAGTGGGCAAAAAAAGGTGAGACAAAAAGGTTTGGGATTATCATTTTTATGCTTAATTTTACCGGAAATTTGAACCACATAATTGAGTATGCGTATCAAAAAGATGCCGATTGCGGTGATTTTGTTGCTTTTTGTAAGTCGGACTGCGGGAGCGCAGGACGGTAACTTGGTGAATATCGGGCTTCAGGCCAGGGTGGATTACCAGCGGGAGTACCTGGGCGGGGATGCCGTCAAGGGCAACTGCGGCTTCAAGGGCAAGAATGTCAGCATTCTGATAAACGGAGAGTTCAACGAACATTTCTCCTACAACTACCGGCAGCGGCTCTACCGCGGCCACGGCAGTGAAAGTTTCTTCAACGCCACGGACTTCCTTTACCTCACTTATAGGCCGGACGAGCGTTGGAGCTTCTCCGGCGGCAAGCAGATTGTCGAGATCGGAGGGTATGAATATGACATCGCTCCTATCGACATCTACTTCTTTTCCGAATATTGCAGCAACATCTCCTGCTACCAGATGGGAGTCAACGCAGGATATTCATTTGGCGGAGGAACTGACCTGCTGCGGTTCCAGCTCTGCCAGAGTCCATTCCGGCGGGAGAACAGTGACCTGTATGCCTACAACCTGATGTGGAACGGCTCCCATGGCTGTTTTGATTCCATCTGGTCACTGAATATGATTGAATATCTTCCCGGAAAGTTCATCAACTATCTCGCCCTCGGCAACCATTTCTCTTTAGGGAAGTTAACTGTGTTCGCAGACTTTATGAACCGGTCGCTCGTGGACAAGATGTCGTTCCTGAGGGACTTCACGCTCATCGGTAAGGTGGCATATTCATTCAATGACAAGTTGAATGTCTTTGGAAAGGCGAGCTTTGACCATAACGATCTTGACAGGGAAGGGGATTGGTGTGTCATGCCGGGCACATCGATGGGAAGAGTCGGCTGCGGTGTGGAATATTTCCCGCTTGCTGACAAGAGCATCCGCCTCCACGCCACATTCTGCCACTCATTCGGGGACAACGGCAACCCTGCCGGTGTCTTGCTTGACAACCAACAGATCGCCAGCGTCGGCCTCACCTGGAGGATGAGCCTGCTCAAACGATAGTTTCTGAATATTCCGCCTCTAAAGCGTTAACAAGCCTGTTATGAATAAGACCAAGAAAAAGTCTTCGAGCCCCGCCCTGAACGGGGTGATCTGCCTTGTCATCATCATCGGTTTCTTTGCCTATCTGGGCATCTCGATGGGCATGGCCAACATGCTCAACACCGTGATGAAAACCGCACATGATCTTTTGATCAACACCGTGTTCTACCTGATGTCCATCTGTGTGCTGATGGGAGCGCTCAGCCGCCTGTTCGCCGAGTTCGGGGTGGTATCCATTCTGGAGAAACTGCTCCGACCGCTGATGAAGCCGCTGTTCAACCTTCCGGGAGTCGCCTCGCTGGGTGCCGTGATGACATTCCTGTCAGACAACCCGGCGATCATCTCGCTGTCAAAGGACAAGAGATTCAGCAAATATTTCAAGAAGTACCAGCTGATTTCCCTGACCAATTTCGGAACGGCGTTCGGAATGGGGCTCATCGTGATCGTCTTTATGATGGGGCAAGGCTTCTTCAAGGAGTCGCTGATCGGCCTTTTCGGGGCGTTCTGCGGCTGCATCGTCTCCACAAGGCTTATGCAGAGATTCACGCTGAAGGCTTTCCCTCAGTACCTTACCGAGGAGGCTTGCGAAGGCATTGAGGAAGAGGAGGCCGAAGAAAAGGAAGAGGAGAAGAAGTCGCTTTTCACAAGGATTCTGGACTGCCTTCTGGACGGCGGCCGTTCGGGAGTCGAGGTCGGAATGTCCATCATCCCGGGTGTGCTCATAATATCCACATTCGTGATGATTCTGACTTTCGGCCCTTCTGCCTCAGGTGCTTACACGGGCGCGGCCTACGAGGGCGTGGAGATCCTGCCTTGGCTGGCCGACAAGATCGATTTCGTGTTCAAGGCTCTGTTCGGATTCAATGACCCTCACCTTGTGGCGTTCCCGATCACATCTCTCGGAGCTGTTGGGGCTGCCCTCAGCCTCGTGCCTAACTTTGTGGCCAACGGTTGGGCCGACGGCAACGCGATCGCCGTCTTCACCGCCATCGGAATGTGCTGGAGCGGATTCCTCAGCACCCACACGGCCATGCTCGACTCGCTGGGCTACCGTGAATTGACCCCGAAAGCCATTCTGGCGCACACAATCGGAGGACTCGCCGCCGCTTTCGCGGCGCATTGGAGCTATGTGCTTGTGTCGCTGATTTAGGAGCTGTTTTGATTTGTTTCTGCCATTGGTGCGCTTCGGCGCTTTGACAAGCTCGGCGACCGGAGCGCTTCATTACGACTCCGTTATTTTCCCAGATTGAACGAGATGCCGAAGTTGATGTCTGCGTTCAGCCTCTCGTAAGGGTAGAGCAGCGAACCGTTTGCCTTAGCCAACTTGAAGTTGAGATGATCGGAGCCGACGAACATGCTGAATCCGCTCGTATGGAATCCGATTACGGCACCCATTGTCGAGCCGAACTTTGACACTGCGTAGTTCACGCCACAGCTGAACCATCTGGCCGGCTTGAGGTTGGCGAACAGACGCGCCTCCGTCCATGTGTAGCCTCCATTGATGTGGGTTGAGCTGAGGACACCCGCGGTCAAATCCCTGTAGAACGGCATGGAATATTCAACTCCAGCATTGATCGTGGCGGAGATCATTTCCCCGTTCGTGCCGTCTTTCTCCGTCCTCCTGAAGTCGAACATGTCCATCATGTCATCTGTCAGGTCTTCGAACTGCTTCTTGAGCGAGTTCTCCTTGTCCCCGTCAAGCGCAACCTCGTCGAACCCCTCGAAAGACCATCCTTTGCCGCTGGTCTGCGCGGAGATTGTGTTCTTCCATGACATGTAGCCCAGATCATTGACCGCGAAAGAGATTTTCAGTCCGTCGATGACTTCCATCTCGGCTCCGAGATCGATGGCTGCGCCGAATCCGCTTATAAGAGAGCCATCTTCCGTGGCCTCGATGCTGTCGAAGTCAAGCAGATCCGTGTCCGACGGATCCGAGATCTCAGCCCCGCTTTCTCCCTTGGTCTTGATGTCCATGAAAGAGGAGGACTTCAATGTTCCCTGAGATTGGATCAACCATTTGTCTTCGTTCATCTGGATGCTCATCCTGTCGATATTGGCCTCGATGTTCGCTATTCCGACAAGGAATTTAACTCTGGCTCCCACATTCAGACGGTCGGAAACCTGACGGCTGTAGCCGAGGGCGAACTCCAGTCTGCTGTCAATCTTTGCGGAGATGTCTGAAATCTCGTATTGCTGGTATTTTCCTGCGTTCTTCATGAAGTCAAAAAGACCATAAGGCAGATTGACATCCGTTGTGGTCTTCATGCCGGCATCGAAGGTGAGGAAGGATTTCCGGCTTTTGATTCCGAGAGAGAAAAGGGAAATCCTGTTGTTCAGGTTGAGGCGGTTCTCGGGATCCAGTTTTCCGAGGAATTCATCCGCGCTGACGGAAGAATTCATGAAAGTGGTCAACTTGCCGTTGACAGGATAGAGGAAGGTGCTGACTCCCAGGTTGCTCTGCGTCTCCAGATTGAAGGCGCTGATGACCGGAACAGAAAAATAGCTTGTTCTGGAGGCAAAAGCCGGATTGAACTCGTGCCTGTGGTTATAGCCGTCGAGGAAGTACGCCGACCTGAATGATTGCTGGGCGAACGCGCTGCCGGCAGCTAAAACAGAGGCTGCCATAAGTATGATGATCTTTTTCATTTTCTCGTTTTGATTAGAGTTCGGTGTTGACGGCACCTTTGATCTTTATCTTCATGTTCTCCAATTTGATGCTCTGCCTTTTGTTCAGGCAGACGCCTGAATGGTCATTGTCCGCTCCGGAGATTCTATTGTTCATCCTGATGCCGTCAAGTCTGCGCATGTCATCTCCTGATGAGGTTTTGAGGTTCAGCGTCATCGGGGTTTTGGACGGCTTGTCGACTGATCCTGATGAGACATTCCCCTCTATTGTGACGGTGATTTCAGGAATCACGTTGTCCTCCTTGTCAATGGCCGCGGCCGTCATCTCAATGCCAAAAGGTATCGTGTTCACGCAATCGAATGTCACGACCGCGCTGTTGATCTCATAGTCAACGTCTTCGGAATTGAAGATTTCGTTCCAACCGTCGTAGTCGCTGCAGTAGTCGATCCTCATGTCTTTTCCGAACGCAAGCGGGGCGATGATGCTGTAGCTGCAATAGAAATTGTAAGACTTGTCTGTCTGTACGGTGACGAACTCGTCGTCGGCCTTGACGTCGATGTTGGCTATCGAGATTCTCTCGGGCACGTTCTTCACGATGTCGGACAGATTTGAGACCTTGACATTCTGGTAGCCCGATGGCGCGCTCTCCCCAGTGCGGGACAGGTAAATCCTGGATGTCATTCCGGATTTCACGGTGATCTTGTCGGTGGCTCCGCCATTGTCACCGATATGGACGGTGTTCCTGGAAGCTCCCTTGTATGATTCGAGATCCGCGTTAAGGCTCATGGTCAAAGGACTGTCGTTGCCGAGAAATAGCATGATCTGCGGGTCGTACAGGTCAAGCACGGCCCCGTCTCCGTTGACAAAGTCTGGAAGTTTGCCGACATTGATGGCCTGAGGAGTGATGGCGACTTTAGGATCGACCTTGACTGTGACATCCTTGATGTCAAGAGAGTTGAGTTTGAAGCCTATGTCGATGTGTACTTCCTCTGGAATGTCGCCGAATGTGTTTCCGAGATCATCGGTGAGCAGGCTCACCTCGAACCCGGTTAGTGTGATGTTGTCATTCAGCAGCATCTTGTGCCTGTCCCGGATGAAACCTTGCCCGGCAGGAATCTTTGTGAGATCTATTCCTGTGATGTCCAAAGAGACTTCACTCATGACCCGGCCCACCTCGACCTGTCCGAACCTGAGAGTGTTGCTCTCCTTGTCAAAGTCGCAGTCAATCTGACCTTTGGAAATGCCCGCGAATATCAGATAGTCAGGAAAGTCAACGGTGAGACCGGAGAGTGTGGCTTTTCCGGTGTTGGCGAGGAAGGTGACCTTGGCGACGGCGTTCCCGTGGATGTCTTTGACATCAGTGACCTCTTCAGGAATATCCTCGTCTATCTCCAGAGGGGTTGTGGACGCGTCGAAAGTTCTTTTCACTGTGAGGCCTTTTGGGACAGGCAGACCTGTGCCTGACAGTCCTGGGGCCAGCTCTTCCATTATGTCAGACCGTTTTATGAGTCCGAGATGTCCTCCATTGGCCATAATGTCGCCGGAGAATCTGAAGGAAGGTACCGTAAAGCTGGCCTCAGTGCGGTTGCCCATGAAAGTCAGGACGTAGTTGTCATTGATGTCCAAAAACAGGACATCTGATTCGTCGCCGTCAAGATTCAGAAGATCCGTTACGAAGATTGTCTCCGAGTTGCCTATCGGGGCGCTGATTTCCCCGTCGATGCAAATTGTCTTGTCTATGTCCTTTGTCAGGTCGTAGTCTTCATTGACGCAGGAATTGAATGTGGCAGGGAGCGTTAGTGTCAATGCCACGAATAGTGCGGTTCTGGTTCTGAAAGACATAAATAATCTGTTTTCAACAAAAAATGATAGAATTTTCACAAAGTTATGCAAAAACGGATGATATTCAAGGCGAACTGTGTGAAAAATAACTATTTTTGCAGCCCATGGACATAATCGGTATAATTGAGGTTTTCGCTCTTGTGACGGGCGTGCCTTACATCGTTCTGGAGGTTCTCCAGAAGAACGGCATGTGGTATTTCGGGATAGCCACAGGCCTTGCGTGCGCATATTCATTCGCCATCCAGCATGTCTGGTCCAACATGTCGCTGAACATTTATTATGTGGTGATGTCAGTCTGGGGGCTTTACCAATGGCGGAAGGACAGCAGACTTCTGGTGGGTGACGGCGGTGGGCAAGATCCCGCTGTCCATCTTGGCAGGATGGACGGAAGGACTGCATTGTGGAGCGCAGTGACCTTCATTGCCGGCACGCCTCTGCTTGTCTGGCTGCTTCATGCGTTGGGCGGCTCAAGCACTTGGTTGGACGCCGCTTCCGCGATGATGTCCGTTGTGGCCACCTATTGGCTGGGAAGATCCATCCCGTACCACTGGCTCATCTGGATCGTCGCTGACATCATCCTGGTGGTAATGTGCTTCATGGAGGGGCAGTACTGGCTGACTCTGCTTTATGTTGCCTATGTGGCCGCGGCTGCCTACGGCCTTTTCCATTGGATGAGAAAAGGAAAATACATCAACTAATTGTTTCTGAATATGAATAATCATAAGAAAATCCTCCTTGCCGGCATCGCTCTTGCGTTCCTTGCCGGGCTTGCGTCCTCCGCCCAGGACAAGAATGTCGTCTATAATGAGGCTTCCGCATTTCCGCTCTATGGAAAATGTGTGGAGGAGACCTCGGCCCGCTACGAGCGTCTTCCTTCGGAACTCAAAGGCGTGGTAAGGGAGCCTGTTTGGGACCTTGGCCGCAATTCGGCCGGACTCTACATACGTTTCCGTTCCAACTCCACAAGAATATGCGCCAGATGGAAGTCCACCTCTCCGCGCCAGTACATGCCGCACATGACCGATGTTGGAGACAATGGTCTGGATCTATATGTTCTTACAAGGAAGGACGGTTGGCGCTTCGCCGGCAGCGGATTCGACTGGGGTGGACGCGACAAGGTTGTGAAGAGCAAGACAATAGTTGCCAACATGAAGCCTGAAATGAGGGAATATATGCTTTACCTCTCCATGTATAACGGTATAGATTCCCTTGAGATCGGCATCGACGAGGGTTCTGTCATCGAGGCTCCTGCGGTTGAAAGCCCGAGGTCTGACAGCCCGGTTGTCATGTACGGCACCAGCATACTTCAAGGCGGCTGCGCCTCGCGCCCGGGAATGGCGTTCACGTCGATTCTTGGACGGAAACTCGACAGGGAGGTCATCAACCTTGGATTCAGCGGCAACGCACGGCTGGACTATGAGATCGCTGAATATATCACCCGTGTCCAGAACCCGAGCCTGATCGTGCTCGACTATGTCCCGAACTCCTCCGCCGAACTGATAAACGAAAGGGGGGAGAAGTTCTTCAGAATCATCAGGGATGCTTTCCCGGATGTCCCGGTGATCCTCGTCGAGGATCCGACATTTCCTCACACCCGTTTTGATCAGAAGATGTTGGAGGAGGTTACATCCAAGAACGCCGCACAGCTTGCCCTGTACAAGAAGCTGAAAAAAGCTGGCGAAAAGAGGCTGTACTACGTCTCCACCGACGGCCTGATCGGCGATGACGGCGAGGCCACTGTTGATGGCGTCCATTTCACCGACCTCGGAATGATGCGCTACGTGGAGAGGGTGCTGCCTGTCATGAGGAAGGCGCTGAGGTAAGTGTCCTGTGATTTAATTATAGTATTTCGCTGGAAAGAAGTATCTTTGCATGATTTTCAACCACGGCGGTGGAAGCATCGCCGGGCATAAAAAGATTCGATTATGATTATCATTGTGGAAAGCGGGGCGACGAAGACCGATTGGTGCGCGGCGGCCCTGGACAAGGAACCTATTAATGTCAAGACCGCGGGCATGAATCTGGCCACGATGCCGCAGGATGTCATCGAGGGGATAGTGGCCGAAGCGATGGCCGAGTTCAAGGCCAAGGGACTGGACTCAAAGGTGTCCGAGGTCCATTTCTACGCCGCCGGCCTGATTGTGCCGGAAGGTGAGAAGGTGCCTCCGCAGGCGAAGGGGCTGGATCACGTGCTCAGGTCGTTGTTCCCGGAGGCTGAGATGGAATATGCCTCGGATCTTCTGGACGCGGCGCGTGCCGTGTGCGGCCACAAGCCCGGAGTCGCGGCCATCATGGGCACAGGCTCCAACAGCTGTCTTTTCGACGGGACGAATGTGGTGAAGAACGTCCGCTCTGCCGGATTCATCCTCGGAGACGAGGGCGGCGGCGCGAGGCTCGGCAGGCTTTTCATGGCCGATTTCCTCAAGGGACTTGTGCCGGAGCCGGTCGCGGGTGAGTTCGCCAGGGATTTCAAGGTTGACTACATGACCGTCGTGCAGAACGTCTACCGTGGCGAGGCCCCTTCAAAGTACCTCGGCTCATTCGCTCCGTGGATTCTTCAGAGGTACGGCACCTGTGAATATGTCCGCGGCCTTGTGGAGCAGAATTTCAGGGACTTCATCGAGAGGGCTTTGATGCAGTACGACATCGACAGGTACCCGGTGGGTGTAGTGGGCGGTTTCGGCTATGCCAACAGGAACATCATCAGGAAGGTAGCCGAACCTTACGGAATCCGTTTCTCCACAATCATCCCGGCCCCGATCGAAGGTCTCGTCGAATATCATTTAGGAAAGAAATAATAATGGCTTCGCCGGAGATGTTCCGGCATAAGATGTTATGGAAGATTCAAGAACAACAGAACAGTCCTCAAGGTATGACCACCTTGAGAAGATGTCCACAGAAGAGTTGCTGAACGCGATCAACACTGAGGACAGGACGGTTCCGGTCGCTGTGGCCGGAGCGATACCGCAGATTCGGAAACTTGTGGACGGCATCGTGGAGAGGGTTCCTCTCGGCGGTCGTGTGTTCTACCTCGGAGCCGGGACGAGTGGCCGTCTGGGCATAGTGGACGCTTCCGAGATCCCTCCGACCTACGGAGTCCACGACGTGTTCATCGGCTTCATGGCCGGTGGTGACAGCGCCATCCGCGACGCTGTGGAAGGAGCGGAGGACGACGTCGAGGGAGGCTGGAGAGACCTCCAGGCATATTCACCGACAAAGAATGATGTCGTGATCGGAATCGCGGCCTCTGGCACAACCCCTTATGTGATCGGGGCATTGAAGACAGCCCGCGAGAACGGCCTTCTGACAGGCTGCATCACCTGCAACGAGAATTCTCCGGTGGCCGCGGCCGCCGAGGTGCCTGTAGTGGTCGTTGTAGGGCCTGAGTTCGTGACCGGCAGCACCAGAATGAAGGCCGGCACGGCCCAGAAACTGGTTCTGAACATGATTTCGACTGTGTCCATGATCCGTCTCGGCCATGTCAAGGGCAGCAAGATGGTGGACATGCAGCTGACGAACCGTAAGCTCGTCGATCGCGGAACCAGGATGATCATGGGCGAGACCGGCATCGAGGACTACGACTTCGCCCGCAAGCTTTTGCTTGAATATGGTCAGGTCCGCGCGGCCGTGAACGCTTACCAGAAAGGTGAGGTTAAGTAGATGACGGTTCCGGAGACATTTCCATCAAAACTTTTGGAGGACGCTGTGCAGGCCATAGGCTCCCTTCCGGGGGTGGGCAAGCGCAGCGCCTTGCGCCTGGCCCTGCATCTGCTGCGGCAACCTTCTGAGAACGTGCACCATTTCGCCGACTCGATAGTCAAGATGAGGGACGAGGCGAAGTACTGCCGGCAGTGCTGGATGATTTCAGACGAGGACATCTGTCCGATCTGCGCCGACAAGTCCCGTGACCATAAGACTATCTGTGTCGTGGAGAATGTCCGAGACGTGATGAGCATCGAGAACACGGGGCAGTATCGTGGTGTTTATCACGTGCTTGGCGGAATAATCTCGCCGATCGCCGGAATCGGCCCGTCGGACATCACGGTCGCCCGACTGGTTGAAAGGGTAAGGGATATGCTCGTGTCCGGAGACGTGAAGCCAGAGGAGGTCGAGATAATCCTGGCCTTGAGCGGCGACGTGGAGGGCGAGACCACCTCATTCTACATCTACCGTCAGATTTCTGAATATCAAGTCAGAGTCTCATCCCTTGCCCGAGGTCTGGGTTTCGGGGATGACCTTGAATATGCCGATGAGCTCACTCTGGGACGCTCGATAGTCAACCGCCAGACTTTCAAGCCATAAGAATTTGCGGATGCTTGTATAAAAGCTTACCTGGCAATGTTATTATCGATAGTTGAATCCCTGCTTCTGGCCGCGTCGCTCTGCGCCGACTGCTTCGCTGTCTCGACGTGCTCAAGCGTCACCCTTAAAGGAATATCCTGGAGAAAGATCCTTCCGATCGCTTTCGTGTTCGGAGTAGTTCAGACTGCACTTATGGCCCTGGGCTGGCTGTTCGGCGACATATTCGTCGGACATATTCATAAAGTCGCCAGTCTCATAGGATTCCTGCTGCTGCTTTATGTCGGCGGGTCGATGATTCTGGGAGCCGTGAAGAACGAGGACGAGTCTCGCGACCTGAACGGCCTCAAGAATGTCATCATCGGGGCCGTGGCCACCAGCATTGACGCTTTCACCGTCGGCATCAGCCTTTCCATGGGTTTGGTCCCTACCGGCAAGATGATGATGAACCTCGCCGCCGTGTTCGCCGTGACGATGCTTTCCGTGATCGGAGGAATGTTCGGCGGTCAAAGAATAGGCTGCCGCTTCGGCCGTCCGGCGGAGCTGATCGGCGGCTCTGTCCTCATCCTCATCGGCCTGAACATCCTGCTGGGATTCATTTAGTTTTAGAGTCTTGGGACTAGGAGCGAAGCGACCGAAGGGGTTTCGGGGAAACCTTTCCCCGTGCCCCACCGGGGCTGTCGCGAAGCGACTGGGGGTTGGATGAAAAGTGCGCGAAGCGCGAAGCGACCGAAGGGGTTTCGGGGAAACCTTTCCCCGTGCCCCACCGGGGCTG
>ENA-OYWJ01000003-OYWJ01000003.1-human-gut-metagenome-genome-assembly--contig:-NODE-3-length-160319-cov-31.172752_pt1 | contig 160319 bp, 130 predicted proteins | sample MGYA00244169_ERZ653395 | MGnify/ENA primary metagenome ERZ653395 (study PRJEB26926, sample SAMN06165120) | human gut metagenome | biome: ENVO:00009003; feature: ENVO:2100002; material: ENVO:00002003...
ACGACTCATAAATCTACCCTTAATCGTGTATTGGATGATAGTTGCGGATTTTAGGGTTAATAAAATTAAACAAAATGGTTAAGTTTATCAGTTCTGTTGACCAGCAGTCCGAAGATGTTTTCATCCTCGATGCCGAAGCATTGTGCTATCTCTGTAACCAGTTCTTCCAAAGCTTTCCATATTCGTTCTGTTACACTGAGTTCTTCGCTTTTTCCAACAGCATCTTTAAACAAGCCACCGATAGTAGCATAGTAGTAAACCGCTTGGCGGCGGAGAGTATGTTGTACTGCATGGCAATAATAGCTATGCAGGCAATCTGAGAGGAGAAGTTGCGCATCTGATATTTGCCAAGGCCAAGATTTTGTTTGCTCTCTTCTTTGAAAAAGGTCTTTTCAGAAAGAGAAAGCGTGTTAGTATGTACATTACATTCCGCAGTATCAAGTTTGCAGTAGGATAAAAATCTATAAAAATTCTCTGCAATCCAATGAAATTTCAGGATGTCACTAACGCAGAGTTTCGCTTCAAAAAGGTCACCTGTAAAAGAAAAAGCACCTACAGAAACTCTGTAAGTGCTTGATTTCTAATGTGGACCAGCTTGGGCTTGAACCAAGGACCTCCAGATTATGAGTCTGTTGCTCTAACCAACTGAGCTACAAGTCCGACTTAAAGACAAAGATGCCTAAAAGTTTTGTGGATGCAAAGGTAGTAGGTTTATCTCAAATATCCAAATTTTTTTTGTAAAAAGTATCTAAATGAGCGGATAATGTTGCGGTTTAAGTTGAATTTGCGTAACTTTGTCAGCTGAACAAAATATCGGTGAATAATATAAATGAAGACAACGATACTATCTGAAGTTACTATATTTGAAAATAAGGCTGTTGCAACAATAGGCTTTTTTGATGGTGTGCATCGTGGACATCAGTTCTTGCTGAAGCATGTCGTAGACCTTGCTCACGAGAATGGTATGGAGTCGATGGCTATAACCTTCGATAAGCATCCGCGCCAGGTGCTAAATGCCGACTATCAGCCACAGCTACTCACTACACTTGACGACAAGCTTAAGCTATTGGCAGAAACAGGTATTGACCATTGCGTGGTGTTGCCGTTCACGAAAGTCCTTGCAGCTTTGTCGGCTTACGACTTCATGGATAATATAATGCGCACTAAGCTTGGTGTAGCAAAGCTCCTTATAGGCTACGATAATCGCTTTGGTCATAATCGTAGCGAGACTTTCGCCGACTATGTGCGCTATGGCAAGGAGATGGGCATAGAGGTAGTTCAGAACACGGCTTTAGATGTCGAAGGCATTATGGTTAGCTCTTCTGTGGTTCGTCGCCTTATATCTAATGGCGATGTGGAAACAGCTGCAAAATGCTTAGGTCGCTACTATAGTCTGCATGGCATCGTTACGAGTGGATATCATGAAGGCAGAAAGATAGGCTTTCCTACTGCCAACATCGACTTGGGAACAAGCTGCTTGCTTACTCCTGCTGGTGGAGTATATGCCGTAAAGGTTTGGCTTGATGGCGAAAGCGAGAGTAGGGTAGGTATGTTGAATATTGGCACTCGTCCTACTTTCGGAGGCAATGATGTGAGCATTGAAGTAAACATCTTTGGTTTTGCTGGCGATATATATGGTCAGAATATCAGAGTAGAATTCTGTAAGCGCATACGTAGCGAACATAAGTTTGATAATATTGATCAGTTGGTAGCGCAACTAAAGAAGGATAAAGAAGAAATCTCAAAACTATTTTGATTATGAATATAATGAAGAATAATAATGTCAAGGCAGCAGTAGATATAGTGCTCTACTTGATAGTTTTTGTGTTGCTGCAAGTGATATTCCTAAATGGAGCAGATCTCATGGGCAAACATTATGGTATAGATTCTGTTATAACAATGGCTGCAGGAACAGCCTTGAGTGGATTGATTACCATTGTAATTTTCCTTTGGAGACGATGGTCGCCATATTCAAGAGAATATATTGCCACACGCCCTTGGACAGCCTTGGTGTGGGTAGTTTTGCTTTCTTTGGGCACTATAATTCCTTCGCAATGGATGATAGAAGTATTAGATGTAGACATGCCAAAAGAAACACTTGAACTTATGACCAAGCTCTTAGGCACTCCTTGGGGATACCTCGCGGTAGGCGTATTGGCGCCTGTAGCCGAAGAAATGGTGTTTAGAGGAGCAATATTACGTCGTCTGCTCGAAGTGATGGGAGAAGGCAGAAAATGGTTTGCTATTATCATCTCAGCCTTACTCTTTGGGGCTTTGCATGCCAATGGACCACAGTTTATCCATGCTGCGCTTATAGGAGTGCTTCTTGGTTGGATGTATAGCCGTACAAACAGCATAGTGCCAGGAATGCTATTCCATTGGATAAACAACACTATTGCCTTTGTTGCATACAATATGATACACCAGGCTGCCGACGGCAAGCTGATAGATATATTCCAAGGCAATCAGCGTAGCGTGTATATGGCTCTTGGCTTCTCGCTATGCATATTCCTGCCCAGTCTCTTCCAGCTTGCTCAGCGATTAAAAAAGTAAGCTACGAATAATTTTACGGAGAGTTTAAGAAACAAGTACACGTATATGTATAAAAATGAAGGAATCATCTACTCAGTATATCGAGATAGATGATTCCTTCTTCGTTAATATGTTATGAAATTTGAGAGAAAACGAAACTTCACAGCCTCGTGAATGTTGTTTTACTAAACATGATTTAATTATAGAGAAAGCATAGAAATATAGTCTACTTTAAGATGTTTGACACCTGGCTTGACTGTGGGTCTGCGATGCTACGCTTCATGGAGTCAACCACAGCGCTATCGCCCATTGCCATAGATGTGCCCTGCTTTATGCTGTCGTAGCCATCGTAATAGCTGATTGCGTTGCCATTATTGTTGTTGGCAAATGGCACTTGCAAAGCGTTGACGAGTGTTAGTATTATTGCCACTGCAGCTGCCGCCTTTACAAGAGGGCGAAGCCTTTGTGTCATGCTGATGACCTTGGCCTTTACAGGAGTGCTCTCTTCTGTCATAGCCAATATCTTGGCATCGAAGTCCTCACCTAATACATCCTGTTTAGTTTCGGAAAGTTCGTAGGTGAACAAGTCCTTATATCTAAGCAACTCTACAGGCACGTCCTTTTGGCTGAAGAATGCTTTCAGGATGTCTTCTTCCTCAATGGAAGTCTCGCATCGCCAATAGCGTTCGAGTAGTTGGTTGATGTATTTATAGTCCATAGTCGTCTAATTCTTTAAAACGTTGTTTGATGGTTTGTCTGCCTCTGAAGATATTGATCTTTACCTGATCTTCGCTTATTAGCATTATCTCCGCCACTTCCTTATATGATTTACCTTCAAAGTCGCGAAGCTGTATGCATGTGCGTTGCTTCTCAGGCAGTTCGTCTACGATTCTTCTTACCAGTTGTATTCTGTCTTTCTGGTTCATTTCCTCGTAAGGATTGTTTAGAGCAGAAGGTCTATCTTGCTGATTGTCGTCGAGCGAATCGTGTTGGTTTCCCATTTTCTTTATCTTATCTAAGGCTAAGTTTCTGCATATTGTCATACAGAACGCCTCCATCGATTCTATCTCATCCCAACGTTCGCGTCGGTTCCAGACTTTTATCAGCGTATCCTGAACCACATCCTCAGCTTCTGCATTATTGCATGTAATGCGGAGAGCAAGCCGATAGAGATTGTTCTTCATCGGCAGAATGTCGTTACGGAAACTGACCTTTTTCATCTTGTTCTCTGTTTAATTGACGATTGGTTATGAGGATAGTTACAGTAAGAACTGTATTTTAACGTTTATTTAGTATTTCTCTACTTTTTATCTATGTTCTATACCTTAATATAATATATATAGCGTTGCAGAAATTCTATATTATAACCGAGGTATATTCACGTGGCGTATGTTGTTAGCCTCGTAGTATGGTGCCGTGCTTACCGTCGATGGAAGAAGCGAGGGTTATCACCACTTGCTTTACTCCATGTTCGATGGCGTTGAACGAGTTCTCGAGCTTAGGAATCATACCTCCAGCAACTGTTCCGTCGGCTACAAGAGCCTTAAACTCTTCAGGAGTGATGGAAGGGATTACGCTATCGTCGTCGTCAGGATTTGATAGTACACCCTTTTTCTCGAAACAGAACATCAGGGTTACGTCGTAATATGGTGCCAAAGCTTTTGCCGTTTCCGAAGCTATGGTGTCGGCATTGGTATTTAGTATGTTGCCATTGCCATCGTGAGTCAATGGAGCCATTACAGGCACTATGCCAGCCTCTACGAGGGTGTGAAGCATATTGCCGTTGGCATGGTCTACGTCGCCAACATATCCAAAGTCTATACCATCTTTCAATGGACGCTTATGCGAACGTATCATGTCGATGTCGGCACCTGTTAGTCCAAGGGCGTTTACGCCTACAGCCTGTAGCTTTGCCACGAGGTTTTTGTTTACCAATCCGCCGTATACCATAGTTACTACATTCAGCATCTCGCGGTCGGTGATGCGTCTGCCATTCACCATCTTGGTTTCTATACCCAGCTGTGCTGCAATCTTTGTTGCACTTCGACCTCCTCCATGCACAAGGACTTTGTTGCCCTCGATGGCAGCAAAGTCCTTAAGCAGTTGCATCAGCTGCGCTTCGTCTTCTACTACCGCACCGCCTACTTTTACAACAGTAATCTTTTCCATTGTCGTTATTCTTTTAGCTATATCCCCATCTGCTTATGCTGCAGAGAGGGATATAATGCTTTTATTATTCCAAATATGTATATCCGTAGAGACCTGAGCGGTAGGTGTCAAGGAATTCTTTGCCTTCTTCAAGACTAATCTTTCCTTCCTTCACACTCTTTGTTACCCATGTCTCGAGCTGGCGAACCAACTTCTTAGGGTTGTACTGCACATAGTCGAGCACCTCTTCTACGGTTTCGCCATCTATTATCTGGTCGATATGGTACTTGCCATCCTTAACAGAAATATGTACGGCGTTGGTATCACCAAACAGGTTGTGCATATCGCCAAGAATCTCTTGGTATGCTCCTACGAGGAATATGCCGAGATAATACGACTCGTTCTTTTTCAAGCTGTGGATAGGCAACACATGAGATGTATGACCCTCAGCCACAAAGTTTGCAATCTTGCCATCAGAGTCGCAAGTGATATCCTGCAATGTAGCGTTGCGAGTAGGACGCTCGTTCAATCGCTGTATAGGCACGATAGGGAACAACTGGTCGATAGCCCAAGAGTCTGGTAGACTCTGGAATAGCGAGAAGTTGCAGAAATATTTATCTGCCAACAGCTTGTCGAGATTCTTCAGTTCCTCTGGCACATGCTTGATGTTCTTTGCCAACACGTTTATCTCGTGAGCCACGCTCCAATACATACGTTCTATCTCTGCTCTTGTCTTCAAGTCTACGATGCCATGACTAAAGAGCTCAAGAGCCTCTTCGCGTATCTGCTCAGCATCGTGCCAATCCTCGAGCATAGAACGAGAGCTAAGGTTGTCCCAAATGTCGTAGAGGTCTTTCACCAGCTTATGGTCATCAGGCTTAGCCTCAAACTCCTCTGGCATCTCTGGCAAGCTTGCAGTCTCCAATACGTCAATCACCAATACTGAGTGGTGAGCCGTTAGCGAACGTCCACTCTCTGTGATGAGGTTTGGATGAGGAAGCTCATTCTTATCCGCAGCCTCTACGAAGGTGTAGATACAGTCGTTGACATATTCCTGGATGCTATAGTTGACAGAGCTTTCGCTATTTGACGAGCGAGTGCCATCATAGTCAACGCCAAGACCACCACCACAGTCAACAAACTCCACCTTATATCCCATCTTATGAAGATTGATATAGAATTGTGAAGCCTCACGAAGAGCTGTCTGTATACGACGAATCTTTGTTATCTGCGAACCAATATGGAAATGGATTAGCTTCAAGCAGTCGTGCCATCCCTTCTTCTCCATGATGTCGAGTGCCTGCAGCAGTTCAGCGCTGGTAAGACCAAACTTAGAAGCATCGCCGCCACTCTCTTCCCATTTGCCGGAGCCACATGATGCAAGCTTTATTCTGATACCGAGGTTAGGCTTCACGTTGAGCTTCTTTGCTACAGTAGCAATTGTCTCAAGCTCGTTCAGCTTCTCAACCACGATGAAGATACGTTTGCCCATCTTCTGAGCCAACAGCGCCAACTCTATATATGCCTGGTCTTTATAGCCATTACATATTATCAGCGAGTCGCTTTGGCATTGCACAGCCAATACTGCATGAAGCTCAGGTTTTGAACCAGCTTCAAGTCCGAGGTTAAACTTTCTGCCGTGCGAGATTATCTCCTCTACCACAGGCTGTATCTGGTTAACCTTGATAGGATAAATTATGAAGTTCTCACCCTTGTAGCCATATTCCTTCTTTGCCACGTCAAAACAGCTGGCAGTCTTTTCGATACGGTTGTCGAGGATGTCTGGAAAACGCAATAGCACAGGCGATGTGACATCGCGCAATGCCAGTTCGTCCATAACCTCGCGGAGGTCAATCTGTGTCTTGTCCTTACAAGGAGTGACATATACATTTCCCTTGTCGTTGACTCCAAAATACGAAACGCCCCAACCATTAATGTTGTAAAGCTCTCGTGAGTCTTCGATAGTCCATTTCTTCATTCTTCTTTTATTCGATGTTTAGCAGTTCTTTTACTTTTTCTACTGAAATCTTTATCTTCTCATAGTTGTCCATGAGGTCTACGTTGAGAGTGTATTTAGCCTTTTCATAGAAAGGCTTGCGCTGTTCCAACTGTTCGTGGATAAACTCGCGAACCTCGTCAGGAGTCTTGTTCAAGAGCAAAGGGCGTACGGTCTTTCCCATCTTCAGATGTCCGTATAGCACCTCTGGCGAAGCCTTTAGATAGATGGTGTCGCCCTGCTGATTGATGTAGTCTATATTGTCGAAGAAGCATGGAGTGCCTCCGCCACAACTAATGATAACATCCTCAAACTCTGCCACCTCGTGAAGCATATTGCGCTCAATCTCTCGAAAGCCCTCTTCGCCAACGCTGTCGAAGAGTTGCTTTACCGTTTTGTGCATTCTGCTCTCTATATACCAGTCGAGATCGTAGAAAGGCAATCCAAGCTCCTTGCTTAGTGCCTTGCCTACGGTAGTCTTTCCCGACCCCATATATCCTATGAAGATAATCCTCGTCATGATAGTTTTCGTTTATTTCTTTCTTGCCTTTGGTTCTGGTGCAGCGTTTATCACCTCCATACATTGTTCGTAGGTAAGATCTGCTGCATTCTCGTGCATAGCCTTTGGCAAACGATAGTTCTTGCCGTCGTAGGCGAGATAAGGACCATAGCGTCCGTTCAGCACTTCCAACTTAGTATCCTCGTTGAAAGCTTTGATATGGCGTTGTTGCTCCTGCTTGCGCTTGTCCATGATAATGGTTATAGCGCTTGTGAGAGATATTGTCATTGGGTCTTCGCCCTTTGGCAGCGAAGCATATTTCTTGTTGTGCAATACGTAAGGTCCAAATCTTCCTGCTCCGATAACCACAGGCGAACCTTCGAAGTCGCCCAATGTGCGTGGAAGCTTGAATAGTTCAAGAGCCTCTTCGAGTGTGATAGTCTCGATACTCTTATCTGCAGGCATCTGAGCAAACTGTGGCTTATCATTGTCCTCAGCCGAGCCAATCTGTACAGCAGGTCCGAAGCGGCATATCTTCACATACACAGGCTTGCCAGTCTTAGGGTCGTTGCCAAGCATACGTTCGCCAGCCTTATGCTCTGATCTTTCGTTCATCACCTTGTCTACCACAGGCTCAAAGTCTTTGTCGAAAGTCTTCATCATCTGTAGCCATTCCTCTTTGCCTTCGGCTATTTGGTCGAACTGCTCCTCCACACGTGCGGTGAAGTTGTAGTCCATAATCTCTGGGAAGTTCTTCATCAAGAAGTCGTTAACCACCATACCGATATCTGTTGGCAACAGCTTACCCTTGTCAGAGCCAGCCATCTCGGTCTTGGTCTTCGAAGTCTTAACGCCATTCTTCAAGGTGTCTATCACGTATGTGCGTTCCTCTCCATTCTTGTCACCCTTCTGCACATATTCGCGCTGCTGGATGGTAGAGATTGTTGGAGCATAGGTAGAAGGACGGCCGATGCCCAATTCCTCAAGCTTGTGTACAAGGCTTGCTTCAGTATATCTGGTAGGACCCTGGCTGAATCTTTCTGTAGATGTTATCTCCTCCTGCTGTAGCTCGTCGCCTTCGTTGATAACTGGCAACAAATCTGATTCTTCTGCATTCTGGTTGTCGTCGTCGGTAGACTCTGTGTAAACCTTCAAGAATCCGTCGAATGTAACAACCTCGCCATTAGCAACAAACTTATACGAAGAGTTGTTTACGTCGATAGTGATAGTTGTCTTCTCCAACTGTGCATCAGCCATCTGCGAAGCTATGGTGCGCTTCCATATCAAGTTGTATAGGCGGCGCTCCTGTACAGTTCCCTCTATGGTCTGCTGATCCATAACAGTAGGGCGGATAGCCTCGTGAGCTTCCTGAGCACCCTTAGAACTTGTGTGGTAGTTGCGTCTTTTTGAGAAGTTGTCGCCATAAAGCTCCTTCACCAAAGCTTCGCTACCATCGAGTGCCAACTGCGATAAGTTCACACTATCGGTACGCATGTATGTGATGCGTCCGTTCTCATATAGATGCTGAGCCACCATCATGGTCTGGCTAACAGTAAAGCCAAGTTTGCGGGCTGCCTCCTGCTGAAGTGTAGATGTTGTGAAAGGAGGAGCAGGCATACGCTTCAAAGGCTTCTTCTGTATAGAAGCTACGGTGAAGTGAGCATCCTTGCATTGATTCAAGAATTCCACAGCCTCTTCGTGAGTCTTGAATCGAGTGTCGAGTTCTGCCTTTAGCTCGCTCTTTGTGCCATCGGCTCCAGTAACCTGGAATATGGCATTCACTCTGTAGTATGGCTCACTCTTGAAAGCCTGCATCTCGCGCTCACGCTCTACGATGAGTCTTACAGCTACACTCTGCACACGTCCGGCAGAGAGTGATGGTTTAACCTTGCGCCACAATACTGGCGAGAGCTTAAAACCTACTATACGGTCGAGCACACGGCGAGCCTGCTGTGCATTCACAAGGTTCATGTCGAGAAGGCGTGGAGTCTCTATAGCCTTAAGAATAGCCGACTTAGTAATTTCATGGAACACGATACGCTTTGTCTTCTCCTCGTCCAATCCTAATACTTCGCAAAGGTGCCAGCTGATGGCTTCTCCTTCGCGGTCCTCATCGGATGCCAACCAAATCTGCTTTGCCTTCTTTGCATTGCTCTTTAGTTCTGCAACGAGTTTCTTCTTCTCCTCAGGAATCTCATAGTGAGGCATCATTGTCTTTTCATCAATACTCAACTCACGTTTCTTGAGGTCACGAATATGTCCGTAGCTCGACATCACCTTGAAGTCGGAGCCTAAAAACTTCTCTATTGTCTTAGCCTTTGCGGGGCTCTCTACAATCACTAGATTTTCTTGCATACTACGAAATGTATAAATTATGGGGCACAAAAGTAATTAAAACTTTTCTTATACCTTATTATATATCTATATTTTTGTTTTTTTTAAGGATTTGTGATGCAAAGATGATACAAAAAGCACAAAAACCTGTTTTTATTTGGTAATTTCGATAATATTCGCTATCTTTACGGCAATTTTATGAATTAAAATATGTTATTTTTGACACTCAAACAGCAGTTTTGTTTAACGTGGCTTCCGTTCTTACTCCTGAGACGAGAAGAATTGTAAACCGTCAACGGAAGTCTCAACTTGACATTTACCTTTATTATTGTGCCTATTGACGGAGACGCAACGACTGACAAATTTTATTGATACATGAAGAAATTTACGTATTCGTTTCTTAGCATTTTGATGCTATTGTTAGCTATGCCGCTTGGGGCATTGGCAAGAACTACCGTGACTTTCGATTTTGCAGCTAATCCGTGGGGATTGCCTTTGAGTTCTAGTAACACTGGTGAAGTAGACAAGGGTGCCATTACATCTCCAATTTTGCAAGATGGAGTAACTCTGACAACTACTGATGGTACTAACAAAACCAAGATGTGGGTAACTAATAGTGCTATTGACTTACGTGTTTATAAGAATGGCGGCTCATTCACTTTCACAGCCCCTGAAGGTAAGGTAATAGAAAAAATAGAATTTACAGCAACAGATTTTAAGAGTACTCCTGAGGTCGGAACTTGCACTTCTAAAACTTGGGTCCAGCCTAAAGAACAGGTGAATGCCGTGAAGTTTACTGCAACTGGTACAAATAAGATTGAAAAGGCAGTCCTCACTATCGCAGATCCAGGCGAAGGTGCAGAAGTAGTTGTATTGCCAGAGATTGCAGACTTCGCTTCTCTCAAGGCTTGTGAGAAAGATAAGGCTGTGAAGCTTACAATTACTAATGGTAAGGTGCTTTATGTTGCAGGCAAAGATTTGATAGTTGAAGACGCTACAGGTGCTATCGACTTCTATAACTGGGGTATTAAAGCAACAGCAGGTCAGGTAATCAATGGTACTATAGAGGCTAAGTATAGTGAATTTATGGGTATGCCACAGGCTGCAAAGACTGCTAATACCGATGTTACAGCTCTTACCATTACTGATGGCGACGCTGTAGCTCCTGTAGCAATGGAATTTGCTGACGCTATGAAGGCTACTTCTTATTTGAAGTATGTCACACTTACCGATTTTACTATCGAAGAGGCTGATGGTAAGACATACCTCGTAAATGGCGAAAACAAGATTCAACTTTACAACAAGTTCAATGTTGAATATACTCTTCCTGAAAATATTCAGAGCATTAGCGGTATCATCATTCCTTTCGTAGCAAAGGGTTCTACTGATGTTATTGTAGAAATTGCTCCTACAAGCGCTGAGGATATCGTTGCTAAGCCAGAAGGTCCTGCTTATCCAGAGGCTGGCACATATTATATCAAGAATGTTGCTACAGGCAAGTTTATGGCTGCTGGTAGCTCTTGGGGCTCACACGCTATTGTTGACGACCATGGCTTTGATGTAAAACTTGCAACATTGGAAGAGGGTAAGTATACTATCGACACTCAGATTTCTAATGGCGGTGTCAAGAACTTCTTGAATGGAGAATTTACCGATGGTGCTTCATTCACATGGACATTCGTAGCTACAACTGCTACTGATGGTACACCTGCATTCTATATCAATAATGGTGAGAAGAACCTCTCGGCTCAGGAAGGTAATCAGGATGTTGTTCTTCAGACAACTGATAATGACTATGCTAAGTGGGTGTTCGTTACAGAAGCTGAGCGTATTGCTGCCCTCGCTAATGCTACTGCAGAGGCTGGTATGGATGCTACATGGCTTATCAAGGGTCACAACATCGGACGCAACGATACACGTAACAATACATGGCAGGGAAGCGTGAAGCCTGGTGGCGACGTCACCAATATGAACGCAGAGAAGTATAATACCGACTTCGATGTTAACCAAACTATTAAGGTTCCTAATGGAAAGTATGTTTTGGAACTTCAAGGTTTCTATCGTAATGGTGAAATAAAAATTTCTGCACCAGCTCACCTTAATGGTAGCGAAAATCTTTATGCAAAAGCTTACGCAAATACAGTAGAGACATCATTACCTTCTGTCTATGCAGATGCAGGCAAGGTAGATGCTGGTTCTTCTGCAGAAGGTATCGGAGGCAAGTTCCCAAATAGTCAGGCTGATGCAAGTAAATTCTTCTCGGCTGGTGCCTATAATTTGGCTCTTGATCCAGTGGTTGTTTCTGACGGAACATTAAAAATTGGTGTTAAGAAGGTTGAGAAGGTGGCTGCCGACTGGGCTTGCTTCGACAATTTCCGTCTTACATACTATGGAGAGGTTAACGATGTCGCTGTATTCAAAGAGGCTTACGAGGCAGCTCTCGCAGCTGCAAAGGCTGCAGTTTCTGATGATACTTATGCAGAAGTTGTTGGCGACGAGCGTACTGCTTTGACCGCAGCTATTGATGCTAACAGCACAGTTGCAGAGGAAACTAAGGAGGCCTATATTGCTGCAACAACAGCTCTCAATGAGGCTACCAATACATTCAAAGGTGCTAAGGAATCTTATGTAGCATTGGCAACAGCCAAAGCTCAGTATAAGGATTTCGATGTTGCTGCTTATAAGTATGCAAGCGAAGAGAAGGCTTCTGCACTTGCAGATGCTCTTGTAGCTACAGCCAAGAATGCAGAGGAAGCTACAGCTAAGGCTTCTGCTCTTGTTGCTGCTGTTCGTTCTATCGTTGAGTCTAATGCTTTGGCAGAAGGCGTAGAGGGTGCTACCAACTATACCGAGTCTATCAAGAACCCTAACGCTGAGGCCTTGGAGGGTTGGACAACAGCTCTTGGTGAAATCAACAAGGGTGCTATTAATATTAAGACAGCAGAACCATTCACCGATGCAGAAGGAAACTCTACTCACTCTTACTTCGATGGTGGTAGCTGGAATGACAATGCTTGGGATGTAACATTCTCTCAAGACGTAACTTTGCCTAAGGGTAAGTACTTGCTCACAGCAACATCACGTGCATCGGCAGATCTTACTTCATTTGCACTCTTTGCAGGTGAGGCTCGTGCTGAAATGAAGCATGTTGGTGCTTCAGGCGAACTCTTCGATCGTGGTTGGAACGATAACTCTGTAGAGTTTGAGGTTACCGAGGATGATGCTGTCGTAAACCTTGGTGTACAGGGTGTAACCGATAAGCAACATCAGTGGATGTCATTCACACGCTTCCGTCTTGTTAAGGTAGGCGAAGTTGCTCCTGCTTACACCGAAGTTAACAGCATCGCTGAATTGCGTGCTATTAAGGTTGAGAGCGAATTGGATGAAGTACCAGTTAAGTTTAACCTCCACGATGCTAAGATTACTGCTTTGCACAAGAGTAGTTACGGAGGTATGGAAATGATAGACTTCGCTATTTTGGAAGATGCTACAGGTGCTATTGATATAAGCGATCTTATGATGGAGGCAACTGCTGAAGGTTTGTTAGAAGGCAACTTTGAGGAAGGTTCAGTTCTCAATGGTACCCTTTATGCAACATACAACTGGCCTAACTCTCTTTGTGTATCAGAGGATACAGAAAAATCACAAATAACACCTACTCCTTCAACAGTAGTACCTACCGAGGCAACTCTTGCTGAAGTTATTAAGCCAGAGAACGATTTACGCTTGTTTAAACTCCAAGATGTAACTATTAAGAATGTGGGTACAGAGGAAACTCCAAACTTTGATATCTGTCAGGGTGAACAGTCAATACAGCTTCGTGATGCTTTCGCATTATGGTTCTCTGATGGAAGCAATATGCCAGAAAAGCTTCAGAGCGTTACAGGTATTTTGTATGCAGAGTACGAATCATTAGATCAGGAAACTCCTAAGTATTTCTTTACTCCTTTATCTTATGAGGCTGCTCCTGCAGCACCTATCGAGGTTAACAGCATTGCAGAGTTGAACAAGCTTGGTGAAGAGAACGAAGGTGCAACTATTAAGTTGAAGCTTACAGATGCTCAGATTACTGTAGCTGACGCTTCAATGTCTTCTGCAATCATCGAAGATAAGACTGGCGCATTTAATGCTCAGTACTTCTTTGCTGAGGCTGTTGGAAAGGAAATGTTGAAAGACGAATTCAAACAGGGTGTAGTTCTCAATGGCTATCTCTATGCAAAATATAGCTATGGTTCTATCGAGGTATGTGAAAACACAGCTAATTCAGATATTACTACTACAGAGGCTCCTGTTGTTCCTACCGAGGCTGACTTCGCTGAGGTATTGAAGGCAGAGAACAACTTCCGTCTCTATGAGTTCAAGAATATTACTGTTAACAAGAATGTGTCTGATAAATTCCAGCTTGTTAAGGGTGATACTAAGGCTGAAATCGCTGACAGAACTCACTCACTCGACGAGTCTATGATGGCTAATGTAGAGAGCGTAGTTGGCTACTTCCGCATAGCAGGTGATGAAGCTGAATTCACACTTCTCTCTTACAAGACAGCTACTCCTGATGGTATCTCTGCTCTTGAGGTTGCTGCTAAGAATGCTGCCGTTTACAACTTGAATGGTGCAAAGGTTCTTGGTGCAGGTGAGTCTGTTAAGGGCTTGGCTAAGGGTATCTACGTAGTAGGTGGCAAGAAGATCGTTGTTAAGTAAACAGACATCTATGAAAAGGCATCCTGCCTTATTAGATAAATAAAAAAGAAACGGCATTCGCAATGTGCGAATGCCGTTTCTTTTTTATGTTAGCTCTTTTATTTGCGCTCTTATATATACACTTTTTCGTATGCAAATACTTGCGCAGAACAATGCTCTCAGTACCGATTTTGATACCAGTAAGGTGGTACTGGAGTTTCACCTATCTGGTACTGGAGTTTCACCTATCTGGTACTGGAGTTTCACATAGGTGGTATTGCAGTAACACTAATATGGTACAGACGATGCAACTAAGAGGCTTTATTTGCTTATCTTATAGCTCTTTTTGTTGCCCTTATTTCCGCTTAGACTAACAACGTAAATGCCATGACCGAGAGAGCTGTAGGCTGCAGATAATGATGAGGCTCCGTTGCCTGAACTTATTGTTCTGCCATACATGTCGGTTATTATCCATGAGGTGAAGGCTGTAGCCTCGGCTTTAGGACTATCTATTCCTGTTGCTGCATCCCAAAGGTCAAGTTCCTCGGTGTTGAGCACATAGCAGTCAGACTGATTTGTAGGATTATAGTTTGCTACGAAAGCCACTACATTCATCTTTGTCATATCCCAAGCTTCATCAAGAGTGGTGTTGTAGTTGCACTTATATCCATTTTCGATATCTATCTTGTCGCCCCAAGTTGGAGTCAAAGATACTCGTGGCGAATGACGATGATAGAAACCACCCTTAGCGCCAGTTTGTCGCTTTGTAAAGATGCTGTCTTCGGTGAGGAATACATATAGGCGAACGCTGTCAGGAGTAGCCAATGGCAATAGTTGTTTGTCCTCTACCTGTATGCTTACGTTTCTTGTCGAAGTGTTTAGCTCCTTAGTGATGTTTACTGTTGCAAGCGCCGGAGTCTGCTTAGCCATTTTGTATGCCTCCAAAACGTTTTCTGCTGAGGCTTCAAGGATAGGAGTTTCGTACTTGAATATCTCAGGCAATGTTTTGCGGAAGTCGCTACGGTCTACGAGCATAGCAGGCGCAAAAGTGCGATAAGAAGGATAGAACCATTCATATTCTGAGCTTGTAGGAATGGTGTATTTATCAGTCATGAAGCCTGCATGATGACCAATCTCTATGATATCGGTCAAGTCTTTTATAGCATTGTTGATAGCCAAGTGGGCAGCAGGACAGCTAGAGCAATTCTCGGTAGAGAATGTTTCCAACAACACCTTGCGGTCTTGATAAGAGTTGCGGCACTTAGTTAGCACGCTCTCCGACCAGTTGTCGGTAGCCACAGCATCAGCCTCGTCGTTCACGCTCTTTATGCAGAGGCGGAGGTTGTAGTCGCCAGTTGCAGGTACTTTCATCTGCGACAATTCAAACGACCCCTCGCGGCGTGATGATGTTTGCAGACCTTCTACGCGCTCAGAGCATAGCTCCTTGTCGCCATCGTATAGAGCAAAGGTAAGGCTGTGTACAGGAGCAACACCAAGGTTTTGGTATTTTCCGAAGTAGTTGATTACTTGTCCTGGTTTTACGTAGCTTGGCATATTTGTTACGCCCAATCTTACATTTTGCCGAGGCTTATTGTCGCCAGCTATCGTGGCAAGCAATGAAGCACTATAGTTGTCTTCGTATAATGTCCATTTACCATTTTTACCCTTGATATATTCAGGATTCTTCACCAGCTGAGTGCCGTAGCATATATATCGGCTCTCTTTGATGGGTGTAGCCAATATATAGGGCAGAACCATCTATGGTGTAAGGCTTAGCAAGCTTGAATGTATTCCATTTAGCCTTTTTGGCATCAACGGTCTCCTTGTAGAAAGGTTCGCCGTTGAGGTCGTGGCTCAGGAAAATGGTTATAGCTCCGTTTGCTGTTGTGTCTGGAAAAGCAATCAGAATGTTGATGAGCTGACAACCCTTGTATGCCGACATATAGTCAGCATCGAAGAATATAGCAGAGCCTACGTCGGTAGCGCCCTTTACAGATTCCAAACCAGCCGACGATTTCTTATTGTTGCCTATGATAAGGTCGGTATTTGCTGTATCGGCATACGCATTAATACCAAAAAGAACCATGAGCGCAGCGCCCATGATTCTCTTTTTGTTATTTGATATAAAGCTCATAATAGAGTTTTTTGTTATACTATTTGTAATAGCTTACTTTGCAACCTTGAAAGTCTTTTCGCCCTTAGCGGTTTCAACCTTCACGATGTATGTGCCAGCAGCCTTGCCTGCGAGGTTTGCAGGTGTGCCTTGAGCAACGGTAGCTACAAGAGTACCATTTGCTGCATAAACCTTAGCTGAAGTATATTCGCCATTGATATAAACGAGGTTGCCACCAGCGTAGCTGATGCTAACGTGGTTGCGAATGTTCTCGATGTTCTTAACGGCATTAACGTCTGATTCGTATTTGATAACAGGGTAGTTCCATGTAACGCCAGAATCATCACCAGCCAAACCACCACCAGCAATTACCTTACCATCATTGCTGCAGCACATTGCAGGGGATAAATCTGTTTTGGCGATTTGCTTGCCGCCACCACCGCAAGTAAATATCTCGTCTACATAAACGAGCTTGTCGTCGTTGGTGAATATGAATGGTTTAACCATTCCTGCAGCATCAACATAGTAGCCATACATGTTGCCCTCGCCATCGATAGAGAGAATTGTACCTCCATTAAAGTTTGTTTCTTCCTGGTCTTCACTTTCCTCTTCGTCGCCAGTGTATCCTTCACCACAGTTGAAGAGCTGTACAAGTTCGCCATCACGAATGAAAGCAGGATTGAAACCACCGCTACCAGCAACATTCAAACCAACGATAGTCTTGCCATCGTCGCTGATGTCGCGAACAAAGAATTGGGTGAAAGTTGCCGAGTCTGCCTGCTCAACGAGCTTGCCATCTACATAAAGCTTGTTGTGGCCTGCTTTTCCGAGGGTGTTGAACACAGTATTTATAACATAGCTATCTCCCTTCTTTTCCCAAAGAATAGGGCAGTAGCGTATAATGTCATAAACCATTCCTTCAAGGATAGTCTTTTCGCCAACCTTAATACTTGCATGACCTGCGATATACTTGCCATCGCCAGTTATGGCGCGAGCCTCCTGTGAGAAGTTCTCGGTTTTAGCTTGCGTTAAAGAGTAGTCTGCTGGTACAGGAAGTTGATGCCAATCGCCAGTTATAGTACGCCATCCAGGATAAGCCACGGTTGCCTTCTACTCGTTCTCGCGCTGCTCGAAGCTACCAACGATGATACCATCGTTAGAAACGTCGCATGCAGAGATGCGGTTGCATGTTGTGCCGAGTGGAGTAAGCTCTGTAGGGTCTGAGAGCTGCCATAGAAAAGCACCTCCCAGACTGAAACAAATCTGTGCGTCGTCGTAGCCTACTGCATATTTACCATTTGATGATACATGCTGGAAATAGCCAGCGGCATTCACTTGATCACCATACTCAGGGTCTGCGATAGGGAAATCTTTGAAATCCTGCACTAAATAATCCTGTGCATTAACTGTTTGTGGGGCATAAAACGCAAGTGCGGTAGCACAAGCTCAGGTAAGTAAAAGTTTGTTCATATTATAGCCTTTTAAATTAATAATTATCGTTAATCGTGCTGCAAAAGTACGGAATTATTCTTGTAAGTTCAAAGTTTTTGCCAACAATTGTTGACATATTACTATTAAAAATGGCTCATATTGTGATAAAACTGTAATAAATATGTGCAGTAATGGAAAAAATAGTCTAATTTTGCAAGCGCTTAGCAGACATAACGATAGTCGGGGAGCATATATTTAAAGGAAATATTATAGTTAAGATACAATATGGTATTAAATTATATTTGGATAGCTTTTTTCGTGATAGCATTCGTCTTTGCTATCATAGGACTTGCCATGGGAGATACCACCATCTTCCAAAAGATAGTAGACTCTACCTTCGATTCTTCAAAGAATGCCTTTGAGATATCGCTCGGACTCACCGGAGTGCTTGCCCTTTGGCTTGGTATTATGAAGATAGGCGAGAAGGCTGGGGTAGTGAATGTGTTGGCTCGGGCGCTAAGTCCTGTATTCACCAAGCTGTTTCCAGATATTCCTAAGAATCATCCCGTGATGGGAAGCATATTTATGAATATTGCATCAAATATGCTTGGCTTAGATAATGCTGCAACTCCTACAGGATTGAAGGCTATGGCACAGATGCAGGAGCTGAATCAAAAGAAGGATACGGCAACAAATCCGATGATAATGTTCTTGGTGCTCAACACTTCAGGACTAACCATCATCCCAACCACCATCCTTGCTTTCCGTGCGTCGTATGGTGCAGCACAGCCTACCGACATATTTATCCCAATATTGTTGGCTACACTTGTGGCAACTCTTGCCGGCATCATCGTTACCTCGCTTTGGCAGCGTATAAACATTCTGCAGCCTGTGTTGCTCTTCACCATCTTTGGCATGTGTGCCTTTGTGGGCATCATAATCTGGGGCTTTGGTCAGATGGATAAAGACACGATGAATACTGTGACTACGGTGGCATCGAATATGATACTCCTTGGCATCATTCTCTGCTTTATCTTGGCAGGCTTTTTCAAAAAGGTGAATGTATATGATGCTTTTATAGAAGGAGCAAAAGAAGGTTTCACTACTGCTGTAAAGATAATCCCTTATCTTGTTGCTATCCTTGTTGGCATCGGAGTGTTTCGTGCTTCGGGAGCTATGGATATGGTTATTCGTGGCATTTCATGGTCGGTAGAACAATGTGGTTTTAACTCCGACTTCGTAGGTGCTCTGCCTACTGCTATCATGAAGCCGCTATCGGGAAGTGGAGCACGAGGTATGATGCTCGAGGCAATGAAGAATTATGGTCCAGACTCCTTTGTTGGTCGCTTGAGTTGCATCTTCCAAGGTTCTACCGATACCACCTTCTATATCCTTGCAGTATACTTCGGTAGCGTTAGCATCAGAAACACTCGTCATGCTGTTGCTTGTGGTCTGCTCGCTGACCTTGCAGGAGTGTTTGCAGCAATAGCGGTTGCATACATGTTCTTTTAAAAGGTAAAAAGGTAAAAAAGTTAATAAAATATGGCAAGTCTGAAATCATTAGCAAAAGATACTGCTATTTATGGTATGAGCAGTATTATTGGCAGATTCTTGAACTATCTGCTGGTGCCACTATACACGGCAAAGATTAGTGCCGCAAGTGGTGGCTATGGTGTTATCACCAACATGTATGCCTATACGGCATTAATCCTCGTTATATTGACTTACGGTATGGAGACCACCTTTTTCCGCTTCGTCAATAAAGAAGAGGAAAACTCGGAGAAAGTATACCATACCGTGTTGTGTATGGTTGGAACAACATCATTGCTGTTCATCGCTTTGGTGTTCCTCTTTATTTCCCCTTTAAGCAATATGATGGGCTATGCCGATCATCCTGCTTATGTATGGACAATGTTTGTCACCGTGGCGATAGATGCGTTCCAATGTATACCGTTTGCATACCTTAGATTTAAGAAGCGTCCACTGAAGTTTGCTGCTTTCAAGTTGCTCTTCATCGGTATGAATATCTTGCTCAACATCGTTTACTATGTCTTTATGGATGGTCACGACGTGGGCTATGCCTTCTATATCAACCTTGTTTGTACAGCTTCTATCACATTCTGTTTCTATAAAGAGATTATCGAAGGCTTCCGTGGCGAAAAGGCTTCGTGGGCAGAAACAAAGGTGCTCATCAAGAAGATGCTTGGCTATAGCTGGCCTATCCTTGTGCTTGGTATAGCTGGAATATTGAACCAGACTGCCGACAAGATTCTATTCCCATATATATATAAAGGTGCAAATGCCCACGAACAACTCGGTATCTATGGTGCAGCATCAAAGATTGCCATGATAATGGCGATGATAACTCAGGCTTTCCGCTTTGCCTACGAACCTTTCGTTTTTGGCAATGCTAAAGAGAAAGACAATAGAAAGATGTATGCTTCGGCAATGAAATACTTTGTTATCTTCACCCTCTTGGCTTTCCTTGTGGTGGTAGGATATATGGATTTGCTTCGCCATATCATCGGTCGCGACTATTGGGAAGGCTTGAATGTAGTGCCTATTGTGATGGCTGCCGAGATAATGATGGGAGTATATTTCAATCTTAGCTTTTGGTATAAGCTCATTGATAAAACCATCTGGGGAGCTTACTTCTCGGGCATCGGCTGCTTGGTGCTTATAGCCATCAACGTTATCTTTGTGCCTATCTATGGCTATATTGCTTGTGCTTGGGCTGGCTTTGCAGGCTATGGTACAGCTATGGTGTTGTCTTATATCGTGGGTCAGAAGAAATATCCTATCGACTATCCTGTTAAGGATATTATGATATATGTGGTTCTTGCCATAGTGCTCTTTGCAGGCATGACCCAGGTAAACAAATATCTGTCTCCAATAATGGCTCTCGCTGCTAATACCGTTCTTATCCTCATCTTCACAGCCTATCTCGTGAAAAAGGATTTCCCTTTGAGCAGTCTGCCTGTAGTTGGTAAGTATTTTAGAAAGTGAGAGAGCGACTATCCAGCAGACTTTGTCTGAACGATATTGCCGAGCTAAGCGCAGTAGTGGCAGGCAACGAGAATAATCATCGAAAGGAAGAGCTTTATCAGCTTTCTTTCGATGATAACAATCGTGTGGCAAACAACGCCTTTTGGATATTTACTCATTTCGATGATTTCAATAACCAATGGCTCTATCAGAAGCATGATGATTTGATAGATAGAGTTATTGTTGAGAATAATGAAACCAATCGCCGTCTGATGCTCTCCCTCCTTCTTCGTCAACCATTCGAAGAAGAATCTCTTCGCTCCGATTTCATCGACTTCTGTGAGTCAAAGATAACAGCTTGTTCGCAGCCTTATGCCATTAGAGCATATTGCATGAAACTTGCCTATGAGCAAATGAAGTATTATCCAGAATTGCTCGCTGAGCTAAAGGCTACATTGGATATGCTATCGCAAGAACCCTTGTCGCCCGCCTTGCAGTCAGCTAAGAATCAGGTGATGAAGAAAATAAAGAAAAGCCTTGGTGGTAAATAGTTTTAAGCCGTAAAAAGCCTTATATATTAGTCCTGAAAGTTATCGTAATTACACTTTTTAGTTCGACTTTTTGTAGTTTGCCACACTTTTAAGGACGACTTTTTGTGATTTGCCACACTTTTAAGGACGACTTTTGGCAAAATCTTAAATAAAAAAGGTATCTTTGCAACATCGTATTAAGCAAACAACGTCTATGAGTAAAGAAAAAGCCAACAACGACTTTGCAGCCTTCGACGAGTATCTTCGACAAGGTGAGCCTTCGCAGAAGGAGAGTGCTGAGAACTGGAAGACGGCTATCGGATTGCAGGCTGTAGATGGGCTGCAACCATCAGCGTATCTCATAGATGTGGCTAAACGAAATATTGAAGGAGAAATTTCACCATCCAATATCTCCGTTCGTTAGGCTATGAAGTGAATAACGATATGTTTGCCCAGCATTCCTGGTACTTCCGCAATGCTTTGGTTCGTGCCAACTATCGCAACATTCAAAAAGGTATAGAATACTCTCCTGTCTACCTGGTTCGTTTCTTCAGGAACTTACTTCTAAAAGATGGTTGGGTTCTAAAAAACAGGTACTTGCATATCCGACCGACCGATGATTGGAAAGAACAGCCGAACTTAAAGGATCCTCATTATAATAAAACCTTGCAAAAGGTGGACAGAAAAAGTGGACAGAAAAGTGAATCGGTAGATAGAAAAGGTGGACAGAAAACAAAAGTCTCTATCATACGAATGATAAAAGACAATCCTTCAATTTCTTCTATCGAAATGGCAAATCTAATCGGAATTAATCGAAGTGCAATATCAAAGCACTTAAAGAAATTAAAAGAAGACCACATTATTAAACGTGAAGGTCCTGCAAAAGGTGGAAAATGGATAATAATAACATCATAATAAAAACAGAAAAACAAGTAATGAAGAAAAAAGCAACAGTCCTTATCGCTTCGATGATGGCATTCTGCGGACTCAACACCGCACATGCTGACGAGGGTATGTGGACAATCTACAACTTGCCTAATGCTGTTTACAACATTATGCAGCAAGAAGGTTTCAAGATGACTTATGATCAGCTCTACAATGGCGAGAACGCCTTGAAGAACGCAGTAGTTAACTTCTCTGGTTATTGCTCTGGCGTTGTGGTATCGCCAGACGGTCTTGTGTTTACCAACCACCATTGTGGTTTCGAAGCTATTCGCTCACATTCTACCGTAGAGCACGACTATATGCTCAACGGTTTCTATGCTAAGAGCTTCGAAGAGGAATTGCCTAACGAGGATATGTTCGTTAGCTTTATGATTGATCAGAAGGATGTTACCGATCGCCTTACTGCACTTGGCATCGACAACATGAACTCTAACGATCAGGCTAACCTCATCGACTCTTTGCAGAATGCTCTTACCGATTCTATTAAGAAGGTAGACTCTACTCTCCATATCGATATCGATGCTTTCTATGAGGGTAACAAGTATTATGCTACCACATATCAGGACTTCACCGACCTCCGCTTGGTGTTCACCGTGCCTAAGTCAATGGGTAAGTTTGGTGGCGAGACTGACAACTGGATGTGGCCACGTCAGACTTGCGACTTCTCAGTATTCCGTATCTATGCCGACCCTAAGACCAATGGTCCTGCTGCATATAGCAAGGACAATGTGCCTTACCATCCAAAGCGTTGGGCTCAGGTTAGCATGCAGGGATATAAGGAAGGCGACTACGCTATGACCATCGGCTATCCTGGTTCTACAAGCCGCTACCTATCAAGCTTTGGTATCCACGAGATGCGCGATGCTCAGAATGCTCCTCGTGCTCAGGTGCGTGGTGTAAAGCAAGATGTGATGATTCGCCATATGCGTGCCAACGAGGCTGTACGTATCAAGTATGATTCTAAGTATGCTCAGAGCTCTAACTATTGGAAGAACTCGCTTGGTATGAACAAGTGTATCGACTCTATCGGCATCATCAATTTGAAGCGCGACTACGAGAAGCGTATCAAAGCTTATCAGGATTCTACAGGCTATCTGAAGGGACAGCTCGACTTCGATAAGATGAAGCAACTCTATGACAAGCGCTTCGAATATATGAAGGTTTGGACAAACTATAGCGAGGCTTTCCGTCGTACCAACGAGTTTACTACTCGTGCTATGGCTCTCGACAGAATGGAAGTTAAGGGACCAAAGAACAAGAAGTCGAAGCAGTATATAGAGTTTGCTGACAATAGCGAGGAATGGGATGAAGCTCTCGACAAGGAGGTGCTCGCAGTATTGATGAAGAACTATCGTGAGCATGTAGATAGCAAATATCTTCCTAAGTTCTATGCTACCATCGACAGTAAGTTTGGTGGCGACTATGCTAAGTATGTAGACTATCTTTATGCTAACTCATTCCTCATGAAGAGTGGCAAGCCTATCTACATCAACCGCAAGTCATATCTCAAAGACCCAGGTGTGCAGCTTGGTCTCGACCTCTTGGAGGTGCTCGGTGTATTGCGTGAAAACATCAATAGCGTAAGCGACGATATCAACAAACAGGAGAAATATCTCTGTGCTGCTAAGCTTCGCATGGAAGAAGACCTTCCTCACTATTCAGACGCTAACTTCACCATGCGTTTGAGCTATGGTCAGATAGGTGGCTTCGACCTTGGTGGCAAGCCTTCAGGCTATTATACTACTGCCGAGAGCATTGTTGAGAAGATGGATAAGGGCAATAAGATTATCGACTATCAGGCAGAGCCTATCATGCACAAGCTCTTTAGCTCTAACAACTTTGGAAAGTATGTAGACCAAACAACAGGTAAGTTCCAGCTCTGCTTCCTCACCAACAATGATATCACAGGCGGTAACTCTGGTTCACCTATGTTTGATGGTAATGGCAACCTCATCGGACTTGCCTTCGATGGCAACTGGGATAGCCTTTCTTCAGACATCAACTTCGATAGCCACTTGGCTCGTTGTATCGGCGTTGATATCCGCTATGTGCTCTATATGATGGACTCTTGGGGACATGCAGACCGTTTGCTCAAGGAGATAAATGCAAAATAATTCTTAAAAGCCCCTAATATGATAGAAGGGAAGCAAAGATAGGAAGTAAGTCCTAATCTTTGCTTCCCTTCTTGCTTTTGCAGGTTAGCAATTCAGATGTTATATCATAAAAATATGAGATAGAACAAAAAAATATTGGCAAATTGCCACTTATTACAAATATTTTAGTTACTTTTGCACTCAAACCACTATTTAATATATTCTACTAATAATTAATGACTTATATTAAGACTTAAAAACAAAGATAAACTAATTGCAATTCGGCTGACCTTACCCCTAAGACTGGAAGGTGATAAAACAGTCCGCAACCGAATACCTAAAACTTTTACCTATTATTTAAGTGCCCACGGACTGACGACACTCTACTCTACAAAACTATAACTACATGAAGAAATTTTATTCTTTATTGATGACTGCGTTGGCAATGTTCTCAGTTGGTACTCAGACTTCTTATGCTGATGAAACAGTATTGACCCCAACACAGACAACTGTTATACAAGCAGATGGTAAGACAGCACAAAATGCCAATACTGTATTGTATAACGCAGAAGCAACTTCTTGGCGCTATTCACAAGCTAAAATCAATGGAGGCGCATTTACAAACATGTTGGCAAATTATGAAGGCTCACCTGTCGTTTTGACAAAGTTTGATGCGTCAACAACATTGAAAGGTAAGTTGCTTAAAAAGGCTACATTATCGTTCTATTCTGTTTGTACAGTATCAAAAAAGAATTCTAATGTGCAGGTTGCCACTATCAATACAGGTTGGGATGCAACTAAAGCAACATGGACTAATACCAATACTGCCGAAATTCTTAATGCTGTATGTATTAATGGAGATGGTGATAATGTTAAAACATCTAAGAAGGAGTTGAGTTACGATGTTACTTCTTATCTTCAGGCTTCAACAAATAATACTTTAGGTATTGCGCTCTTTACTTTTACAGGTCGTGAACAAGAGGCATCTGATTTTAAATTGGCATTGGAATACGTTGATGCTGCAAGTGCTACAAACTATACTGTTAAGTATGTAGATGCTGCAGGCAACGAGATTAAAACAAGTTCTACTTATGTAGCAGAAAGTGGCTTGGTTCCTTCATTGACGGAGTCTGACAAGGATGCAATTTATAATGAAGACAAAACCGTGAAGTATGTCTACGATAGCGACGATGCTGCAAGCTTGAAAATTGCTGCTGATGGTTCAACTGTCGTTACTATTAAGTTCCGCGAGGCTGCTAAATGGAATTATACATTCAATGCTGTTGATGAAGAAGGCAATCCTTTGCAGGAAGGTATCGTAAAGGGTACAAACTTTGAGGGCGAGACTTTCGACGTAGGTTATCCTTATGCTATCAATATTGATAGCACTCTTTATACATCTGATAAGTTGAGCTCTGACAAGAAGGGATACTATCTCTCTTATACTCTTGAGGCAGACAATCAGGTTAAAAATATTACTTTCAAACCAACAACTACTACAGATATCGTATTCTTATCTGAAGCAGAGAATATTGAAGGTTTGACAAAGGCTACAAACAATAATACTTTTGTTCGTAGTTCTAACGGTGGTTCTGCTTATGCAGCAGAGGCTGACGTTGAAATTACAAAGCTCCAGCCAGGTAAATATAAATTGACCGCTGTTATTTGTGATGCTACAAAGAATGCAGGTTCTGAATGGAACTTCCTTGCAGGCGAAAATAACATCTTCAAGTTTACTGCTTCTACTGTAAACTGGGCTCAGGGTACATCTGAAGAGTTTGAAGTAAATGCTGAAACTCCTATCTATTTGGTTAAGGGTGGTAGCGCTAACCAGGCTGTTGACTTTATCTATATCCAGAAGACTGGTGATGCAGAAGCACTACCAACTTTTACCGAGGTTAACAGCATCGCAGAATTGCATAGCCTTAAGTTTAAGGACGAGAATGATGCAATACCAGTTAAGATTAATCTCAAGGATGCTAAGATTACTGCTTTGCACAAGAATAGTAATTATGGCGTGGAAAAGATTGACTTCGCTATTTTGGAAGATGCAACAGGTGCAGTTGATGCAAGTATTCTTTTGCAGGAGGCAACTATGGAAGGTTTGCTTAAAGGCAACTTTGAGGCAGGTTCTGTACTCAATGGTACTCTCTATGCATCATACAACTGGCCAAACGCTCTTTTGGTATCAGAGGATACTGAAAAGTCAGACGTAACACCAACTACTTCTACTGTAGAAGCTGCTGTAGGAACTCTTGCAGAAATTTTGAAGCCAGAGAATAATATGCGCTACTTTGAACTTAAAGATGTAGATATTAAGAAGACTGATGATGTCGAGTTCCCAACATTCGATTTTTGTCAGGGTGAAAATTCAGTATCAGTGAATGATTACTTTGCATTATGGGATTCTGATGGTAGCAATATGCCAGAAAAGCTCACAAGCGTAAAGGGTATTCTTTATGCAACCTATGAATCGATCGATCAGGAAACTCCTACTTATTTATTCATTCCTGTTTCTTATGAGGTTCCTGCAGCTCCAGCAATTCCTGTTGTTGAGAACATTGCTGCTCTTCGCCAGGTTGAAGGTGGTGAAATGGAGAATCCAAGCGTTAAGCTCATGTTGAAGAACGCTAAGATTACTTATGTTCAGAAGAAGGACGCGGGTATCGACCCACGTGCTGCTGTATCGTACGCAATTCTTGAGGACGAGACTGGTGCAGTTGAAATCTCTAACATTATAACAAAGGCTAATGCAAACAGCTGGTTCACAGGTGAACTTAAGGAGGGTGTAGAGCTCAATGGTTATATCTATGTTGATTATAGCTCATACTCTTTTGCATTGGTTGCTAATGCTGAGACTTCTAAGTCAGAACTTACAATCACTCCTACCACAATCACTCCTACAGAGGCTAAGATTGCTGATCTTCAAAAGGCAGAGAACAACTTGCGTTTGTTCGAACTTAAGGATGTTGACTTCGCTGATGAAGATGGTGCTCCTGTTATCAAGCAGGATGATGCTTCAATTATTCTTGCAGATCAGTTCTCCGTTCTTCCAGAGGATATGCCAGAGACAGCTAAGTTTGAGAGCGTTGTTGGTGTAGTATTCGTGGATTTCGAAACTTACATGTTCTGCCCAATCTCTTATAAGTTTGCAACCTCTGATGGTATCTCTTCAATCGCTGTTGCTGCTAAGAATGCTGCCGTTTACAACTTGAATGGTGCAAAGGTTCTTGGTGCAGGTGAGTCTGTTAAGGGCTTGGCTAAGGGTATCTACGTAGTAGGTGGCAAGAAGATTGTTGTTAAGTAAACATACATCTATAGATAAGGTGGCTTAAGCTTTCACCTTATTATATAATAAAGGAGCGGCATTCGCATTATTGCGGATGCCGCTTTTTGGTTTATAAAAGTAGTATACTCAAGGATTCTTTGTTTATAGAAATAGCTTGTTCGTTGATTATTTTTAGAAATATATAATAAAAAAAAGTTATAGCAGAATAAATATTTGGTTTTATTAAAATAAAAGCGCTATATTTGCACTCTTCGCTCGTTAGTTTTTTATGTATATTAACTATAACTTATGATAAAGAAAACTATTGTAACTGGAATGGTAGCGCTCATGTCGTTGGCAGCAATGGCTTTGCCAGCTAAGCGCGGTTTGACAAACGTTATCACACTTAACGATGGAACTAAGGTTGAGGTGTCGTTGGTAGGTGATGAGTTTATGCACTATTGGCAAGATGCCAATGGCAACAAGTATGTGCCTACAGGCGAAGCAAACGTCTTTAAGCTTGCTGATGCTTCTGCTGTTTCTAATCTCACTACTCGCGCTTTGGCTCGTAAGGCTAAGGCTCATGCTCGTCGTGCTGCTCGTCGTAATCTTAGTAATGCTACCGATGTGTTTCAGGGCAAGAAAAAGGGTTTGGTGATATTGGTGGAATTTACAGATGTGAAGTTCAAGAATAGTGATTCTCAGACTCTATTTAATCGTATAGCAAACGAGGCTGGATATAATGAAGGCTACTTCCAAGGTTCGGTTAAGGATTATTTCCTTGCCCAAAGCCGTGGACAGTTTGAACTTGACTTCGATGTTGTTGGTCCTGTAAAGTTATCTCACAACATGAAATACTATGGTGGCAATGACGAAAATGGCTACGACCTTCATCCTGAAGAGATGATTGTTGAGGCTTGCAAGGGCATTGACTCAAAAGTTGATTTCTCTAAATACGACTGGGATGGTGATGGCGAAGTAGACCAGGTGTACGTTATCTATGCCGGCTATGGCGAAGCTGATACCGGTAAGGAAAATACTATTTGGCCACACAAATATCAGCTCTCAGGTGCATCTATGGCTTTGACTCTCGATGGAGTGAAGGTTGATACCTATGCTTGTAGCTCAGAGCTTAATGGCGCAGGCGAGGTTGGTGGTATCGGTACTATGTGCCATGAGTTTTCTCATTGTATGGGTATTCCTGATATGTATGATACAGGCTACTCTGGCAACTTTGGTATGGGACCTTTCGACCTTATGGACTCTGGTGCATATAATGAAGATGGTTACAAGCCTTGTGGCTATACTGCTTATGAGCGTATGATTTCTGGATGGCTCGAGCCTGTAGAAGTGCGCAAAGGAGCTGAACTATCAGTTACTGGCATGAAGGCACTTACAGAAGGTGGCGAGGCTTACAAACTTATTAATAGTGGCAACGAGGATGAATACTTCTTGGTAGAAAACCGCCAGTTCTCAGGTTGGGACGAGAGTCTGCCTACAGGTGGTGTACTCATCACTCATGTTGACTTCGACCAGACTGTATGGGATTATAATATGGTAAATACCACAGGATATGATTCTGATTTGCAATTCACAAACCCTCATCAGCGCATGACAATATTCCATGCCGACAATGATGACGACTCTAAGTATTATAGCACAACTCAGCAAGGCTACACCAAGACAACATACTTGGGCGACCCATATCCTTATAAGGGCAATGATAGCTTGACTAATTTATCACGTCCATCTAATGCTATATATACAAAAAATAGTGATGGCAAGAAATACATGGATGTAGCAATCCGCAATATCGCAGTAACAAGCGATGGCGTGGCTTCTATGGACTTTGGACCTAACTACTTCAATTCGTCTTCACCAAATACTCCTACTGGCGAAGTTATATTCTCTGAAACCTTTGATGCTTGTGGTGGTACAGGTGGTAATGATAATGCGTTTAGTGGAACAGGAAGATTTGCAGACGCAGACTTTGAGGCTGATAATGCTGGTTGGTATTCTGAAAGTCCTCATGGTGCTGATGGTTGTGCTCGTTTTGGTTCAAGCAAAAAGAAAGGTGAAGCTACAACTCCAGCCATCGAGATAGATGGTACAGCAACTCTTACGTTCCGTGCTGCTCCTTGGGGTAAAGATGATACACGTCTGTCTGTCTCAATAGATGGCGATGCTACAATTTCTCCTTCTTCATTCAATATGACTATGGATTCTTGGCAGACATTCACAGCAACCATCACAGGTTCAGACAATATAAAGATAAAGTTTACTCCTGGTAAGCGTTTCTTCCTCGACGATGTAATTGTTACAGCTGCTTCAACTGCAGTCAAAGGAATTGAGCAAAACTCTGTAAAGGTTCCTGTGGCAATATATTCTACAGATGGCACTTTGCGCCAGGTTCTTGGTGCAGGCATCAACATCGTTAAGTATTCTGATGGTACTGTAAAGAAGGTGTTAAGGTAGTAACTTACATTAAATGGCATAAAGAATTATTAATATAATAGGCAAACAAGCGAGTCAAAATTATTGGCTCGCTTGTTTTGTGTTTCCACTGAATTATAGTAATTTTGCAACGGAATACAATAAACTTATAATAAAATAGTAATTATGGCAAAAAAAGCTCTTTTGATGATTCTCGATGGATGGGGAATCGGTCAGCATGGTAAAGGTGATGTTATCTATAACACTCCAACTCCTTATCTTGATTATCTTACAGCCGTTTCGGCTCACTCTTCACTCCAGACTTCTGGCGAAGATGTAGGTTTGCCTAACGGTCAGATGGGTAACTCTGAGGTTGGTCACCTTAATATCGGTGCAGGTCGTATCGTATATCAGGACTTGGTGAAGATCAACAAGGCTTGCGAAAGCGGCGAAATCCTCAACAACAAGGAAGTGATAAAGGCTTACAGCTATGCTCGCGATAACGGTAAGAAGCTCCACTTGATGGGGCTTACTTCTACTGGCGGTGTACACTCTTCACTCGACCATCTCTTCAAACTCATCGAGATTGGTAAGGAGTATGGTTTGACAGACAAGGTATTCGTACATTGCTTCATGGACGGTCGTGATACCGACCCTAAGAGCGGTAAGGGCTTTATTGAGGAGGTACAGAAGTGCTGCGACAACAATGGTGCACATATCGCAAGCATCATTGGTCGTTTCTATGCTATGGACCGTGATAAGCGTTGGAATCGTGTGAAGGAAGCTTACGACCTCTTGGTAAAGGGCGAAGGCAAGAAGTCTGCAGATATGGTACAGGCTATGCAGGAAAGCTACGACGAGGGCGTAACCGACGAGTTTATCAAGGCTATCAGCAATTCTAATGTAGACGGTACTATCGGTGAGGGCGATGTTGTTATCTTCATCAACTATCGTAACGACCGTGCTAAGGAGCTTACTCAGGTATTGACTCAGCAGGATATGCCAGAAGAGGGCATGAATACTATCCCTGGATTGCAGTATTTCTGCATGACTCCATATGATGCAAGCTTCAAGGGCGTAAACATCCTCTTCCCTAAGGAGAATGTTACTAATACTCTTGGTGAGTATCTTGCAGCTAATGGCAAGAAGCAACTCCATACTGCAGAAACAGAGAAATATGCTCACGTTACATTCTTCTTGAATGGTGGTCGTGAGACTCCATACGAGGGCGAGGATCGTATCTTGGTACCTTCTCCAAAGGTTGCTACCTACGACTTGAAGCCAGAGATGTCTGCTTACGAGGTAAAGGATAAGCTCGTTGGTGCTATCAATACTCAGGAGTATGATTTCATCGTTGTAAACTTCGCTAATGGCGATATGGTTGGTCATACAGGTATATACAATGCTATTGCTAAGGCTGTACATGCTGTTGACAACTGTGTTCGCGAAGTTATCGAGGCTGCTAAGGCTAACGACTACGAGGCTATCATCATCGCTGACCACGGTAACGCAGATAACGCTATCAACGAAGACGGCACACCAAACACCGCTCACTCTTTGAACCCTGTTCCATTCATCTACGTTACTGACAACAACTCAGCAACAGTTAAGGATGGTCGTTTGGCTGACGTTGCTCCTTCTATCCTCCATATCATGGGCTTGGAGCAGCCTGCAGAAATGACAGGCGAGTGCCTTATCGAAGACTAATAGTAGCCTCACCTCTCTACAAAATATTAAAACCTCACTCCCAGCAATAATGCTAATTACTTCCTTCTCCCTTTTGGAGAGGGGCTGGGAGTGAGGCTTTCTTTCTTTTTTCTCCCTATGAACGTAGAAATAGAATCTTCATGGAAACAGCACCTTGGTGCAGAGTTTGATAAGCAATATTTCGTTAACCTCACTAATCTGGTGAGGGAGGAATACTTGCATTATCAATGTTTCCCTCCAGGCAACAAGATTTTTAATGCTTTCAACCTTTGTCCGTTTGACGATGTAAAGGTGGTGATAATAGGTCAAGACCCATATCATGAGCCTGGTCAGGCTATGGGATTGAGTTTCTCGGTGCCTGAAGGCGTTACTCCTCCTCCTTCGCTCATCAATATCTTCAAGGAGATAGAACTCGACCTTGGTAAACCTGCAGCTAAATCTGGCGACCTTACTCGTTGGGCAACTCAGGGTGTGCTGTTGCTAAATGCTACACTTACAGTAAGAGCACATGTTGCCAATAGTCATCAGCGATTGGGATGGACTACATTCACCGATGCTGCCATAAAGGCATTGAGCGACAAGCGTGAACACTTGGTATTTATGCTTTGGGGCGGTTTTGCTCGTAGCAAGAAGTATCTAATAGACCAAAATAAGCATTTGGTACTTGAGAGCGTGCATCCTTCACCTTTGTCAGCAAACAGAGGAGGATGGTTTGGCAATCATCAGTTTTCGCGTTGTAATGACTATTTGGCGCAGAATGGAGAAAAGACTATAGAGTGGTAAAGACTTACAGAATATGCAAGAATTACATATTATACAAGTGGGCGACGTATTGGTGTCGCCAGATATTATTACTGAGAAATTCTGTTGCGACCTTGACAAGTGCAAGGGAGAATGTTGTGTGGAGGGCGATGCAGGTGCTCCGCTAACCATGGACGAGATAGCAGGCATCGAAGATGCTCTCGATATTGTATGGAACGATATGAGTGCTTCTGCGCAGGCTGTTGTCGATAAGCAAGGTGTGGCATACAACGATCGTGATGGCGACCTTGTTACGAGTATCGTAAATGGTAAAGACTGTGTGTTTACATGCTATGAGAATGGTTGCTGCCTGTGTGCTCTTGAACGTGCTTATCGTGGTGGCAAAACAAAGTTTATAAAGCCTATCTCTTGTGCTCTTTATCCTATTCGTGAGAAACGATTTGCTGGTGGTCTTGTAGGTCTTAACTATAATCGTTGGGATGTATGCCGTCCGGCAGTAGAAAAGGGTAGGGAACTTGGCTTACCTGTATATAAGTTCCTCGAAGGTCCATTAGTTCGTCGCTTTGGCAAGGAGTGGTATCAGGAACTATGCGAAATTGCTGAAACATTATTGGCTTCAAGAGAAGGCTGATGAAGAATAAAAATGCGCAAGATGTTGTCTTGCGCATTATTGTTTTATTTATTTTTCCTTTTTATAAAGTGTAATCTATTTACCCTTGCGATATGCAGAAGGACTTATTCCTACATGCTCCTTGAAATATTTGCCAAGGAAGCTTTGGTTTGGGAAGTTCATCTCTTCTGTTATCTCTTTTATGTTCTTGTTGGTATTCCTAAGTAATACTCTTAGCTCAAGCGTCACATAGTCGTCTATCCAGTCGTTTGGCGTACGTCTGCTTGCCACTTTCACCATCTCTGATAGATATTTTGGTGTGATACCTAAGTTTAGCGCATACCACCCCACACGTCGCTGAGTGCGGTAGTTGTTTTCTACCAACAGCAAGAACTCTGAGAATATCCTATCAGCACGAGTACTCTTTTTCTCGTTGTCTTGCATTATACGGTATATCACATTGCTGAGGTCGTAAATCATGGTGCGCAATAGCGACATCACAGTTTCACGGCGATAGCGATGGGTATTCTCTTTGAGCTTGTAGATAAGAGATTTTATATAATTCTTTGTTAGATATACTTCGTCGGGTTCCAAGTTGCATACCGGATGCTGGCGTGAGAATAGAAACAGAGAAGATATCTCGTGCATACCCGATATTATCTCGCGGAAGAAATTCTCAGACATCATAAAAGCCATACCACTACAGTCGGCAGACATATTGAAGCTGTCTGTCACCTGGTTGGTACTTATTATTATCACGTCTCCTGCCTTCACGTGGTGCGCCTTTGTATCCACATTATATGTAGCTGTGCCGTTCAGACATAGCGCCATCAGTATGCAACCCATACGGAATGGTTCGTCGGGGATTGGCACTTTAGCAATCTCGTCGAATATCACGAGATCGTTGTCAAGATAGTCGCAATTGCATAAACTCTTTATTGAGTCGATGGTGATAGGGTGCATCTGATAATCGTCCATTTTTCTTTTCCGTTTCTTTTGCAAATATACATAATTTGGTTGAATTGTCAACAGAAAAGTATAAGAAAGTGTCGATAATTGGTCGATTTGTCTTACCAATCTTCTGATAAAGTGTGAATTAATATACCTTATTAGTGGCTTATTATACTAATACCTTCTACATTTACTATATGGTCAGCACGAAACTTATTGTCGCCATAGATAGTTAGTTTGCGGACGGGCATTGTGGTAAAGCGAAGGCAAGCTTGCTCGTCAAGCTGACCGCTACAGATATATTCCATATCGCCGATGAAGATACGTTCGCCCTTTCTCGCACCACGAAGGGTTACACGGGCAAAGCCTATGAAGCCCAAACCGAAATCATAGGTTATGGTATCTTTCTCTATGTCGAAATAGCGATAGGGAATGATGCTCTCTATGGTATTATTGAGATTATCGGTGGAATGGGGATATTCTGACGATGAAATGGGCTGCTTTTTGCATCCTTGCCATAGTGCAAGGTCGTTGATTTGATTAGCTTTCCATTCATTTTTGTCGATTCTACCGTCGATGGTTTCACTACCTTTGCTGTTAAACTGCGAGCATGATGGACGGCATAGCCACGATTCGTCGGAAGCAAAAGAGAACGATGAGCCATCCTGATAGGTGCCGTAATAGATGAGGGATAGCTGACGATTGTTGATATGTGGATATGAAGGAGAATACCATACGGCAATGGTAGTGGTATCAGGGCGCGAAAAGCGAGTGATGTCGTAGGTAGTAGAAACAGGGTAGTCGGAATATGGCTGTCGGTATGGCGCAAGATAATTGCGACTTGCGTTGCGACGATTTATATAAAGGTCTGCATAGCCAGTTGTAGCTATGCAGACGTAAGCTTTCTTTATTTTCTTATGATGTACGTATTGGTTGCGAAACCATATCTGAGCAGTAGAGTCAACGCATGGCGAGGAAATCCAACGAAGGTTGTATTCCTGAGCCATTGCCATAAATGTAGACAACATGCATGATATGATAACCAATATTCTACGCATCTTTTATTTTATTATATTCCTTTTGTATAGTTGATCTCTTTATTTCAGTACTTTCTTTTTGCCTGCTCTGAGAGATATTTGTTTCGATGAGCCATTGTAGTTGACGGTGGCTTTGCCGTTGACAGAAGCTGTTATAATAGCCTCTACAACCTTGCCGTTAGCCCATTTCATGTCGATAGTATAACCGCCACGAGCTTTGATACCCTTTATTTCTCCCTTGCTCCATTCGTTTGGCAATGCTGGAAGGAGGGTGATAGTAGCTATTGGCTGGTTGGCTGCAGTTAGCTCAAGCGAACTCTGCACAAGCATCTCGCAAACGCCTGCAGTACCACCAAAGTTGCCATCTATCTGGAATGGTGGGTGAGCATCGAAGAGGTTAGGGTAGGTGCCTCCACTTCTGCGACGGTCAGGACCTTTGTATTCATCAGGACTCACGTAGGTGAGCAACTTCTGATAAATATGGTATGCTTGGTCAGGACGATTTAGTCGAGCCCAAAGGTTTATTCTCCATCCTGTGCTCCATCCTGTTGTCATATCGCCCTTTATCTCAAGACTACGAACAGAAGCCTTTGCAAGATCTGGAGTCTTGATAGGAGTTATCTGATGACCTGGATATAGACCGATGAGATGGCTCTGATGACGATGTTGGAAGTCTTCGTCGTCCCAATCGAAATACCATTCGTTGATGTCCCCCATCTTGCCTACGGTGTATGGATGTAGGCGCTGTAGCTTATCTTCTACTGATGCCAATGTGGTGCCATCACAGATTTTGTTTGCAGCAATGGTGTTGTTGAATAGCTCGCGGATTATAGCGAGATCGGCAGTACCACCATAGCAAGTGCCACCCTTGAAACCATCAGACAAGCGGTATTTGTTCTCAGGACTTGTAGAAGGAGCTGTGAATAGTTCACCCTTCTTGTGAGGATTCTCTATGAGCCAATCTTCGCAGAACTCAGTAGCGCCTTTAAGGATAGGGAGAGCTGTAGTAGCGAGGAATTGCTTATCCATAGTGAAGGCATAGTGTTCCCATAGAGCTTGCGAAAGCCAAGCTAATCCCATGTTCCAGTTGCTCCATGTGGTACTTTCATGTTTCTCGCCTACAGGGTTTGCCATAGCCCATAGGTCGCTATTATGGCTTGAACACCATCCGCGGTTTATACCGTAGTAGTTTTTAGCCACGTAGCTACCATTCTTCGCCAAATGCTGCATGAAGTCCCATAGTGGCATTGCCATTTCAGAGAGGTTGGCAACTTCGGCTGGCCAATAGTTTTCCTCAAGGTTGATGTTTACAGTATAGTTGCTTCGCCAAGGCGAATATAGCTTGTTTGCCCACAGACCTTGCAAGTTGGCTGGTACACCAGGTGTACGAGAACAAGAAATGAGCAGATATCTGCCATATTGCATATATAGCATTTCGAGGTAACGGCTCTGTCCACCCTTATCGGTATATTGCTTTAGCAAAGAGTCGGTAGGAATGTCGTAATTGTATTTAGCTCCATCGAGGGTGAACGATAGACGAGAGAAAAACTTGCTATAGTCGGCAACATGGCGCGATAAGAAGTCATCGTATTTATGGTTCTTGGTGTGCCAAATGTCGTCGGCTGCAGTTTCTATATATGGAGCGCCCTGAGTAACAGGATGCTTGTCGGAGCCATTGAAGCTTGTTTCGTTTACGATATAGATAGTAACGTCTGTTGCCCCTTTTATATATAATGAAGAGTCTGTAGCGCTGATTGTACCATCTGTGGCATTAGCCTGAAGGATGGTGCAGAAGTGTACTGAGTTGAGTGGATCGCCAACTGCATGGCCAGTCATAGTGAGCTGATTGTTGCTTGCTTTCACCTTGTGAGGAGTCTGACCTGTAAGCATTATTTGCTGTGTGATAGCTCCAGGCTTGTCTGCTTTCAGGCGAATGGCGATGAGCTTGTCAGGGTTTGAAGCAAAGTATTCACGACTATAGTTTACACCGTTGATAGTATAAGAATCGCGGCAGATAGCGCTGTCTATACTTAGCGAACGATAATAGTTAGTGGCTTTTTTGCCCATTTCATCGTAGATATGAAGTGTGGCAAGTGGCTGATAGTATTGGCTGTTAGGACCTTGGATATGTTTCTGCAGGTCTTCAGCCTTGCGATAGTCTTCATTGAAAAGAGCTTCACGCACCTTTGGCAACCATGTGTGAGCATCCTTGTCGAGGTTGTGGTCGACAGGTTTGCCTGTCCATAGTGTGATGTCGTTGAGGTAAAGTGTGTTGTCGTCAACACCACCATAGATCATGGCTCCCATTTTACCGTTGCCGATAGGCAAGGCTTCTTCAAAAAACTCTGCAGGACGATTGTACCATAGGCGCATAGGTAGTTGTTCGGCATAGGCATTGCCGAAGCTTGTCAAGGCAAGTAGGATTGCCGAAGGTTTAGATAATAGTTTCATTACTGCTTAAAGGATTTTTAAAAAGGGAACCCTGAAGCCATTGTGGCCCTACAGAGTTCCCTTTTAGTATTATTGTTTGATAATTATGCGTCGATATTAGCATATGTAGCATTCTTCTCGATGAATTCACGACGTGGCTCTACATCGTCGCCCATAAGCATAGAGAAAATCTCATCAGCCTCGGCAGCATTCTCGATAGTAACCTGCTTCAGCAGACGGCTCTTAGGGTCCATAGTGGTTTCCCAAAGCTGTGAAGGGTTCATCTCACCAAGACCTTTGTAGCGCTGTGTGTGCAAAGCCTTGTCGTCGTCGCGACCATCAACATATTTGTCGATGAAAGCCTGACGCTGCTGCTCGGTGTAGCAATACTCGCTGAACTTCTTGTATGTACACTTATACAATGGAGGAGTAGCGATGTAGAGGTGACCTTCCTGAATAACCTTAGGCATGAAGCGATAGAACAATGTCATGATAAGTGTGTCGATGTGAGAACCATCGACGTCGGCATCGGTCATGATGATAATCTTGTCGTAGCGCAACTTTTCAGTGTTAGCCTCCTTAGAATCTTCGCCATCTACACCGAAGCGGACTCCGATAGACTGGATGATATTCATTACAGACTCAGCCTCGAATACCTTGTGCCATTGTACCTTTTCTACGTTAAGAATTTTTCCGCGTAATGGAAGAATGGCTTGTGTATAGCGGTCGCGTCCCTGCTTAGCAGAACCTCCCGCAGAGTCACCCTCGACGAGAAATATTTCGCAATTCTTTGGATCCTTGTTAGAGCAGTCGGCAAGCTTGCCTGGCAATCCACCACCTGTCATAACAGTCTTGCGCTGTACGCTCTCGCGAGCCTTGCGTGCTGCGATACGTGCTGTAGCAGCAAGCACCACCTTTTCGCAAATCTGCTTAGCCTCTGTAGGATGCTCCTCAAGATAGTAAGAGAGGGCCTCGTTAACAGCCTGCTGAACGGCACCCTGCACCTCGCTATTGCCAAGCTTTGTCTTTGTCTGACCTTCGAACTGTGGTTCGGCAACCTTGATGGAGATAACTGCAGTAAGACCTTCACGGAAATCTTCTGGCGCAATATCTACCTTTGCCTTCTCTATCTGCTTAGAGATAGTAGGGTCGGCTTCTGCATAAGCTTTCAGAGTGCGGGTGAGAGCCATACGGAAACCTGTGAGGTGAGTACCGCCCTCTATGGTGTTGATATTGTTGACGTATGAGTGGATATTCTCTGAATAGTCGGTGTTGTACATAACAGCCACCTCGATAGGAATATTGTTTTTCTCTGTCTTGAGATAGATTACATCGTCGAACAAGTGCTGACGGTGACGGTCTACGTAGCGAACAAACTCCTTCAAACCATCCTTTGCATGGAAAACTTCTTCCTTTGTCTTGCCTTCCTCGTCTGGACGAAGGTCGCGAAGAGTGATGCGGATACCTGCGTTAAGGTAAGCAAGCTCACGCATACGGCGTGCGATGATGTCCCACTGATAGTGTGTGGTAGTGAAGATTGTTGGATCTGGCCAGAACTGTTGGCGAGTACCTCTGAGATTGGTTTCGCCAACCACCTTTACAGGATACAAAGGCTTTCCTTTCTCGTATTCCTGCTGATAGATTTTGCCATTGCGGAATACCTGTGACATCATGTGGGTAGACAACGCGTTAACACAGCTTACACCAACACCATGGAGACCACCGCTGACCTTGTAAGAACCCTTGTCGAACTTACCTCCGGCATGGAGCACAGTCATTACTACCTCAAGGGCGCTCTTGTGTAACTTCTCGTGCATATCAACAGGGATACCACGACCGTTGTCTTGTACGGTGATAGACTCGTCTTCGTTGATTGTAACCTCGATATCGGTACAATAACCAGCCATAGCCTCGTCGATAGAGTTGTCGACAGTCTCATTTACAAGATGGTGAAGACCTTTCTCACTAATATCGCCAATATACATGGCAGGACGCTTGCGAACGGCCTCAAGACCTTCCAGCACCTGGATGTTACTGGCGGAATAATTATTTTCTGTGTTCTGATTTTCTTCCATTTTTATATAATGCTTATATTGTGCAAAGATATAAAAAATAATTGAATTAGCGAAATATTTTCAAGGTTGATTTTTGATATAATAAATCTTTAAAAAATAGCCATAAAAAAGTATCATATGATACTTGCCCAAGTATTACGTATTACTTTGCAAAGTATCACGTGATACTTTGCGAAGTATCACGTGATACTTTTTAGCCCTTAATTTGAGTCGGTGGCAATTGATGTGTTACGAAATGGTGGGTGTATAAAAAGAATTAGGTCATAAACCGCAAGGTTTATGACCTATTTATCTTTTGTCTGCCATTTGCAGCCAAAGCCTATAATTAGCCCAAGCTGTTGATGTGAAGGGCGAGGCTTGACTTCAAGTTTGCAGCCTTGTTCTTGTGGATGATGTTGGTCTTAGCCAACTTGTCAAGCATCTTCTGTACTGTAGGATAGAGCTTTACAGCCTCTTCCTTGTCAGTCATAGCGCGAAGCTTACGTACAGCGTTGCGCATTGTCTTTGCATAATACTTATTGTGCAAAGTCTTAGTCTTCGTCTGACGAATTCTTTTAACTGATGATTTGTGATTTGCCATCTTTATCTTATTCTTTTTATTTTCTTGTAGTCCCTAGCAGAATCGAACTGCTCTTTAGAGAATGAAAATCTCTCGTCCTAACCGATAGACGAAGGGACCATGGTTTATTTAGCGGATGCAAAGGTACTGCATTTATTTTAATGCTGCAAATTTTTCGAGAGAAATTTTTCATAAATGCTTGATTTTTTGTACTTTTGCACTGATATGTTGACAAAAACACAAGCGTTAGTGCTTAAAATGGTGAAATATGGGGATAATAAATTTATTATTGACCTATTTACTGAGGAATTGGGACGAGTGTCGGTAGTGGCATCTGTTTCCAATTCTCCTAAGGCTCGTTTTCGTCGCTCATTCTTTCAACCGTTCACTTTGCTTGATATTGAACTTGATGTGAGACAGACCAGAAGTCTGCAATCGTTGAAGTCTGCATCGTTGGCTTTTCCTTATAGTTCAATGATGACAGATCCTTCGAAAATGTGTATCGTGATGTTTCTGTCTGAATTTCTCTGTGCCGTTACGAGGGATGAGCAGCGCAACTCATTATTATATAATTATATAAGGTCGAGTTTGGAGTGGCTTGATGGTAAGGAAGAGCATATTTCCAACTTCCATCTTGTCTTTATGATGAGGCTTGCAAAGTTTGTTGGTTTTTCGCCCAACGTAGAGGATTATACAGAAGGTTGTTGTTTCGATTTGCGTAGCGGAACATTTTGTATATCAAATCCTTTTCATCCCGACGTGTTGTTGCCTAATGATGCAAGCAAGATGTTGACATTGCTAAGAATGAATTATGAGAATATGCATCTTTTCAAAATGTCAAGGCAAGAGCGCAACCAATTGCTTGATGTATTGCTGAAATACTATAGCATCCATGTACCAAGTTTCCCAGAGATGCATACTCTTGATGTTTTGAGAGAGTTGTTTTGATATATTTTATAAAGCGCTATCATATATAATGTAGTTATAAAAGAAAAGACATATAGTTGCACCATGCGATGCTACTATATGCCTTTATTATAGTGTTTGACCGTTAACGATAATCTTTATCCCTCGTCTGAGAAACTGATTACGCCCTGTACTGGTTCTTTCTTGTCTTCGGTAGCCATAGTGATACCACTTGCCTGGCGACGAATTTCTTCAAGTGTTTGACGTGTACGCTTGTAGGTAGGAGTATTCTCTACAGCAAGGATTACATCTTCGTTGTCGAGGTCTTCCTGACGGAAAAGATATATGTGTGGACGACGCTTGTTTTGTGTCTTAGGGTCGTCTCTATAATATCTGTTGCGTCTATCTTGCTTTTCAGCCTTCTTCTCAGCCTCTTCTGCTCTGCGGTCAGCCTCTTCCTGTGTGCGCTTTTGGTTGTGGTTGCTCATACCGTCAACATCTTCGATACCGAAACCTGTTGCAAGGATGGTAACCTTAACCTTATCTTCAAGATCTGGATCGAGAGCCAATCCCCATTTGAGTTCGAAGTCGTCGCCAAACTTAGCCATGAAGTCGTTGACGTCATTCATCTCGTCCATGGTAAGACCAGCCGACTTGCCTTGATTGCTTGAGAAGGTTATAGAAAGAAGAATCTTCTTAGAATTGAATACATCGTTGTCGTTGAGCAAAGGAGAGTTGAGGGCATCTTCTATAGCATTCTTTACTCTGCCTTCTCCCTGTCCGAAACCAGTACTCATTATAGCTACACCGCCATCTTTAAGCACTGTCTTAACATCGTTGAAGTCAAGGTTGATGAGTCCGTGAACGGTAATGATCTCAGCAATACTCTTAGCAGCTACGCTCAATGTGTCGTCGGCCTTAGCAAAAGCATCAAGTACAGCAAGGTCGGGATATATCTCGCGCAAACGTTCGTTGTTGATAACGAGCAAGGCGTCTACATGCTTAGCCATTTGCTCAACACCATCGAGAGCCTGGTCGATTTTCTTTGGACCTTCAAACTTGAAAGGTATTGTTACGATACCAACAGTAAGGATACCCATATCCTTGCTAACACGAGCGATGACAGGAGCTGCACCTGTACCAGTTCCACCACCCATACCTGCAGTGATGAAAGCCATTTTTGTACCATCATTAAGCATGTTTCTGATGTCGTCGATGGTTTCTTCAGCTGCTTGACGAGCACGTTCTGGCTTGTTGCCAGCTCCAAGTCCTTCTTTGCCAAGCTGCAGGTGTACAGGAACAGGAGAGTCGTTGAGCGCCTGGTTGTCTGTGTTACAAAGTACGAATGTAACATCATGGATGCCATCACGGTACATGTGGTTTACGGCATTGCCACCGCCACCACCTACACCGATGACCTTTATTATGCTATTACCTTTTTCTTCCTCGCCGAAGTCGAGGATAGTAGGTTTGTTATTATTGTCAGCCATATAAACTATGTATTATGCGTTTGTTGTTTAGAATTATGGGTTTACTCCTCCTCTTCAGTAACCTTCTTGAGGAAGTTCTTAATGCCTCTGAACATTTTGTGAGCAGGAGAGTTTTCGCGACGTTCTTTTTCCAAACGTGCCTCTTCTTCCTTTCTACGCTTTTCTTCTTCAGCCTCTTTTTTCTTTCGAGCTTCTTCCTCTTCCTTAGCTTTCTTTTCTGCCTCTGTCATCACTACGCCTGTTCCTGGAGTGCGTGGAGTTTTAGGAGTATCAGCAGGGAGAACAGTGGCATTAGAACGGGTGTCGACATTGTTGTTGAATAGGTCGTTAGACAATTCGTCGCCAGCACAATTCATGTCGCCCTTAGCTAAAATAGCCAATACCGTGTTCATAGTGCCATCTTGAGCTGTGATGCTTGGGCTGTTAGAATTTATAGTTTGATGAACAAACTTGGCAATCCTAATTTTGTCCATATGAGTGATGTTGCGGAATGCAACCTCAATGTTCTTCATATTAGAACCACCACCAGTGAGGATTATGCCACCAAGCAATTTGTCGATATATTCGCTTGGAATCTGTGAGTATACATTCTCAACGATTTCCTGTGTACGAGCTTCTACAATATCGATAAACTTTCTGCAATCAACATTGCGGTCGTTGTCGATAGGATATTTCTTGCTGTTGTCAATATCGTTGTTGTCGGTGAAGGCACTTCCATATTCAAGCTTCATCTTTTCAGCATCCTTCTCTTCGATTTGCAGCGAAGCAATATCCTTTGTGATATTGTTTCCACCAAGAGGGATTACTGCAAGATGGCGAAGAATGTTCTTTGAATATATTGATACTGTTGTGGTATCAGCACCAAGGTCAACTAACAAACATCCCGAGCGCTTTTCAGCAGGAGTGAGCACACTTTCGGCAAGAGCTAAAGGAGCAAGATACATCTCAGCGATGGCTATACCTGCATTGTCGAAACATTTGTTGAGCTTGCGATAGAAAGTTTTTCTCCAAAGTATATTGAGGAAATTGCCTTCAAGGCGTGAGCATTGGATACCTACAGGGTCGATTTGGTATTGTGCGTCAACCTTGTATTCCAATGTTACTGCATCAAGAATCTCTTGCTCAGGGTATGACATGTTGCGGTTGGCATCCATGAGCTCGTTTATCATATCCTGCGACACTGTGGTCTCGACAGGAAGTGTTTTAATGTTTGTGCTTTTAACACTACGGATAGACTGACCACCTACACCAACATATACTTGCTTGATTTTTGTCTTAAGGCTGGCTTCAAGCTTTTTGATGATGTTGGTGAGAGATTGAATAGTCTTATCTTCATTATAGATTATACCCTTGCGGATGCAATCTATATTCTCCTCCTTAACGACAGCGAGAATGTTAAAGCTACCGTCTAGGTTTTTCTTTCCTGCAATTCCGGTCATCTTAGACGACCCAAGTTCTATTGCTACAATAAATTCAGCCATACACTATATTACGTTTTCGGTTCGGGTTACAGATTTTTACTTCTTTTCTTGCATATTATCTGGTTGTCAAATTCCAGATTTATGTATGAGTATTTGTTCCAGCCTGCCTGTGAAAGTCCATAAAGGTAGAATTTTCTTAATCGATTCAATTTCTTGTCAACGAAGGTTTTAATTTCTTCTCCTCTTTTGTTCTTATCGGTGCACTTTGGTAATTGTCCTATATATACAATATGGTTGCCTACACGTGGCACTAACTCTATTCCGTAGTCTGGAGTAACGTTGATCTGCTCAATCTGGTTTTTCCAGAAGTCGTTTTCCATTAGAGTATTTGCTAAATGTGCTATATAGTTTTGTGCATAAGCCCTTGACACATAGCCTGTAGCGATAATGAGGTCTGAGGTGTAATGTGAGTTTGGCATGATACTGTTTTTGTCGTCTACGTAGTAGTCATCGCCATTCACAGACTTTATCCTCACAATAGGCATACGCTGGGTAAGTGTTATACATACAGTACCATCTTGTGTCTTGTAGCATTCTGCTGTTTTTACGAAAGCAGATCGCTTAAGGCTTTCTTCTATCTGTCGGGTGTTGATGTCAATCATCTTTTTCGACAGTGGGTATTGGTGCTGTTTTTCCAGTCTGTTTTTTATCTCTTTGGCGTTGATGAAACCATTGGTGCTCTCGTCTTGGATATTGATGTTTACCTTGGTGCACATCTTTGACTTTTCATCGGGTTTATTGAACGCGGTGAAAGCCAATATCAGGTATGCTCCAAGAACAATGTCCATAACGACAAGTCCTGTTTTTTTCAAATTTAGTTTCATTTTTTACTTTCGAGTATTTTTGCTATCTTAGGAACTTGATTATCCAAGTCGCCTGCTCCAAGTATTACAAGAACATCAAAGTCACGGCTCTTTACGAGGTTGAGAACCTCATCTGTCTTCACCATGCTCTTTTCTACACCTTCAGCGAGATTGTCATATATTAGTTTGCTTGTTACGCCTGGTATTGGCTGTTCGCGAGCAGGATAGATATCGCATAGTATTACCTCATCAAGCTGACTTAATGCATCAGCAAAATCCTTATAGAAGTCGCGAGTGCGAGTATAGAGGTGAGGTTGGAATATTGCGGTAATCTTTCTGTTGCTATATAGTTGCTTTATACTCTTTGCACTCTGGAATATTTCCTTTGGATGATGAGCGTAGTCGGATATCAGCACATGACGGTCGTTTTTGATGGCGAAGTCGAATCGACGGTCTACGCCACGATATGTAGCCATGCCGTATCTTAGTTCTTCTGCTGAACATCCGTTGAGCTGAGCCATAGCCATAGCAGCTACACCATTTAAGATGTTGATAGGTACAGGGTTGCCGAGCTCTACATTCTTAACACATTCTATAGGAGAAATAAAGTCGAAGGTTATGTTGCCATTATCAATCTTTATGTTCTCTGCATGGAAATCGCCTTTATCAATAGAGTATTCGTATACCTTAACTCCTTCTTGCACGTTAGGCTTCATCTCAAGACCTGTATGTATGATTAAAGCGCCGCCTGGTTGTATCAACTCAGTATAGTGACGGAAGCTTTCGAGATAAGCTTCTTTGGTGCCATAGATGTCGAGATGGTCAGGGTCTGTAGCTGTTATCACACTCATCCATGGTCTTAACCAATGGAATGAGCGGTCGAACTCATCAGCTTCTATCACTACATAGTCGCTACTGTCGGAAAGAATATAGTTAGTGCCATAATTCTTTGATATACCGCCAAGGAAAGCATTGCAGTCAACACTACTTTGATGCATTATGTGAGCACACATAGTAGATGTGGTGGTTTTGCCGTGAGTTCCTGCTACGCATAGTCCCTTGTGAGTGCGTGTCAATGTACCAAGCACTTGAGCTCTCTTTTGTATTTCGAATCCGCCTTCACGGAAGAATATTAGTTCCTTGTGTTCTGCAGGAATGGCAGGAGTATATATCACAAGGCAAGTCTTTGGATCTTTGCAAGCATGAGGAATCTCCGTTACGTCTTCTGTGTAGTGTATTAACATACCCTCTTTCTCCAGTTGCTTGGTGAGATTGGATGGTGTCTTATCGTATCCGGCAACCACAATGCCTCTATGAATGAAATATCTCGCAATTGCGCTCATGCCTATGCCGCCTGCGCCAACAAAATAAACAGCCTTGATATCTTTAATTTCCATTGTTTGTTACTTCAAATTATATGTAGATGACATTCTTTGATTTCATCTCTTAATTCTTTTTTTTATTTACCAGTTGCAAGCTTTATAACTTCGTCGGCAATGACGTCGGCAGAGTTCTTGAGTCCCAACTTCTTTATGTTCTCACTGAGTGAAGCCAACTTTGCCTCGTCGTTAACAGTCTTTAGCGCAGTGTTTAACAATGTGTCTGGAGCCTCTATGTCTTTTACATATAGTGCAGCATCCTTGTTTACCAATGCCAAAGCATTTTTTGTTTGATGGTCTTCTGCAACATTTGGACTTGGAACCAAGATTACAGGTTTGCCTATCAAGCAGAATTCGCTGATAGAACTTGCTCCAGCGCGACTTATCACCAAGTCGGCAGCCTTGTAGGCAGCACCCATGTCGCTGATGAAGTCCATAACCTTAAGGTTCTTTATTGGCTTATGCTGTGCCAAGGTGTCCATTATGGCTTTGTTGTAGTATTTACCTGTCTGCCATATTATCTGTACGTCAGCATTCTCTACCATGTCGAGATGGTTGATGATACTTTCGTTTACAGTTCTTGCTCCAAGACTTCCGCCTACCACGAGGATGGTTTTCTTGTCAGGTTCGAGTCCGAAAGCCTTTCGTGCTTCTTCTTTTGTTATTTCAGTCTGAAGAACATTCTGTCTTACAGGGTTGCCTGTCATTATAATCTTGTCGGCAGGGAAGAATCTATCCATACCCTCGTAGGCTACGCATATCTTGCTTGCCTTTTTTGCCAACAACTTGTTGGTTACACCTGCGTAAGAGTTTTGCTCCTGAATCAAGCAAGGTATTCCCATAGCTGCACATTGGTTGAGAGTAGGACCGCTGGCATATCCACCTACGCCTACTGCTGCCATAGGCTTGAAGTCTTTGATAATCTTCTTAGCCATGTGTTGGCTCTTCCATATCTTGAAGAGTACTGCGATGTTTTTTAGCAGATGCTTCCTGTCGAAACCGCATATTGGCAAACCCTTTATCTCGTAGCCTGCTGCAGGAACGCGCTGCATTTCCATACGTCCTAAAGCTCCAACGAAAAGAATCTGAGCATCAGGGTGTTTTGCCTTAATGGCGTTAGCAATAGAGATGGCTGGAAAGATGTGTCCTCCTGTGCCTCCACCACTTATGATAATTCTTAAATTGCTGTCCATTTTATTATGCTTTTATGTTTTTGCAAAAGTAATCAAAATTTTTATTATGTGCTATTTTTATTGTGATTATTTTGTGATAGCAGTTGCCACTGTAGGTTTCTTTGTTATGTCGTCGTTGTTTCCTTTCTTCTTTGCAGAACGACTTATGCTAAGAATTACACCTATATAGATGCAGTTTATGATGGTTGATGTTCCTCCACGGCTTATCAGAGGTAAAGGCTGACCTGTGACAGGAGCCAATCCAACAGCTACGCACATGTTGAACAACGCCTGTGTTACAAGCAACAGGGCTAAGCCCATAGCCAATAGGGCAGGGAAGTTGTTCTCGCATCGTCGGGCTATCTTGCCTGTACGGAATAGCAAGATGATATATAGAAAAGCCACAGCTATGGCGCCTTCAATTCCCATCTCCTCAATGATTATGGCAAAGATAAAGTCGGAGAAAGCCTGTGATAGGAAGTCGCGTTCTACAGAATTGCCCGGCCCTTTACCATATCCGTTTGATGTAGCGATAGCTATATTGGCATGTGCCACCTGTGCATCTTTGTCAAGGTCGACTTCTGAAGGCGGAACATCTTTATGAGCCAAGAATTTGTTTATTCTTGACTTCCATGTGTCCATACGGTGCAATATCTTTTTGTCTTTGCCAGCATTTTCGTTCGCTTTGTCTACTTGCTCTGTCAGTGCATTCTTGTTTTCTAACTCCGACTGGTCGGTACCTGTAATCCAAATTACTGATAAGGCAAAGGCCATTAATCCAACAACAAATGCCAAGATTATACCTAATTGCTTGCCAGGCACTCGTCCAATTATCATCATCATGAATACCACTGCCGACAATAGGGCAGCTGTAGAGAAGTTCTCTACCAAGATTAGTGGTATTACTGCTCCGCAGATGAGCAGTATGTATTTTAAAGCATGCTTGTCGGCACCATTCTCTGTTTGCATGGCGCTAAGTATCTGAGCTGTAGCCAATACCAAAGCTCCTTTTGCAAATTCGGAAGGCTGGAATTGGAATCCCATGATACCAATCCATCTTGATGCTCCATTAGTGGCGTTGCCTGTTACCCATACTATCAACAACAGCAATATAGACCCCAATAGCAAGAATGGAGTGATGATCTTAAAATACTTACATTGTATGTTAAGAGTTACCACCATACTTGCAATGCCGAGAAATAGCAGGCCTATGTGTCTTAATATTGGTGCCATGTAGTTTCCTCCCTTGTATGTCAGCTCCGACGAGGCTGAGAATACCTCGATGACGCTGATGACACACAAGAAGAAGAATACCATCCATATCACCTTATCGCCTTTGAATATGTTGCTTAGCGTTTTGCTATTCATTTTTATTGGTTGGGGTATGTTGTTGTATTATGATACTTATAGATTTCTTACTAATGTTTTGAATTGTTCTCCGCGATCTTCCATGTTCTTAAAGAGGTCGAAGCTTGCGCAACAAGGGCTTAACAATACAGTGTCGCCAGGTTTTGCCATCTCGTAGCAAGCCTGTACACATTCTTTCATAGAGTGGGTGTCTCTAACAGGAATGCCCATATTGTCGAAGTTGTCGTGGAGCTTTTTGTTGTCAGCTCCAAGATATACTAAGCCTACGCATTTTTCTTTCACCAATGGTTTGATAGCATCGTAGTCGTTGCCCTTGTCTTTACCACCAACGATGAGGATTGTTGGTGTCTTCATGCTCTCTAAAGCATACCAGCAAGCATCTACGTTGGTAGCCTTTGAGTCGTTGATATATTGCACTCCGCCTACCTTTGTTACTTTCTCCAAACGGTGTTCTACACCAGGGAAGTCGCTAAGGCTCTTTCTTATCACCTCTTTCTTTATACCTGCGATATTGGTAGCAATACCAGCAGCCAAAGAGTTATATATGTTGTGCTTGCCTGATAGCGAGAGCTCTTCCTGCTCCATGTTGAAAGGTGTAGGCTTCTCAATAATATATTTGCCCTCTTCTATGTAGCCGATAGAGCCGTTCTCTTTTAGTTCAGAGAATGGGAATACTATAGCTTTGATATCATATTTCTCAAGCTCTTTCTTGATGATAGGATCGTCGTTCCAGTAGATGAAGCTATCATTTTCTGTCTGGTTCTGAATGATTCTCATCTTTGCGTCTACATAGTTCTGCATGCAGAAGTCATAGCGGTCGAGATGGTCCGGAGTGATGTTGAGCAAGATTGCGATGTTGGCATGGAAGTCGTACATGTTGTCCAACTGGAATGAGCTAAGCTCAATGATATAGTATTCGTGTGGATCTTCTGCCACCTGTAGAGCCAAGCTCTTGCCGATGTTGCCAGCCAAGCCTGCATCATATCCAGCCTCCTTGAAGATATGATATATAAGAGATGTGGTAGTGGTCTTACCATTACTACCTGTGATGCACACCATCTTTGAGTTTGTATATCTGCTTGCAAACTCTATCTCGCTGATGATATGAATACCTTTTTCCATAACCTTCTTAATCATAGGAGCCTCTTTAGGAATACCAGGGCTCTTGACGATCTCTGAAGCGTTGAGAATCTTTTCCTCTGTATGATGACCCTCTTCCCACTCGATATTGTGGTCGTCGAGCATCTTCTTATATTTATCGTTGATTTTCGACATATCCGAAACAAATACATCGAAACCTTCCTTTTTAGCCAACACTGCAGCTCCAGCACCGCTCTCGCCAGCTCCTAAAATAACAATCCTTTTCATTTTCTTTTCCTATTAGTTGACAAATTATAAATGTTGGTCTTTGTCCACTATCTTATCTTCAAGGTGATGATAGTTAGTGCGGCAAGAATAATAGAGATTATCCAGAATCTGATAGTAATCTTTGTCTCATGCTTTGCAGAATGAGGCACCTTTATCAAGTATCGACAATCAGGATCAAGTTGGTCATCGGTGGTTCTGAAGTTGTCGTGTATAGGAGTGCGCTTAAATACACGTTGCTTTATGCCTTTGCGTTTTCCCATCTTGTAATACCAAACCTGTATCATAACGCTCAGGCTCTCTACAAAGAATATACCGCAGAGTATAGGCAACATCAACTCCTTGTGGATGATGATGGCACATACCGCTATGATTCCTCCGATGGTTAGCGAACCAGTATCGCCCATAAATACTTGGGCAGGATAAGCATTATACCATAGAAAACCAATGAGCGCACCAACAAAGGCACACATGAATACCACAAGCTCTTGGCTGTCAGGAATATACATTATATTAAGATATTGGGCAAATTCTATATGCGAACTTACGTAAGCCAATATTCCCAATGCCACACCTATCACTGCTGAGTTTCCTGCACACATTCCGTCCATACCATCGTTGAGGTTGGCACCATTGCTAACTGCTGTGACAACAAATATGGTCATTATCACAAACAAAATCCATCCTGCAGCAGTCTTATACTTGCCGCAGAAAGATACCAGGTTGGAGTAGTCGAGGTTGTGTTCCTTTAGAAATGGTATTGTGGTCTTCAGAGATTTTTGGGCAATAGGCTGATGAGTAATCACCATTTCCTGGCCCTGCTGCTCGATAGCAAGATTCTCTCTCATCTTGACATCTGGCGACATCCATAGCACCAAACCAACGATGAGACCGATACCTACCTGGCCAACAATCTTATAGCGACCTTTCAATCCTTCCTTGTTACGACGGAATATCTTGATGAAATCGTCCATTCCACCAAGGAAGCCAAGCCATACTGTGGTGATAATCATCAGCAATAGGTAGATGTTTCTGAGTCGTCCGAGCAATAATACAGGGATGAGAATAGATACAATGATGATGATACCACCCATAGAAGGCACCCCAATCTTCTTTGTGCCGAATGGGTCGATACTCGCATCACGCTGAGTTTCAGTAATCTGCTTACTCTTGAGATATTTAATAAATTTCTCGCCAAACCATGCAGATATTACCAATGAGAATATCAGCGCCAGCAATGCACGAAACGAAATGTAGCCCCACATATGTGAGCCAGAGATTCCGTATTCTTCCAAAAATCTGAAAAGATAGTATAACATTTCTTGAAGTTATTGTTTATTCTGCAAATATTCCGCGCAGTATCTCTCTGTCGTCGAAATGATGTTTCACACCCTTTATCTCTTGATAGTCTTCATGACCTTTACCAGCAACCAACACCACGTCGCCCTTCTTTGCCAACATGCAAGCTGTGCGGATAGCCTCTTTGCGGTCGACTATAGAGATAACCTTCTTCATCTGCTGTGGAGTTAATCCTGCCAACATGTCATTGATGATATCCTGTGGCTCTTCAAAGCGTGGGTTATCGCTTGTGATGATTACCTTGTCGCTTTGCTTTACAGCCTCTTGTGCCATCAATGGACGTTTACCCTTATCACGGTTGCCGCCAGCTCCACAAACTGTTATCACCGATCCCTTACCATCCAACACTTCATGAATAGCGTTGAGCACATTCTCAAGAGCATCAGGAGTATGAGCATAGTCAACAATAGCGGTAAATCCTTGTGGTGAGCGTATAGGTTCCAATCTTCCGCTTACACTCTTCAAAGTGCTCATCACCAACAATATATCCTCTGCACTCTTGCCGAGCATGCGAGCTGCACCATATACTGCAAGCAGGTTGCTGACATTGAACTTTCCGATGAACTGTACACCAACTTCATGTCCATCGATATCAAGATACATACCTTCGAAATGACATTCTATGATTTGTGCCTTGAAGTCAGCCATCTGACGAGTAGAGTAGGTCTTTATCTGCGCCTTAGTGTTCTGAACCATCACCATGCCATTTTTGTCGTCGGCATTGGTTATAGCAAAGGCTGTCTTTGGCAACATGTCAAAGAATGCTTTCTTGGCATTGCGATAGTTCTCGAATGTCTTATGGTAGTCAAGGTGGTCGCGAGTAAGGTTGGTGAATATACCGCCAGCGAATTGCAAACCACCGATACGCTTTTGAGCTATCGCATGACTTGAACACTCCATGAATGCATATTCGCATCCTGCCTCTACCATCTTGTGCAACAGTAAGTTGAGTTCTATAGGGTCAGGAGTAGTATGGTCTGCAGGTATAGCCTCGTCTTCGATATAGTTGCATACCGTTGATAGCAAACCGCACTTGTGTCCCATCTTTCTAAACATATTATATAATAAGGTGGCAATGGTGGTCTTACCATTAGTACCTGTTACGCCAACCAACTTGAGCTTCTTCGAAGGGTCGCCATAGAATACTGTTGCAACAGGTCCTACACACTCTTCGGTAGAAGTAACCTTTATATATGTTACATTCTCAGATTTCTCTGTAGGCATATCTTCGCAAAGCACAGCCTTAGCACCAAGTTCTATAGCCTTGCCAATAAATTTGTGTCCATCTACCTGTGTGCCTTTCATGGCAACAAACAAATGGCCGTTTTCGATACGGCGTGAGTCTATGTTCACACCTGTAATGTCTACATCAACATCTCCGACTATCTCCAGAGGTTTGATGTTTTTCAACAACTCCTTTATTTTCATGATATATATGTTTTTATTCGTGAGTTTTTTTAATTCTCTAATGTTAGCAGGCATACTTCACCTTTCTTTATATAGTTGCCTGCAGGAATGCTCTGCTTAACAATATGGCCACGACCCTGCAACTTGCATTTTACGCCACGACTTTCAATGAGGTATACTGCATCTCGTGCTCCCATACCTATTACATCAGGCATAATGCGCTTGTCTTGAGGCTTATAGCTTGTTAAATCAATGCAGTTGGAATTGATAAGAGCCTTTCCCCATATAGGCGATGTGTAGTTGGTGTTTTCTTTCCAATTACGGTTGGTCTTAATTCCAAGTGTAGACAATACATAGTCGGCAGCAAGAATGTTTCCATCTTTCACCTGTGGAACAAGAATGCTGGTTGAATCCCTTGCGTCTTTAACATCAAGCTTCAAGTCTTGAGCCATGATGCCTTCGGCAATATGATGGAATACTACACCGCTCATACCACCACCAGATGCAGGTAGACCGCTCTTCTGTATACAAACAATACAGCTATATCGTGGTGCATCAGCAGGGAAGAAACCTGCAAACGACAACAGATAGTTCATCGTGCCTGATTTGTATCCTGCTACACCCTTCGACATCTGTGCTGTACCAGTCTTTCCTGCAACTTTGAATGAAGGTGAGCCTGCTTTCTTTCCCAAACCTTGACTCACCACGTGCTCCAAGATGGTTTGCATGGTTTTGATAGTCTGTGGCTTTGCTATTTGCTCATGTCCTTTCATCACTTCTGGTGGGAAGTCCATTATCACCTGTCCATCCTTTATCACCTGTTTTACAAATCTTGGACGCATCATCTTTCCGTTGTTTGCAATAGCGTTATAGAATGTCAGCGTTGAAATCGGAGGTATCTGTGTCTCGTAGCCAATACTCATCCATGCCAAAGCCGTCTTGCTCCAGTTGAGCCATTGACCACGGGAATTCTTTTTAGGCATACGTATCTTTGCAGGCGACGAGCCAACCAAAGGCAACTTTAAATCGGCAGCCAATCCTGTGCGATATATACCCTGGACGAACTTCTCTGGGCAATTGTGATAGTGGTCGTCGATGATACGGCTTACACCGATATTCGAACTGACCTCAAGTGTTCGTGGCAACGATATTGTGCCATAGCCACCACGACGCCAGTTGTGATCCTTCATCTGTCTGCCATACATAGGCCATACACCACCTCCAGTTTCTACCATACATGTAGTGTCAACCACTCCGTCGTCCAAAGCTACCAATATTGAAGCTGTCTTGAATACCGAACCAGGTTCAAGCAAGTCGCTCACTGCATGGTTCTTAATCTCACGGTAGTTGCCATCCACACATTTCTCCATATTTACTATGGCTTTTACGTCGCCTGTGGCTACTTCCATAACAATGGCTACACCAACATTACCATTAATCTCTTTAAGCTCATTGATTACACTGCGCTCTGCCAAATCTTGCATGCTTACATCAATAGTGGTAACGATATCAGCACCATCGATAGGAGGTGTGTCCATGATGTCAAGGAACTTGTTCAGCACCTTACGTCTATGAGTAATACCGTTTGAACCGCGCAGAATAGAGTCGTAAGTCAACTCCAAACCACAGCGTGCAGTATCTTTTGCACCGAACATGTCGCCCAAGGTACGCTGAGCCAAAGAGCCATACGGGCGTTGGCGAGCATTGAATTCCTCGTAATGGAATCCGCTGGCAAACTTACCAAGCTTAAATATTGGTAATGCCTGTATCTCGGTAAATGTATTATAGTCTATACGACGTCGCCATATAGGGTAGTGGCGACTCTTCTTAGCAAATCCTTCTTGAAGATTCGACTTAAATTCTTTAGTCGATCTCTCTGGGAATATTCTGTTTAGTCCCATGCATATAGAGTCGAGCTTTGATTCCCAAAGACTATCATTCTTGGCATCGCAGAGTTGTTTGAAGTCCATGAATACCATAAACTCAGGCAATGAACTTGCCATTAGTTCGCCATCACAACTCAATATGTTTCCTCGCTTAGGAGTTACGCTGACGCTATCTTTCTTTACTCTGTCTGCAACTTGTTCCCAATAACTTCTTTTTACTGTCATGATATAGCCAGCCTTAACCACTACAGCGAAAGCTATCATGGTCATTACCAAAGCTATAGCACTATATCTTGGCATTATTTTGTTGCTATCGAACTTACTCATTGTTGTTTATCCTCCTTTTTCTTCTTAATTGTCTTCTGGTACAGTAATTATGTAAGGTGGCTGATTTGGAGTCTTCAGCGTGCTGTCGCTATTATTTCTTAGCAATTCGAGCACGTTGCTCTCTCTGCTTCTTTCTGTCATCTGGCTCGAACTTGACAACGCTTTAAACTTTGCGTCTTGCAATCGTTCTTGCAGCTTGTCAATCTCAATAAGGTCTTGTTGACAGCTATATCTGTTAGATATATATATAAGGGTGAAGAATGCAATCAGCAAAAATACCCAAATTTGTCGTCTTATGGTAGATGATGTCAATATATCTCCACCAAGAATCTTATTGAGGGTAAAGTTCTTCGATAGCGGTGATTCCTCTTCTGTAGCATTCTGCTTAATCACCTCTTTCAGACTTGGGCCTTCGTCTCCTATATCACGAGAGTTGTCATTATTGCTTTTTGCCTCTTCCTTTTTAGCAATATCGTTCTGCTCTTTTGCTTTTGGCTCTTCGCTGGCAGCAGTCTTATTTTCTGGTTTTGTATTAACGCTTTCCATTTTCCTCCTTTGTTTATTCTATTGCTATTTTCTCTGCTATTCTTAGCTTAGCACTTCTGCTTCGTGGGTTTATCTCCACCTCCTCTGCCGAAGGAACTATCACTTTGTTGTTGATTAGTTTGAATGGACATTTGGTTCTGCCAAAGAAATCTTGTTCTGCTTTTCCCTCTGCATTGCCTGTCTTCATCACGTTCTTCACCATGCGGTCTTCTAATGAGTGATAAGTTATCACACTTAGTCTGCCGCCTGGCTTTAATAGCGCTGTGGCACTATATAGCATCTCTTTCAAGGCATCCATCTCATGGTTTACCTCTATGCGCAGAGCTTGAAAGAGTTTTGCCATATCTTTCTTCTCTCGCTCCTTGTTGAATAGCGGAGCTACAGCATTCAAGAAATCCTGTGTCGTTTCTATTCGCTTGTCGGCTCTTTGCTTTACCAATGTTGAAGCTATGCGGCGTGATGTCTTTAGTTCGCCATATAGATAGAAGATATCAGCCAACTGCTCTTCGTCATAGTCGTTTATTATGTCGGCGGCAGTTTTTCCAGCGCGCTTATTCATTCTCATGTCAAGTGGAGCATCAAAGCGGAAAGAGAATCCACGAGTTTCGTCGTCGAAATGATGACTTGACACTCCGAGGTCTGCCAACAGTCCGTCTATGCCGTCTACTCCATGATACCTCATCCAGTTTGTTAGATATCTAAAGTTTGATCTCACAAAAGTGAATTTGCCACCTTTTATGCGGTCGTCGATATTTCTTTCTGCATCTTCGTCTTGGTCGAAACTATACAAATGACTTGTCTCGTCAAGTCTGGACAATATCTCCCTGCTATGTCCACCGCCACCGAATGTTACGTCGACATATATTCCTCCTTTATGTATGTTTAGTCCGTCTATGCTCTCGTTGAGCAATACTGGTACATGATAGTTTTCTATAATCTTTGTCATTTTCAGTGGTCGTTGTTACTTTTCTTCAGGGGTCATTACTTTTGTTAGTTTCTCAGCAAATTCTTGAGAGTTCATCAGAGGCATGTCGCTGTCAGTTGTCCAAATCTCAATGGTGTCGTCCATACCGATAAATCTTACGCCTGACGTGATGTTTGTAGCTTCTAAGAATCTTTTTGGAATCAAGAATCTTCCGTTGCCGTCTAATGCTATAGCTTCTGTGTCGTAAACAAATTGCCTTAACATCTGCTGATGTTCCGGGTTCCATTTATTGAGTCTTGTTCTTAGTTCGTCGAGTTGAGCATTCCAAACACTTTGCGGATAGAGTACTAAGCAAGGTTGAAAAACGTCTTTGCGCAACACCAACGACTCTTCGCCCGATACTTGTAGTACCTTGCGGAATACAGATGGCAGAAACACTCGTCCCTTAGCATCTGTTTTAGCCTCGATGTTACCTAAAAATCGCATGCGTTCTTATTTATAAATGAATTCGGGTTCAAAGATACACATTTTCCCCCACATTGCTCCACTTTTCCCCACATTTTTTTATCAAGCTCTTGTTTTTTATACTTTTCGTCTGTTTGCTATCTATCCGTAGAACGACGATTCTGTTATGTTTTCAAATCAAAATCATAATAAAAAGATTATTTTTGCTTAAAAAACTATCATATTAGAAAAAGTTGTGTTATTTTTGCAGCTGTTTATCGGCGGACAAGAAGAAAACGAGTTTTATTCGGATAGCTTTTGTATAATATTCTCCGTCGTGCTCTTAAGCAAAATGATGGAAAAGACAATAGATATAGAAAAAATACTTGCTGGCAAAATGGGGGATAAAGCGCGCTTTGTTCCACATTTCCTTGTATCATGGCTCAAACGAGTGGTTCATGAAGATGAGGTCAATAAGTATCTTTGGGAATCTCGCCATCTGTCGGGTACTGATTGGCTTGAGGAGTGCGTGCGCTATCTGCGTATGACTCTTAAAATCGAAGGATTAGAGAATCTTCCCGATAAGAACGACGGACGACTTTATACCTTCGTCTCAAACCATCCTCTTGGTGGTGCTGATGGTGTGGCATTAGGTGCCATTATCGGACGCCATTATGATGGCAACTTCCGCTATCTTGTCAACGATTTGTTGATGAATCTTCCTGGTCTTGCCCCGGTTTGTATTCCTATCAATAAGACTGGTAAGCAGAGCCGTGACTTCCCTCGTATGGTTGAGGCGGGTTTTCAAAGCAAGAACCACATGCTGATGTTCCCTGCTGGCTTATGTTCTCGAAAGATAGACGGACAAATTCACGACTTGCCTTGGAAGAAGACTTTCATCACAAAGAGTGTGGAATATCAGCGTGATATTGTGCCAATACATTTCGGCGGTTGCAACTCTGACAAATTCTATACCATAGCTAACGTATGCAAAAAGCTTGGTTTGAAGTTTAATGTAGCGATGCTGTTTCTTGTCGATGAAATGTATAAAAATGTAGATAAAACATTCCGCGTGGTTATAGGAAAACCAATACCATGGCAGACTTTCGATAAATCAAAAACTGCGATGGAATGGGCAAAATATGTAGAAGACGAAGTGTATAAACTATAAGGAAATAATATAGATACCAATGGAAGAAGAAATTATCCAACCTGTGAGCAAAGAACTGCTGAGAGCTGAACTTACTCCAGAAAAGCAATTACGCATGACCAACAAGAGTAATAACGAGATTTTTGTTATTACGGCTCACGACTCACCAAATGTGATGAGAGAGATTGGTCGTCTCCGTGAACTTGCTTTCCGTTCGGCAGGTGGTGGCACAGGCAAGGCTTTGGATATTGACGAGTTCGATACTATGTCAAATTGCTGCAAACAACTTATAGTATGGAATCCTGATGCAGAAGAAATTATCGGTGGCTATCGCTATCTCTTTGGTAGCGATTGGCAGATAGACGAGAAAGGACAGCCAAAGCTTGCAACAAGCCATATGTTCCATTTCTCTGAGAAGTTTATGAAGGAGTATGCTCCATATACTGTTGAGTTGGGACGATCATTTGTGTCGCTTGAATATCAGAATGTACGTTCTAATACTAAGAGCATTTTTGCTCTTGACAACCTGTGGGATGGACTTGGAGCTTTGACGGTTATAAATCCAGACGTGAAATATTTCTTTGGCAAGGTAACGATGTATCCGTCGTACATCCGTCGTGGTCGCGATATGATACTCTACTTCTTAAAGAAGCATTTTGGCGACAAAGAAAATCTCATTGTGCCACTAAAGCCGTTGCGTATAGAGTCTGATCCTATGGAATTGGCAACTCTATTCTGTGAAGATGACTTCAAAGCTGATTATCGCATTCTAAACCGTGAGATACGTCGATTGGGCTACAATATTCCTCCTTTGGTGAATGCATATATGAATCTTAGCCCTACAATGCGTCTTTTCGGTACAGCTATTAATTATGGCTTTGGTGATGTAGAAGAAACTGGTATATTGATAGCTGTAGATGAAATATTGGAAGAAAAGCGCGTGCGCCATATCGATAGCTTTATCAAGGAGCATCCAGAGGCTCTACAGATTACAAGTGGTGCTAACAACGTTATTTATCTAGAGAATCCAAATAACTAAGATAATATTTATATAAAACAAAAGTGCGTCTGATAGCTTATTTGCTATAGACGCACTTTTGTTTGTGTCTTATTTCGAAATGTTTAGCGCAATTATCTTCCAAGCCATTTCTCAGGATTCAATCTTGCCTTTTCTTTGTATAATCTGAATTGCAGTACATTCTCTCCACCTACGGAGCCAAGTACTTGGCGGGTGCTCACATGCTGTCCCTTAGATACCGCTACTGATTTCAAGTTGCAATATACAGATATGTATGCTCCGTGGCGTACCATTACAACCATCGAGCCGCTATATCCAAACACACCGCTAACTTCACCATCATATACGCTTCTTGCATGACTACCTGCAGAACCCATGATGTTTATACCCTTGTTGTCGAGAGTTACGCCTCGTAGACCTTCTACATTATAGTTTCCGTAGTGGGTAACTATTCGGTAGTTGCCAGTAATAGGCATAGGCAATCTGCCTCGGTTAGCCTCGAAACCATTGTTCATCAATCTGTCGGCAGAACTGAATCTTGCCACCTCTTCGGCATCCTCCTTAGCTTCAGCTATCTCTTTTCTGTTGCGCTCTGCCTCGGTCTTTGCTTTCAACTCAGCAGCCTGACGCTGTGCAGCAGCTTCGCGAGCAGCCTGCTCTGCGCGTTCCTTTCTCTCTGCAGCTTCACGCTCTCTTCTTTCTGCCAAAGCCCTTGCGTTAGCAGCTTTCTTTGCAGATGCTTTGCGTTCAGCTTCTTCTTTTGCTCTACGAGCTTCTGCTTCCGCCAAAGCAGCCTGGCGTGCTTCCTCTTTGAGTCTTGCCTCACGAGCCTTTGCCTCTGCGATTCTTCGTGCATTCTCTCTTGCAGCAGCCTCTGCAGCAGCTTTCTTGCGAGCCAATTCGGCAGCTCTACGTCGTGCAGCCTCTGCAGCAGCAGCTTTGCGTTTAGCTTCTGCCTCTGCACGTTGGCGAGCCTTTTCTACTTCTATAGCTACCAATCTATCGATTTGAGCGTTCAATGCAGCATCCTTCTTGCGTTGGTCAGCTATGATGCTTACGATAGTCTTCTGCTGTTTCTGCAGTCCGTCTACCATAGTCTGTTGCTCGCTCTGCTTATTCTGTAGGTGCGTTTTCTCCTGCTTACCTTTATAGAGCAAATTGTTTTTGTGCGCCTTAGCATCTTGTAGCTGGTTGAACTTTGTGTTCACCTCCTGCTGCTTAGCTCTAACCTGTTCGCCCTGTGCTTTTTGGTAAGCACCATATTCTCTTACGAATCGAAGTCGACGATACATCTGAGCAAAGTTCTGTGCAGAGAAGATAAACATCAGCTTGTCCTGTACAGAGTTATGTTTAGCCAAATAGCGCATCGACTTTATGTATTTCGCCTGACGTTCGTGCAGTTGCTCTTTGAGAGTATTCAGTTGCGATGTCAGCATATCGATATTACCATTTATATGTGTAATGTCTTGCTCGATATTTGTTATCTTCTTTTGTCTATCTTCGATTTCGCTATTTATCACCAGCAGATTCTTCAGTCTGTTCTTAACATCAGCCTGATTTGCCCTTAGCGCCTTCTCTTGCTCCTTAATCTTCTTTTGGATGTCGGCTCTTTGGTTCTGTAGACCACGTATAGAAGCATTAGAGTAAGTCTTTCCTGTTGATTTCTTAGCGTTACTCTTTGCTGCCGTAGTTTTTTCCTTTGTCGTAGTTCTTTTTGCGACAGGCTTTCTTGTCGTAGTTCTTTTGTTAGCTGTTCTTGTTGTTGTAGTCCTTTTCTGACCACTCGTAGTCTTATGCTGGCCACAGACAGGCAACACAAGCGCCAAGGCAAGAAATATCGTTAATAGTTTCCTCATTTTAACTCTCGCTTATATTCTTTTATTGTGCTCCGAAAAGCTTGCCGAAGACGTCGGTAGCTTCTATCTTCTTATACCTCTTTGATATTTCCGACTTTGCTTCCCATTTGCTGTCGGTCTTCACACCATCCATATCTATAGTCAGAGAAATATTGCTCTGGTTTTTGATGGCTGTAGTAGCAAAAGTAAACTTCTGGTAAGCAGGAAACATCTTGCCAGCAACAGCCTTGAAGTTAGAATATGTCCAGTTCAACGATGATTTACCTTGAGTTAGACTGCTATATGTAGCTTTAGCTGCAGATATGCGACCATTGGCATTGTCTGCATTCCATACTATATTCAGGTTACCTTTCTTTAATGTAATGTTTTTGCTATTACCAGCCTCTGTTACGCCAAAATCCAAAAGGTTGGCATCGCTGATAGATGTTGTGCCTGGCATAAATAGCTGATTCCAGAACAAAGCTTGCAACGAATAGAAGTTCAAACCATTGTTCTTTAGGAAGTCTACCTTGTTGTAGTCTTCCTTGATATATTCTTTGTGCATGCGGTCTATTACGAGCACATAGTCAGGAGTAAATTCTATGCGTCCCACCTCGCTACCCAACAATGGAATGAATGCTTGAATGCGTATCACTTCGCCATATCTCATATGCAGCGAACCTGGCACCGTAATGTTTTTACTTCCCATCTGCACGTTGAGCGACATCTTTCCAACGATGTTTTGGGTGCTAACCTTCTGATTGGCTACTTTCTGAACAAAAGCCAATGCTTGAACATTACCGCCGTTGTGCTTGTCAACTGACGATGATGTACCTTCTGTTGCAGCCTTCTTTGAACCACATCCTGCCATAGCCAAGGTCATACCACCCAAGGCAACAGCAAAAAGAATATTCTTTATTTTCATTTCTTTATGTATTTTCTTTGTTTTATCTTTCTTGCCAATATCTTGCTCTCGCCACCGCGCTTTTGTGCTTGCTTCCAGTATTCCACAGCCTTGTCTATATCGCCAGCCATGGCATGTATGTCGCCTGCGTGCTCATAGACGTCAGCCGAAGATTCATCTGTAGAATCGTTGCTTATTGCTTGGTCAATATACATCTTTGCCTCCTCGTATCTACCTTCCAAGAACAATATCCACGCATAGGTGTCGAGATATGTAGCCGAAGTTGGCTCTGCCTGTATGGTCTTCACGCTCATCTCCTCAGCCTTCTTTAGGTTTTGGTTGTTTAGACTAAGGTAGTAGGCATAGTTGTTCAAACAAGATATATTATCTGGTTTCCATTGCAGACAGCTATCGTAAGCGGCGAAAGCCTCTGTAGCTTTACCTTTTTTAAACAATATGTCGCCCATTATGCAGTAGAAGTCGCTAACGATATCCGAGCTACTCTCGTCGTTAATCTCGGCAACACCTTTCTGGAAGAAAGACAATGCCTTGTCGTCTTCACCCTTCTGATAATAAGCCAAGCCGGTGAAGTAATAAAACACCATTTCTTCGGGATTATATTGTGTTCCAGGCTCGCTCAAAGCTATTATGCTATCCCAATCGTCGCTGCTCCATTTGTTCTGCAGAAGTTGGAAACGAGCCGAAGCATTATCGGGTGCAATGCTAAGAAGGCTTAAGAGCGTTGAGTCGATGGCAGCTGTAGGAAACTTCTTCATTTTCATATAAGCCACTTCCAATTCTCTGATGTCTGTCTCCTCTGGCGATGCTGATATCATTCTGTTGAATAGTGACAACATTTTAATGCTGTCGCCACCATGCTGCTCGTTTTCCTTGATAGCCTCGCGTACAAACTGCAGCTTGTTTTCTATCGACTGCTCTGTACTGACCAATATCTTTTCCATCATATCGGCAGCCTTAGCACTATCGCCATGCTGCTTGTAATAGTCGTAGAGCGAACTCTGGGCATACGGATTGTTAGCCTCTTCTTTCAGAGCCTTTGTAAATATGCCATATGCTTCATCTGCCTTATTGTTTTGCAATAGCCAGTTGCCAAGCATTATCTGGTAGTTGATGTCGTAAGGATGGTTGTCTGCCAACTCTTTCAAAGCCTTGTGAGCATTCTCAGGCTTATTCATTAGCTCGTATACTCTCACCTTTGATAGAGTTAGGTCTTCGCTTTCGCCATCCACCTGCTCTATGCGGTTTATCACCTCGAGCATCTTTGTATAGTTTTTCTCCTGCTGATACAATTGCAGCAATATCTTCATAGCATCTGTGCGATAGCTATGTTCGTCGCATAGTCTGGTGTATGCTTCTGTAGCCTTGTCGTATTTGCCGTTGCCGATATAGAATTGTGCCAGTCGCTCTTGGTAAGTCTCATTCTTTGGAGCCAAGCTTGCCGCTTTCTCTAATGAAGTAAGAGCCAAAGAGTCTTTCTCCATCTGTGCAAGATACATCGCAAGATAGTAGTAAACCTCCGGCTTGTTGCCGTCTATATCCTTGGCGTGAGACAATAATTCGAATGAAGAAGCATAGTTGCCCATGCTCTGCTGTCGCATCGCCTCAATAAAAAAGTATTGGTAGCGTCGGTCTGTAGAGCCGTCGCCACCATTGTTCTCTTTCTTTGCATCTATGCTCAGAGGCAACATGAAGAGAACTGCTAAAAGAGTTGTAATACCTTTCAACTGCATTATTTCACTCCTGTATGTCCATATCCACCAGCACCACGCTCGGTGTCATCGAGTTCTTCAACAACTTGAAACTCTGCAACCTCATGGCGTGCTATCACCATCTGTGCTATGCGTTCGCCGTCGTTTACGATGAATTCTTCAGTCGACAAGTTGATAAGAAGCACCATCAACTCACCACGATAGTCAGAGTCTATTGTGCCAGGGCTGTTCAATACTGTGATGCCTTTCTTGAATGCCAATCCACTACGAGGGCGAATCTGTGCCTCAAAGCCTTGTGGCAAAGCCATATACAATCCTGTAGGAATGAGTCTTCTCTCCATAGGTTTCAATACTATAGGCTCTTCGATGTTGGCACGCAAGTCCATGCCTGCACTCTGCTCGGTAGCATAGGCTGGCAGAGGGTGGTGGCTCTTGTTGATGATTCTGATGTTGGTCATTGCTGATTGTGAATTAATAATTGTGTGAACTTTTGTAAGTTTAGAAGTTATAGAATTAAAAGAAGTTATCGCTCCCGTTGGTCGCTTGAAGTTATAGCCAATAGTCTTTATGTTTAATTCTTAGTTACAAAGCATATGGCTTTAACTTCTCTAACTTCTTTAACTTCTTTAACTTTCACACATGCGAAAGCTCTGTCATATATTATAAGGTGCAAAAGTAGCAAAAAAAAATGATAACCCAATGACTTCTTTATATTTATTAGTACTTTTAAATAAAGTACGCTGCACTCAGGAATACAAAACAAATTTTATTATTTGTTTTGTTATTCCATTCTTTTCCATTAATTTTGCCATATGATGAACTGGAAACAATTACTATCCAACAAGCGACTTGGCCAAGAGCATCGCCATTTGCAACGCGACGACGATCGTACAGAATTCAAACGCGACTACGACCGTTTGATATTCTCTACTCCTTTCCGCCGTCTACAAAACAAGACTCAGGTGTTTCCTTTGCCTGGCAGCATCTTTGTTCATAACCGACTCACACACTCGCTCGAGGTTGCGTCGGTAGGTATGTCGTTGGGTAATGATGTATGCCACATCCTTACCAAGCGTCATCCTGAATTGCACGATACTCTATTCCAAGAGATTGGAACCATAGTGTCGGCAGCATGTCTTGCCCACGACCTTGGCAATCCTCCTTTCGGTCATAGTGGCGAAAAGGCTATTCAGGCTTTCTTCTCAGAAGGTAATGGCAAAGCACTAAAATCGATGGTTTCATCGCGCTTTTGGGATGATATTACACATTTCGAGGGTAATGCCAATGCCCTACGTATTCTCGCTCATAGATTCAACGGACGTCGTGAGGGCGGTTTTGCCATGACATATTCCATGTTGGCAAGTATAGTGAAATATCCTTTTGCAAGTTCTGCAGCTGGCGATCATGGTAAGTTCGGTTTCTTTGGTTCTGAAGAACCTATATATTGTAAAATTGCCGATGAATTGGGAATTATTTGCAAGTCGAAGCCTGGCGAACCGCTCATGTATGCACGCCATCCTTTGGTCTACCTTGTAGAGGCAGCCGATGATATCTGCTATGAGATAATGGATATCGAGGATGCTTATAAGCTGAAGATTAATACCTTTGAAGAAACGAGCGAATTGCTTCTTGGTTTCTTTGACGAGGAGTCAAGGGTTCAGATGCTTAAGCGCATCGACGATGAAGGAATCACCGATCGCAACGAGCAAGTGGTATATATGCGTGCCCGTGCTATTGGCAAACTTGAAGCTGAATGTGTAAGAGTGTTTTGCGAACATGAGGAAGAAATCCTTAGTGGAAACTTCGAAGGTTCACTAATCTCGCATGTTGAGCCTATTGCCAAGGCTGCTTATGAGCATTGCACAGAAGTTAGCTTCAAGCGAATTTATTGCAGTAAGCCTGTTTTGGACATCGAACTTAGCGGTTACAAGATTATGGATACCCTTATGGACACCCTTACCGATGCTGCCGTTAATCCTACTCGTTTCCATTCCAAACAGCTCATTCGTCGTTTCAGCAGTCAGTATGAGATTAATAGTCCTGACCTCGAGACTCGCATCATGGCTGTTATTGACTATGTTAGCGGTATGACTGATGTCTACGCCCTCGACATATATCAAAAGATTAATGGAATATCTTTGCCTATAGTATAATCAATAAGGAAAACATAGATTACTCAACATATTATATTAACGATAAAAGCTCTTGCAAGCATCATGCTTGCAAGAGCTTTTGTTGTTATATAATTGTTATGTTTTTTTCTGATATACGCCTTTAAAAACGAGCCTTTTTTGCCGAATTCGGCAAAGATAGGTGTGTCGGTGCTGTAAGTAGCTTTACTTCAATAACTTAACAGACTTTGTTCGCTTTCGAAAGTAAGCTTCGAGCAATCTATGCTTTCTATCAAATTTATCTTTGCTTTCTATCAAATGTGTTTTTGCTTACTATCAAATGTATATTTGTTTGCTAACAAATCTCTTCGTTTTTGATTTCCTATGTTGCCCTTTTTGTCGTACTATGCATTTGCAGTTTTGTTTGCCGCTAATTTATCCACCTCTTTGATAAATCTTCGCCAGAATAGATAGCCGGCAATGGTTAGTCCCACAGGGAATGCAAGCCAGATGCCTATGATGTCTAAGCCACAAGGGAAACCTAAGGTGTAGCCCATAGGTAGCGATATTACGAAGTAGGCAATGAAAGCGTATGTAACCATTGGTTTTACGCAGGCTATGCCACGTAGCGCATTGGCAAAAGAATATTGCAAGCCGTCGCCAAACTGGTAAACCATCATCAGTATTATCAATACCGAAACATATTGCTGAACCTCTACGTTGTCGGTAAACAAACCGCCCATTTGATGGCGGAATAGTACTACAGGTATGCCAAGCAATAGCGATAGCATAATATTTATTCGCCAACCGTCGTAGGCGTTTCTCTTTACCGCTGCATAGTCTTTCTGACCCACGAAGTGGCTGATGCGAATGGCTATTGCTGCAGCCATTCCCGACAATACGAGGTAGAACAACTGCGAGATTGTAATCATTATCTGGTGGGCAGCCAAAGGAATGGTGCCGAGCCAGCCTACCATCACACAGCTTAGCGTAAAAGCAGCCGATTCCATAGCCAACTGTAATGCCACAGGCCATCCAAGTCGGTTCATCTCCTTGAAGTCGTCTTTGGTGATACTGCTCTTAATGATGTCGCGACCATATTGTTTGAACTCTTTCTTGAAAACAATCACGCCAACCATTATCAGAGCCATAAGAATGCGGCTACCTGTGGTAGAAATACCTGCTCCAGCCAATCCTAACTCAGGGAATGGACCAACGCCATATATCAGCAGCCAGTTGCCGAATATGTTTACCACATTACCAAATATCATCACCCACATAGCAACCTTTGTATTAGCGATACCGTCTAAGAATTGCTTTGCGGTATTGAATACGCCGACAAACAATATCGAAACGAGGTTGATGATGAAATAAGGGCGTATAAGGCTGAGCAACTCCTCAGGCTGACCGATATTACCAAGATTGAAATAAAGTATCACCATTGCCAAGGTGAATATTAATCCCACGATGATATTAGCAAAGAGCGAGTTGCGCACCTTGCCACCTATCTCGTTGGTCTTTTCCATACCATACAAACGACCGATAATAGGGGTTAGTCCGTATGAAAAACCCATATAAGAGACCAATACAAGGGTGAAAATATTGTTCACCAATCCTGCTGCTGCCAACTCCTCTGTGCTATGATGACCTATCATGAGAGTATCTGCGAAACCAAGGACGATGGTTCCGAGCTGTCCGATAATGATGGGAATACCTATGCTAAGAAGTTCGCGGTAGTAGTGTTGTTTTTGTGCCGAATTCAATCTATTTCTCATTATTACTTTCTATTACTGCTTTTGAGGGTGCAAAGGTACGAAAAAAATAAATAAAAAAAGCCTCACAAGTTTGAAACTTGTAAGGCTTAGCAATTTGCGCTTCAAGATGGGCTTGAACCAACGACCCCCTGATTAACAGTCAGGTGCTCTAACCAACTGAGCTATTGAAGCATATGTCTTAATTGCGAGTGCAAAGGTAATAAGTTTCTGTTATTCCTCCAAATGTTTTCCAAACTTTTTTTAGTTTTTCTCTAAAAAAGTTTGTTTTTATATGGTTTTTGTGCCTTTTTGGGGTAAAAGTGGGCTTTGATGAGGGTGTGGAAGGTGTATTTTCTATAAAAAGACGAAAAAGAATTGTTGTATCGGATATTTTCCTTAATTTTGCATTTGCTATCCTTGTTGGTTGTATGGATGACGATATTGTTAGTTGTCTCTTTATATATATAATAAGGTATAGGTGGTGAAAATGGATTATTAATATTAGATAACAGGAAATGATGAAATGCAATAGATTGTTCTCTGTGGTACTTGGCTGCATGATGTCGGTGATGGCTTTTGCTCAGCAAAACGACCACGACTTTAATGTGGGCAAGAATATGGAGATGTTTACGGCGGTGTATAAAAACCTTGATATGCTGTATGTAGATACTTTGGATGCCGACAAGGTTATTGGTACTGGCATAAATGCTATGCTCCGCTCGCTGGATAGATATACTGAGTATTATCCTGCTGATGTGACAAAGGGATTGAAATATCAGCTTACGGGAAAGTATGCTGGTATCGGCTCGGTGATTAGATATAATTTCAAAGAGGGATACTCGTATATCGATGAGCCATATCTCGGTATGCCTGCTGCAGAAGTGGGCTTGAAGAAGGGCGACTTGATATTGGCTATCAACGACAGCACTATGAAGGGTAAGGAGACACAATATGTTTCCGACCATCTGCGTGGCGATGTCGGTACCTCTTTTATATTGAAGATTAAGCGCCCAAGCACAGGCAAGGTGATGAAGTTTAAGGTTACTCGAAAGCTTATCCAGACTCCTGCTGTGCCTTACTATGGTTTGCTCAACGATAGCGTGGGCTATATTCAGTTGCAGTCGTTCTCTGAAGGAAGCTCCAAGATATTCCGCAATGCTGTAATCGAGATGAAGCAAAAAGGCATGAAGGGTCTTATCTTCGATTTGCGTGGCAATGGCGGAGGTTCGGAGTCGGAGGCTGTTAATATAGTTAATGTGTTTGTACCAAAAGGTAAGCTTATCGTTTCGAATAGAGGAAAGCTTAAACGTGCCAATCGCGATTTCCTGACCCAAGTGGAACCTGTAGACACCGTTATGCCATTGGTGGTATTGGTAAATGGAGAGTCGGCAAGTGCAAGCGAGATTACCAGCGGTGCGCTCCAAGATTTAGACCGTGCCGTGATAATGGGTACCAGAACTTATGGAAAGGGTATTGTACAGACAGTACTCGAGTTGCCTTATAATGCTCAAATGAAACTCACCACAAACAAATACTATATTCCAAGTGGTAGGTGTATTCAGGCACGCAACTTCCGCAAGACTGATGGCGAAGATAGAGAGGAACTCGTAAAGGACTCTTTGGCAAAGACTTTCTTTACCGTGAATGGCAGAAAGGTGAAGGATGCTGGCGGAGTGCAGCCTGATTTAGAGGTGAAACCAGACTCTATGCCTAACATCTCGTATTATCTTGTAGCTATGCGCGATTCGAGCGAGGTGCTCTTGGGCTATGTTCTCGACTATATAGCATCGCATAAGACTATTGCTCCTGCAGCAGAGTTCGAAATTTCAGACTCTGAGTTTGAAGACTTCAAGAAACGAGTTGTGGAGAGCAACTTTAAGTATGACCCTATTAGCGAAAACACATTCAAGTCGCTTGTTGATGTTGCTAAGTTTGAGGGATATTACGACGATGCCAAAGAAGAATTTAAAGCATTGGAGAAGAAACTTCGCCATGATGTTGGCAAAGAAATGGAAAAAGCCAAGGTGTCGATAAAGCGACTGTTGGCAAGCCAAATAGTATCAGCTTACTACTATCAAGAGGGTGCCGTAAGGAATTCGTTGCGCACCGACAAGATTACAGGCGAGGCTTTGAAGCTACTTGCAGATAAAGCAAGATATTCAGAGCTGTTGATGCCAAAGGCGGAGTAAAGAAAGGTGCAAGTCTTTACAAAACCAATAAAAAATGTATAAACTCTTGGTAGCGTGAAAAAAATGTCGTAACTTTGCACCGTTCAGTGGAATGAGGGGCTCTGAGAGAGTTCCTCATTTTATTTTAATAAGACATTTTCGATGCCGTTATAAAGTAAGGTTCGAAGGTGTTGGTGTACACATTATATATTTATGATAGACAAAAACGTCGTTAAAGAATTAGTTGAAGAATGGCTCAAAGACAAGGATTATTTTCTTGTCGATGTAGAGATTAGCCTTGATGACAGAATTGTAGTCGAAATCGATCATGCCGATGGCGTGTGGATAGAAGACTGCGTAGAATTGAGCAGATTTATCGAAGACCATCTTAACCGTGATGAAGAAGACTATGAACTGGAAGTTGGATCAGCAGGCCTTGGACAACCATTCAAGGTGCCACAGCAGTATCATAACTTTGTAGGTCAGATGGTAGAAGTACTTGATGCTGATGGCAAGAAGGTAAAGGGCTTGCTAAAGAGCGTTGATGGTAACGATTTTGTTGTTACCGTTAGTGAAAAGGTAAAGGTGGAAGGCAAGAAGCGTCCTGTGCTTATGGATGTCGACCACACCTATCAGATGGATAATGTAAAATATACTAAATACTTAATAAGTTTCAAATAAGCTATGGTAGCAAAAAAGACTGATGATGTAACAGTGAGCATGATCGATACCTTCCGCGAGTTTAAGGAGACAAAGAATATCGACCGTACTACATTGGTAAGTGTGTTGGAGGAAAGCTTCCGCAACGTTCTTGCCAAGATTTTTGGAAGTGATGAAAACTTCGATGTCATTGTCAATCCAGACAAGGGAGACTTTGAAATCTACCGCAACCGTGTGGTGGTAGCCGATGGTGAGGTGGCAGACGAAAATAAAGAGATTAGCCTTACTGAGGCTCGTAAGATAGAAGCTGACTATGAGGTTGGTGAGGATGTTAGTGAAAGCGTAAACTTTGCCAAGTTTGGCCGTAGAGCTATCCTTACATTGCGTCAGACTTTGGCTTCAAAGATTCTTGAGCTTGAGCACGACTCTCTTTACAATAAATATAAGGATCGCGTAGGTCAGGTTATTGCAGCCGAGGTTTACCAGATATGGAAGCGCGAGGTTCTCGTTGTTGACGATGAGAACAACGAGCTTATCTTGCCTAAGGCTGAGCAGATTCCTGCTGACCAATATCGCAAGGGTGAGACTATCCGCGCTGTCATTGAGCGTGTAGACAACGAGAACAACAATCCAAAGATTATCCTTTCTCGTACCAGCCCTAAATTCCTTCAGCGTCTTCTCGAAGCTGAGGTTCCTGAGATTGCCGACGGACTTATCGCTATTCGCAGAATTGCTCGTATGCCAGGTGAGCGTGCTAAGATTGCTGTAGAAAGCTTCGACGAGCGCATCGACCCAGTAGGAGCATGTGTAGGTGTAAGAGGTAGCCGTGTGCATGGTATCGTACGCGAGCTCTGCAACGAGAATATCGACGTTATCAACTACACCGCCAACACCAAGCTGTTCATTCAGCGTGCGCTTAGCCCAGCACAGGTTAGCAGCATCAATATCGATGAGGAAAACAAGAAGGCTGAGGTATTCCTCAAGCCTGAGGAGGTAAGCTTGGCTATCGGTCGTGGTGGTTTGAACATCAAGTTGGCAAGTATGCTTACTGAATATACTATCGACGTATTCCGCGAGGTTGCTGAGGGTGAGGAGAACGAGGATATCTATCTCGATGAGTTCTCTGACGAAATCGACCAGTGGGTTATCGATGCTATCAAGTCTATCGGTCTCGATACAGCTAAGGCAGTATTGAACGCTCCACGCGAAATGTTGGTTGAGAAAGCCGACCTCGAAGAGGAGACTGTTGACCAGGTGCTTGAAGTACTCCGCAAGGAGTTTGAATAATAATGGCTGGGCACCATGTTGCCCGCCACACCTTTATAATAAAGGTATACTCAACTATAAGACTGGATAAAATGCAGTACTCATGAAGTCTGCATGCCGCTATCAGTCATACAATTAAGAATTAGAAAAGAATCAGATTTTAAGGAATATTATTAATGAGCATCAGATTAAGTAAAGCATTAAGTGAATTGAATATAGGACTTCAAACGGCAGTTGAATTCCTTGAAAAGAGAAAAGATGGCGATGGTGAGAAGTTTGGACCTACTTCAAAGCTCACCGACGCACAGTATTCTGCACTCGTAGAAGCATTCAAGCAAGACGCCGCTGTGAGAACAGAGGCTGAGAAACTATTCCAGAAAAAACCAAAAGAGAAGAAGCATTCTTCAGAAACCAAGGATAGCAACAACGAAAGCTTGTTGGCTTCGGCAGGAAAGCAGGAATATAAACCATTGGGCAAGATTGCTCTTGACTCTGTTGGTAAGCCTGCTGCCAAGCAGTCTGGTGCTACAAAGCAAGATAATACACCTCAGCCTAAAGCTGCTGCCGTAAGCCAGGCTAAGGAGAACAAGAGCGAAGAGAAGGCTCCTGTAGCAAAGACTCATGCTCAGCATAAGACTACAGAAGTTAAACCAGCGGAAACAGCTAAGGCAGAAAAACCTGCAACAGGAACTAAGGAGGCTCATAAGTCTGCAAAGCCTGCTGCTGAGGCTAAGCCAAAGCATGATAAGCCTGCTCAGCCAAAGGCTGAAAAGCCTGTCGCTCAGCAGCCAAAGGCTCAGGAAGTTGCTTCTACCGATAAGACTTCTGAGGATGCTGGTAGCAAGGTGTTCCAGCTCAAGAGCGAGAAAAAGATGCTCAACACTCCTAAGGTGAATGTGTTGGGTAAGATAGACCTCGATGCTCTTAACCAAAGCACTCGTCCTAAGAAGAAGTCTAAGGAGGAGAAGCGCCGCGAACGTGAGGAGAAGTCTCAGCAGAATGGTGAGCGCAAGAAGCGCGTTCGTATTAACAAGGAGCGTGTAGATATCTCTGCTGCTGCCAACCAGGGTGGTAACAATGGTGGCAACAAGAATAATAATGGTAACAATAATAACAACCAGGGCAAGAAGAAGAAAAACCGCAACCGTCCACAGAAGCCTCTTGAAGTAAACGAGGTAGATGTAGCAAAGCAGGTTAAGGAAACACTTGCTCGTCTTACACAAAAGCAGAACCAGAATAAGAAGGGTGCTAAATATCGTAAGGAGAAGCGCGAGGCTGTACAGGAGAAGCTTAATGCTGAGGCTAAGGCAGAGCGCAAGGAAAGCAAGACACTGAAGCTCACCGAGTTTGTTACCGTTAGCGAGTTGGCTACCATGATGAACGTAGGTGTAAACCAGGTTATCGGAACTCTTATGGGTGTAGGTATCATGGTTTCTATCAACCAGCGTTTGGATGCCGAGACTATCAACCTCGTTGCCGATGAGTTCGGTTTCAAGACAGAATATGTAAGTGCTGAAGTTCAGGAAGCAGTTAGCGAGGAGGAAGACGACGAGGCAGACTTGGTGCCACGTGCTCCTATCGTAACTGTGATGGGACATGTTGACCATGGTAAGACTTCATTGCTCGACCATATCCGCAACACTAATGTAATTGCTGGTGAGGCTGGTGGTATCACCCAGCACATCGGTGCTTACAACGTGCGCTTGAAGAATGGTCGTCGCATCACATTCCTTGATACTCCTGGTCACGAGGCGTTTACCGCCATGCGTGCCCGTGGTACTCAGGTTACCGATATCGCAATCATCATCATCGCTGCCGACGATGCTGTGATGCCTACTACTAAGGAGGCTATCGCTCATGCTCAAGCAGCAGGCGTACCAATGGTATTCGCCATCAACAAGATAGATAAGCCAGGTGCTAACCCTGATCGTGTGCGCGAGGAACTCGCAGCCATGAACCTCTTGGTAGAGGAGTGGGGTGGTAAGTACCAGTGCCAAGAGATTAGCGCCAAGAAGGGTCTCGGCGTAAGCGACCTTCTTGAGAAGGTGCTTCTCGAAGCTGATATGCTCGACCTCAAGGCTAACCCTAACCGCAAGGCTACAGGTTCTATCATTGAGTCGTCACTCGACAAGGGTCGTGGTTATGTTTCTACAGTATTGGTATCTAACGGTACTCTCCGTCAGGGTGATGTTGTTATCGCAGGTACAAGCTGGGGACGTATCAAGGCTATGTTCAACGAGCGTAACCAGCGCATACAGGAAGCTGGTCCTGCAGAACCATGTATCATCCTTGGTTTGAATGGTGCTCCTACTGCAGGTGATTCATTCCACGTAATGGAGACAGAGCAGGAAGCTCGTGAGATTGCAGGTAAGCGTGAACAGCTTCAGCGTGAGCAGGGCTTGCGTACTCAAAAGCGTTTGTCGCTCGACGATATCTCTCATCGTATTGCCCTCGGCTCATTCAAGGAGCTTAACATCATCGTTAAGGGTGATACCGACGGTTCTATCGAGGCTCTCTCTGACTCGTTCATCAAGCTTTCAACAGAGAAGGTACAGGTAAATGTTATCAGCAAGGCTGTAGGTCAGATTTCAGAAAACGATGTTATGTTGGCTTCTGCTTCTGATGCTATTATCGTTGGTTTCCAGGTTCGTCCTTCTTCTGATGCTCGTAAGGCTGCCGACCGTGAGGGTGTTGAAATCAATACCTACTCTATCATCTACGATGCTATCGACGACATCAAGTCGGCTATGATCGGTATGCTTGATAAGGTGAAGAAGGAGATTACAACTGGTCAGGTGGAAGTTCGCCAGGTATTCAAGATATCAAAGGTTGGTACTGTTGCCGGCTGTCTTGTTACCGAAGGAAAGGTTCACAGCAAGGACAAGGGTCGTGTGGTTCGCGATGGTATCGTAGTTCATACTGCCGACATCTCAGCTTTGAAGCGCTATAAGGACGACGTTAAGGAGGTTGCCATGGGTATGGAATGTGGTATCAGCCTCGTCAACTACAACGATATTCAGGAAGGCGATATCATTGAGACCTTCACCGAAATCGAGGTTGAACAGAAGTTGTAATTACTGCCTCTCTATATTATTTATTCGAGAGACATATAATAAAATAACCTTCGGGTCGTTTGCATTATGTGCAGACGACCCGATTTTGTTTAAAAATACATTATGCAAACCACATATAGAGATTTATGCAGCCTGTTGGCAGACATTTACGATAATGGGGAGGCGCGAGCTATAGTAAGGCTTGTGCTTGAAACTAAGTTTGATATGTCGTATACCGATATTCTTTGCGACGGACTACAGCAGCTATCCGAAGCCGACGGCAAAAAGCTTATGGACATCATGCAGCAGCTTGCAGAAGGCATGCCTGTGCAATATGTATTGGGCGAATCAGAGTTTTGTGGTCGCATGTATAAGGTTAAGCCAGGTGTGCTGATACCACGTCCTGAGACTGCAGAATTGGCTATTGCTGTGAGCGAAGAGATGAAGGATAAACAGCAGGCTACAATCCTTGATATATGCACAGGTAGCGGATGTATTGCTACGACCATAGCCTTGGAATGTCCAAAGGCAGATGTTGAGGCTTGGGATATCAGTCCTGAGGCATTACAGGTGGCAAAGGAAAATGCAGCGAAGCTTGGCGCTAAGGTTAATGTGGTATATCAAGATGCTCTGAATATCCCTTATAATGGCGAGCGATGGACAGCTATTGTCTCTAATCCTCCTTACGTCTTGGATAGTGAACGCAAAGATATGTCGCCACATGTGCTCAACCATGAACCATCATTGGCACTCTTTGTGCCAGATACTGACCCTCTGCGCTTCTATACAGCCATAGCTCGCTATGCTATTACAGCCCTTGTAAATGGAGGATTACTATATTTTGAAATCAATCCTTTGTGTGCAAAGATGGTTGAAGAGATGCTTACAGCAGCAGGCTTCAAAGATGTAGCCATCGTCGATGATCAATATGGCAAACAGAGATTCGTGAAGGCGTATAGATAGTCATCACTAATCATCACAAATTATAAAAACTACCTTAACAACAATGATAACAAAGAAACAGATGTCAGAGCAACAGGCTCTTTCGCGTTTGGCTTCTGCTTGCTCACAGGCAGAACATTGTACAGGCGAAATAAATCAGAAGCTTGAGCGATGGGGAATAGCTCCCGATGCGCATCAGCGAATATTGGATTATCTCATTACTAATAAATATGTTGATGATGCACGATTTGCCAAGTTGTTTGTGCGCGATAAGCTGAAGTTTAATAAGTGGGGACGTCGCAAGATTGCCGAAGCTTTATGGATGAAGCGCATACCTACAGATATCCAGGAAGAGGCTCTTGCTGAAATCACAGACGAAGACTATACCGAAATTCTGATACCTTTGCTCAAAGCTAAGGCTCCTTCTATCAAAGCCAATAGCAACTATGAATGGTCTATGAAACTTATTAAGTTTGCCATGAGTCGTGGCTTCGATATGAGTATCATCAAACATTGCATCGACGATATCGGTATTGGCTTTGAAGGTGATGGCGATGATGACGACTATGACAATGATTTTGACGAAGAGGAATACTAATACCATCTTATTATGACTAAAAACACTTTTATCTCTCGTCTGTTGTCTTTCCTTAGTCCGCGTCCTTGTCCTATCTGTGGATTGCGAATAGAGACAGGACCATCGGTGATATGTGCCTCGTGCGATATGCGATTGCCTCGCACAGGCTATGCTGCCGACCCTTATGAAAATCAGATGGCTAAGCTATATTGGGGCAGAATACCTATTGAGAAGGCGGCTGCCTTTATGTTTTATCATGCTGGCGATGATGCGTGCAACATCATCTACGATATGAAATACCACGATCATCCAGACTTCTGTTTCGCTATGGGTAAGCTAATGGCGAAAGAGTTTGGAGCAGTGGGCTTCTTTGATGATATCGACATCATAATGCCTATACCGCTCGCAGCATCGCGCCAACGTTACCGTGGGTATAACCAAAGCCATGAGATGGCTAAAGGGTTGAGCGATGTAACAGGACTGCCTATTACCACGAAGGCTGTAAAGAGAACTAAGTTTGAAGGAAGCCAAACTAAGCTTGGACGACTCGAAAGATTGGAAAACATGGATGGAATATGGAAACTCTCTAATGCAGAAGAGGTGAGCGGAAAGCATGTGCTTATTGTTGATGATGTAGTAACTACAGGCGCTACGTCTATATCATGCGCCAAAGAACTACTAAAAGCAGGAAATGTTAAGATAAGCATGCTTAGTCTTGCCTATGTGCGGCATTGATGTTATAAAGGCGCTTATGCCGTGTGTGTGCAACGATAATGCAATCGTTTGCACAGACAAAAAGGAGAATGTTTGTTAATATAAGGTTGCTACTTTTATAATTATGTTTATCTTCGCAACCTAAACATAAGCTCCTAATCAAAATGACTAAACATCTATTACCTCTACTATTGTTCCTTGGCATATATAATAATGTATATGCACAGGGATGGCCTGCTAATTATGGCGGTGTGATGTTGCAAGGTTTCTATTGGAACTCTTACGACGACACCAATTGGACAAACTTGAAGTCGCAGGTTAATGACTTTGCGGATAACTTCTCGCTGGTGTGGCTACCACAGAGCGGCAAGTGCTTAGGAAATTCGCAAACTATGGGCTATAAGCCTTACTATTATTTTAATCAGAATTCTTCTTTTGGTACAGAGGCTGAGCTTCGCGACCTTATCAAAACCTTTAAGGGTAAGGGGATTGGTATGGTGGCTGATGTTGTTGTCAACCATCATGACACCGATGGATGGTTCACATTCCCTGCCGAAGTTTATAAAGGAGTGACTTATCAGTTTAAGTCTACCGATATCGTAGCCAACGATGATAAGGGAAAAACAGCCAAAGAAGCTACCAAACAGGGCATTTCTCTTAGCAAGAACAATGATGAGGGAGAAGACTGGGACGGCTGTCGTGACCTCGACCATAAGAGCCAGAATGTGCAGACCATTATTAAGGCATATCTGAAATATCTAAAAGACGATCTCGGATATACAGGTTTCAGATATGACATGGTGAAAGGATTCTCTGGTTCGCATGTTGCTGACTATAATAAGTCTGTAGGTGTTGAATACTCAGTAGGCGAATATTGGGATAGCAACGCAAGAATACAAAGTTGGATAAATGCAACATTAAAGAATAGTGCCGCTTTCGACTTCCAATTCCGCTATAATGTTCGCGATGCTATTAATAGCAACAACTGGGCTGCTCTGAAGAGTACTAATAATCTTATTAATGATAAGAACTGGCGCCAGTATGCTGTTACCTTCGTAGAGAACCACGATATGGAATATCGCTCTTCAAGCGAACAGCAGGACCCTATTCGTCGTGATACCCTTGCTGCCAACGCTTATCTTCTTGCTATGCCTGGCACACCATGTGTGTTCTTTACCCATTGGCTGGAATATAAAGATGAGATTGGTGCTATGATTTCTGCTCGTAAGGTTGCTGGTATCACCAATATGAGCGACTATGAGGTTAAGGTTGCAACATCTGCATACTATGCTGTTAATGTTAACAAGACTCTCTATGCAGCTGTTGGTCGCTTGGATAAGATGGAAAACCCTGGCGCTGATTGGCAGAAGGTGTTGAGTGGCTATCATTATGCTTACTTCCTTAACAAGAGCTTGGAAACAGCTTTCGTTGACAAAGCTTCCGGCATACGTGATAATTCGTTCAAAGTAAAGCTTATTGCTGTTTCCAAGGATGCTTCTGCTAAGCTCGTTTATACCACCGATGGTACAGCGCCTACAGCAAAGAGCAAGCAAGTGGCTTCAGGCGATGAGATAACAATATCTTCTGATTGTGTGCTCAAGGTAGGTCTCCTTGTTGGTGGCTCTGTAAAGGGTATCATCACTCGCAACTATACCATCCAACATGTAGAGGAAGGTCCTGATGCTTTTGAGACTCCTGCTCCTGGCTATACCTATAATGCTTATTTCGTGGCTCCTGCTACATGGAAGAACGAAGTGAAGTGTTGGGCATGGACAATGACTGCTAACTATACTGGTGGCACATGGCCAGGCGAGAAGTGCTATAAGATAGGTAAAAATGGTAAGCAGTATATATATCAATGGTGCTACTATGGTACTCTTACCACCCCTCCTACAAGTATCATTTTTAACAACAATGGTTCTGCACAGACAGACGACCTTACATTCGTGAATGGCGCTTATTATGATATAAAAGGCAAGACAACAGGTATCAGCACTCCACAGACTATTAAGCCTGCTGTATCAAGTAATATCTATAGTCTCGACGGTCGTATAGTTCGTCGCAATGCTTCTTCACTCGATGGTTTGTCAAAGGGTATCTACGTATACCAGGGCAAGAAGGTAGTAGTGAAGTAAACCAACAGACTATCATTGCTATATAATCTTAGGTAGTTCTCTTATATATTTTAGTTAATTAAAGCCCCCAAAAAGGAATGTCATTTATCCTTTTTGGGGGCTATTCTTATGCAATAATTTTAATTGCTTATGTTTTTACGGCTTATTCTATTATTGCTGCTTATTCTACTATTGTAACCTTACCGCCAAAGTGGCCTGTCATAGAAGCATTGCCGAGGCTGTAGATGCTGTATATATTGAAGTCGATAGAGATGTTGCCATCAGCGATGCTTGCTTTTACGTTTCCACCTATGGCGTTGGCACCATCATTCTTGCTACCGCAGCTTGCCTGATTGTATTTCTTTCCATTATAGGTGATGCTAACCTTTGCATTATCCTCTGTTCCTGAGAATCCTTTTGTACCATCATTCATGTATACCTCAGGCATTTCGATTACGATATCAGCATCTGCCATACCTTCGATGGTTGTGACATTCTCCTTTGAAGAGAGGTAGATAGTGTATAGACCATCCTTAAGAGTTGCTACAGCAGAGTTGAGAGCCTTACTCTCTTTATCAAGTATACCATAGGCATTAGGAATTGAGATGTCGTAGATATCATATTCGCCATTATAGCTTGTAGAGAAGTTTCTTGCTTCAGGACCAAAGCTTTCTACATTTACTACAACCTTATATGTGCCTTCACCAGTCTGCTTAACGCTGATGCTACCTGTTGCAGAGCCAACGTTGCCAGGAGTAAGGGTGTAGGTGGTTTCTGTAGTGTTGTCAACAAACTCAAACAAGAACTTGTCTTTGCCTGTGAGATCTATTGTTCTGCCATCGAGAGCAGAAACAGGAACCTGGATGTGAGCATAATAGAAGCATTTATTGAGTTCTCTTGCATTATCGATGTCACCGCTTGTGATGTAAAGATCTACCAAATCATCTCCTGCAAGATAGTATGCTGAATTAACCTTCTTAGTATTTCCGTCAACAGTAAACGAGTTGTTGTCATCAATAGTTGGAACTCCAAACTTACCGCTATATGCTATTTGGGTGTTCTTCTTAGTGTCTTTATTCACAAGATTAGCTTCAACGCTTATCAAGTCGTCGACAATCTCAACCCAACCTTCAAGTTTCCTGCATTGAAGCCTTCAGAAGCAAAGTCGTATGACGATACGCCTGCATATGGCTTATTGTCTTTAGCATTGATATAATAAATCTGTATCTCGTCAGCCTCTTTATCTTTGCTATATTCTGCAAGGTCTATATCGTCGCCTACCATTACGTCAGGCAGAACTATCATGATATAATCTGTTTTGCCACTTGTTATTTCCTTATAGTCGGTAGAGATCCCCTCTTCTGGACTAATATAGACGTATGTCATGCCATACATGCTCATGGCTGTAGCAGACTTTAGTCCAACCTTTGTGTCACCATATTTCACGAAGTCTTCGAGCGAAGGAGTTAATGGATTCTTGAAGGTTATGCCGTCTATGTCTTTGCCAACCTCGAAAGTTCCTACTATCTTGCCCTCTTTCACTACATACATAGTGTCTTGCTGAGCTTGAGCATACATAGCGAAGCCCACCAACATCAGCAATGAGGTTAAAAGTTTCTTTATCATAGTCTTGTATGTTTTAATGTTGTTTGTTTGGTGTTATCACTTCCTTTCAGTAAGGCTTATTTCTTTACCATCTTCAATGAGCGACCACCTGCTTTAATTACATAAACTCCGTTAGGATAGCTTGCAGCATCTACATGTGCGCTACCGCCTTTAGCCTTTGCCTTGCCAATGAGCATACCATTCTGGCTGTATACCATAACTTCGGCACCATTAGCCAATCCGCTAACATCAAATCCGTAGCCATCCGCCTTAACGATAATCTTGCCGTCGGCTTTGCCTGTTATTGGGTTAATGCCTGTAGCATTAGCTTTAAGTTCTATCTTATCAATCTTGTTGATGTCTATAGATTCGCTTGCTCCACCAATCTTTACTATGTTGATGCTTCCTTTAGTGAGTTCTATCTTGTCGATATCTGTCATTGCTATGACGTGAGGAGTGCCGTCGAGATATAGCACATTCACTTCGCCCTGGGCATATGTTGCTGTAGTGATGCCTGCGAAAAGAGCTATTGATAGAATCTTTTTCTTCATATGCTCTTGGTTTTATTATGTTGTAATTTTACTTGCTGTTTCTAATATTTGTTTGCAAATATAACGCTTTGTTAACATTTAAACAAATGTTTGCTAATAATATTTAAGAAGTTTGAGAGTTTTGATTGCAATATGTTATTATTAGTTGTCGATGTAACGATAAATAAGGATTATTCGTTGGTGTATGCTATACGGAAGTTGATAGGCATTTCATATTCCACTTTTATTGGGTTGCCGTATCTTAGACCAGGTTCCCATTTAGGCATTTCCTCTATCACCTTTGTTGCCTCTTTTGCAAAGGCGTCAAGAGCACGCTGGCGAACAACGTTTTTCTCATCGCCTTTTAGTTTGTGGAATGGTAGCTTGTCTTCAACTACAATCTTATTATCTACAACCTTTACGTTGCTTATTGAACCATCGCATTCAATAGTAAACTTCATCTTTGTGATACCTTCCAAACCATAGACGTTAGCTTCGCGAGGAAAGTTTATCTTTTTAGAAAGATAATAGCGTAAGCCTCTTTCACCACCAGGAAAAAGAGGATTGCGTGAACGTTTGTTCTTTGGAATGCGAACTTTTGAGTAGTTGAGATGTTTAAGTTGCTCGGCAAGTTTCTGCGCCTTTACTGTACGCAGCATCACTTTTCCATCAGGATCGATGAGGTACATTGCAGGAATCCACTTTATGTTGAATTGTTTGTAGCTTTCGCATTCTCTCATCTTCTTTAACTCGGAAATCTCCATACCGTACATCTTGTTGTCGGTGATATATTTCTGCCACACTTCTTTGTTGGTATCGTAGGAAATATGCACGAAAACAATACTATCAGAGCTATATACGTAAGATAGCTCATTCATCGCAGGCATATCTTTGCGGCAATCAGGGCACCATGAAGCCCAGAAATGCAATACCACATATCTGCCACGCATAGACTTTAGACTGACATTATGGATACTGTCGAGCATCACGTCTGGAACCTCTGTGCCTATAGGAAGCATTTCTTGGGTGTACATAGAGTCGAGGTCTTCGGCTTTCGATGATGTTGCCATTGTGGCAAGCATCAATAGTAGCATTATAAGCTTTTTCATAATCTTATGTGTTTAGTTATTGTTTGTTTATCTTTAGAGTATGGTCGCAATATTCCACCACGGCAGGGCGATGCGTTACGAAGATTATGGTCTTATCCTTCTTCGAAAGTATATTGGCGAGCAGTTGACGCTCGGTCTCGGGATCGAGGGCTGAAGTAGACTCGTCGAATATCATTATCGGACGGTTTCTTAGCAGCGCTCTTGCTATTGCTATGCGCTGTGCCTGTCCTTCGCTTAGTCCACCTCCCTTTTCTGTGCATATGGTGTCAATGCCGTCAGGCAGCTGCATCACAAACTCAGCACAGCTTTTCTTCAATGCCTCTTTCATCTCTTCCTCTGTGGCATCAGGCTTTCCTAAAAGCAGATTGTCGCGTATGGTGCCGCTCATCAAGGTGTTGCCCTGTGGCACATATACCAGGTTGCAACGCAATAGAGGCGAGAGTTGCTCTTCCACCTTATTATTATATATGGTGATAGCACCCGATTTTGGTTTTAGCAATGCCAATATCATACGTACGATAGTGGTCTTTCCTGCACCCGTTTCACCAAGTAGGGCAGTACAAGAGCCAGGCTTAAAGTCGAACGACAGATTGTTTATAGTTAGCTGTTCTTCATTGTCGTAGGCATAAGAAACATTATCGAAGCGTATTCCGCAAGGGGCCTTCATAGGTATCGAGTCGCCTTGCTCCTCCATAGGATCTTCTTCCAACTCCATGAGACGTTCGGCAGCTGTAAGCACCGAGACGAAAGCAGGCACAAGCTTAGTTAGGTTGCGAGCTGGTCCCTGTATCTTGTTTACCAACTGCAAGAAAGCTGTCATTCCACCAAATGTTAGTGTGTGTTGCGACAGGCGGATGGCTGCCCAAAGGAAGGCAACAAGATAACCTGCGGCAAAACCAACGTTGAGGATGAGATTGCTGAATACAGAGAATGTTGTTTTGCGTACCACATTCTGCCTTAGCTCCTGCTGTGTGCCAGCAAGTTTGCCCACCATAGCATCGCCCGACTCTAAAGTCTTGATGAGCATACGGTTTTGTATCGTCTCCTGCAATACGCTCTGCACCTTAGAGTCAGAGTTGCGTACTGTGCGAGTGAGGTTGCGCATTTGACGAACGTATAGCTTGCTGAGCAATATGAAAAGAGGAATTATCGCTATTGTTACTATTGCCAACATGGCATCCATAGAAAAAAGATACCAGAAAGCACCAATAAACAGCGCCAATACAGATAAAGTGTTAGGGATGGTTTCGGCAAGGAAATCAACAACCACATTAACGTCAGTCTCAAGTCTATTAAGCACATCGCCCGAATGTCGAGATTCTTTTCCGTGCCATTCAGCTCTGAGCATGCGGTCGAGGAGTTGGCGTTGCATTTGGTTTTGAGCTTTTATGCCGAGGATGTTTCTTACCCAAATGGCAGAAATGCTTAGTGCAAAGCTTGCAAGGATGAGAATACCGAATATTGCTACAGCAACATAGATGTTGCCATCTATGGTTCCTGCCGCCACATCAATAGCATTCTTAACAGCCCACACCTGCGCCAGGCTCACCGCCACATCGAGCAAGCCTATGGAAGCATTGAGTATGGCTTGCAGTCGGTTGCCACGCCATGCTCCCCATAGCCAGCTTACTATTGTGCGAATGCTGTATTTTGATGCAGGAAGCTTAAGGAAATTTTTAAAGTTCATATAATATAAATAGGAGAAAGGAAATTAAGGGGCTGGCTGGGAGAGATTAAGCGATGCCGCCGAGCGGCACCGAACGCAACCCATTGGACAAAACCAAGTAACAATAGCAGCACCGAACGCAACCTATTGGGGGAAAACCAAGTAACAATAGCGGCACCGAATGCAACCCCAAAGGAATAAGGCTAATCACTCCCCTCCCTTTTGGGGAGGGGCTGGGGGGAGAGGCTTCCTCTTACGCTCTTTGGTCTGCACCCCACATCAGCTTTTCTCTAAGAGTAGAATAATAGCGCTGTCCCTGTCTTGTCACAACCTTTATGTTGAAAGGCGCCTTGCGTATTGTTATGGTTGTGCTCTCTTGTAGCTTTTCGCTTCTGCCGTCTATGGCAACGAGGAAGTTGTGACTACGGCTTCCCACCTCAAGAGTTATCACGCTATCGTCTTTGATGGTGATAGGGCGGATGTTGAGGCTATGAGGAGCTACGGGAGTGAGACACAAGATTCCCGATTGAGGAACCATGATTGGTCCACCATTAGATAAGCTATAGGCGGTAGAACCAGTAGGAGTAGAGACGATGAGACCATCAGCTTGATAAGTCACCAAGTATTCTCCGTCGATGCTTGTACGTATGGAAATCATCGAGGCATTATCGCGCTTTAGCACAGCGATATCGTTGAGCGCAAACGGATTACCCTCGATATGCTCGCCGTCCGCCTCTATCTGTATTGCCACATGCTCATCGATAGTGAAGTTGCCATTATATATGTCGTCGATAGCATCCTCTATTTCGCTTGGCAATATGTTGGCAAGGAAACCAAGGCGTCCCATGTTGACACCAATGATAGGCGTACCCTTGCATCCCACCTTGCTTGCAGCCTTTAGAAATGTACCATCGCCACCAAGCGAGATGACATAGTCTACATCGAAGTTGTAGCCGTCAAACACCCCCGTAGCAGCCACATCTAAGCCAAGAGTGGTGGTAAGGAAGTTGTAGAAAGGGCGGTCGATATAAATCTCGGCACCTTTGTTGACGAGATATGATAATATCTTTTCTACCGATGAAGATTTCTTTGGTTGATATTCATTGCCGAAGAGGGCGAAACGAAGAGGTTGTTGTGACATGTTATTATTGTTGACTATTAATATGTGGCAAATTTAAGCAAAATATACGAGAATTGTTGTTGTAGACAAGAAAAAATACTTTTTTGCTTGCGTTGTACTCTTTTTCTCGTGGATTTTATGTACATTTGCATTTATTCAACAAATATATTTGCACTATGGTATATGTATTTCTTGCCAACGGCTTCGAAGACATCGAAGGCTTGGCACCTGTAGATATCCTCAGAAGAGGAGGAGTGGAAGTGAAGACTGTCGGCATCATGGGCTCGGAATATGTAGAGACAGCTCATGGAGTGACATTGAAGGCTGACGTGAAGTTTGAAGATATCGACAACTTCGACGATGCAGACCTATTGCTGCTACCAGGAGGCATGCCAGGCTCTTTGCATCTGAAGAACCATAAGGGAGTATGCAATGCTTTGGAAGAGCAGAACGAAAAGGGTAAATATATTGGCGCTATCTGTGCAGCCCCTATGGTGTTGGGCAAACTCGGCATCCTTGAAGGCAAAAAGGCTACATGTTATCCTGGCTTCGAGAAATACCTTGATGGCGCAGAATATACCGCAGATATGGTGACCGTAGATGGCAACATCATTACCGGTCGCGGACCTGCTGCCGCTATGCCTTATGGCTATGCTTTGCTTTCGCTATTTGTAGGCAGAGACGATGTTAAGGCTATCGAAGACGGAATGATATATACACAGTTGATGCAGAAATAATAATCGAAGAATGGACTATATAATAATTGTAGCAGGAGGCAAGGGACTGCGCATGGGTACAGACATCCCTAAGCAGTTTTTGGAAGTTGGTGGTAAGCCAATATTGATGCATACCATCGAGCGCTTTGCCTCGTACGACGAGAAGTTGCAGATTATCCTCGTATTGCCACACGAGCAGCAAGACTATTGGCATGAACTGTGCATGAAACATAATTTCACCATTCCACATACCATCGTTGATGGAGGCGATACCCGCTTTCAGTCGTGCAAGAATGGAGTGATGGCTATACCTGAAGATGTTACAGATGGCGTTGTTGGCATCCACGATGGTGTACGCCCATTTGTTTCTCACGAGGTGATAGAGCGATGCTTCGAGACTGCTCGCGACGAATATGCTGCCATACCCGTGATGCCAGTAGTAGAGACATTGCGATATGTCGACCGCCATGGTGGTGGCAAGAATGTAATGCGCGATGATTATCGTGTGGTACAAACTCCACAAACCTTCGACCTCTCATTGCTTCGCCAAGCATATAATCAGCCTTATCAAGAAAGCTTCACCGACGACGCTTCTGTTGTTGAGGCTTTGGGATGTAATGTGCAGATGGTAGAAGGAAATAGAGAGAACATTAAGATAACAACCCAATTTGATTTAAAGGTAGCAGAATTATTCGTATAATAAGGAATGCTTGACATCCTCGACCAAGATATAATGTACCTACATGGTGTAGGTCCGAAACGCAAAGAGATACTGAGCAAAGAACTTGGTATCAATACTTGGCGTGACCTCTTGGAATACTATCCATATAAGTATGTCGACCGCAGCAAGGTGTATAAAATAGCCGAGCTGAGGGGCGACATGGCTTTTGTGCAAGTGGTAGGCAAGATACTGAGTTTTGAAGAGTTTCCTATGGCTGGCAGAAAGGTGAGGGTGGTGGCTCATGTTTCTGATGGCACAGACATCTGCGACATAGTGTGGTTTAACGGTGCTAAATACATATATAATAATTATAAGGTAGGCGAACGATATGTCATCTTCGGCAAGCCTGCCGTATATGCAGGCAGATACCAATTCTCGCATCCTGATATGGATAAGGCAGACGAGGTGAAGCTTGCCGAGATGGGATTACAACCATATTATATCACTACCGAGAAGATGAAGAAGATGGGTATAATGTCGGGCGCCTTAGAGAAAATAGAAAAGGCTCTCGTGGCAAAGCTTACTGAGCCTTTGACCGAAACCCTACCTCCATTCATCACGTCGCGCCTTCACCTTATATCTCGCAACGATGCTCTCCGCCTTATACATCATCCAAAGACTCTTGATGATGTAGAAAGAGCCAAGACAAGATTGAAATTTGAGGAGCTGTTCTATGTGCAGCTCAACATCCTGCGTTATGCTTCCGAAAACCGAAAGAAGTATAAGGGATATATATTCCCTAAGGTTGGCGACATTTTTAATACCTTTTATTCTAAACATCTACCTTTCGAACTTACTGACGCTCAGAAACGCGTGATGCGCGAGATTCGTGCCGACATGAAGACTGGCACACAGATGAATCGTCTGTTGCAAGGCGACGTAGGCTCGGGCAAGACTCTTGTGGCGCTGATGTCTATGCTTATAGCCTTGGATAATGGCTATCAAGCTTGCATCATGGCACCTACCGAGATTCTGGCAGAACAACACTATGCCACCATCTGCGAATTTCTTGGCGATATGGATGTGCATGTGGAACTGCTCACGGGCATGGTGAAGGGAAAGAGAAGAATGGCGGTATTACAAGATTTGGCTTCGGGCGATGTGAATATCCTTGTCGGCACACATGCCGTGATAGAAGATGCCGTGGTGTTCTCTCATCTTGGTTTGGCTGTTATCGATGAGCAACATCGTTTTGGTGTAGCTCAGCGAGCACGCCTTTGGGCAAAAAGCATTAATCCGCCACATATCCTTGTGATGACAGCTACGCCTATACCTCGAACCCTCGCTATGACCATTTATGGCGACCTCGATGTTAGTGTTATCGACCAGCTTCCTCCAGGCAGAAAGCCTATACAGACCTTACATAAATTCGACAACCAGACCACAAGCCTATACCAAGGAATACGCCAGCAGATAAACCAAGGTAGACAGGTGTATATAGTATTTCCGCTTATCACAGAGAGCGAGAAATCGGACCTTAAGAACCTGGAGGATGGCTATCTCACACTTTGCGAAGTATTCCCGGAATATAGACTTAGCAAGGTGCACGGCAAGATGAAGTCGGCAGAAAAGGAAGAGGAAATGCAGAAGTTTGTTTCTGGTCAGACCCAGATTCTCGTTGCCACTACCGTGATAGAGGTTGGAGTGAATGTTCCTAATGCCTCTGTTATGGTGATACTTGATGCTCAGCGCTTTGGACTCTCGCAGCTACATCAGCTTCGAGGTAGAGTGGGGCGTGGCGCAAAGCAGAGCTATTGTATCTTGGTAACTCCATATCAACTTTCTAAAGAGACTCGCACGCGTATAGATATAATGTGTTCTACCAACGACGGCTTTGCTATTGCCGAGGCTGACTTGAAGCTTCGCGGTCCTGGCGACCTTGAAGGAACACAACAAAGTGGCGTAGCCTTCGATTTGAAAATCGCCGACATTGCCCGCGATGGAATATTAGTGCAGATGGCACGCAACGAAGCTCAGAATATCATAGATAACGACCCAAACTGTGATAAAGTTGAGAATTCGTTACTATGGAATAGACTTAAAGAGATAAGGAAAACAAATGTTAATTGGGCTCCTATCAGCTAATTACGTTTTTACGGTTAATCCTTAACTGCATATTTGGGCTCGAATGCCTATGTATAAAAGGATTGCCGATGGTTGGATGTTAGTAATTATGCCGATTTGCAACGACGACTTTGCAAAAGGCATATGTTAAAAGCTGAATAAAAACTGTTAACCGGTGCCTGTTTTTGAACATTTTTTATTATCTTTGCAAAGTCTTTGTAATTGAGACGACTAACTAAACTGGTTTTGTTGTGAAATGACACTTGTTCATTTCCTCTATATGCCAACCTACAATAACGAACAATTGACATGAACTTTAAGAAAATTATTAGAACAATATCCGTATCGTTGCTGTTAACGCTGTCTGCCTCGCCTGTCGTTGCGCAAGACTTGCTTGCTCGTCAAGCACCAGTCGACCGTAAGGCTCGTAAAGTTGACACATTGGCACTTCAAAAACTTATTAATACCGAGAACTTAGAGTCGCCAGCTGCCGATCTCTATGATGAGTGGAACAATGTATATGCTCACAAAGCAGAGAATGTGCCAGACTCATTCCGCATCAGTCTTCGTAATTTCTGTATGCCAACAGTAAGCCGCGTTGTAACCAGCAACTTCGGTTCTCGTTGGGGACGTCAGCATAAGGGTATTGATATTAAAGTATATATTGGCGATACCATTCGTGCCGCTTTCTCTGGTAAAGTTAGAATGGTGAAATATAATCCTGGTGGCTATGGTAAGTATATTGTAATCCGCCATCCTAATGGTTTGGAAACTATTTATGGACACTTATCAAAGCAACTTGTTTCGGAAGACCAGGAGGTAAGAGCTGGTGATGTTATTGGTCTTGGTGGTAATACCGGACGAAGCACAGGTTCTCACTTACACTTCGAAACTCGTCTCTGCGGATGCGCTATTAATCCTGCGTTGATGTTCGACTTTCGCAATCAGGATGTTGTAGGCGATTATTATGTATATAACTCTCGCACTCATGATCGTGAATCGTTGGATGCCAACGAACTTCGTGGCAAGATTGGTAATGGCGGTTATACTCGTGAGCAAGTTGTTGGCAAAGGCTATGCGTCGGCTGCAAGGTCAGAAGTCGTTTCACAAGAAAAGCTTTATCACAAGGTTGCTAAGGGCGAGACTCTCTCTGTCATCTCAAGGAAGCGTGGCGTGAGCATCGACCAAATTTGCAAGCTTAACCATATTCGCAAGAATATCAAGATTAAGCCGGGTATGATTCTTAGATATTCATAATACCCACGCACTAAGAATTTTATCATAACGATATATCGGGGATGTACTCTTTCTATACGAGTACATCCCTTTTTCGTTTCGAATAGTCGCATAGTCAATTTCGAATAGTCGCATAGCCAATTTCGAGTACTCGCATACTTTCACTCTTTATTCCATGATTTTTCCGTTGAACTTAGAAATATTCTTAAATACTTGGCTGTAAGGAGCGAATTTAGTAATTTTGCAAGCAAAATGCCATAAAGGATATTACGGTATGGCACGATGGATAAAAAATGGAAAATAAGACAGAAAACATTCAGAACGAATATGTACGCCAAGTAGCCGAGCAGAAGTATGAATATGGCTTCACTACCGACGTGCATACTGAGATAATAGAACGTGGACTCAACGAGGATGTGGTGCGCCTGATTTCTGAGAAGAAAGGTGAACCTGAATGGATGTTGGAGTTCCGTCTAAAGGCTTTCAATTATTGGAAAACCTTGAAGCAACCAACGTGGGGACATGTCAATCTTCCAGAGATTGACTATCAGGATATCTCTTATTATGCAGACCCGTTGGCAAAGAAACCTCAGAATACAGAGATTGACCCAGAACTTGAGAAGACTTTCGATAAGTTGGGTATTCCACTCGAAGAGCGTTTGGCTTTGAGTGGTGTGGCTGTTGATGCCATCATGGACTCTGTTTCTGTGAAAACAACATTTAAGAATAAGCTTCGCGAAAAAGGTGTTATCTTCTGTAGCATTGGTGAAGCTATCAAGGAACATCCTGATTTGGTGCGCCAATATTTGGGTACCGTGGTTCCTTATCGCGACAATTTCTATGCTGCTTTGAATAGTGCCGTGTTTAGCGATGGTTCGTTCGTTTATATTCCAAAGGGCGTTCGTTGTCCGATGGAGCTAAGTAGCTATTTCCGTATCAATGCTCGCAACACAGGACAGTTTGAGCGTACGCTGATTATCGCAGATGATGATGCTTACGTTTCTTACCTTGAAGGTTGTACAGCTCCAATGCGTGACGAAAACCAGCTTCATGCTGCTATCGTCGAGATTATTGTCAACGATAATGCTGAGGTGAAGTATTCAACTGTGCAGAACTGGTATCCTGGCGATGAGAATGGTAAGGGTGGTGTATACAACCTCGTTACCAAGCGTGGCGACCTTCGTGGTGTAAACTCGAAGTTGTCGTGGACTCAAGTGGAGACAGGTTCGGCTATCACATGGAAATATCCATCATGTGTGTTGCGTGGCGACAATTCTGTAGCTGAATTCTATTCAGTAGCCGTTACCAACCATTATCAGCAGGCAGATACCGGTACCAAGATGATTCATATCGGCAAGAATACCAAGAGCACCATCATCTCGAAGGGTATTTCGGCAGGTCACAGCCAAAACTCTTACCGTGGACTGGTTCGTGCTACTGCTAATGCCGACAATGCTCGCAACTATAGCTCGTGCGACTCGCTGTTGTTGGGTAGCGAATGTGGAGCACACACATTCCCATATATGGATGCCCACAACGATACTGCCGTGTTTGAGCACGAGGCTACAACATCAAAAATATCAGAAGACCAGCTCTTCTATTGCAACCAGCGTGGCATTCCTACCGAGCAAGCTGTAGGCTTGATAGTAAACGGCTATGCTAAGGATGTGCTCAACAAACTTCCTATGGAGTTTGCTGTAGAGGCACAGAAACTATTGAGCGTTTCGCTCGAAGGTACCGTTGGATAATGACGGTAGAGCAATATACTTCCATCGATAAAAAAGAAAAAAGATATGTTAGAGGTAAAGAATTTGCATGCAACTATTGCAGATAAAGAAATATTGAGAGGTATCAACCTCACTATTAAGGATGGCGAAGTTCATGCCATTATGGGACCTAACGGTTCGGGTAAGTCTACTTTGAGTGCTGTGCTCACAGGTAACCCTCTGTATACTGTTACCGAGGGCGAGGCTATCTTCAATGGTAAGGATTTGTTGCAGCTAAAGCCTGAGGATCGTGCCCACGAGGGATTGTTCCTCTCGTTCCAGTATCCTGTTGAGATTCCTGGTGTGTCTATGACAAACTTTATGAAGGCAGCCATCAACGAGAAGCGTAAGTACGAAGGCTTGGAGCCATTGAATACTTCCGACTTTATAAAGCTGATGCGCGAAAAGCAGAAGATGGTAGGTCTTGATGGTAAGCTCACTCGTCGTTCTGTAAACGAAGGCTTTAGCGGTGGCGAGAAGAAGCGCAACGAGATATTCCAGATGGCTATGCTCGAGCCAAAGCTCTCTATCTTGGACGAGACAGACTCTGGTCTTGATGTCGACGCTATGCGTATCGTGGCTGAAGGTGTGAACAAGATGCATACCGATAAGACTTCAACCATCGTAATCACTCACTATGAGCGATTGCTTGATATGATAAAGCCTGATGTGGTGCATGTGCTTTACAAGGGTCGCATTGTGAAGACTGCAGGTCCTGAACTTGCTAAGGAAATTGAACAAAGAGGTTACGACTGGATAAAAGCTGAAGTCGATGAGTAGTGAAAAGCAATATATAGACCTTTACAACCAATGTAAAGGTATGATAAACAAGCATGCTCCGCAGGTCTTGAACGACTTGCGCGACAAGGCTTTCGATGATTTCTGTCGTCTGGGCTTCCCTTCAAAGAAGGTGGAGAGATACAAATATACCGACATGCAGAAGATCTTCGAGCCTGACTATGGCTTGAATCTCAACCGTCTTGAAATACCTGTAAATCCATACGATGTATTCAAGTGTGATGTGCCAAATCTTAGTACATCGCTATATTTCGTAGTCAACGACAGCTTCTACGATAAGATATTGCCAAAATGCTCGCTTGCTGAAGGCGTTATCGTAGGCTCGTTGTCGAAGGTTGCCACAGAGCATCCTGAGCTTGTTGCTAAATATTATGGCAAGATTGCCAATACTGGCGACGATGCTGTTACTGCCCTTAACACCATGTTGTCGCAAGACGGTTTGATGGTGTATGTTCCTAAGAATGTAAAGGTTGAAAAGGCTATACAGGTGATAAACATCCTCCGCTCGGATGTGGACTTGATGGTAAACCGCCGTGTGCTTATCGTTATGGAGCAAGGCTCTGAAGCTAAGTTCCTGTTCTGCGACCATGCTGCCGACGACCGCAACTTCCTTGCTACTCAGGTTATCGAGGCTTTCGTTGGCGAAAATGCTAAGCTCGACCTCTACTGCTTGGAGGAAACTCACTATAAGAATACTCGTGTTAGCAATGTCTATATAGAGCAACAGGCTAATAGTGTGGTAAACCATAATGTGATAACTCTGCATAATGGCATTACTCGCAATCGTCTCGACCTTGTCTTCAAGGGCGAGGGAGCAGAATGCTTTGCTAATGGTTGTGTGATAGCAGACAAGAGTCAGCATATTGACAATAATACTCTTATCGACCACCAAGTAGGTCATTGCACCTCGCACCAGCTATATAAATATGTGCTTGGCGATGAGGCTGTAGGAGCTTTTGCTGGTAGAATATTGGTTAGAAAGGATGCTCAGAAGACTTCGTCTAATGAGATTAACCAAAACCTTTGCACCACTAAGAAGGCACGTATGTTCACTCAGCCTATGCTTGAGATATATGCCGACGATGTGAAATGTTCGCATGGTTCTACTGTAGGACAGCTCAACGATGCCGCTATGTTCTATATGCGTCAGCGAGGCATAAGCGAAAAAGAAGCTAAACTACTCTTGGAGTTTGCTTTCGTCAACGAGGTTGTCGACCAGATACAGCTTGAACCACTAAAGGAGCGTTTGCGCTATCTTGTAGAGAAGCGTTTCCGTGGCGAGCTCAATAAATGTGAGGGTTGTAAACTCTGTAAGTAAGCTTACCTTTTTATAATAGGAATAGCTAAAACTGCTGTAGCTTTCAACTCTTTAACCTCTAAACTTCTGATTAATATGTACGATATAAATAAGGTACGCGAAGACTTTCCGATATTGTCTCGCCAGATATATGGCAAGCCATTGGTATATTTCGACAATGGTGCTACAACCCAAAAGCCATTGTGTGTGCTCGATGCTATGCGCAACGAGTATCTAAATGTAAATGCCAATGTGCATAGAGGTGTCCACTATCTCTCGCAGCAGGCTACCGACCTTCATGAGGCAGCACGCGAGACTGTGCGCAAGTTTATCAATGCACCAAAGGTTGAGGAAGTGATATTCACTCGTGGTACCACAGAGAGCTTGAACCTTGTGGTAAGCTCTTTCGGAGATAGATTCTTATCAGAAGGCGACGAGGTTATAGTTTCGGTGATGGAGCATCATTCCAATATCGTGCCTTGGCAGTTGCTCGCAGCAAAAAAGGGTATAGCTATAAAGGTTATACCAATGACCGACGATGGTGATGTGATAATGGAAGAATACGAGAAACTATTTAATGAGAAGACTCGTATTGTTAGCATTACTCAAGTGAGCAATGTGCTTGGAACAATAAATCCTGTAAAGGAGATGATACGCATAGCACATGAGCACGAGGTGCCTGTGATGGTGGACGGTGCACAGAGCACTCCACACATGAAGGTTGACGTGCAGGATTTAGACTGCGACTTCTTTGCCTTTAGCGGACATAAAATATATGGTCCTACCGGCATCGGCGTACTTTATGGCAAAGAGAAATGGCTCGATGAAATGCCTCCTTATCAAGGAGGAGGCGAGATGATAGAGAGCGTAAGCTTTGAGAAGACTACTTTCGAGAAGCTGCCATTCAAGTTTGAAGCAGGCACACCAGACTATGTGGCAACCCACGGACTTGCAACAGCTCTTAACTATGTAACCGAACTTGGACTTGACAACGTCTTTGCTCATGAGCAGGAGCTTACTCGCTATGCTATGGAGCAAATGAAAGAGATACCAGGAATGCGTCTCTTCGGAACTTCGCAGCATAAGGATGCCGTGATAAGTTTCCTCGTAGGCGATATTCATCATCTTGATATGGGCACTTTGCTCGATCGTCTTGGCATTGCTGTGCGTACAGGTCATCATTGTGCAGAACCTTTGATGCATCGCTTGGGCATATCAGGAACCGTGAGAGCAAGCTTCGCTCTGTATAATACCAAGGAAGAAGTAGATGCCTTGATTGCAGGAATAAAGAGAGTGAGCCAGATGTTTTGACATAATGGTGGGTGATGTATATCGCCCACCATATTATATATATATTATTCAAAACTTGCTTTGGTGCGGATAGCTGAAGATATGAACCATACAACGGCTAAGGCACGAAGCAACAACGACATGTCTACAGGAAGCGCTACAGCCATGAATGCCAACTGTATCTCTGTGATGAGCCAAGCCTGACGAGGAGTCACCTCCTTACCAATGACGCTCGAATAATAGTTGCGCATAGCTACGAAAGGCTTCTTAACGAAGTTCTTTGTTGCGTTCATTACATTGTCAAAGGCTGTAACGAAGTTGTCGGTTGCTGACATTTGAATGTTCTTTTCCATAATCGTATATTGTTAATGGTTATTATTCTTATCTGGGTGCAAAGTTACAGGTATTCATGGAAGCCAAATTGCGCAATGTTGTGAATATGGTTAAAGAATGTTTAAAAGAATGGCTTAACTGATTAATCTAAGTTCTATACCTATTTATATATATAAGTCTATATCCATTATTAACCAAGATAATTAAGAAATGCTGGAGAATCATTATTTTGAAGGAAAGATAGAAGCAGGATGCGACGAGGCTGGACGTGGTTGTTTGGCTGGAAGCGTATATGCTGCAGCTGTGATATTGCCTGTGGGCTATAACAATCCTGGTCTTAACGACTCAAAGAAGCTTACTGCCGCTAAGCGTCAGCAGTTGCGCATTGAGATAGAGCGTGATGCTGTGGCATGGGCGGTAGGTGTTGTTACTCCCGAAGAAATCGACGAAATAAACATCCTTCGTGCCAGCTTCTTAGCTATGCATAGAGCCTTGGATCAGCTCAAGGTGCGTCCTGAGGCTATCATCGTTGATGGCAACAGGTTTACACCTTATAATAATATACCTTATGCAACGATAGTGAAGGGTGACGGTAAATATCAAGCTATTGCTGCGGCAAGCATTCTTGCCAAGACTTATCGTGATGACTATATGGACAACCTTGCCGAGGAATATCCTTATTATGATTGGCAAACCAACAAGGGCTATCCTACCAAGGCTCATCGTGAGGGAATCCGTTTGCGTGGTATTAGTCCATATCATCGCAAATCGTATAATCTATTGGGAACCAAGCAACTCACTTTCGACTTTGGGGAATAGTGTATCCTATTCCTTATCCGCCCCAGAGTTCTCAAACTCCCTCTTTTACCCTTTTTTACCTTTTTACCCTTTTACTTTTTTACCCTTCAATGAACCATTCTCAATATGCCAAGGAGTTAGACCTTTTGTCTATACTTATAGATGGCGACAGCCATACTACTGAAGAACTATGCCAAGTGTTGGGAACATCCCGACGCAACCTATACTATTATCTTCAGTTTCTTCGCGACTATGGCTTTGAGTTGGTTCGTACCAATAGTGGTAAATATTATATTGGTCCCCGTTCTCCTTTCTTTCAGAAGATAGCCACTACTATAGGCTTCACCAAACAAGAAGTGAACTATCTTTTTAGTCTGTTGGCAGGAGCCGACCAGAAAGATACCTTGCAACATAGTATAAAGCGCAAGCTTGAGCGCAACTATGGACTATCTACCTTTGTTGATGATGAAACGAGAAAGAAGATTTCTCGTAATGCCGAAGTGCTCAATAAAGCTATTGAGCAAAAGAAGATTGTGCTCATCAAAGACTATTCTTCGCCACATAGCAAGAGCGTAACCACACGAGTTGTTGAGCCATTTATGTTTCTCAACGAACGAGCAGATGTGAGATGCTACGAGCTGGCAAGCAAGATGAATAAGACTTTTAAACTTTCAAGAATGGGAAGCGTTGTTATTACAGATACCGACTGGGGATTTGAAAGTCAGCATAAAGAACTTTTTACCGATATATTCTTGTTTTCTGGCGACACTCGCTATACCATAACTCTGCGCATGGGACAGCTCTCTCATAGCATTATGCTTGAAGAATATCCTATGTCGGAAAACTCATTTGTTCAAGAAGACGAAACCCATTGGATATTCACCACAGAAGTGGTAAGTTATCTTGGCATTGGACGTTTCGTATTAGGACTATTTTCTGACATTGCCGTGTTAGGCGACGATGGCTTTAAAGATTATTTAACTGAAGCTATTTCTAACATGAATTTATAATAATTATGCAATATATAGTATCTGATTGTTACTTTTTATATGTACCTTATCTTCAAAGTGCTACTTTTAACCTTAATATTTTGTTGGTTTGATAAAAATAACCTATCTTTGCACCCGTAAATTTACATATATTTTGAATATTAAAAGGTTTGAAGCATTATTGCTTATAAAAAAGTAATTACAATTTTAATAAATTATAAACATCAAAACATTTATGGAGAAAAGACTAAGCGTGATTTTGACATGCTTATTCCTGTGTGTAGGAATGGTGCTTGCTCAAAACAAAATCTCTGGAACAGTTGTCTCTGCAGAAGACGGTGAGCCTGTTATCGGTGCATCTGTCATGATTCAGGGCACCAAGGTCGGTACCGTAACCGACATTGATGGTAAGTTCACGCTTTCTGCTAATCGTGCCAATCCAATGCTTGAGATAAGCTATATTGGTATGGTTACTCAGAAAGTTAAGGGTTCAAGCAACATGAAGATTACTCTTCAGACAGACTCTAAGACCATTGACGAGGTTGTCGTTACTGGTATGGTGAAGGTGGACAAACGATTGTTCTCTGGTTCTACATCTAAGATCGATGCCTCTTCAGCTAAGATTGATGGTGTTGCCGACATTAGCCGCTCACTCGAAGGAAAGGCTGCCGGTGTGTCAGTACAGAATGTATCTGGTACATTTGGTACAGCACCAAAGATTCGCGTGCGTGGTGCTACATCTATCTACGGTAGCTCAAAACCTCTTTGGGTTGTCGATGGTGTGATTATGGAAGATGTAGTAGATGTAAGTTCAGATCAGTTGTCATCGGGAGATGCCAACACTCTTATCAGTTCTGCTATCGCAGGCCTTAACTCTGATGATATCGAAAGCTTCGAAATCTTGAAGGATGGTTCGGCTACTTCTGTTTATGGTGCTCGTGCTATGGCTGGTGTGATCGTTGTTACCACTAAGAAGGGTAAAGCTGGTCAGGCTAAGATTAGCTATACTGGTGAGTACACCATGCGTTTGAAGCCAAGCTATTCTACATTTAATATTATGAACTCTCAGGACCAGATGTCTGTATACCAGGAGTTGCAGCAGAAGGGTTTCTTGAACTATGCAGAAATCTCTAACGCTACAAATAGTGGTGTATATGGTAAGATGTATGAGCTTCTCAATACTTACGATCCTGTAACAGGTCAGTTCGCTCTTGCTAACACCAACGAGGCTCGTGCTGCATATCTTCGCGACGCAGAGTATCGTAACACAAACTGGTTTAGCGAGTTGTTCTCTAACTCTATCCAGCACAACCACTCTGTAAGTATCACCGCTGGTACAGAGAAAGCACAGTACTATGCTTCTGTCAGCGCAATGTACGATCCAGGATGGTATAACAAGAGCCAGGTAGAGCGTTATACCGCTAACTTCAATGCCAACTATAAGATTTCTAAGAAGCTTAATGCTGGTATCATCGGTAACGCTTCTTATCGTAAGCAGGAGGCTCCTGGTACTATCAGTGCCACAACAAACCCTGTAACAGGTGAGGTTAGCCGTGCATTCGATATCAACCCTTATTCTTATGCATTGAACTCTTCAAGAGCTCTTGATGCTAACACTTATTACACTCGTAACTATTCTCCATTCAACATCTTCCATGAGTTGGAGAACAACTATATCGACCTCAACGTAGTAGACTTCCGTATGCAGGCTTCTCTCTCATACAAGCCTATCACTAAGGTTGAGCTTACTGCTCTTGGTGCTGTTAAGTATACTGCTACTACCAACGAGCATAATATCAAGGACGATTCTAACCAGGCTGCAGCATATCGCGCAATGGGTAACTCTACAATTCAGAAGAATAACAACTATCTGTATACAAACCCAGACGATATCTATTCGCTCCCTGTAACCATCCTTCCTAATGGTGGTATCTTGGATCGTACCGACAACCGTATGTTTGGTTACGACTTCCGTGCATCTGCAGCTTATAATGATGTTTACAACGAAGACCATATCGTAAACCTCTATGGTGCTATGGAAGTAAACTCTGTAGAGCGTCACTCTACATGGTTCCGTGGTTGGGGTATGCAGTACAACATGGGTGAGATTCCTTCATGGGCTTACGCTGTGTTCAAGAAGGCTCAGGAGCAGGGCTCTGACTACTATAGCCTTGAGAATACCCACGAGCGTAGTGCAGCTTTCGTAGGTGTTGCTACATATTCTTGGAAGCGCCGCTATTCTCTCACCGGTACATATCGTTACGAGGGTACCAACCGTATGGGTAAGAGCCGTAGCGCTCGTTGGTTGCCTACATGGAACTTGTCTGGTGCATGGAATGCTCACGAGGAGTCTTGGTTTGAGAAGCTTAAGCCAGTATTGTCTAACTTTACTGCTAAGTTGAGCTACTCTCTTACTGCCGACCGTGGTCCTTCTTCTATCACCAACTCACGTGCTGTCATCAAGGCCGACAACCCTTGGCGTCCATCTGCAAACGATAAGGAGTCAAGCCTCTATATCGCTTGGCTTGCTAACAACGACCTTACTTATGAGAAGAAGCACGAGCTTAACTTCGGTATTGACGCTGGTTTCTTGAACAACCGTATCAACTTCACATTCGATATCTATACTCGTCGCAACTACGACCTTATCGGTGCTACTAACACCATGGGTGTCGGTGGTGAGACAACAAAGTATGGTAACGTAGCTAAGATGAAGTCTAATGGTGTTGAGTTGTCATTGAACACTGTAAACATCAAGACAAAGGACTTCACATGGACTACCGACTTCATCTATAGCCACATGCACAATGAGGTTACAGAGTTGAATACCTATAACCGTTTGTACGACTATATCTCAGGTTATGGTTTCACAATGCCTGGTTATCCACAGCGAAGCCTCTTCTCAATTCCTTTCGCAGGTTTGAACAATGAAGGTCTTCCTACATTCTACGATCCAGATGGCAACATCACCGTTACTGGTATCGATATGCAGGAGTACGACCCTGAGCGTTTGAAATTCTTGAAGTACGAAGGTCCTGCTGACCCAACAGACGTTGGTTCTCTCGGTAACATCTTCCGTTACAAGAACTTGACACTTAACCTCTTCATTACATACTCATTTGGTAATGTGGTTCGTCTTGATCCTGTCTTCTCAAGCGAGTACAGCGACCTCACTGCTACACCTAAGGAGTTCAACAACCGTTGGATTAAGCCAGGTGATGAGAAGTTTACCAATATCCCTGTTATCGCAAGTAGACAGCAACTCAATAATATTGCTTACCTTAGCAGAGCTTACCAGTCATACAACTACAGTACAGCTCGCGTTGCCAAGGGTGACTTCATTCGTATGAAGGAGATTTCTCTCGCTTATGAGTTCCCAAAGACTCTCACACAGCCTTTGCATCTCTCTAACCTCTCATTGAAGCTCCAGGCAACAAACCTCTTCTTGCTCTATGCAGATAAGAAGTTGAATGGTCAGGACCCTGAGTTCTTCAATACTGGTGGTGTTGCTACACCTATGCCAAAGCAGTTTACACTTACTTTGAAATTTGGTATCTAATAAAGAAAGGAGAATTTGACACATGAAAATTAATAAGATATTATATACAGGAAGCTTGGCACTCGCCCTTAGCTTTTCGCTTACATCTTGCGATAGCTATCTTGACGAGAATCCAGACAACCGTGCCAACATTGACTCTGAAGATAAGATAGTTTCTCTTCTTACTTCAGCCTATGGTCAGAGCGGATATGCTGTACTCAATGAGGTGTTGTCTGACAATACCGATGATATGGGTGCTCGCTATATTCAGAATGACGACTTGTTTACCAATGAAGCGTTCTATTGGAAGGACATTACTGAAGGAAGCAATGATGGAATCATAAACATTTGGTCGTCTTGTTATGGTGCTATAGCTGCTGCCAACCATGCTCTTCAGGCTATCGAAGATCTTGGTGGTGCTAAGACTCTTAAGCTCAAAGAGTGTAAGGCAGAGGCTCTTATGTCTCGTGCTTACTATCACTTCGTCTTGGCTAATGAATTCTGTATGCCTTACGATCCTGCCACTGCAGCAACATCTCTTGGCATACCTTATGCAACAGAGCCTGAGACCACACTTAACCCTTCCTACACTCGTGGTACTGTAGCTGAGGTTTATGAGAAGATTGAGAAGGATATAAACGATGCTCTTCCATTGCTTGGCGATACTCACTACACACAGCCTAAGTACCACTTCAACAAGCAGGCTTCTTTGGCTTTTGCAGCTCGCTTCTTCTTGTTCTATCAGAAGTGGGATCTTGCTGTGAAGTATGCTAACGAGTGTCTTGGTAGCAACCCTAAGTCGTTGCTCCGTGATTGGGATGAGATGCAGTCGTATGGTATCACCAACGACCTTACACCTCGCGCGAACCTTTATATTAAGGCTTCTAACAAGTGTAACTTCTTCGTTCAGCCAACAATCTCTATGGCTGGTGCATTCTTTAGCAACTTTAGCTATATTACAAAGTATGCTCACGATAGCTATATTTCAAAGAATGAAACTCTTGAGGCTGCCAATATTTGGGGTGAATCTGGTAAGGGTACATTGCGTTGCCCAGGATTGGCTTTCAAGGGTGGTGCTTTCGACCGTGTAGTTGTTGCTAAGTCTGCATTCTTGTTCGAAGAAACTGACCCTATCTCACAGACTGGTTACTATCACTCTGTATCGGTTCCTTTCCGTGCTGATATTCTTTTGCTCGAGCGTGCTGAGGCTTACATCATGTTGAAGAAGTATGATCTTGCTTGCAAAGACCTTACTATGTGGATGCACAACTGGACAAAGTCTACTATGACTCTTACCCCAGAGGCTATACAGACTTTCTATAATGGCATGAAATACTACACTTCAACAGCTCCAACTCTAAAGAAGCATCTCTATCCTTCATGGACTATCGATGCTGAGGGTAGTGTTCAGGAATGTATGTTGCAGTGTGTGCTCAACTTCAAGCGTATTGAGACTATCCATGAAGGTCTTCGCTGGTTCGACGTAAATCGTTATCGTATGAACATCACTCGTCGTGTGATGAATCAGGATAGCGAGTGCGACCATGTTGCAGACTCTCTTGGTACTAATGATTTGCGCCGTGCAGTTCAGCTGCCATTCAGCATTCTCTCTGCAGGACTTGAGAAGAACCCAAGATAAAGTGAAAAGTTTAGAACGAGGAGTGAAGAACCTCACAAAGTTCTTTCTCTTCGAACTAAGTAACAAATAATAGAACAAGAAAATGAAAAAGAATATATTATTCGCTTCGTTGTTGGCTGCATTGTCGTTCGGCTTTGTCTCTTGCTCTGATGATGATTTGTCATCTGAGAGTGTCATCGTTGCTGATAAGGTAGAGAAGACACCATTAGATAGTTGGATAGATAAGAACCTCACTGCTCCTTTCAACATCAACATCAAGTATCGCTACGAGTATAATGAGACCGATAATAGCTATTATACCGTTCCTGCAAGATACGATGATGCTGTGACTATGGCTCACATCTTGAAGTATTGCTGTATTGATACTTATGTAGATGTTGCAGGCCTTGAATTTACTCGTACTTACTTCCCAAAGCTCTTCTATTTTGAGGGCGAGTGGCACTATCGTAACAATGGTTCTTTCGAGCTTGGTACTGCCGAGGGTGGTCGTAAGATCTTCCTTATGGGTATGAACTATCTTAGCGAGTATATGAACTCACGTGATGCGTTGAATTATTATTATTTGCATACAATTCACCATGAGTTCACTCACATTCTTCACCAGACTGTTGAGTTCTCTACTGCTTATCAGCTCATCACTTCAGATTATAAGTCTGATAAGTGTTTCAACAAAGAATTTGCAGACTTCCTCTCTCGTGGTTTCATCACAGACTATGCGCAGAAGAACTATCATGAAGACTTCGCCGAGATGGTTTCTACTTACGTAACCAGCACTGCTGATGAGTGGGAAGCATTGATGAAGAAGGCTGAGTATGGCGTCCTTAAGGATAAGAATGGCGACTTTGTTGTTGATAGTGAGGGTTCAGTTAAGATTGATACTAAGGTTAAGGCCGATGGTCGCGACCTTATCGAGCAGAAGCTTAGCATCGTTCGTAGCTACATGCAAGATCAGTGGGGTATCGATATTGATGAACTTCGTGCTTCTATCCTTCAGCGTGAAAATGATGTTGTCAATGGTAAGATTGATCTTAAGAACCTTGACTAATATCGCTACAAGTAAAGTAGATTTTCAATTTAAATAATGAATACCATTATGAATAAGATATTTAAATTATCACTTCTATTGTTGGCTTTGCCATTGCTCATGACATCATGTCTGAAGGATGACGATGAAGTGTTCAGCGAATCAGCTTCTCAGCGCCTTCAGAAGGCTTTGGATGAAGCTCGCACTGTATTGCGTAGCTCAGAGAAAGGTTGGGTTATGGATTACTATGTTGGTGACGACTCTTCTTATGGAGGCTATGCCTTTACAGTAAAGTTCGACTCACTCACCGTTACCGCTTCTTCTGAGCTGACAAAGGGTGCTGCTACATCTTATTATAAGCTCACCACCGATAATGGTCCTGTGCTTACTTTCGATACATATAATGATGTGCTCCACGCTTTGGCTACTCCAAGTGCTGGCAACTATGAGGGTAATCATGCTGACTATGAGTTCCAGATTGTTTCAGCAACTCCAGAGCTCGTTGTTATGCGTGGTCGCCGTACAAACAATTATGTATATTTGCATCCTCTTACCACAACTCCAGAAGAGTATCTTGCAAAGGTTGCTGATACAGAGAAGAAGTTTGTCGTAGCTTCTCTTTCAACAGATGTTGATGGCAAGAATGTTTCTGCCGACTTTGATATTAACAATCGTCAGGCTTCTTTCTATAGCACTACCGATTCTACATTCTCTAAGAGTTGTGCATTCACATTTACTGATACAGGTATTCGCCTCAGTAGTGCTGTTGATGCTTATGGCAAGACATTGTCTGACTTCTCTTTTGAACCAGAAACAATGACTTTCACATCTAACGATAAAGGTAGCGAGCAGTTGGCTATTAAGGGTCATCTCCCTGCTGATTATGTATACTACGATCAAATTGCTGGCGACTATGTCTTTACATTCCAGATGCAGGAGAGCGAAGAAAGTAAGAAGCTTGTTGACGTAAATGTTGACGTAACTATTGAGCCTAACGCTGACGGTTCTGGCTTCATCATGAAGGGTCTTGGTACAGACTTCGACATCGTTCTTGGCTACGCCAAGTCTTCAGGTACACTTACTTTGAATACTCAGATTATTGGTGAGGTTTCAGGCAATTACCTTTGGCTTAATGCATTAGACATGAAGTCTGGTGGTTCCCTTTATCCTGGACGCCCAATTTGCGGTATGGTAACTAAGTGGAATAAGGATCTTCAGAATCCTGTGCTCACATGGAATACTAACGACTTCGAGGATGCACCAACAGATTCTTACTGCTTGTGGCTTACCGATAAGAGTGGCAAAAGCCAAGGACAGTATAAGGGCTCTGATTATTCGTTCGCAGGCAAATATTCTATGTTGCCTTACGTGAAGAGTCTTACTAAGAAAACTCCATTCCCAGAACATCAAAAATAACTGTAGATAGTCATGAAAAAGATTTTTAATATAATGATGTGCCTTGTCGTTGCAGCCTTCGTTGCTTCTTGTAGCGATGACAACGACAACCCATATGCACACACTTCTTCGATTGTCATTACACAGGCAAATCTGCTTTTCGATGCTACAGCATCTGATGCTGGTCGTATCGTCTTTACATCAAATGGCAATGTAACAGTTTCAACTTCTGCTCCTTGGGCAAAGGCTGAGCTTAAGAATGATAGCGTATTTGTAAGTGTAGAGCAAAACGATACTCGTTATTCTCGTTCTGCTTCAGTAGTGCTTCGTGCTAATAACGACTCTGTAGAGGTTGCTCTTGTTCAGAAAGGAATAACATTACGTATGGAGACAACAAGTCTTGTTGCTAAAACTAATGATGCAACAACTGTTGTTTGTGACTATGAGTCGAATGTTGCTATGCAGGTCGTAGAAAAGCCTGAGTGGGTAAATGTTTCTTTAGCAGATGGTAAAGTTTCTGTTAACTTTGATGCTAACAACACAGGTTCTTTCCGTAGAGGTGTTGTAGTAATGCGTTCAGAAAACTTTGTGGACTCAATCAATGTATGTCAGTATGATTTCGAGAAGGATATCAAGGGTGTATATAAGCTCACTTACTATCGTGATACCACTTATACAACAACTCGTACCATTAATGCTACAGTAAAGGATGATGTTATTACACTTTCTGGCATGAACCTTAACTTGCCTTACACTTTCGATGATAAAACTATGTCTATAGTTCTTACAGCTGGTGCTTATGCAGGTAAGACTGCTGGTAGCTTTATCTACGCAATGTTTGGTGATGCAAAGAATGAGTATTATTCTTCGTACAATACAGACGTTACTCTCTCTGCTCAGCTTTCGCATGATGCTGATGGTAATATCGTGGCTCCATTTATTACAGAATATCCTGGAATTGTATTTGAATCTATAATTCTTTCGAAGTTTAAAGAAAAAGACTTTGTGGAAGCTAACTATGCAGGACTTTATCAGGTTCTCTATAAGCCAACACTCACACGCGTGTTGACTAAATAAATAGTATTTATGGTTTCCGCTTGGACTATTATAGCTCAAGCGGAAACTACCTTTTTTAATAATATATTAACTAAATAACAAAAACATGATGAAAAAATTACTAATTGGATTGTTCGCAGTTTTGTGTGCAGGTGGTGCCAGCGCACAGCAGCTCGATGTCAATGGTCAGGTTAATAATGTTACTCCTAAGGTAGTAGCAAAATCTGGCGTGTTGGCTAATGTGTTGGGTCTTGATGCAAAGACACAGCAGACAAAGAAAGCAGATTTTAAGTTGAAAAGTAATCATATTTGGGCAAATGCAAACCAGATGCAGCAGCAGGCTCGTTTGAACATGCCTATGTTGTCAGCTAATGCAAAGGTAGCTAAAGCTGAAAAGGCTGCAGTAGATGAGGGTCTTACTTGGTTCTCTTATATTACATCTAATGATTTAGGCGCTGTTGGCTTCGACGCATTGGCTTCAGGTCTTGGAGTTGATTTCCTCGCAGGACAGAACAAATATAATATTGCTTTCATGGCTCCAGGCAACTATGCAAAGGCAAAGATCGATTCTGTAGAATTCTTTGTTTTGAGTGGTTGTCAGTATGATAACCTCACCGTATGGGTATCTTCTGTAAAATATGAAACAGTGGAAGGTAAAAACTATCTTTCTTTCCCAGAGTCTGCAGATAAAGCTGATGCTAAGGTCGTTGTTCCTGCTGCTGATGTAAAGGCTGTTTTGGACAAGCTTCCTGCGAATTACGTAGGTCCTATTTCTGTAAAGCTTCCTACTCCTTTTACAATCCCTGCAGATGGTGCTTTAGTAGGTTATTCTTACGATGGTAAGAGCTCTGATAAATCTATTGTATTGGCAGGTATATCTTCTGAAGCTGCAGGATGCTTCTTCCAGTATGATTATGAGGGAGAACGTAATTTTGAATCATTGTCTTCGATTGTAGGCATGAGTAGCTCTATTCAGATTGGTTTGGATGTTTCAGACTGTGAGGCTAACGATGCTACTGTTAGTGCAAACCCTGAGTTGACAACTCTTGTTAATACAGAACAGCAATATCCATTCTATATAACTAACAATAGTGCTAAGCCTATCACTCAAATTACATATTCTATTTCTGTTGATGGCGTCAATGGAGCAGAAAAGAGCTTGGATTTGAGTTCTCCTATCGAATCTATGGAAACAGCTTCTCTTCCATTTACAACAGCTTTCGAAGATGATGGTTTACACACTGTTGAACTTAATCTTTCAAAGGTTAATGGTAATACCAACATCAACAAGCAATCTTCAGCAGAGTATTCTATTATCGCTCTTGAAAAGAGTGCCGACCGTGTTTCTGTAGTAGAGGAGCAGACTGGTACTTGGTGCCCTTGGTGTCCACGTGGTCATGTAGCTCTCGACCTTCTTAACAAGCAACTTGGCGATAAGGTTGTTACTCTCGCAGGTCACTTCACTATGGGTGCATCAAGTGTAGATCCAATGAATATCTATCAGTTGGATGAAAATTCTACTCAGGCAGAAGCTTTAGCTGATTATGGTTTTGTTGCAATGCAGCTTTCATCAATGCTTGGTGGCGGTGGTTTCCCTGGCGCTATGTTCGATCGTATGGTTGCTGCTGACCCATATGTTGGAGCTAATACTACTAAGGGTAAGAATGGTACTTATGAGTATGGAGCTACCGACCTTGTAAATCTCCTTAAAGAAGGAAATCCTTCTGAGGCTGATTTCTCTATGACAGCTTCATGGGCTGACGACAAGAATACCGATATTAAGGTTGACCTCACAACTACTTTCAACTACAATCGTTTTGATTCATTCCCTTATGGTGTAGCTTTCGTTCTCTCTGAGAATGGTATGACAGGCAAGGGTGCTACTTGGAAGCAGCTTAACTCTTACAGCAAACTTGCTGGCGTAAATGGTGCAAGCGATTTCAACAATCCTGATATGGCTGCATGGTTCAAGGCTGGTTCTTATGTTTCAACAACCTACGACAATGTTGTAGTTCAGGCTTGGAATCCACTCGGCAATGCTGCTATTGTTGATAAGTCGCAGACTGATATCGTAAAGGGTGAGGCTATTCCTTTCAGCACAACCCTTAAAGTTAACTCTGACCTTATCCAGAATTATAACAACCTCACACTTTCTGCATTGCTCGTTAACCTTAAAAGCCTTGCTGTAGTAAATGCTGCAAAGGTTGTTCTTGGTAACTGTGCTGCTGGTATCGAGGATGTAAACTCAGAGGCTAACAACAATGTTGTTTCTCGCTACAATGTTAATGGTATGCGCATCAATGGTGCACAGAAGGGCTTGAACATTGTTAAGCTCGCTAATGGCAAGGTAGTGAAAATGGCTGTTAAGTAATTAGACAGATAGATATTTTTCTATAACAAACAATAAAAAAGAAGCGTCAAGCAAATCTCTGCTTGGCGCTTCTTTTTTTTTGTATATTGTAGTAGGCTAAATTTGGCATACGTAATACTTGCCCAAGTATCACGTGATACTTGGCGAAGTATTACGTGATACTTTGCAAAGTATCACGTGATACTTTTTTAAGTATTATTTGGTGTCTTTTCAGATATCACGAAGTCGTATATTTCGAATGCCCTTTCTATTTCGCTCAGACATATATATTCGTCGGCAGAATGAGAACGGCATGAGCTTCCAGGACCAAGCTTTAGCGATTGCCATGGCATGAGAGCTTGGTCGCTAAGGGTAGGAGAGCCGAATGGTTGCAAGCCTAACGATTTGCAACGCTTCACCAATGGGTGGTCTTCGGCAATATGCGATGAGTGAAGACGGAAGGAGTGTGCCTTGACTTCTGATGAAAGATGGTGGCTAATTATGTCGAATACTTCGTGGTTGGTGTACTTTTCGTTGGTTCGCACATCTACAAGCATGGTGCAAGTGTCGGGAACGACATTATGCTGAGTGCCGGCATTTATCACCGTTACCGTCATTTTTGTTGGTCCAAGCAAAGGGCTAACTTTCTCAAACTTATAGTCGCGAAGCCATAGCAAATCGTCCATAGCCTTGTATATGGCATTAACGCCCTCGTTGCGAGCGGCATGTCCGCTTTTGCCGTGAGCTATCACGTCAAGCACCATCAATCCTCTTTCAGCTATTGCTGGCTGCATGTCGGTTGGTTCACCAACTATGGCAACATCCACCTTCGGTAACTCAGGTATTGCCAGCGATATTCCATCCTTTCCACTCACTTCCTCTTCGGCAGAAGCAAGGTAAATGAGGTTATATTCTCGTGGCTCCAATATCTTTTTGCGGAATATCTGGAGCAAAGTTGTCAGACCACCGCCACAGTCGTTGCTTCCCAAACCATATAGCTTGTCGCCCTCTATGGTTGGTGAGTATGGGTCGCGAGTCCACGATGCCACAGGTTTCACGGTGTCGATATGAGCGTTGAGCAATAGAGTGGGGCGAGCATCGTCGTATTCCGGGTCTATTGTCCACACATTATTCTTTAGTCTATGCACTTCCAGTCCATAGCCTCGGATAGTTTCCTCCATTATGTCGGCAGCCTTGTCTTCGCTTCTGCTTGCAGAAGGAGTGCTGATTAGCAATTTTAGCAACCTTACTGCCTCGTCGGTATATTCTTTGTTGGTCATAGTGTTGTATGTGTTGTTTACATCATTTCTTTCTTAAACCATAGCTCAAATACGCAGTCTGCAAGGAAAACCCCATCTTTGGTTGTTGTTATAATCTCTCTGTTTTCCAATGCTTTCTTAATTCTTTCAATATTTGATTTGCTTCCTAAAGGATATGTGTCGGCTATTGATTGAACAGTAAAGCCTGAATGAATGTCGTTGCACAGCAAGCGAATGAAATTGAGCTGATACGTAGTTAATCCTTCTGTTTGCTGGATAAACAAACTGCTACATTGTTGAAGAAGAGTGTTAATACCATTCTGCAAACAATCTTCGTCAACCTCTTTCTCAGTTTCAGCCATCACATTCCATGCTAATTGCTGAACATATGAAGAATAGTTCTTTACTATTTCGCATATCCTTGTAGCGTATTCCTTTGATATATGTTTACCATATTTCTCAAACCGTGAGCAAATAAAAGGAACCCAATATTCTGTTGGGATACATTCAAGGTGCAACATTTCTCCAAACTGATAGAATGGCATTCTTCGGCTTTGGAATATATTTTCCATTAAATGCTTCTTGCTGCCAAAGAAACAATACGACACGTTTTGATGATGCTGCCATGTGCCACGTAATCGTTTCTGTACCGTTAGCGAATCTGTAAATTCGCCTATTTGCTGAAATTCGTCGATGCAAACAACGATTCTTACACCCTGTTCCTTTGCTATTTGCTCTGGTAAATTCAATATCTCTTCAGGTGAATAGTCTTTTGGCGTTATACCGAGCGATAAAGAAAATTCGGAGGTAGGTTCTGGACTGAACGATATCTTTGGTGACACTCTTACCAAAAAACGTTTGATGTTTTCCATTATTTGGTCTATTTGCTTACCCGTTGATTTCATTATGGTTTCAGCAAATCTGTTGTAGAAATCATATTCGCTTCTACAGTCGTAAATGTCCATATATACTATTTTCAGCATCGGATTGTCGATTTCTGATATTACCTTTTTGATAAGTGACGTTTTACCCATGCGTCGAGGTGAAATCAGTATCACGTTGATGCCATGCTCGAAGTCTGCTTTTATACGCTTTGTCTCCTCTATTCTGTCGGTAAAGTTGTTTCCAGAAACCGACATACCATATACAAATGCTTTTTCCATTGTCTGTGATATTTGTTTATACTGCAAATATAATTAAAAAACACCAAGTTCACAACCTTGTGGACCACAAAGTTGTGAACTTTTAATATTGTTTTATTTTTCAACTTGTTTTTCTCGTGTAAATATGCTTGCATAAAATTGAATATATAACAATTTTTTGATTTTGTTTTGTTATTCCACTCGTTTCTATTAACTTTGCAAATAATAAAAATTTATCATTATGCAGACAATTACGCATCTTTCGGTTCTTGTACACGAACAAGCGAAGAAATATGGCAATCGCAGTGTCTTTACTTTCCAGTCGTTTGGCAGTAAGCAGTGGAAGCAGGTTTCGTGGAACCAATTCTCACTCAGAGTAAAGCAGGTTTCTAACGCTCTGCTCAATCTCAATGTGAAACCACAAGAGAATATTGCGGTATTTGCACAAAACTGCATACAATATTTATATACAGACTTTGGTGCATATGGTATTCGTGCTGTCAGCATTCCTTTTTATGCTACAAGTAGCGAAACCCAGATTCAATATATGATAAACGATGCCCAGGTAAGAGTGTTGTTTGTCGGTGAACAGGAACAATACGACAAGGCTTTACGGGTGTTTACTCTCTGCCCTTCGCTCGAACGAATTATTATATTCGACGAAAGTGTGCGTATTAGTGCCAACGATCCTAACTCTATGTATTATTCCGACTTCTTAAAACTCGGTGAGGGATTGCCTCGCCAAACGGAGGTGGAAAACCTGTATAAGCAGGCCAACATGGAGGATTTGTGTAATATCCTTTATACCAGCGGTACTACAGGCGATTCTAAGGGTGTGATGTTGACTTATGGTCAGTATAGTGCAGCTCTTGAGGCTAATCGCGCATGTGTACCAATCAGAGAGTGCGACCGCTCTATAAGCTTCTTGCCTGTTACACATATCTTTGAGCGGGGATGGTGTTATTTGTGTCTGTCGGTAGGTGCACATGTTATTATTAACACCAATCCAAAGGAAATTCAGCAGTCTATGCGCGAGACACATCCTACCTGTATGTCGTCGGTGCCAAGATTCTGGGAGAAGGTTTATCAGGCTGTTAAGGATAAGATTGATCGCTCAGGAGCTGTAAAGCAGAAGTTGTTTGCCTACGCTCTTTCTGTAGGTAAGAAATATAATATTGATTATCTGAGCCATGCCAAGCGTCCGCCATTGACATTGGCTTTGGAATATAAGATGATGGATAAGGCTGTGTTGAGCCTTGTGCGCAAAACTATGGGATTGGAAAATCCAAATATCTTCCCTACAGCAGGTGCTTATGTGTCACCAGAAGTTGAAGAATTTGTCCATTCCATCGGAATTAACATGGTGGTTGGCTATGGACTTACAGAGAGTCTCGCAACCGTTACCTGCGACCATACATCAGAGGGCTATACCATCGGTTCTGTAGGTCGTCCTATCAACAGTATAGAATTGAAGATTGGCGAGAACGACGAGGTGTTGCTCAAGGGTCCTACCATCACTCCTGGATATTATAAGCGTGACGCCATTACTGCAGCTTCGTTTACCGAAGACGGATTCTTTAAGACTGGCGACGCTGGATATATTAAGAATGGTGAGCTATTCTTGAAAGAAAGAATCAAAGACTTGTTTAAGACAAGCAATGGTAAATATATCGCTCCTCAGCAGATTGAGGCTTTGCTGTTGGTAGACAAGTTTGTGGAGCAGGTGGCTGTTATTGCCGACCAGCGCAAGTTCGTTTCTGCATTGATAGTGCCTTCGTATTTGCAGATAGAGGATTGGGCACGCAACAATGGCGTGAAGTTTGAGTCGCATGAAGACTTATGCGAGAATCCTAAGGTAAGGGCTATGATGAAGGAGCGCATAGACACCTTGCAACAGACACTTTCACACTATGAGCAGATTAAGAGATTCACTCTGCTGCCAAAGCCTTTCACTATGGAGAATGGCGAACTAACAAACACATTGAAGCTCCGTCGACCTCAGGTGAGCAAGAACTATAAGGAGCTGATAGACAAAATGTACGAGGAGTAAAAACAAAAATGATAACATCCGACCAACTAAAAGATGTAGTCGACAGAGTAGATGCACTATATAAATACTTGAATATCGACCAAAAGAAGGTGGAGTTCGAGGAAGAGCAACTACGCACACAGGCACCCGACTTCTGGGAAGACGTGGAGCGTGCGCAGGAGCAGATGAAGAAGGTGAAGAGCATCGAAAAATGGATTGTCGGCTATAATAATGTGAAGCAAAATGCCGACGAACTACAGTTGGCTTTCGACTTCTACAAGGAGGAACTCGTGACAGAGCAGGAGGTTGACGACGATTATAAAAAGACGATAAAAGCCATCGAAGACTTGGAATTGATGAACATGCTCCGTCAGGAGGAAGACCCTATGGACTGTGTGCTGAAAATCAACTCTGGAGCTGGTGGTACAGAGAGTCAAGACTGGGCGCAGATGCTTATGCGTATGTATATGCGCTGGGCTGAGGCTCATGGATATAAGGTCACAATCTCGAACCTTCAAGAGGGTGAAGAAGCCGGTATCAAGAGCGTTACCATGGAGATAGAAGGTGGTGAATATGCCTATGGATTCTTGAAAAGCGAGAATGGTGTGCATCGTTTGGTGCGTGTTTCTCCTTTCAACGCTCAGGGTAAGCGAATGACAAGCTTTGCTTCTGTATTCGTGTCGCCTTTGGTAGATGAAACCATTGAGGTGTATGTAGACCCAGCAAGAGTATCGTGGGATACTTTCCGCTCGAGTGGTGCAGGTGGTCAGAATGTTAATAAGGTGGAGTCGGGAGTACGTCTTCGTTATCAATATCAAGATCCAGATACTGGCGAGGAAGAAGAAATCCTTATCGAAAACACCGAAACTCGCGACCAGCCTAAAAACCGTGCCAAGGCTATGCTCTTGCTGAAGAGTCAACTCTATGACCGAGCTATGCAGAAGAGATTGGCAGAGAAGGCTAAGATAGAAGCGGGTAAAAAGAAGATAGAATGGGGTAGCCAGATACGCAGTTATGTCTTCGACGACCGTCGTGTGAAAGATCATCGCACAAATTATCAGACCTCGGATGTGGATGGTGTGATGAATGGCGATATCGATCCTTTCATCAAGGCTTATCTCATGGAATTTCCAAGTGAGGAATAAAGAGCCTAACCCCCAGCCCCTCTCCAAAAGAGAGGGGAGTAATTAGACCTTTTGGGGGAATGCGAGTTTGGATATTTTGCAGATAATCTGATAAACAGATATATAATACAATAACTAACCTAAGCCATAAACTCCGATGTGATTATTCACGTACTCTCTTTTAGACGAGGGAGGTTGGAGCGAGGCTGATAATCTTATTTGTTATGAGCCAAAAAAACAAGATTCGTCACGCTAAGCGTGAAGCACAACAGGAAGAACAAGGAAAGAAAGTCGTTAAATGGGTGTTCGGCGTATTGGTAGCGTTGGCTCTCATTTACATGGTTTATTCAATATTCATGTTACAATAATGAGTGGAATAGAAATAGAAAGAAAATTCCTTGTTAAGAAAGGCGGTGCTTATAAGAGTGCCGCCTTTTCAAGTAGTCATATCGTGCAGGGATATATTCCTTGCGATGCCGCAACTGTCCGCATTCGCATTCGCGATGAAAAGGCTTACCTAACAATAAAGGGTAAGTCGAAGGATGGTATTGGCAGATATGAATTTGAAAAGGAAATAGAAATGGAGGAGGCACGCAACCTCATGAACCTATGTTCGGGTGGCGTGATAGACAAGCGTCGCTACTTGGTTAAGAGTGGTAACCATGTGTTTGAAGTCGACGAGTTCTATGGCGACAATGAAGGTCTTGTTATGGCAGAAGTAGAGCTTGGGGCTGTAGACGAACCTTATGAAAAGCCCGATTTCATCGGTCCTGAGGTTACTGGTGATAAGCGCTTCTATAATAAGCACATGCTTAAATATCCTTTCTCGCTTTGGCGCGAAGATATACCACAAGACTACCGATAGCTGTTCCTATCATCACACCGATGCTGTCGGCAATCCAGTCTATCCAATCACCGCTGCGATTGCCACCAGTGCAATATGCTTGTGCCAATTCTATTAAGCCACCCATAATAATAGGTAATAACACTCCACATATGGCCAAACGCTTGATGTTGGGTTTGATATGGCGGTTGGCATATTCTGCAAATATCACAGAGCATAGCGAACCATACATCACAAAGTGTGTCCATTTATCTATCATGGGCACATCGTCGAGTGGTGTTTCTGGAATAGGAATGAGACAAATTATCCATATTGCTACTACGAGAAACAACGAGATGGGGTATTTCTTGATATATTCTTTCATTTGATTGTGATATTTATGCAAAGGTACACAGTTTTATTTATATCTATTAGTAAAATACTCTGAAATGTTATTTTTATAGAGATATTTTTTATACTTTTGTACCTTATAAGGGGCTTTAGTGATGAGATTGAAACTGGACTGCCTTTATTTTTATACAAATTGGAAAGAAGATGAAAGAACAAAGAGCAAATTTCGGAAGTAAATTAGGAATGATACTTGCAACCGCTGGTGGCGCTGTAGGCTTGGGTAATGTATGGCGTTTCCCATATATGGTTGGCGACAATGGTGGTGCTGCCTTCTTGGTGGTATACATCTTTTGTGTGTTGTTACTCGGTATTCCATGTATGCTTAGTGAATTTATTATTGGTCGCCATGGCGCATCAAATACCTTTAGAGCTTATGATAAGATTTCGGGTGGTTCGGCATGGAAGTATGTCGGATTACTTGGTGTTATTACTGGTTTCTTGATAACTGGTTACTATGCTGTGGTGTCTGGATGGTGCTTGCAATATATCTTTGCATCAATGGTAGGAGAGCTAAAAGGCGACCCTCAATATGTGATGCAATACTTTAGTAACTTCTCAAAAGACCCAATTCGACCGCTGTTCTGGACTGTCGCTATTATCGTGACTGCTCACTTTGTGATTATTCATGGCGTTAGAGGTGGTATAGAGAAAGCTTCTAAACTTATGATGCCAACACTCTTCGTGCTGCTCGTAATTATTGTCGTTGCTTCGTGCATGCTTCCAGATGCAGGTAAAGGCGTAGTCTTCCTTTTCCATCCTGATTTCTCGAAGATGACGAAGAATATGTTTCTTGCTGCTTTGGGGCAGTCGTTCTATTCTCTGTCTATAGCTATGGGATGTATCTGTACCTATGCTTCATATTTCAGCAGACAGACAAATCTTCTGAAGTCTGCTTTGCAGATTTCAGTTATCGACACTATGGTAGCCATACTTGCAGGTTTGATGATCTTCCCAGCAGCTTTCTCTGTAGGAGTAAATCCAGATAGTGGACCATCGCTGATATTCATCACCTTGCCAAATGTATTCAATGACGCTTTTGCCACAATGCCAATTATTGGATGGATAATTTCTTTGTTGTTCTATCTACTTTTGTCGGTTGCAGCCCTCACTTCATTGATGTCGCTACATGAGGTTAGCACTTCTTTCTTCTTTGAAGAGTTGCATATCAGCAGAAAGAATGGTGCTTTGATCGTTACCATAACATGTAGTATTATCGGAGCTTTCTGCTCACTTTCGATAGGTGGAAGAGATTGGCTTACTGTCGGTGGAATGGCACTTTTTGATTTGTTTGACTTTGTTACAGGTCAGAGATTCCTTCCTATTGGTGGTATGCTGACATGCGTATTCCTTGGATGGTTCGTACCAAAGAAACTCGTTCGCGATGAGTTTACTAACTGGGGAACAGTGTCAGGTGCACTATTTGGTGTATACCTATTCCTTATAAGGTTTATCTGCCCATTGGCAATATTAGCAATATTCTTGCATCAGTTGGGAGCTTTTTAAGTGAAGAATGAAGAGTGAAGAACGAAGAGTGAAGAATCCGATGGAAGTGAAGGGTGAAGAATTATATAGTTTTGAAAGATTAAATTTGAGAGAATAAGATATATATAATGGAACAAAGAGGAAATTTTGGAACTAAGATAGGCGTGATCCTTGCTACTGCAGGTTCTGCAGTAGGTTTGGGTAATATATGGAGATTCCCATATATGACAGGTCAGGATGGAGGTGCAGCCTTCATCCTGATCTATCTTGTATGTATGTTGTTCTTGGGTGTGCCAGGAATGATAGCTGAATTTGTTGTTGGTCGTCATTCTGCATCTAATGCTGTACGTGCATATAAGAATCTTGCTAATGGTAAACCATGGCATATTATCGGTGTAATCGGTATTTTTACAGCAACTGTTATTCTTGGCTTCTACGCTGTGGTGGCTGGCTGGTGCTTGCAATATCTCTTTTCTTCGTTGATGGGACAAGTGAATGGGGATGCAGAATATGTGAAGACATATTTCGTTGAGTTCTCTACTGATGCTGTAAGACCAATGGTGTGGACAATAGCTTTTATATTACTTACTCATTTTGTAGTGGTTAGAGGAGTGCGTCGTGGAATTGAAAAGGCTTCTAACTTGCTTATGCCAACTCTATTTATCCTGCTGTTGATACTTGTTGTGGCATCGTGTATGTTGCCTGGAGCATGGAAAGGAATAGACTTCTTGTTTCGTCCCGACTTCTCGAAGCTCACCAAGAATGTATTCCTTGATGCTTTAGGACAGTCGTTCTTCTCGTTGTCGTTGGGTACTGCATGCCTTTGCACCTATGCTTCTTACTTTAGTCGCACAACAAATCTTGCTAAGTCTGCCTTGCAGATAGCTTGCATCGATACTATTATTGCTATTCTTGCAGGTTTGATGATATTTCCTGCTGCATTCTCTGTAGGAGTAAATCCAGATAGTGGCCCGTCGCTGTTGTTTATCACTTTGCCTAATGTCTTTCAAGAAGCATTTGGTTCTTTACCAGTAGTAGCTTATATAGTATCTGTGATGTTTTATGCTTTGTTGGCTTTGGCAGCACTCACCAGTACTATCTCTATGCACGAGATTGGTACAGCTTTCTTCTATGAAGAATTACATATTACCCGCAAGAAGGGTGCCGCTATAGAAACAATTTTAGCCGTATTCATCGGAATATTATGCTCGCTATCATGTGGTGCGGTAAAGATAAATGTGTTTGGTGTAGACTTCCTAAGCGCTTGCGACTATTTCACTTCTAATATATTAATGCCAATAAGTGCGTTGAGCACATCGCTCTTTGTAGGTTGGTATATTCAGAAGAAAACTGTTCACGATGAATTTACTAACTGGGGAAATGCAAATGCTAAGGTGTTTGGCTTATGGCTCTTTGCCGTTCGCTTTGTTTGTCCAGTCTGTATTGTGGTGATATTCCTTCGACAGATGGGGATATTATAAACAGGCATTTTATAAGGATGTAATATAATAATCTATCAAATATGGAGTGGAGAGAATTCTTTTATTTCAACAGATCAGACCGTTCGGTAGTATTGTCGATAATAGTGTTTGCAGCAGTTGTATGGCTGTTGGCTGTACTCTTTGATAATACCGATGAAGTGGGTAAAATTGGAACCGTAGTATCACAGGATTCTGTTGGGTATAAAGCAACGGCAAAAGGTTTTTCTGCAGAAGAAGACGCCAAACCGTATTATTATAATGTAGGAAATGTAAAAGTTGAACGCTTTCCGTTTGATCCTAATACTGCTGATAGCACACAACTTCTGCGTCTTGGTCTTCAACCATGGCAAGTGAGGAATATATATAAGTATAGAGCTGCAGGCGGACATTATTCGCGGCCAAGCGATTTTGCGCGATTGTATGGGCTTTCTGCCAAGCAATATAAGGAGCTTGAACCATATATTCATATTTCCGCCGACTATCGTCCTGCTCAGGAAATGGCTGTTAAGGATGAAGTTGTTCACTCGAAAGATACCGCAAGATATCCACATAAGATAACACTTCAGCAACGTATCGCTATTAATAATGCTGATACCACCTTGCTTAAGCGAATACCAGGAATTGGCTCTTACTATGCTCGAAAGATAGTAGATTATCGTAAGCGACTTGGTGGCTTCGTTAGTTTGAAACAGTTGAAGGAGATAGATGGATTCCCAGAGAGTACTTTGCAATATATGTGTATTCCTGATGGCGGAGTAAGAAAGATTAAAGTTAACAAGCTTACTCTTAACCAGTTAAAAGCACATCCGTATATTAATTTCTATCAGGCTCGAGATATCATAGAATATCGTAGATTACGAGGACCATTGACGAGTATAGATAATCTGAAATTTCTTCCTGATTTCACTCCTGATGTGATTGAGCGACTGCGACCATATATGGAATATTAACTTTAAAAAGAAATAAAATGCAGGTAGAATTCCGTATTCTGCAGATATTTCTATAACTTTGCAAGGAATTAAAAAGTCGATAATAGATATTTATGAATAGTAGAAACAGAATAATAGGTATGTTGGTAGCCATCATCTTTATGATGGTGTTGCCTTCATGTGCCTTTGCTGACTCTGCTTCCGACTATAGTAAACATCATGAAAAAGACCTATTAAAGGATGCTGCATCAGATGCCGATTCGCATAATTCTGCCATGTGGGGCGATGCTGTATTGCCAGTACAAGTATGTGCACCACGTGTTAGTCGCACAATCGTTTCTTTTGAACCTTCGCCATTTAATGCCCATTTTATCGCATTAAATGATAATTATTCAATCACACAATCTTATACTTTTATTCCTGCTGGAGCAGCTATGGCTCCTCACTATCTCTTTTGCCCACGTTATTATTATGTAATAGCGTTGAGGCGTATTCTGTGTTAGAATCTTTGTTTCCACTCACGCACAAAGAATTTAATAACAAGGAATTTAATAACAGATTAAAAACAAAGAGATTTTATGGTAAAGATTAAGAATCTGGAAATGGCTCCTGCCGTTTCTGCTAATAACGATATTAAGATAACTTCCGCTTTCTGCGGATTTGTAGAGAACGCTGTATATTTGCCAACAAATAGCAAAGTGTCGGCTCATACTTTTGACTATGCTCCAGATAAAGGACGAGAAATGGCAAGTGCTTCGGCTAAGTCGGTAGATGAAATCGAACGATTTATGAAAGCCGGTAAAGTTGCAGATAGTGTAGCTATAGGTAATGTGAGAGCTGAAGTCTGTATGTCGAAAGATAAGCAGTTTATAATATACCAGTGGTTCCATTTCGAAGACTTCCATTATAAACCAATGTCTAAACCTATCTCGTATAGTGAGCACGATGCAGAGATAGTAAGTCAAATGTTTGGACTTTAATAAAATCTTCCTCTATAGCCTGTAATGTAGGGTTATATTTAAAGGAAAAGGCGTAAGGAGAAATATTATTCTCCTTGCGCCTTTTATGTCGGGATGACCAGATTCGAACTGGCGACATCTACGTCCCGAACGTAGTGCGCTACCAACTGCGCTACATCCCGATTCTTTTGCAAAGGTAGTGCAAATGAGTGGAATGACAAAAGAAAGACGCAGTTTTCTTTTTCATTCCTGAATGCAGCTTACCTAATTTAAAGGTAGTGCAAGTGAGTGGAATAACAAAACAAAACACGAAGTTTTTGTTTTTATTCCCGAGCGCCGCCTGCCTTTGAACAAGGCTGTTTTCTTATTTTTATTTTCACTTTTATCAATAAAAATTTGGTAGTTTGATATAAATGATGTACCTTTGCACTCGCTAAAGTCAAAATGACTATTTAGTAAGTATGGTGCCATAGCTCAGTTGGTAGAGCAAAGGACTGAAAATCCTTGTGTCCCCGGTTCGATTCCTGGTGGCACCACACTAATATGAAAGCTGAATTCTTATTTAAGGATTCAGTTTTTTTTGTTTTTATACCATTTATATTGTTTGAATCTTCCTACTGATTTTCTTATTTACGAAAAGTTTACTTAAACGTTTGCGTGATGAAAAACTATCTTTTTTGATAAAAGTACTAAGAAAAGTGATACCTTTGCACGCAAACAATCGAAAACAACTAATCTACTAATAAAATGAAGAAAATTTGTATCTTTGCTATGGCTGCATTATTCTCTACCTATGTTTGGGCGGATAATAAGCAGACCGTAACAATCAATGGTCAGTCTGTTAACAAGACTGTTACTGAAATCACATTTAATGGTGACAATCTAACCCTTACTTATTCGGATGGTACATCTGAAGAAAGCGACATGTCGTTTGTGAAGTTGGCTTTCTCTTATGATACTAATCCTACAAGTATCAACCAAGTGGAGACTGTTAAGCAGTCTTTGCAGGGTAAGGTATTTAACCTCAATGGTCAGTTTGTAGGAACTTCTACCGAAGGCTTGGCTAAGGGTATCTACATTGTGAATGGTAAGAAAGTAATCATCAAGTAAAGTAAGGAGGAACGAAACATGAAAAAAACAGTATTTTCTTTGGTTATCTTCTTGATGAGCTTGGGTACTGCAGTAGCACAGACATGGAACTTCGCTGATCGCGATCCGTTTATTAGTGAGGCAGATGTAGCTTTGATTAATGCTGATGCTACAAATTGGTATAACGATGCAACAAAGGGACGTTATAATTTCCTTCCTGCTTTGAATAATGTAGCTTTGACTGCTAATGGCACAGAGCTTGACTTTGCCAAAGGTTTGCTCTTTAAGAGTGGCGCAGCTGTAGCTTCAAGCAGTGGTACTCCTGCAAACCAGAGCGGTAAGCTTCGCTTGAATTATACAAACGAATATTTTGAACTCAATGGTAGCAATCTTGTTGTTACAATTCCTAATGTTCAGAAAGGTTGGGTAGTAACTGTTGTTTGCAAGACAGCAAGCAGCAAAACAGCTCGCGGTATTTATGTAAGCAACAATGTTGGTGGTACTACTAATTTCGCAACAAAGTCTACTAACCAGATGACTTGTACAGGTACTGTTTCTGAAGCAGGTGATGTGACATTGACTACTTCTGACGGTGGTATGTTGGTTTATAGCATCTCTGTAAAGGATCCTAATAATGTAACTCCAGACCCTGTTAATCCTGATGATAATAATAAGGTAAGCAATACTGTAAATCGTGATACTTACAAGAACCAGATGTTTGTTGCAACAAATAGTGGTGCTGTAAACTATTACAATACAGAAGACTTGACTAAGGTCTCTTTCGATGGCGATAAGACTATCGTAGTTCCTGCAAAGGCGGGTGCTGAAAACGATGTTTACGATGCTACTGTTAAGGAGTTGAGCTTTGCTAAGGCTGCCGAGCGTGGCGAGAGTGGTGAGGTTACTGAAAATGGTATCACCATTACTGAAAGCAAAGGTTGGCAGGAAAGTGCTTATGCAAAGTGGTCACTTCTTTCTTCTGCAAAGACATATAATGTATATGTGAAGGGTGGTCAGTATGCTGATTATACTAAGGTTGACGAGCATTTGGTTCGCAACTATGGCTCGTATGGTCGTGTAGACGTTGTAGGTTTGAAGGCTGGCAACTACTCTTTGAAGGTTGTTGCTGTAGGGGCTGATGGCAAAGAGATGGCTGCTCACGGTGTCGCAGACAACTTGAAGGTTGTTAACTACGACCGTCAGGGTTTTGCTCATAAGGGTGTCCGCGATGGTGTAGGTGCTTACAACAACGATGGTACTTTGAAGGCTGGTGCTAAGGTCCTCTATGTAACAAAGAATACTTTCAAGACTATCAAGGCTTCTTTGAGCGATGGTAAGAAAGATGTAGAATACACCGGTATTGGCAACATCCTTCTTGCAAAGCAGAAGGGTACGGATAGTATTCCTATTGCAGTTCGTATTATTGGTGAGATTAAGACTGCTGATGCTGGCGACCAACTTAAGACCGACCAAAAGGGTCTTTTGTTGAAAGGCAATAGCGAAGCTACAAAAATGAATGTTACCATTGAGGGTATCGGTGATGATGCTTGCTTCCATGGTTTCGGTTTGGGTATCATCAATGGTACAGGTGTTGAGGTTCGCAACATGGCATTCTTCTATCAAGGTTCAAGCAATGATAACATGGAGATTAAGGGGACACATCACATCTGGGTTCACAACAACGACTACTTCTATGGTGAACAAGGCGGTGGTGACCATGGTAAGGGTGATGGAGCTTTGGACTCTAAGGATGGTGCTACTTTCTGTACATTCTCTTATAACCACTTCCACGACACAGGTAAGTCAAACCTCTGTGGTATGAAGAGTGAGACTGTTGACAACTTGATTTGCTACCACCATAACTGGTTTGACCACTCAGACTCTCGTCACCCACGTGTACGTACATCTTCTGTTCATGTATGGAACAACTACTATGATGGCGTTGCTAAGTACGGTATCGGTGTAACAATGGGCGCAAGCGTATTCGTTGAGTCTAACTATTTCCGTAACACTAAGTATCCTATGATGATTTCCAAGCAGGGTACAGATGCTAAGGGCGATGGTACATTCTCTGGTGAGGCTGGTGGAGTATTGAAGTCTTACGGCAATATCTTTGCAGAGAAGGGAAGCCACTTTAGCTATGTTACTTGGAAGCAATCAAACACAGATTTTGATGCATATGAGGTAGAATCTCCTTCAGAAAAGGTTCCTGCTACAGTAGTTGCTAAGGCTGGTGGTACATCATACAACAACTTTGATACTGATGCTTCAAAGATGTATACATATACTCCTGATGCTACTGTTGATATTCCTGCTAAGGTAACAGGCTTCTATGGTGCAGGTCGTTTGAATCAGGGTGATATCCACTATACATTCAACAATGCTACAGATGATGCAGACTATGGCCGTTGTGCAGGTCTTGATGCCATCCTTTCTTCATATAAGACAAGTCTCGTAGGTATCTTCGGTGACGAGAATGCATCAAGCGGTGAGACTGGTGGTACAGTAACTCCAACTCCTACACCAGATCCAACACCTACACCTGACCCAACACCTGATACTCCTGCTGTAGAGGGTACTGTAACATGTAGCTTCTCTTATGATAGCACAACAAAGACATTTGGCATCTCTAATCCTGCTTTCACACAGACAGGTTCTAAGAGCAACTATACAAAGGAAGAAACAACTGTTGATGGTGTGACTTACAAGGCAAGCGCTAAAATGGAATCTGGTACAGAGATTAGCTTTACAACAACTTCCAAGATGATATTGTCGATATATTTCGGTACAGGCTCTAAGGCACAGAATGTAAAGGTTGACGGAACAAAGATTACTGGTAATCCTGCTTCTGTAGTTCTTGAGGCTGGCGCTCATAAGATTTCTAAAGCAGACTCAGCAACAATTGCTCTCATCAAGCTTGTTCCTGTAACTGAATAAATTGAAATTTATTATAGTTAGGTGTTCAAAAATAATCAAATGAAACGAAGGGCTGTCTCTACAGAATGAGAGCAGCCCTTTTTAGAAAACAAACAAAAGGATAAAAACTAATTGATTTATGAAACAAATAAACTCTATTATCTCTGCACAGTTTAAGGCTGTTTGTAGAAAAACCATCTTTGCATCGACTTTGCTCTGCAGCTTTTCGATGATGGCAAATGCGCAGACGCAAGATGGTCGTGAATTCTCTATTGATGGCTTTGCTGCCTATGAAGGTGTAGCTGGTTCTAATTGGTATCGTGCTGGTGGCACCACGGGTGGAGCTGGTGGTAAGGTTGTAAAGGCTAACACCTTCTCTGAGCTGCAGGCTTATCTTCAGGCTGCAGACCCATATATCGTTATCGTTGACCATGATATTTCTACTGGCATCAAGTGCTATGTTGATGGTATTAATACAGGTAAGCTACTTGATGACCAAAGTGGAAAGAGTGGCGTGGAGACTACATACGGCGAACGTATTATGCTTGCTCCTAACAAAACTCTTATCGGTGTGGTAGATCCTTCTACTGGCAAGGCTCCTTTGTTTACACATATCACCTTCGTGATGCAGTCGGTAGATAATATCATTATCCGCAACTGTCGTTTCACTATGAAGGGCGTACCGGTGCTCAGAACTGGTGAGAATAAGATAGTGGCTTATAGAAATGGAAAACAAATAGAAGTTGGCGACCCAGACTGCATCGGTATTCAGGCTGATAAGGTTAGTGCCAAGACCAACTGGGGTGGACATATTTGGGTAGACCATTGTGAATTCTTCAATGGCGATGCAGCCAACAAAGATCGCTATGATGGTTTGCTCGACTGTAAGAACAATGTGCAATGGATGACATTCAGCTATAACTATTTCCACGATCATGACAAGAGTTGCTTGTGGGGTAAGGGCGATTCTGATGTATACGAGAATTGCCGTACAATCTCTTTCCATCACAATTTCTTTGATAATATTCAAGGTTCTCGTCTTCCTCTTCAGCGTGGTGGCCATGTACATTATTATAACAACTATATGCTCAACTGTGAGGATGGATGGGATATCCGTACAGGAGCTGTGGCATACGAAGAAGGTTGCTATTTCGAAGACACCAAGTCGCCTATCCGCTCAGATAGAGGTGGTAGCTTGAATATCTCTAAGGCAGAAGGTTATGATTGCATCTACAAGGGCTGTGACAACTTGATGGAAGGCTACACAAATATTGATGGTGCTAAGATTAGTAAGTCTCTTCCTGTTACCAAGACAGATTGGGTTCCTACTCAGACTGTAGCTTCATACACCCAGCATTATCTTGATAAGACAGAAGATGTGCCTGAAATCTGTAAGAAGTATGCTGGTGCAGGCAAGGTTGAAATATGGAATGCTTATACATCTGCTATTCCTTCTGCTGATGCGGCAGAGTTTGATCACGCTATCAAGAATCCCAGTCCATTGAATGGAGCTAAGACATACGATGCTGAAGGCAATGAAATGAAGGATGCTGCAACAGGAATCTCGCTTGCAGAACAGGCTTCGCTGAAAGAAACTGTTAAGGTTGAGTATTATGACCTTTCTGGTGCTTGTCTTTCAACTCCACACCATGGTGTAAACCTTGTTAAGAAGATTGATGCCGACGGACATGCAAAAGTAAAGAAAGTAGTTTTTTAAGAAAAATAAAAAAACGGGCAAAAGGTTCATAAACACCTTTTGCCCGTTATACTTTATAGTAATTCTGGTAGTTGGAAAAGCTTGATGCCATTGCTACCTTTTATTAATATGCAATGGTTCTTTGGCTTGTTCTCGGCTATTGCTGCCTTTACTTGCTCTATGTCATCAAACTTGCGGAAGTTGCAGTTGGTCTTTGCAAACTCTGCACCAACAAGCCATACATTATTAATATTAGTAGAAGCGATGAAATCAACAATTTTTTGATGTTCCTCTTCGCTAACCTCGCCAAGTTCGCGCATATCGCCAAGTATCGCCATCTTGTTATCAGCCTTCATGATGTTGAAGTTCTGCAATGCTGCCATCATGCTTGATGGATTCGCATTGTAGGCATCAACGATAAGTTTGTTGTCTGCTGTTTGCTCAAATTGTGAACGGTTGTTGCTTGGGATATAGTTTCCCAAAGCATGGCAGATAGCATCTATGCTAACACCAAACTCCAGTCCGATGGTTATTGCTGCAAGCATATTGTCGATATTATATGCTCCGATGAGATGGGAAGAAATAGTATGCTTCTCGCCTTCATCTACTTGGAATTGGAATGTGAGGAATGGTGCACATTCTACCACTTCGCCTCTAACCTTTAAGTTTGCAGCCTTCTGACCATATCTTACTATGTCTGTGATGTTGCGCTCTTCTGCCATTTTGCAGAGGTGTTCATTATCAGCATTCAAGAATACCTTGCTGTTGTGAGCCTTTAAGAAATCGTATAGCTCACCCTTAGTCTTCATTACACCTTCGAAAGAGCCAAAGCCTTGCAAGTGGGCGCGACCCACATTGGTAATCATGCCGCATGTAGGCTCTGCGTATTCAACAAGCTTTCTGATGTCGTCGGGATGTGATGCTCCCATCTCTACAACAGCTATGTCATGGCAACTATTGAGAGTAAGCAGAGTTTTTGGTACACCTACATCATTATTGAAGTTGCCTTGAGTATACATTACATTATATTTCTCCGACAATACGGCTGCAATAAGTTCCTTGGTTGTAGTCTTGCCGTTTGTGCCTGTGATACCTATTACAGGAATGTTGAATTGACGACGATGTTGGCGTGCCATCTCTTTGAATGTAGTCAATACATCGTCGACTACGATAAATCTTTCGTCACCCTCTATGGCATACTCCTTCTCGTCAACGACTGCATAAGAGCAACCCTTGTCGAGAGCTGCCTTAGCAAACTTATTACCGTCGAAAGATTCGCCTTTTAGTGCAAAGAATATGGAACCGGCAGGGCAGTTGCGCGAGTCGGTAGTAGCCTGCTTGCCTGCCTTAAGGTAGAGGCTATAAAGTTGTGCTGCGTCCATAATAATTATAGCGTTTTGTTGATACCTCGATATGTATATTTGCGAGGAATGATGCAAAATTATATAAAAATGATGAGATATGTAGACGATTATGGCAAAAAGTGCGAAAACTTTGGTTTCTTTCAAAGAAAGTTATTATATTTGCATAGATATGAATAAACCTATTGATTATACCATAAACGTTAGAGGCCGACTCATAGATTTGTCGAAGCCTAAGGTGATGGGCATCTTGAATGTCACTCCCGATTCATTCTTTAGTGGTAGCCGTAAGCAGACAGAACAAGAGATTGCAGAACGAGCTAATGCCATAATAGAAGAGGGTGGCACATTTATAGATGTTGGTGCTTTTTCTACTCGTCCAGGTGCTTTGGAAGTTAGTGAAGAAGAAGAGGCCCGTCGCTTAAAATGGGCATTAGAGATAGTGCGTCGTGAGCAACCTGATGCTGCTGTGTCGGTAGATACCTATCGTCCTATTGTGGCACGTAAGTGTATAGAAGAGTGGGGCGCTGATATTATCAACGACGTTTCTGAAGGTGGACTGACAGGAATCGTTAATACTCCTATCAATGAGAGTGGCAACATGTTTCAACTTGTTGGCGGACTGAAGGTGCCATATATCCTTATGTCGGTGAAATCTAACATCAAGGATATGTTAAAAGCCTTTGCTGCCGAAGTTCAGCAGTTGCGTGACTATGGTGCTAAGGATATAATTCTTGACCCTGGTTATGGCTTTGGTAAAACGCTCGATGATAACTATCAGATATTATCAGAAGCAGAGAAGTTGCTTGCTCTCAATCTTCCTATCTTGGTAGGCATATCTCGAAAGTCAATGATATTCAAGCTTGTTGGCGGTAGCCCTGATACTTCTCTAACAGGAACAGTAGCTATTAACACCATGTCGTTGATGAAGGGTGCTGGCATCCTCAGAGTTCACGATGTGAAAGATGCTGTCGACACCGTGGCTGTCGTTGAGAAGATGCGAGCTATGCAAGAATAGGCTTTATATCATGCAAGAATAGAAAACAATCAAACTAATTGTAACACCATGTTTTTTGATTTTGGCGTAAAAGACATTATAGACATAGTGCTGGTGGCACTAATGCTCTATTATATTTACCGACTTATGAAGGAGAGCCGTTCGCTCAATGTCTTTATAGGTATCATCGTGTTTGTGGTAGTCTGGCTTTTTGTGAGTCAAGTTATAGAGATGCGCCTGTTGGGTAGTATCATGGACAAACTTGTGTCGGTGGGTGTTATTGGCTTGATAGTGCTATTCCAAGAAGAAATTCGCAAATTCCTTTATTCCCTCGGTACCCACCAACGTATGCGCAGTATCTTTAAACTGTTTGCAAACAAGAGTGGAGAAGATATAGAAGAAGATAAGGAAACCATTATGCCTATAGTGTTGGCATGTATGGATATGTCAAAAAATAAAGTTGGAGCCCTTATAGTGATAGAGAGAGCTATTCCGCTCGATGATATCGTGAATACTGGCGACCTTATCGATGCACGTATCAACCAACGCCTGATAGAAAACATATTCTTTAAGAATTCGCCTTTGCATGATGGCGCTATGATAATTTCTAAGAAACGCATAAAATCGGCAGGATGTATTCTGCCAGTGTCGCATAGTCTTGATATTCCTAAGGATCTTGGTCTTCGCCACCGTGCTGCTATGGGAATATCACAAGACTCTGATGCTATAGCTGTCATCGTGAGTGAGGAGACGGGTAGGATAAGTGTGGCTATCAAGGGCGAATTCCGCCTGCGCTTGTCGGCAGAAGAGTTAGAGAGTGTATTAGCAAGAGAAATGGCATAAATAAAACTTCGTGTTTTGTTTTGTTATTCCATAAGATAGGCTGCACTCGGCAATTTGTGAGCACGCTCACATTGCACTCGCTTGCGCTATCTTTCCACTCACTTGCAGTACCTTTAAATAAGGTGTGCTGCGTTCGGGAATAAAAAACAAAAACTCCGTGTTTTGTTTTGTTATTCCACTCACTTGCAGTACCTTTGCAAAAGAAATATAAAAGAAACTTTTTTTTATAGCAAACTATGGATTTATTACAACAGATTGTTGAGCGCGCAAAATCAAACAAGCAGCGCATCGTGCTCCCTGAAGCAACTGAGGAGCGTACATTGAAAGCCGCCGACCGTGTATTGGCTGACGACATCGCAGACATTATCCTTATAGGTAACCCTGAAGAAATTAAGAATCTCGCTAAAGGCTGGGATCTTCACAACATCGACAAGGCTACCATCATCGACCCTCTGAACAACGAGAAGAGCGAAGAGTATGCGGCATTGCTTGCAGAATTGCGCAAGAAGAAGGGTATGACCATCGAGCAGGCTCGCGAGTTGGTTAAGAATCCTCTCTATCTCGGTTGTATGATTATTAAGACTGAAGGAGCTGACGGTCAGATTTCAGGTGCTCTTAGCACTACTGGCGACACTCTTCGTCCAGCTCTTCAGATCATCAAGTGTGCTCCTGGTATCACTTGCGTAAGTGGTGCAATGCTTCTTATCACAAAGCAGCAGCAGTATGGCGACAATGGCTTGGTAGTAATGGGCGACGTTGCTGTTACTCCTATGCCAGATGCAGACCAGTTGGCACAGATCGCTATCTGTACTGCACAGACAGCAAAGAGCGTGGCAGGTGTAGATCCTAAGGTTGCCATGTTGAGCTTCTCTACAAAGGGTAGTGCTAAGCACGAGGTTGTAGACAAGGTTGTTGAGGCTACTCGTCTTGCTAAGGAGCGTGCTCCATGGCTTGATGTTGATGGTGAACTCCAGGCTGATGCAGCTCTCGTACCATCTGTAGGTGAGAAGAAGGCTCCAGGTAGTCCTATCGCTGGTAAGGCAAACGTATTGGTAGTACCATGCCTTGAGGTTGGTAACATCGGCTATAAGCTCGTTCAGCGTTTGGGCGATGCTATCGCTATCGGCCCTATCCTTCAGGGTATTGCTCGTCCTGTAAACGACTTGAGCCGTGGTTGCTCTGTTGATGACATCTACTATATGGTAGCTATCACAGCTTGCCAGGCTATGGATGCAAAGGCTTAAAACAATAACCAACATTCATAATTCAATATTTATAAAAAATATGAACGTATTAGTATTAAACTGCGGAAGCTCGTCAATCAAGTACAAGCTCTACAACATGGACAACGAAGCTGTGCTTGCACAGGGTGGTGTTGAACGTATCGGTCTTGACGAGGCTTTCATCAAGATAACCTTGCCAAACGGTGAGAAGAAGATTATCATGCACGACATGCCTGACCATAAGGAAGGTGTGAACTTCGTGTTCAAGTGCTTGCTCGATCCTGAGTTTGGGGCAATCAAGGACTTGAAGGAAATCGACGCTGTAGGACACCGTGTCGTACAGGGTGGTGACAAGTTCAAAGAGAGTGTTATCGTTGATAAGAGCGTAGAGGATGGTATTGAGGAACTTTGCGACCTCGCTCCTGTTCACAATGCTGGTCACTTGAAGGGTCTTCGTGCCGTTGACGCTTTGATGCCTGGCACTCCTCAGGTTTGCGTATTCGACAACGCATTCCACAGCACAATGCCTGACTATGCTTACCTCTATGCAATTCCTTACGAATTGTATGAGAAGTATCATGTACGTCGCTATGGTTTCCACGGAACCTCTCACCGCTATGTTTCTAAGCGTGTTTGCGAGATTCTTGGTCTCGACCAGAACAACTCTAAGGTTATCACTTGCCACATCGGTAATGGTGGTTCTATCGCTGCCGTATTGAATGGTAAGGTTATGGATACCTCTATGGGCTTGACTCCATTGGCAGGTTTGATGATGGGTTCACGTTGTGGCGATATCGACGCTTCTGCTGTTACATACTTGATGGAGAAGTTGAACATGAAGCCACAGGAAATGGCTGACTTCTTGAACAAGAAGAGTGGTGTGCTTGGTATCACAGGTATCTCGTCAGATATGCGCGACATCGAGAATGCCGCTAACGAGGGTAACGAAAAGGCTCAGTTGGCTCTTCGTATGTATGAGTATCGCATCAAGAAGTATATCGGTGCTTATGCTGCTGCTATGGGTGGTGTAGATGCTATCGTATTTACTGCAGGTGTTGGTGAAAACCAGACCGACCTCCGTGAGGAATCTTGCAAGGGCTTGGAGTTCCTTGGCATCAAGATCAACAAGGAAGTTAACGACAAGGTTCGTGGTAAGGAGGCTATCATCTCTACCGACGACAGTAAGGTAAAGGTTGTTGTTGTTCCTACTGATGAGGAAATCGTTATCGCTCGCGATACCGTAGAATTGGTAACAAAGAAGTAATTATATACCTCTTTTTATATTATAGAGGATGCTCTTTTTCGTAAGAGCATCCTCTTTTTTTATTCATAATTAGCAATATTTGTTTTGACTATTTCGGCTTAAAAGAAAAGTTTTTCAAGTTATACTTCTTAATAATAAATATAAGTTGTATATTTGCAGTAGCTTACATAGTATTATTCAACGGGTAAAAGCATTATGGATACAAATGTTGTAAATATTATAAGTGAATACTTTAAGTCAAAGCCAGTCGATAAAGCTTGGGTATTCGGTTCCTTTTCTCGTGGTGAGGAAAGGGCTGATAGCGATATTGATATTATTGTAGCTCTTTCCCCCAATGCTCGTTTAGGTTTAGGCTTTTTTGAAATGATTTGTGATTTGGAAGATCGCCTTAATCGCCCTGTTGATATGGTAAGAGAAGGACAGCTTCTGCCTTTTGCCTCAGAGAGCGCTAATCGTGATAAAATACTTGTCTATGAGAGAAAAAGTTAGAGATAAGGGACGATTGAAGCATATTCTTGCTGCAATTGATAAGATTGAGGAGTATACTGATGGTATGTCGAAACAGAAACTTGCTACAGATTCTCTTCATCTTCATGCAACAGCCTACAATATTCAAATTGTTGGCGAGGCTGTATATAAATTAACCAAAGAGTTTAAAGATGAACATCCACAAACTCCATGGAGATTTATAGAGAAGATGCGACATATTTTAGTTCATGACTATTTTGCTGTGGATGTTGAAATCATGTGGTTGGTCATAGAAGATGATATTCCTGTGCTTAAGCAACAAATACAAGCTTATATAGCTGAACTTGAATATAGTGAAGAATAAATAAAAATAATATGAACAAGAAGATTGTTACTTTCGGAGAGATATTGTTGCGACTATCTAAGTCGGGTTATCAACGTCTTGGTCAAGGACATGTGATGGATGCCAATTTTGGAGGTTCTGAGGCTAATGTCGCTGTATCGTTGGCTTGTCTTGGCGACAATGTGGAGTATGTTACTCGTGTGCCAAACAATGCTATGGGTAATGCAGCACTGATGCACTTAAAGCAGTTCGGATTGAATACCAATCATATAGTAAGAGGTGGCGACAGACTTGGTGCGTATTATTTTGAATCGGCTGCAGCTATGCGTAATTCATTGGTGGTATACGACCGCAATGATTCTTCGTTCTGTACTCTCAAGCGTAATGATATTGATTGGACTGCAGTATTCAAGGATGCGTCGATATTCCATTGCTCTGGTATAACTTGCGCTATGAGTCAAGATGCTCTTGATACAACTTTGGATGCTGTACAGTTAGCTGACTCTATGGGCGTAGAGATAACCTGTGATATTAACTATCGAAAGAATCTTTGGAAATATGATGGTGCAGATGCTCCTTCTACATTGCGTAAGTTGGTAGAATATAGTGGCTTTGTATTTGGCGACCAGAATGAATGGGAAGTTGCAAGTGGACTAAAGCATATTCCTTTTAAAGCTTTGGATACTAACTACGAGATAGATAAAGCTGCTTATGAGGCTTATTTCAAGCAGTTGCAACATCAGTTTCCACGTTGCCGTCGTATGCTCATGGCTCTTCGCAACCAGATTACCTCTGCTCATCACACACTTACAGGTGTTCTCTATGCCGAAGGAAAGCTATATACCACACGAATCTATGATATTCAGCCAATTATAGATCCTATGGGTGTCGGCGATGCCTTTGTTGCTGCCTTTATCCATGCGCGTCAGAAGTGGGCTGATGATGATCAGCGTTGTCTTGACTTCGCTTTGTCTGCAAGTGCAATAAAGAATACTGTTCCTGGCGACCAAAACCTCGTTACTGAGGACGAGATTATTACCAATATGGGTAATGCTAATGGTCGCATAGAGAGATAAAACTAAGTGAAGAGTGAAGAATTTAAGTGAAGAGTGAAGAACGAAGAGTGAAGAATCAATTAGCTTTATAATAAGCTATTAAACATTTGGATTCTTCACTCTTCGTTCTTCACTCTTCACTCTTCGTTCTTCGTTCTTCACTCTTCACTCTTCGTTCTTCACTCTTCACTCTTCACTTTCCTACGGTTGGCTTTCGCCTTCTACGTATTCTTCTAAGAACATGTGTTCGCCATCGAATACTGCGTAGGTAAACTGCCATATCCAATCACCGAGAATCATCATTCTTGATTTACGGCTAAGCATAATGTCGAGTTCTATATGTCGATGACCATATAGGAAATAGTCTATTTCCGGATGAGTTTTCATATACTCTTTTGTATATAATACCAGATATTCCTTATTCTCACCCATGTAAGGTGGTTCCTTACCATCAGTACGCTTTAGTCTGGAATGCTTTGCCCAGTTTAGTCCCAACTGCATGCCCCACCAAGGATGTGCGAAGTTGAGCAATCGTTGGCAAAAGCGATTGTGGAACACTTTGCGTAGTAGCTTAAACTTATTGTCCGGGTCGCCAAGTCCATCGCCATGAGCAAGGTAGAACACTTTGTCGTATATCTCTACCGTCTCAGGCTTGGTGTGCACCTTCATGCCGCATTCTTCTTCCAAGTAGCCATAGGTCCAGATGTCGTGGTTGCCAGTAAAGAAGTGTACTTCCACTCCCATGTCTGTCAGTTCCGAAACCTTTCCAAGAAAGCGCGTGTAGCCTTTTGGCACTACATATTTATATTCGTCCCAAAAGTCAAACATGTCGCCAAGGAAATAAATGGCGGCAGCCTTGTTCTTTATGGTGTCGAGGAAACGCACCAGTCGTCGCTCTTGCATGCGGCTATGCTCAATGGCAAGTGAGCCTAAGTGGGCATCGCTGAGGAAATATACGTTCTTCATAGTGCTTATGCTTTATATACCTTATTATATAATATGGTGGGAGAGTTAGTGTTATTCAAATCCAAGTTCCACACGGGCTTCTTCGCTCATCATGCTCTGGTCCCATGCAGGTTCGAAAACGAGGTTCACGTTAGCAGATTTCACCCCTGTCACGCTCTCCACTTTTGTTCTTACATCTTCGAGTATGAAGTCGGCAGCTGGGCATGAAGGAGCGGTGAAAGTCATATCAAGCTCCACGTTGCCATCGTCCTGCACGTCAATCTTGTATATCATGCCGAGGTTCCAGATGTCTACTGGAATCTCAGGGTCATAAACAGTCTTCAGTACGTCTACTATTCTCTCTTCTATCTGTGTCTTTTCTTCTTGTGTCATAATATTTTTTTATAGTTTTCCTTCTTCTCTATAGCTATAATATTTCCCGTCGCACACTATTATATGGTCGAGGAAGTATAGTCGCATGGTTTCGCAGGCATCCTTTATCTTTTTTGTTATCTGGTCGTCCATACGACTTGGTTTGTTGTTATTACTCGGATGGTTGTGGCAAATGGCTATTACTGTAGCATTGTTCAGTATAGCTTCTCTCATCACCACTCTTACGTCTATTGCCGTTTCGCTGATGCCACCATGACTTATCCTTGCAGCCTTTATAAGCTTAAAGTTTTGATTCATAAGCAACACCCACGCTTCTTCCATGTCGAGATCTTGCATCTTGGGGTGCATATACTCGTAGATGGCAGTAGCGCTACCCATATCTGCTCGTTCCTTTGGTGCGCAAGCAGCACGTCGTTTGCCCAGCTCGCAAGCTGCTAATATCGTGATAGCCTTTGCTTCTCCTATGCCATTAAACTCCATTAGCTCGTGTTGCGACATCTTGCCAAGCGAATTTAGGTTGTTGTCGCAAGAGTTCAACACTCTCTTCATCAAGTCTACGGCACTCTCTTTAGTAGAACCCGAACCGATAAGTATAGCGAGCAACTCGGCATCGGTAAGCATATTTGCTCCTTTTGCCATGAGTTTCTCCCTTGGACGGTCTTCTTCTGCCCATTCGTTGATATTCAGTTTCTGTATATCGTTCATTGGTCGAAACTCCTGTACCTTTATTTATAGAATGTTTTTTCGAAAGCAGCAAACTCACTCTTGCCAAGCACACATCGACGCCACCATGCGTTTAAGAATCCACATCCGTAGCCCATCAACTGTATGAATGCCGACACCACGCTCAGCGCTCCAATCTTCAAGCTGTGGTTCTTTCGTGTGCTATCTGTGAATAGAGCTATGCAGTATAGCAGAATGAAGAATGTGCAAAGCATAGCAAGTTCCATAACTGCAAAACCTATAGATTGATTCATATGGTCGGGACCGAAGTTGAACATGAACAATCCCAATGCCCATATGGCTATGGTGCCAAAGATGCCAAGAGTGAAAACCATTGGCAATAAGTGAACAATTTTCAAGCTCTCTGGATATTTCTTATATAGGTTTATGCGTGCGATACCACTATTATATACCTGTCGCCAGAATTTGTGGAAGTCTGTGCGGCGCTTATGCCATACCCATGCCTCTGGGAAAAGGCGACATTTATATCCAGCTTTGAATATGCGGATAGAGAAGTCGATGTCTTCTCCGAATCTCATCTTCGAGAATCCTCCTAATGCCATATAAGCCTTTTTGCTTATTCCCATGTTGAATGAGCGAGGATAGAATTTGTCGAGCTTCTTCTTGCCGCCACGAATACCGCCAGTCGTAAAGAACGAAGTCATAGAATACGATATTGCCTTCTGAGTGTCGGTGAATGAAGAGTGAGCCTCGTCAGGTCCACCGAAAGCATCAGCATGTTCTCTATCAAGCTCTGCGTTGATGGCTTTGATATAGTCTGTAGGCAACACCACATCAGAGTCGAGCACTATCATATACTCGCCATTAGCTCTCTCTGCACCATAGTTGCGGCTCTGCCCTGGTCCGCTGTTGGGCTTGTTATAATAATGTAAGTCGAGTTTGCCAGCATATTTGTCGCAAACCTCTTTACATGGAATGCTACTTCCATCCTCCACGATAATGACTTCGAAATCCTTAACACTTTGTTTTGTCAAGCTTTCGAGTAGTTCGTCAACTTCGTCTGGTCGATTGTATACAGGTACTATTATGGAGTATCTCATATTATAAATCTTATATTTTTTACAAAGATAGTGCAAACGAGCGGAATAACAAAAGAAATACGAAGTTTTCTTTTTTATTCCCGAGTGCAGCCTATCTTATGAAAAGATAGTGCAAAATTTCGATTAAGCGAAGAGAATGCAAATGTATTTGCATTCTTGAGTGTGAGAAATTTATCTAAACGAGCGGAAAGATAGTGCAAGTGAGGGCAATGTGAGCTTGCTCACACATTGCAGAACGTAGCCTATCTTATATAATAACAAAAGAAATACGAAGTTTTCTTTTTTATTCCCGAGCATAGCCTATCTTGTATAATAACAAAAGAAAGAATATAAAAAATGGCAGCAAAGAAACAGATGTTCCTTTGCTGCCATTTGCGCCTGTTTTGTATAAAGCAGGATTACTTTCCGTGGTGCTCGTCAGATACAGTTAACTTCTTACGACCATGACGACGGCGAGATGCCAATACACGGCGGCCGTTCTTTGTTGCCATTCTCTCACGGAAGCCATGCTTGTTTACACGGCGACGATTGTGGGGCTGAAATGTTCTTTTCATCTTATTATTTTCTTTTTAATGTTATGTGCTACAGGTTATAGATGTGGGCACACCACACCTTTTGGGCTGCAAAATTACTCATAATTTTCCAATTAACAAAGAATTAACCGATTTTTCGCCCTTATTTATATGTTTTTTTATAAAAATGTAGTAACTTTGCACCCTGTAAAGACGAAATATAATAAATAACACAAGAATATAACAATGATTAATTCACAGGAAATCAAAATTGGAACTTGCATCCGCATGGATGGCAAGATCTGGACTTGCATCGACTTTCAGCACAGAAAGCCAGGTAAAGGAAATACCGTAATGATTACCAAACTGAAGAACGTTTCAGACGGTCGTGTATTGGAGCGTACTTTCCAGATTGGATTCAAACTCGAGGATGTTCGCGTTGAGCGTCGCCCTTATCAGTATCTCTATGAGGATACTACAGGTTGCATCCTTATGAATCAGGAGACTTTTGAGCAGATTCCTGTTGCAAAGGAGCAGATTACTGGTGTAGAGTTTATGAAGGAAGGTGATATCGTAGAGGTTGTTACTGATACCAGCGATGGTTCTATCCTCTTGGCTGAAATGCCTGTTAAGACAAACCTCCGCGTTACTCACTCTGAGCCAGGTATCAAGGGCGATACAGCTACCAACGCTACTAAGCCAGCTACTCTTGAGACAGGTGTTGAAATCCGTGTACCTCTCTTCATCAACGAGGGCGACCTTATTCAGGTTGACACACGCGATGGTTCTTACCTCAACCGTGTAAAGGAGTAATCCTGTAGACAGATAATTCTGATACAAAATATCCAGCACCGCAACATGTTTTATCATGATGCGGTGCTTTTTTTGTTATTTGTTTTGATATTCCATCCAATTAAATAAATTTCTAACACTCAAAAATGTAAATACATTCACATTCTTTTCGCTCAATCGAAATTTTGCACTATCTTTGCAAGAAATAGAATATTATATAATGACACCTTCTGAATTCATAGGAAAATTCAAGAGTAAATACTTGTGGTATAATTTGGCTGCGATGTTTGTCGTTGTCATTATACTCTGTACTGCTGTCTGGTTTGGACTTAACATATATACGCACCATGGCGAGTCGATAATTGTACCAAACCTCAAACATAAGAGTTTTGATGAAGCCAAAGAAATTTTAGACCATCTTGGCATAGAAGCTGTTGTTGGCGATACGGGATATGTCAAGGCTTTGAAGCCTGACTGTGTACTCGAACAGAGCATAGCTCCTGGCGAAAGAGTGAAGTCGGGTCATGTGATATATCTTGTCATCAACTCTTCGCATACTCCAACTCTTTCTCTTCCTGATGTTATTGACAATAGCTCTCTACGTGAGGCTATGGCCAAGCTTTCTGCTATGGGCTTCAAACTCGGTCAGCCCAAATTCATTCCTGGCGAAAAGGATTGGGTTTATGGCATTACTGCTAATGGAAGGAATGTGAATGCAGGCGATAAGATTTCGATAGAAGATGTTCTGGTGATAGTTGCTGGCAACGGCAGATTGAGCGAAGAAGATTCTACTACATTGGTAGAGGATGACTTCAGCGACTTTGATGAATTTGAATCTGCACCAACAAGTGATGAAATTGAAACTGTAGCTCCTGTTACAGAATCTAAGGTGCACCCTGCTAATCCTTCAGAGAAAACACAACGCGAACCTGCAACAACTCACGAACAGAAATCAGGTAATGGTCCTGTTGTAAGAAAATTGAATTGATGGAACAAAACGAAATATTTGATGATGGCTTCGATGAGCTATACGAAGTTGATGGCATAGAAGGCGATATCGATGGCGTAGATAATGATAGCGCTGACTCTGATGAAAACCAACTCTATGAACATCGCAAGGTAGTGGTAGACCCGGGACAAGCTCCTGTGCGTGTAGACAAATACCTTGCCGACCGTATGCCTCATTCCAGTCGTAATAGAATACAGAATGCTGCCGATGCAGGCTTCATCTTTGTTGATGGTAAGGCTGTGAAGAGTAACTTTAAGGTGCGTGCAGGCAACGTGATAACGTTGATGCTCGACCGTCCACGACATGATAACACCATTGGCGCTGAGGATATTCCGCTCAATATAGTATACGAGGATGATGAGCTCATGGTGATAAACAAGCCGGCAGGCATGGTGGTGCATCCTGGAGCAGGCAACTTCCACGGCACATTGATAAATGCCGTAGCTTGGCATCTTAGAGATTTGAAGTCTTTCGACCCTAACGATCCAGAGGTGGGCTTAGTACATCGTATAGATAAAGATACAAGCGGACTCCTCGTTGTAGCCAAAACTCCCGACGCAAAGACTCGCCTTGGCAAGCAGTTCTTCAACAAAACCACACATCGTAGCTATAATGCTTTGGTATGGGGAAACTTCATCGAAGATGAGGGCAGAATAGAAGGCAACATCGGTCGCGACCCTAAAGACCGCCTGCGTATGGCTGTGTTTGACCCCGACTCTGGTATTGGCAAGAATGCCGTAACTCATTATAGGGTGCTCGAACGCTTTGGCTATGTGACACTCGTAGAGTGTATTCTCGAAACAGGTCGCACTCATCAGATTCGTGCTCATATGAAGCATATTGGTCATCCGCTTTTTGCCGACGAGCGCTATGGAGGTAGCGAGATATTGCGTGGCAACCGCAGTTCATCGTATAAGGCATTCATTCAAAATTGCTTCAAACTCTGCAACCGTCAGGCTCTACATGCCAAGACTCTTGGCTTTGTGCATCCTGTCACTCACCAGCAGATGGACTTCACCTCTGAATGGCCTGAAGACTTTAAGGCACTTGTCGGGAAGTGGCGCACCTTTATTGCAGGTAGCACACAAAACGAAATTTGACAAACATAAATAAAACAGCATACTTAAAATGAAAACACAAAAAAGAACTGTCGCCATCGTATGTGGTGGTGATTCATCAGAACATGATGTATCGTTGAGGTCGGCACAAGGACTTTATTCCTTCTTCGACCATGAACGCTATGATATCTACATTGTAGATGTCAAAGGTACAGACTGGCATGTAAATCTCGACAATGGCGAGATTGTGGAAATTGATAAAAACGATTTCTCTTTCAAACTTGATGGCAAACATATATACTTCGATTATGCTTACATCACCATCCATGGTCAACCAGGCGAGAATGGTGTTATGCAGGGATATTTCGACCTTATCCATTTGCCTTATAGCACAAGTGGAGTGCTCGTTGAGGCTATGACCTTTGATAAATATGTTTTGAACAACTACCTCCGTGGCTTTGGAGTAAATGTTGCTGATAGCATATTGCTCCGTCGTGGCGAAAGCTATGATGAACAGACTATTGCCAATCGTCTTGGCATGCCATGCTTTGTTAAGCCTGCTGCCGATGGCTCAAGCTTCGGTGTTTCCAAGGTTAAGAATGCCGACCAGTTGGCTCCTGCACTCCGTGTAGCTTTCATGGAGAGCGATGAAGTTATGATTGAAGGCTTCCTTGATGGTGTAGAGATTTCGCAGGGTGTATACAAGACTGCAGAAAAGTCAGTAGTGTTGCCAGCTACAGAGGTTGTTACGAGCAACGAGTTCTTTGACTATGATGCAAAATATAATGGTCAGGTTCAGGAGATTACTCCAGCTCGTCTTGCTCCAGAGACAGCTGCTAAGGTTGCTGCCGAGACTTCTCGCATCTACGACATTCTTCATGCCAACGGCATCATCCGCATAGACTATATCATCTCTAAGGATAAGGATGGCAACGACAAGATAAATATGCTCGAAATCAATACCACTCCTGGTATGACTGCCACCAGCTTCATTCCTCAGCAGGTTCGTGCTGCAGGCTTGGATATCAAAGAGGTGTTGAGCGAGATAGTAGAAAATCAATTTTAGTGATATTACCTTTCACCCTTAACTTGAAACAATATGATACCAGAAAAGTTTGCTGACATCAGACCTTTCACCCCAGAGGAACTCCCTGAGGTGTTCGACAGACTTATTGCCAACGAGCAGTTTAAGGCTGTGCTTGCTTATCTATATCCAGGTGTGCCTGTAGAGGCTATTGCTGCAAAGATGAAGCAATGCAAAACAAACCTTGATTTTCAAAAGGCTTTCTGCCTTGGTTTCCTTCATGATCTGCTAAAGAAAGCAAGCTTGGGCTATACTGCCGACTTCTCAAATATCAACCTTGCTGATCGCCATACTTTCATAAGCAACCATCGCGACATCGTTCTCGACTCTGCATTGCTCTCTGTGGTGCTCATCGAATCTGGTAGCGATACCACTTGCGAGATTGCTATTGGCGACAACCTCTTGGCTCTTCCTTGGGTAAAAGACCTTGTGAGAGTAAACAAGAGCTTCATCGTGAAGCGTAGCCTCTCTATGCGCGAAATGTTGTTGGCAAGCAAACTATTGTCGGAGTATATGCACTATGTCATCAACGATAAGCACGATAATGTGTGGATAGCACAACGTGAGGGTAGGGCAAAAGACAGCAACGACCGCACTCAAGAGGCCATCTTGAAGATGATGGTAATGGGCGGCAAGGGTTCTGTTGTAGATAGTTTGCTCGACCTTCATCTTGTTCCTCTTGCTATATCTTATGAGTACGACCCTTGCGACTTCCTTAAGGCGCAGGAGTTCCAGCTCAAACGCGATATCCCAGGATGGAAGAAGTCGGCTCAGGATGATATCGTTTCTATGCAGACAGGTATAATGGGCTATAAGGGGCATATCCACTATCATGCTGCTCCTTGTATCGATGCTTGGCTTCGTGAGTTGCCTGCCGACACACCAAAGGCTGACATCTTCCGAATCATAGCAGAGCATATCGACCGTGAGATTCATGCTCACTATCAGCTGTTCCCATCCAACTTTGTGGCTTTGGATATGCTTCAGGGCAATGCAGCTCATGCTGATAAGTATAGCGCTGCCGACAAGGCTCAGTTTGAGAAATATCTTGCCGGTCAGTTGGCAAAGATACAGATAGAGAACAAGGACGAGGCTTATCTTCGCGAATGTATCTTGAAGATGTATGCTAATCCTGCTATCAACCAACTTGCTTTGGCATGATGCTTCGTAAGTATATATATACATTATTAATATTATGTTTTTCATCGTCAGCGTTCATATCATGTTCTAATGATGGATATGACACTGGCGATGGAAATCTTAGTTATCTATGTGCTGAGTTTGTTGAGGCTTTCACTTCTTCTGATACTATCGTGATGAAAGCCGTAACCGACGATGGTGCATCTTTGACTTTTACTCAACGCATAAAAACCAGTTGGACTTCCGTGCCCGACTCTTCTTATCGTGCTTTGCTTTATTATAGCAAGGGCGATAATCCTGTTCGTGCTTTATCTTTGCGTCAGGTTCCTGTGCTCACTCCTAAGGAGCATGCTGACTCCATAGCCACCGACCCTCTAACTGTAGAGAGTGTGTGGACAAGCAAGAACGAAAAGTATGTAAACCTTTCGCTTCTACTGAAAACTGGTGTTAGCGAAGGCGTAGACGAAAAGCAATGGCTTTCGCTTGTTGTCGACCCCGAGGCTTCTGGTACAGACAATTCGCTATTACTGCTTCATTCGCAGAATGGTGTGCCTGAGTATTATACCACTCGCATATATGTCAGCATACCAATAGCCGCATTGCCTACAGACAAAGCAACCGTACTGCGAGTGAATACATATAAGGGAATGAAAACATATTCTTTGCGATAAGCAAAAATAAATATAAATTGCACAAAAAAAGAAGTACTACTGCAAATACTCTTGCGGTAGTACTTCTTTTTTATTTCTATTTATTGCAAACTTCTTCTATTTATTGCAAACCACCTTTTCTAATTCTGCAATCTCTTCCTTGGTGGTTGCCCAACTTGTTACGAAGCGGCAGATGGTGTGGTGAGCATCTGCGGTAGCAATGCGAGTGAATGCCACATGTTTCTCTAATCTTTCTACCTCCTTGTTCTCTATTATTACGAATTGCTGGTTTGTTGGTGAATCCATGTGGAAACCGTAGCCTGCCTTGCGGAATATCTCTTTCATTTCCTCAGCTCTATCGTTGGCATTGCGAGCAAGGTCGAAGTATAGGTTGTCGGTAAACAAAGCGTCAAACTGCAAACCGAGCAGTCTGCCTTTTGCCAATACAGCACCATGCTGCTTCTGGATGCTGAAGAAGTGCTCGTAGGCATTGTGATGTGTAAACACCACAGCTTCGCCACATAGTGCACCAATCTTTGTACCACCGATATAGAACACGTCGCAATGTTTAGCTAAGAATGGCATGTCTATGTCGTTGCCTGTAGCAGTAAGTCCGTAGCCAAGGCGTGCACCGTCTATATATAGTGGCATCTTGTAGTATTTGCACAGATTGTATAGTTCCTCAAGTTCCTTTGCTGTATAGATAGTTCCATACTCGGTAGGGAATGTGATATATACAAGTCCTGGGAACACAGAGTGCATGTTCTGACCATCTGCAAGAAAACTCTCCATGAAGTTTTCCAATACGTCGGCTCTCAGTTTACCATTATGATTTGGCACATTAATAATCTTGTGCTCAGTAAACTCAATGGAGCCACACTCATGGGTGTTGATATGTCCGGAGTCGACAGATATCACACCCTCATAGGAGTGGAGTATAGAGTCGATAACGGTAGCATTGGTTTGCGTACCTCCCGACATAAAGAATATGTCGGCATCATAGTCGTCGCATGCTGCCATAATCTTTCGCTTGGCTTCGTCGCAATAAACGTCGAAGCCATAGCAACCCGTATGTTCATTGTTTGTCTCGATAAGTCGCTGCAACACCTTTGGGTGTGCACCGTTGTTGTAGTCACATTCAAGAGAAATCATGCCTATGTTGTATTTGTTTATGCAAACTTACAATATTTTTTTTGAATTACATAGCTAAAGTGCAAAAAAAAGAGAGAAGTCATGCTACTTCTCTCTATTCTATTCTTTTTATATGGTTTCTTATAGGCTTTCCAATACTCTCTTCAATACCACTTCGGCTGATATCTCACGGTTTGCTGCCTCTGGTATCACCAAGCTGTGGTCGCTTTCTATCACATCGTCGGTAACGATGAGACCACGACGTACTGGCAAACAATGCATGAAGTATCCGTTGTTTGTCCATGCCATGTGCTCAGAGTCGATAGTCCATGCCATGTCCTTAGATAGTATTTTGCCATAGTCGGCAGGATTTGTTACACCTGGGCAACTCCAGTTCTTGGCATATACGAAGTCTGCACCCTCGAGAGCCTTCTTCTGATCGTATTCCACCTTGGCATTGCCAACGAATTTAGGGTCGAGTTCATATCCCTCAGGATGGGTAACAACGAAGTCTACGTCTGCAGCGTTCATCCATTGAGCAAACGAGTTAGGCACAGCCTGAGGCAAAGCACGGCAATGAGGTGCCCATGTCAATACCACCTTTGGACGCTTGATGTTCAATTCTGTACATTTCTCCTTGATGGTGATGATATCGGCAAAAGCCTGAAGAGGATGTACGGTAGCTGTCTCCATAGCAACAACAGGCTTACCGCTATATTTCACAAACTGGTTTACTATGCTCTCGGCATAGTCGAACTCTCGGTCTTGCAATCCTGCAAACGAGCGTACGGCAATGATGTCGCAATAGCTCGACATTACTGGAATTGCCTCCAGCAAGTGTTCGCTCTTGTCGCCATCCATGATAACTCCACGCTCTGTCTCCAATTTCCATGCTCCTGCATTCACATCCAACACTATAACGTTCATACCGAGGTTCATGGCTGCCTTTTGTGTGCTCAAGCGTGTGCGCAAGCTATTGTTGAAGAATATCATGAGCAAAGTCTTGTTTTTGCCCAACTCTTGATAACCGAAACGGTTTGCTTTCACTTCCAATGCTTCGGCAATGGCTTTGTCAAGATTGCCGAGGTCTTCTACGTTGAAAAATGTCTTCATATTTGTGATAGTGTTTGTTTATGACATTTGCAAATATACGAAAAATTCGCTGTTTACCAAAAATTTGCTCGACGAATATGGCGGTTAGTTGAAATGTTGATAGTAATATACTTTTATTATGCAACAATTTCGATAATTTCTTTGCAGGTATGGGAAAATATGCCTACTTTTGCAACAACTACTACAAATGAATATTTCTAAAATTATAATTATACTAATCTACAAAATTAAACATGAGAAAGTTATTACTTTTATCTCTGCTTGCCATGGTATCTATCTTTGTGCATGCAGGTGAGAATGACTTGTGTTGGGACTATACTAATAAGGATATCCCATCTGCAGGTCCTGACAATGGCTTGTATTATGCAGGCTATGTGAATGATGGCGAAGGCAAAAACCTTAGTTTGCATGGTGTAAAACTTAATAGCTCAGGCTATGCTTATTTTAAGAAGGCTGCTGTTGCTGGTAAGCTTAAGCTCGTTATCAGTAATCGTAAGAGCACTGCGGAGTTTAAGGTTGATGTTTGCCGTGGTACTATGGAAGGTGGCAAGCCTGTAAAGGGCGAATTGATTGCTACTACCGCTGCAGCTCAAGGACCAGAAGAGGTTGTTGTTGATCTCGACGAAACTGTTACTGGTGTGTATATCACTCGTAATACTTCTGCCGAGGGTGTGCTCTGCAAGGTACAGTTCATAGAGAATGTGGCTCGCACATTCAAGGACTTTGAACTTGACTTCCAGAATATTACAGCAATGCCTGAAACTTTGCCTGAGGGTGTAACTACTCTTGAGGGTGCTCCACGTGGTGATGCTCACGGATTGAACAACTTCAAGATGGTTGTAAAAGTTGATGGTCCTGTGAAGTTCACTTTCGGTGGTTGCCAGTATAGCAATACCAATGCTATTATTAAGAATGGCGAAAAAGAGATTGGCTCTGTAGATGTTAAGACTCCTGGTTGCTATCATAATGGTGGCGTGGCTACATGGGTATACAACTCTACTGAACCAGCTACTCTTACCATCATCGGTGCACAGTATACTCCTTATATCAAGGCTGAGGCTTGTGAGTATGTTGCTGACTTGAAGATTACCTATTTCGATCAGAATGGTAATAAACTTGGTGATGATACTGTTGCTCCTGGTAGCGAGTTTACTCCTAAATATACTGTTAATGATCTCCCTGCTATCGAAGATGGCATGGCATTCCGTGGTTGGTTCACAAATGCAGGCATCAAGTTGACTGCAGGCACAAAGCTTGAGGCTGACACCCGCCTTAATGCTAAGGTAACTGCTATCGAAAAGGCTGTTGCTGGCACACACTATGACTACGACCTCACAAAGAGCTCTTGGTATCAGGAAGACCACGAACTTATCACTATCGATGGTAACTACTACAATAATCATGGTTGGCTGGCAAAGAGCATAAAGCTCGATGTTTCTTCACGTGCGGTAGTTCTCGTTAAGAATTGCCTCTATTCTGCTGAGCAGGAAGTAGTAGTAACAGATGCTGATGGCAATCAGGTTGCAACCTTCCAGGCTAAGGCTGATGCTGATGGTGGAGCTGCTTCATTCAAGTATGATGGCAAACCAACAACTCTCACCATCACATTCCCTTCTTCTGCTTATGTTCATGGCGTTGAGGTTTACAATGTTGATGATTTCGTAGCTAAGGATGAGACAACAGGCTATTATATTGTTTCTTCTGGCGACGTTGCAAGCTTGATGCTCACTATCAAGTCGGCACAAGATGGCGACAAGATATTCCTTCCTAATGGTGTCTACGACTTCGGTCAGACCGTTAAGACTGCTATCTCTGCCAACAACCTCTCTATTATTGGCCAGTCTACAGAGGGTGTAGTAATCAAGACTGCTCCTGATGCTAAGGTTGAAGGTCTTGGTTCTGCCGACCTTTTCCAGAACTCTTCTAAGAACCTCTATATCCAGGATCTTACTTTGCAGAATGACCTCGACTACTATAAGGCAGGTTCTGCAGGTCGTGCTGCCGTTATCCAGGATGGTGGTACAAAGACTATTATGAAGAATGTAAACCTCCGCTCATATCAGGATACTTACTATTCTAAGAGTGGTGACTACTATTTCGAAGGTGGACTTATCCAGGGTACTGTCGACTATATTTGTGGTGGCGGTAGTGCTTACTTCAATGGTGTAACTCTCCTCAACAAGAGTCGTTCGGCTTCTGGCAATACTGGTGATTGTACTATTACAGCTGCTTATCCAAGAAATGCAGAAAAGGGATATGTCTTCAATAACTGCTCTATCGAAACTGAAAGCAAGACTTTCAACCTCGGTCGTTCATGGGGCGATGCAAAGGTTGCATATCTTAACACCACTATCAATAGCGGTAAGCTCGTTGATAGCCGTTGGACAGCTGCTGGTATGAACTCTGTTCCTGTTTATTTCAAGGAATATAATACTGTTGACAAGTCGGGCAACAACATGAATACTCCTAAGTCTAAAGTTATAGAGTTTACTCACAAAAATGGTAACAAGACAATGGAGACCGTGCTTACAGACGAAGAGGCTAAGGAGTTTACTCTCGACAAGTTCTTCACCGACTGGAATCCTGCTGAGGTTGCAGCTCAGGCTGAGGTTGATGCAACAAACTTCGATGCAGAAGCTACATATCTCGTAGAAAAGGATGGTAAGTTCGTTGCCCTTATCAAGGGTGCTGACCTTTCTTCTTATTCTGAGGGAACTATCCGCAAGGCTAATGCTCGTGGTGGTTTCGGCGCTGCTGCCGACCTCGCTATCGTTACAGGCATCAAGAGTGTAGCTAATGTTGATAAGTCTACAAAGTCTGGCATTATCTACGACCTCCTCGGTCGTCGCCTCCAGAACTTCAAGAAGGGTATCAACATTGTTGATGGCAAAAAGATAATCAAGTAAGTGAAGAGTGAAGAGTGAAGAGTGAAGAATCAAATAGCCATATAGACTAATGGATTCTTCACTCTTCACTCTTCATTTTTCCCTTATTTGTCCTTCTCCTTCTATAATCCATTTATACGTTGTCATTTCTTCCAACGCCATTGGACCACGAGGACCAAGCTTCTGTGTGCTTATGCCTATTTCTGCACCTAATCCAAACTGTCCACCATCGGTGAAGCTTGTTGGTGCATTCCAATATACGCATGCTGCATCTACCATAAGCTGGAACTTCTTTGCAGATTCTGCATTCTGTGTTATTATTGCCTCGCTATGTCCTGAGCCATATTGCGATATATGGTCTATAGCCTGGTCAATATCGTCTACAGTTCTTATCGCCATTTTCATAGCCATAAATTCTGTACCGAAGCTGTCGGCAGTAGCATGATTAAGCAAGTCGGTAGGGTAGTGACCATCCAATGCTGCGTAAGCTCTTTCGTCGGCATAGATAGTAACACCATTGTTTGCTAAAGGTTGGCAAACGGTAGGCAATGCTGCGAGCTTATCTTTATGTACTATCAAACAATCCAAGGCATTGCAAACGCTCACTCTTCGGCATTTGCCATTCTCTACGATGCGTGCAGCCATCTCGTTGTCGCCATCCTTATCTAAATAAGTATTCACAACACCAGCTCCTGTTTCTATCACAGGCACTTTGGCTGTATTGCGCACAAAGTCAATCAACTTTCTGCCACCTCGTGGTATGCACACATCTATATATCCCACGGCATTCAGCATTTCGCCTGTAGCCTCGTGGGTAGCAGGCATAAGTTCGGCAATAGCGGTATTTACACCCTGTTGCTGCAACACCTCGTGTATCAGTTCTATTGCTGCCTTGCACGATTCTTCTGCATCCTTACCTCCTTTCAGTATGCAAGCATTTCCACTCTTAAGACATAGTGAGAAAACGTCGAACGTAACGTTAGGGCGAGCTTCGTATATCACTCCTATCACTCCGAAAGGCACGCTCACTCTCTTCAATCTCAGTCCATTGTCAAGAGTCTTCTGCTTGCTTTCTATGCCCAATGGCGAAGGCAACATGCTGACATGTCGCATATCTGCAGCAATACCTTTCAGTCTGTCTTCCGTTAGCTGCAGTCTGTCGTAGAGTGGGTTTGCCTTATCCATCTTTGCCAGGTCTTTTGCGTTAGCCGCTAACAGCATTGGCATTTTCTCGATAATGGCATCTGCCACCTTATTAAGTATCTCGTTTCTCTTCTCATCGGTAAGCGATCCCAATATCTTGCTTGCCGCCTTCACTCTCTTAAAAATCTCTGTCAATTCCATATCTTTATTGTTTGTGCTTGTTTGGTAATAGTTAGCGAGCGTAGCCAAACTTCTGCAAAGTTAGTATTTTATTTCTAATTTACCCTCCTGTTCCTAACTTTTTGCCATAAAAGATAGATAGTCTGGATATTTATGCTTGTTCTATAAAAACAAGCCATCTAATGTTACTTGACATGGGAATGTATCTGTATATTCGTTTTCGGCAAGAGGGGAGCTACCTATATATGTTAATAGGAACGTCTTGTCACAGAATAGAGCTTCCATAGCTTCTTTGCGTTGGATTAGATGTGTGGCGTAGCTACTTGTTATGGTATATGGCGCTTTAGAATATTTCATTTCGCATAAGTTGGCAACATCGTCGCTTCGATCAATGATAAGGTCTATTTGTAATCCCTCTGTGTCTTTTTCGCCACGAACGATATATGCCGACTCCATACTTGATATGCCGCCTATTTGTAGTGCTTGCTTTATTTGACGAATATGTTGCAAGCATACTTCTTCGAAAGCAATACCTCTCCACGCTGTTAATTCCGACTCTTTAAGGTGGTGTTGCCAATAGTCTTCCTGCTTGATATTCTTGTTTTCTTTGAAGTGTAACCAAAACCAACAGAACGAATCCTTTAGCTTATAGCGCTCTTCACGATTAGATGAACCGAAAGGTACATATTTTATTAAAAAGTCGCTACTGATGAGTGCCTTTAGCATTTTTGTAAATCCACCATTAGGAATCATCTTGGCTTTCTCTGCAAGCTCTTGCCTGGTATATCCTGCATGTCGTTTGCCGAGTATACGGATGATATCCATACATTCTTCTGCATGGTCGAAGATGGAGTTGAATAGTCTGTTGAATTCATCGCCCAACTTAGCATTACGTGAAAAGAATAATGCGTCGATATTTTGTGCAAGACTTAGCGATGGATTAAAGAAATTCATATAGAATGGTATTCCTCCAAGTATCATATAAGCCTGAACAATGTTGGAGCGCGACATTTGGATGTTTCTGCTATGATAGAAGTCTTCACATTCTTTTAGTGTAAATGGATAGAGCTTTATTTCTCCAGTAAGTCTACCATAAAGTCCACCTTTGTTGTTTATCAAGTTATCTAACATCCATGATGTTGCCGAACCACATACTATTAGCATGAGGTTGTGACGAGTGTTTCCCCATCCATTCCAAAATGCTTCTAAGGCCGTAAGGAAGCCTGAGCGTGCAGTGTCCATCCATGGCAATTCATCTATGAATACTACCTGTCTGCTACCATTGTCGCTTGTTTCAAGAAATCTCTCCAACATAAAGAAAGCTTCCATCCACGACTTTGGTTGAGCCATGCCTTCCATTCCATGACGGATTAGTGAGAAATAAAAGTTTTGCAACTGGTCTTTTAGTGATACTCTGCGCTGGCGGTCGTAAGGCGAAAGACCCGTATGAAGGAAAATCATATCGTCGTGGAAGACTTCGTTTATAAGAAATGTCTTGCCTACACGACGTCTACCATATATAGCTACGAACTCAGCTCTTCCGCTGTTATAATAGCGTTTGAGTTCTGCAATTTCGTTTTTCCTTCCTATAATTTCGCACATAGTCTTTATCTATTAAGTCTTATGTGCAAAGATAGTGCAAATTGAGAGCACTACAAAATAAAAGACGCAAGACTTTCATTTTGTAGTGCCGAAATGCAGCCTATCTTATCAAAAGATAGTGCTTTTTTCTAAAATCAAGAATAAAATTGGCTTTATTTAGCTACGAACCATGCAAAAATATGGTTTGTAGCTAAATAAAGCCAATTTTATACCATATTACGATAATTGACGTAACTATTATCGTATCATAATATGTAAAATATTTCCTTCACGTTCCTAACTTTTGCTTATAAAATAAGGAAATGACAATGTACCAGCTAAATGGTAAGTCGTAGCAGTTTCCCCAGATTTATCGCGGGGAAACTGCTCTTCTGTATATCAAAGTCTTTTAAGCCACAAGTCCATGAAGCGGTCGTAGATGATATAGCCTTCGGGTTTTCTATATACCAGTTCTTTGTTTTCCAAAACCTTTAGTGCTGCCTTGGTGCTACTTGCGCCACTCAAGTTATGCGACTTTATGAATCTTCCTGCAGTAGGTTGCGCTACAATACCTTCTTTGGCAATAGCTTTCAATAGCGAAAACTGATTGTCGGTGAAGAATTGCGACAAACTCTCGAATTGTGGTTCTCGTCCTGCAAGTATGGAGAGTATTGCTGCATTTACCTGTTCTGTGCTCTCAACATTGGTGTTAGCTTCGTATAGGCGATTCATTATACATTGTATATACCAAGTATGTCCTTCAAACATATTATATAGATATTCAAAAATATCTTTTTCTATGTTGCCACCTTTTTCTTTAAAGAATTGAAGGCAGAAGTCGTAATATACATCGCTGTCCAAAGGCTTAAGCCCCATCATCTCTGTGCTCTGATAGAAAGGATGCTTAGGCGAACCAAAGATCTCTGCCATAAGATGAAATTTGCTACCAGAGAAAATGAAGTGTACATGCTGAGCAAATTGTATGTACGAGCGTAGCAATGCTTCCGTTCCCTTTTCTGGATATTCTGCTATTTGCTGAAATTCGTCTATGGCTATGTATACTTCCTGTTCGCTATCGTTGAGATAGTTAAATATGCTCTGAATGGTTATATCTTTTTTGCTTGGTTCTACCGTTATTGATACACTTGGTTCGCCAGTCAAAGGGTCCATGCTTAGCACAGGGCGCAACGCACTAAAAAAAGATATTGTCTTTTCTATGAATGATGCATTCTTGCGCACAATCTCATTAATGACCATAACACCCAGCAACTCTACAAAGTCGTGCAAATTCTTTGTCGCAAAAATGTCTATATATAGGCATGTGGCATCCTTTTCCTGTTCTTTAAGATGATAGAAAGTATTCTTTATTAATCCTGTCTTTCCTATTCTTCGAGGAGAGGTAAGGGTTACGCTTCTGCCATTCTTGAGGTGCGACAATAATGTCTTTGTCTCAACCTCTCTATCGCAGAAATACTTCGGACTTTCATATCCTTGATAAATAAAAGGATTAGTTAATGTTCTGTTATTAAGCCTCATACGTCATTACAACTTTTGTGTTACAACTTTTTTGTAATGGCAAAGATATAACTTATTTTTGTATAAACCAAGTTAGGTAAGTGATAAATGCTTATACGTACTAAAAATATTAATCCTACATAGTAAAACCAAATGATTTTGCTATGTAGGATTATTATAATGCTTATTTATACATATGCTGCTACTTCCCTTTCGGTCTTGCCACAAACTCGGTGTGGAAAGTTTCGAGAGGATGCTCGGTGAGGTTTACGAGGATGTTTGGAGTGTTGCCGTTGGCAATGATAACCTTGATGCCGGCATTGGCAACCTCGTGGGCTGTCTTCACCTTCGACTCCATGCCACCTCTGCCCATGCTGCTCTTATCAGTAGAGATATACTCGCTGATGTCGCGGTCGTAGTATACAGATGGGATGATGCGAGTGCGCGAATCCTTAGGGTCGCCATTGTATACACCATCCACATTAGAAAGGAGGATAAGGGTGTCGGCATTCATCATCTTGGCTATCAGTCCCGACAGCTCGTCGTTGTCGGTAAACATAAGCTCGGTGATGCATACGGTGTCGTTTTCGTTTACGATAGGCAACACATCGTTTTCCAGCATCACCTGCATACAAGCTTCCTGGTTTTTGTATTGCTCTTCGGCACCGAAGTTTTCCTTCATGGTGAGCACCTGTCCTACCTTTATCTTGTATTCACGGAACAGGTCGTAGTAAAGGCCTATGAGTTTCACCTGACCAATGGCTGAAAACAGTTGGCGCTGCTCTACGTTGTCCAAGTGGTGGTCTACATGTAGCTCGGCTCTTCCTGCAGCCACAGCACCTGATGATACCAATATCACTTCGTTACCCTGTTGTCTTAGCCAAACTATCTGGTCTACGATAGCCGACATTCTTGTTACGTCCAGTTTTCCGTCTTCTCGGGTCAGCACATTGCTGCCCACCTTTACTACAATCCTTTTCATATTTAAGTGAAGAGTGAAGAGTGAAGAGTGAAGAATCATATGACTCTTCACTCTCCATCTTCGGTTAAAAATATTACTTCTTATTGTCTTTTGCTCTGATTTCTACTCTACGTATTTTGCCTGATATTGTCTTAGGCAGTTCGTCAACGAACTCGATGATACGTGGATATTTATATGGAGCAGTTTCGTGTTTTACGTGTTGTTGCAATTCTTTGATAAGGTCGTCGCCAACCTTGTCTTTCCATTCCTTAGCGAGCACTACGGTAGCCTTAACCACCATTCCTCTCACTTCGTCTGGCACACCTGTGATAGCACATTCCACTACAGCTGGGTGGGTCATCAAAGCGCTCTCTACCTCGAAAGGACCGATGCGATAGCCACTCGACTTTATGACATCATCGATACGACCTTCGAACCAATAGTAGCCCTCGTCGTCTCTCCATGCCATATCGCCTGTGTGGTATAGTCCGTCGTGCCAAACCTTCTTAGTCATCTCTTCGTCGCGATAGTAGTATTTGAAGAGACCGTAAGGTTTGCGGTCGCCAACCTTTACGCAGATTTCGCCCTTTTCACCATCCTCACACTCTGTGCCATCAGGTTTAAGCAAGTGGATGTCGTACTGAGGATTAGGTTTGCCCATGCTACCAGGCTTTGGAGTGTTCCAAGGGAAGGTGCCGAGAGTCATTGTGGTCTCAGTCTGTCCGAAGCCCTCCATGAGGCGTATGCCTGTAAGTTCAAAGAACTTCTGATATACGGCTGGTTCCAAGGCTTCGCCTGCTGTGGTGCAATATTTTAGCGATGAGAGGTCGTACTTAGCGAAGTCTTCCTGAATCATGAAGCGATATATGGTAGGAGGCGCACAGAAAGAGGTGATATGATATTTCTCTATCTGTCGCATTATCTTCTCGGCGGTGAACTTCTCGTGGTCGTAAACGAAGACTGTTGCGCCAGCAAACCATTGTCCGTAGAGCTTACCCCATACAGCCTTGCCCCATCCTGTATCGGCTACGGTGAGGTGGATGCTATTGGCATTGAGGTTGTGCCAGAATACACCTGTGGTGAGATGGCCCAGAGCATACAGATGATCGTGAGCCACCATCTTTGGTTCGCCACTTGTGCCGCTGGTGAAATACATCAGCATAGTATCTTCATTGGTGTTTACATGCTCAGGACGGCAGAAAGCAGGAACCTTAGGCCACTCATCGTTCCAGCAATGGAAACCATTAGGAACAGGTGTGCCCTGCTGAGCATCAGAGTTTACTGCCACGAGTACCTTTACCGAAGGACTCTCGTCCATAGAAGCGATAATCTGAGATGTAACATATTCGTCGTTCACGCAGATGATAGCCTTCACGCTTGCACGGTTGTTGCGATAAACGATGTCGTGCTTGGTGAGCATGTGGGTGGCAGGAATAGCCACAGCACCAATCTTGCATAGTGCCATCATCGAAAGCCACCATTGATAGTGACGCTTCAATATCAGCATCACCATGTCGCCTCTGCCAATGCCGAGGCTCTGGAAATAGCTCGCAGTCTGATCTGTTTCTTTCTTTAGCTCTGCAAAAGTCAGTCGCTTCTCTTCGCCACGCTCGCTTGTCCAAAGGAGTGCAAGCTTGTCGGGAGCCTCTTCTGCCCATGCGTCCATAACATCGTATGCAAAGTTGAAGTTCTCTTTTACCTTAAACTCCAAATGCTCTCTGAAATCTTCTTCAGATGTGAAAGTAGTCTGTACTAAGAATCTTTCTATCATGATTGTTTGTTGTCGAAATTAAAGAATTGGTGGTTCCTGAATGTCTACCACCATTTTATATATTAAAGCTAAAAGATTATGGCGAGGAACTTTACCTTTTTATCACCTAAAGTTCTCATGCCGTGAGGCTGTGTGGCATCAAAGATGATGCTGTCGCCCTGGTGGAGTTCGAGAGTCTTCTTGCCGATAGTCAGCTCCATGTCGCCCTCCAGCACCATATTAAACTCCTGTCCAGCATGTGTGTTTGTGTCTAAAGGCTTGTCGGCAGAATTAGGTTCTACGGTAACGATGAAAGGGTCTGCCTTTCTGCCACGGAAACCACTTGCCAACGACTCATAGTGGTAAGCCTTGCGGCGTTCTACGCTCAGTCCCTGTCCCTTGCGAGTAAGGAAGTAAGAATTCATGTGAGGTTCTTCGCCAAACATCAGTACATCGAGCGAAATCTCATACTTCTGCGCTATCTTCTGGAGGTTGCTCACGTGTAGTTCGCTTTCTCCATTCTCCATAGCCTGATATTCTTCGGTTGTAATGCCGCAAGTCTGCGCCATTTCCTCTAACGAGATGTCGAGCACCTCTCTTAGTCCTTTTAGGCGTTCGCCAATTTGCTTTATTGCTTCATCCATAGTTTTTTTATCTTTTATTGGTTATGGTGACAAAAGTACATAATTTTAATGTTATATGCAAACAAAAAGCTGATAAAGTGCATAAAAAGTAGACAATATGTATATAATTACTTTCTTGCTCATAGCTATTTTCAGTTAGCAGTATATAAAACCTATTGCAGTAGCTTGTAAAAACAATCTGAAATAGCATAAAAACTATACGCCTAAGCCAGATTTATATAAACCTAAGCTATATTTATATAAATCTAAGCCTGATTTATATAAATCTAACCTGGATTTATAAAATATATCTGCTTTCGTTTGGTTTTAGTCTTAAAATGTTGTAACTTTACATGCTCAAGAAACAAACAATCTATTAATTAGGCACAAACAATATATTATAAAAACTATGGCAAAATACATCAAACAAGAAATGCCAGACCTTAATGGTACAGGCGAAAAGAAGTGTTATTATCGTTTGGCGAAGAGTAGGAATATTTCTACTAAGGAGTTTTTGAATATTATAGCCAGGCATGAAATGCTGAATGTAGGCATCTTGGAACATGCGCTCTGTGGTATAGCAGATAACTTGGCAGAGTTGCTTGCTGAAGGATATTCAATAAAGCTCGATGGTATCGGAACATTCCAGGCAACGCTTGGAGTGAAGGAAACAAAAGAAATGGATACCATCGATGGCGATGAGCAAAAAAGAAATGCTAAGAGCATTGAAGTGCAGAATGTACGCTATGTGTCAGACAAAGACTTGGTGAAAGAAGTGAATATTAAATGCAAGCTCTCACGTGCTGGCGTGGCACGAGTAAACCGTTCGCCATATACAAAGGAAGAACGTTTGAAGCTTCTACAGAATTATCTTTCTGATGCTACACATCCTTTCATCCGTGTGGCAGAATATGCTGCCCTTGTCGAGCTTCCTCGTTCATCTGCAGGCAAGGAGCTACGCTCATTTTCCGAAAATCATGCTAATGGTATTGAATCAAGCGGTAGGCGACCAGCTGTCGTGTATGTAAGAAGGACGGAAATATGATGCAAAGAAAGATTTCTTTTGAGAAGCACGGAACGTTAAGTCCACGATAAAACGAGAAAGGATGCCAACATTAAAGGCATCCTTTCTCGTTTTATCGAGATTATTTTTTCAAGAAGCCATAGTCGTACACTTTAGGCTCTATGTGAGCAACAAGTAGTTTCATGGACTGTCTGAGGTCGGCAAGTAAGGCATTATAGGTTGCATCCTCGCTGGTGGAGTTCATCTGCACCTTTCCACTCTTCGTGGTCTTTGTACCTTGGAAGTGCATCTTTATGTCATAGTAAGAAGCATTAGGGTTGGCTCCTGCTTGTTTGTGATAGTAACGCCACAGCTCTCTACCAGCATTCAATACAGCTTGTGCTTCTTGTGAAAACTTCAAAGGTTCTGTAGGAGTGAAACAACTTCTATCTGTTGTTTGATCGTCTTGGCCTGCAAACAAGTTTTGTACTGCTGCGTCTTGTTGAGGTTTTTTGGTTTTTGCTTTGCCCATAATGAAGTCGTGCATAAAATGACTTTCGAAGTTGTCTTGTGCGCCTACCTCTTCTTCGCTGTATGGAATCCAATGGTTAGTGCCATGCTGGCTTTGGATGTTGTTGCTGTTGCTAAATAGGGTGAAGACAAGACAGTTGTTTTGAAACTCTCTGTCATTCTTCCATCCATCGTTAGGATAAAGGAATTGGTCTCGGTCATTAAGCCATGTGGCTTCTATAACTTTTCGTACAGATACGAATATACACATTGGGATGAGGTTGTTCTGTGTAATCCACCAACCTCTTGGTGTGGGTAGTTGTTCTTTCTTATTTATGAAAAACACTTGAGATTGGTGTTGGAAATCATTCTTGGGGTTATGTTGATAGCCAATCTTTGCCCCAACATCATCTTTGAAAGTAATAATCCAACTAACTATGTTCCCTTTTGAGTTATCGTGTGAATATATTCCTTTTTGTCCTAAACTCTCTCCGTTCTTTGTAAAGACATCACTTGTGGTATGCTCAAATGTCACTTTTTCCTCTGTGTGCCAGATGAAGAAACCTATAGGGAATTGTCCCTTTACATTGTCGAAGCTATTGGCAGGAACTATAAAATTTCGACCGAGCTTCGCTCGGAAAGTCTGGCGGAAATCACGGAAGTTCGGTGCTTGCAGAGTTTTCAAAGTTGAAAACTCTGCAAGCACCGATGTAGGGATTTCATCATAGATTCTCATGAAGAATTGAGCAAACAGCTCACGTCCAGCAATTCCAATGACTGGTAAATACTTTTGGTAAGTCATGTTTGTTACAGCTACGTTAGTCTTATTCTTTGATGTTCCACTGAGTTGTCGTGTTTCACCTGCCTCAGCATAAGGAGGGTTAATGTACACGACAAGTTTACGACGCCTTTCAGGGTCGTTGATAATGTCTTGTAATGATTGAGGAAGTTTATCGAAAGAGTCATTGAGGAAGTCAAACTGGAATACATGGCTGTCGAGCAAGTCGAGACTTTTTTCCTTGATTCGCTCATGCATTACTTGTACATCAGCATTGTCAAGTGTAGAGGCATAGACACGATACTTCTCTGTGAGACCGAAGAGTAGGTTACCTGTACCTGCGCAACAATCCCACACATAATATTCTTTTTGCCAATCTTCTCCTAATTCCATGGCTAAGTATTCTTGTGACTTCTGCACCCATTGTGGAGGGGTGAAGAAAGCACCTTGATAGCGACGGAGGTCTTGCGGAATAAGCAAGTCACGACGCTTGAGAATCAAATCAAGATATTCTTTTCTTGGTGGACGTACATACTTGTTCCAAAACTGATTGTATGCAGTCTTTCCATCGTTGAATGTCGCTTCGCTAAATAGTTGTGTTGCACCTTTCAATATATCTTGTAAGATGCGGTATTTGTCACCACGGAGAACTACGGCAAGTTCTTCTCGTAATGTGTAATCATTACGAGATATGAGGTCGGCATAGAAGAAGTCTACAACGCTTGTTTTGGGTATATCATCCCAGTTGACAGCGATGGAAGGCTTTACTTCTTCTACCCATCTTTGGAATACAAAGATGAAGTTATTCTTTGTGATGTTGATACCATTAGTACACTGCTTCCCCAATTTGAAATTAGATCGAATGAACTTTCTTAGCTCTTTCTCGTCCTTATGGAGGTCGAAGAGGCTAATTTCTTTTTTGAGTTTCTCTTTCAGCAAGTCGGAGAGCATGTGAAACTCTTTGGTGCTATGGTTGGAGGGAGTAACATTCCAGTTGAAGTCATTCTGATAGAATACACTTACAATGTGGTGATATTCGATAAAGGCAATCTTTTCTTCATCGAAGGCTCCAAGATAGCGAGGTGGTAAGTATGATTCGTGTGTATGGGCTTTACCTATGGTAATGATGAGTTGCACGAAAGATTCATAGATATCTTCTGTGTTTCCTGCTTTAGCTTCTGCCCATAAGAAATATTCTTGGTCGGATAGCTCGTCCTCACTTGATTTTTTTATTGTTACAGCAAAGTCTATGTCGCCCAAGATAGGTGTCGCATCATAGTCTTGAAAGAATTCTTGGCGAATTTTATTCTTTACTTCCTCTTCACGTATTTTATTTGTTGCCATAATTATTTGTCATTAAGTTATTCAAATAGTTTTCTAAGATCCATGTTCAAGAAAACTTCTGGTGAGACACCTTTCTCGCCTACGATAAATATTGCCGACGGATGGAATAGATTGCGAAAACGCTCTAAGCCCGTGGTATAAGCCTCTCCATTACTTTTTACTTCTATAGCAATAATCTTCTGATTCTTCTTGAGGATGAAGTCAACCTCGTCGTTGCCTTCTCGCCAGTAAAAGACCTCAAAACGATGGGTAAAAGCTTCGCTTAATATGTAGGCTCCTATGGCTGATTCAAAGAATTGTCCCCATTGCTTACTATCAGAAATGACTTCTTGAAATGTTAAACCTAATTGAGAACTCAATAAGGCATTGTTGTATACTTGGTATTTAGGAATGCTGGCACGTTTGCGGGCTACATCTATAGAGAATTTCTGTAGTCCTGTGACAAGTCCGCTATCGCTCAAAAGATTTAGATAGCCTGCCAATGTAACTGTGTTGCCAGCATCTTGCAATATTCCCAGCATTTTTGTTAGTGAGAGTATCTTTCCCGAATAAGCTACGCTCAATTCGAAAGTTTGACGAAGCAGAGCTGGCTTTCCTATTGGAGAATCCATCAAGATATCCTTGTTTATAGTAGCATCGATGATGGCTCCGCTAACATAGTTCTTCCAACGTTCTTCGTCACTAATAAGCATGGCAGCTCCTGGGTAGCCTCCAAAATAGATGTATTGTTCAAGAGTCATTCCAAAGGCTTCTTTCATTTCAGGATAACTCCAATGGCTCATTCTTATTTCCTCATATCGCCCCATGAGAGACTCTGCCAGTCCTTTTTCTAATAAAACCCTTGATGACCCAAGTAATGCCACTTTTATGTTAACGTGATTTAGACTATCAGCGTCCCATTCTTTCTTTATATATTCACTCCAGTTTTTAAGTTTTTGTATCTCGTCAATAACCAAGAGCATTTCTTCAAGTCCTTGTGTACGCATTTGAAGACGTGCATTATTCCAACAATCGCTAATCCAAGTGGAAGATGTTGAAGGTATGGTGTCGGCAGAATAGAAAAGAAACGGTTTACTTAAGTCATCCAATACTTGCTTGATAACGGTAGATTTTCCAATCTGTCGTGGTCCCATGATTACTTGGATGAACATTCTTTGTTCACCTAATCTCTTGATGATGGTATCATATATCTTTCTTTTGTACATGGTCTGTTGCTTATAGATGATGATGTGATATGTATAATCTTGCTATATTTAATTTGTTTTTTTAAGTTGTTTTACTCAGTATAATGAGTAATTTTACTCAGTCGACTGAGTAATTTTACTCAATCAATTGAGTAAAATCCCATCTTTCGATGGCAAATATAGGGCTTTTATCTGAAATAACTGCATTTGTTATGTATATTTTTGATAAAAAAATGCTGCAAGAGATTGAACTCTTACAGCATTTATATTGTAGGTTGTTTTGATTTTATCCTAAAATCCGCAACTATCATCCAATACACGATTAAGGGTAGATTTATGAGTCGT